>OGGS01000154.1_pt1 | contig 79104 bp, 79 predicted proteins | sample 1571281 | NCBI WGS metagenome assembly OGGS01 (sample SAMEA2582042, study PRJEB24529) | metagenome | biome: Human gut stool | place: China | collected 2011 | reverse complement strand
AAAACGAGCGGTTACGGAGTGCACGCATCTGCAAGGAACTGACCTTGAAATATGGTCTTCACATGGCCAAAGGTAAGGATCATGTCAAGACTGAGCGCTTAAGGGAGCCGGACAAGACAAAGTATGAACTTTACAGTCTGCTTAAAACGGAAGTCAGAAAGGCCGGAAACTGGAAGGAACTGATTACCGGATTAAACGAAAAGAGAGTGGATGTACGGTTCAAATACAAGGGAAATTCGGATGAAATACAGGGTATCGTATTTATCATGAACGGTTATTCCTTCAGCGGTTCCAAGATTGACAGACAATTCAGCTATTCCAAGATAGATGCCGCGTTAAAGACACCGCCACATTCGGAAACCCAAAGACAGTTAGTTGTTCAAAGTGAACCGATATGGCAACAAGAATCGCATGGCAATGAATTGTACAGCGGTTCTTTAGGCCTGTTCACACCGAACCCGCAACCGGAACAACCTGAAGGCTATCCGGACGATTATTTGAGAAAGAAGAAAAAGAAAAAACAACGTAAAATAAGATGGTAAAAATAAGAATCCTATGATTTTTATCTTCATTTCTATTTTTTATCATTATATTTGCAAATAAAGTCAATATTTTAGCTCAAATTGTAATAGATTCAATATGAGAACCGAAAAAATAAATAGGATTAAAGTCGTATTAGTAGAACAAGGAAAGACCGGTAAATGGTTAGCCGAGCAGTTAGGAAAGAATGAGGCAACCATATCACGTTGGTGTTCCAATACCAGCCAGCCTTCATTAGAAATGCTGGTACAAATAGCAAATGTATTAAAAGTAAATACTAAAGACCTTATAAACGATATAGAAGAAAAATAATATGACAAAGAAAAATATACAATCAGTAGAACCTAACATTGCTGATTTAGCAAATGGATGGCTTAAATCATATAAATTAGATTATAAATTAGAGCAAGAGTCTCTTAATTCTGAGATAGATAAAGCACTTACTGATTATTTTACTAAAAACGGTGGTAGTGGTGCTAATCGCCCCGATGCAAAATTATTATTACAGGATAAAAAGTTAAATTATTATCCAATCTTGATTGAATACAAAGGCTACAAGGACAGATTGGTAAAACTTGATGCATCTGGTCATGTTGAAAATAAAACAGCTAAGAATGAGCCAAATTTTAAAAACATAAATTCTTATGCTGTAAATGGTGCTGTACATTATGCTAATGCCATTTTACATCTTACAAGTTATACTGACATTATAGCTATTGGTGTAACAGGATATAAAGATGAATACGGTAAATTACAACATCAAATAGGTGTGTATTATGTATCCAAAAGTAATTTTGGAATGGGACAGAAAGTTGGAGATTATTCTGACTTGTCATTTTTAGCTTCTAAAAATTTTGATGCATTTATTGAAACAATTGAATCATTGAATCTTACTCAAGATGAAATTGAAAAGATAAAAGAACAGCGTGAAAGAGAAATATCAATAAGTCTAACCAGACTAAATAATGATATTTATCAAAATGAAAAGGGGTTAGGAGAAAATGACCGTATTTATTTGGTAGCCGCTTCGATTATAGCAACTCTTGGAATCCCTGGAAAAGTTGCTCCACTTGAAAAATCTGATCTTAAATCCTCATTAGAAAAAGGTAATACAGATGGAGAAATTATTGTAAGAAAGATAAAGGCATTTTTGAATGAGAGGAATCTGCCTGAAGGGAAGAAACAACTTATTATCAGAACATTAGAGAATACTCTTACAACAGAAAATATTAATAAAGTTGAAAAGGGTGAGAGTCAGTTAAAACGAGTCTTTACTAAAATTATTGATGACTTAGGTATATATTATAAAATTGGATTAACAACTGATTTTACTGGAAAACTTTTCAATGAAATGTATGGATGGCTTGGATTTTCACAAGACAAGCTAAATGATGTTGTGCTTACTCCTGCTTATGTTGCTAAATTATTAGTAAAACTTGCTCGTGTTAATAAAGACTCTTACGTTTGGGATTTTGCAACAGGTTCAGCAGGATTGCTGGTTGCAGCCATGAATGAAATGCTCATTGATGCAAAAAACAATATAAAATCGCCTGAGAAATTGGCTAAAAAGGAATTAGAGATTAAATCCAAACAGTTATTAGGAATAGAATTGCTTCCCAGCGTTTATATGTTGGCAATCTTGAATATGATTTTAATGGGGGACGGCAGTTCCAACATATTAAATGAAGATTCTCTTAAGGATTTTGACGGGAATTACGGATACAGCGACAAACAAGACAAATTTCCTGCTGATGCATTTGTTCTTAATCCGCCTTATTCAGCCAACGGAAATGGCATGAACTTCGTAGAAAAAGCTCTCGGCATGATGAACAGAGGTTATGCTGCAATAATCATACAAGGCTCTGCTGGAACAGGTAAAGCAACTGAATACAATAAAAGAATATTAAAACGAAACACTCTTTTGGCAAGTATAAAAATGCCAATAGATTTGTTTATCGGTAAATCAAACGTGCAAACTTATATTTATGTATTCCGTGTAAACGAAGCACATAAAAAAGATGAAATCGTAAAATTTATCGACTTTTCGAATGATGGTTATACACGTACAAATAGGAAAAAAGCAAGTTGCAATCTGCGTGATACAGATCACGCTAAAGAACGTTATGAAGAAGTTGTAAACTTAGTTCGATTTGGAAAAAGCAAATTACATTATCTTACAGATAAAGAATATTATGAGGATACAATAGATCCAGAAAGCGGAAAAGACTGGAATCAGACTGCACCTATTGATACCAAACCTACTTTACAAGACTTTAAGAAGACAGTAAGCGATTATCTTGCATGGGAAGTGTCAAATTTGCTTAAACGCAAAAACTCACAGGAGGACAGCTTGGGAAAATAGATTCCCCACTCAACAAGATGTTGCAAGAAGTTGAGTGGGGTGAGTTTAAAGTAAGTGATTTGTTTGATATACAAAACACAAATAGCTTTAATACCGATGTTCTTGTCTCCGGAAATGAATATGATTATGTTACACGTACATCCCTTAATCAAGGCGTTTTGCAAGAAACAGGTTTTGTAAACTTAGAAAACATTAATTCTGCCGGGACTTGGAGTTTAGGACTTTTACAAATGGATTTCTTTTACCGTCAGAAACCTTGGTATGCCGGACAATTTGTTAGAAAAATCATTCCAAAGATTGAATTGACAGAGAAGTCTATTTTATTTTTCACAGCATTACTAAATAAGTTGAAGAAAAGACTATTATCAGTTCTAGTAAGAGATGTAGATAATATATTCTTAACATCTGCCATAAGTTTACCTATTAAGAATAATGATATTGATTTTTCTTTTATAGATAAGTTCATAGCGGAGCTGGAAGCGGAGCGTTTGGCGGAGCTGGAAGCGGAGCGTTTGGCGGAGCTGGAAGCTTATTTATCAATAACAGGATTGAAAGACTATGAACTGACCGAAGAAGAACAGAAAGCATTGGAAGATTATGACAAGATAGAATGGACTGAATACAATCTTGAAAAACTGTTTGGAAAATCCACACGTGGTAAACGTTTAAAAAGCGAAGATAGGTTACCTGGTCACTTGCCATTTGTTACAGCAGGCGAAGCTGAAGAAGGCGTATCAGCATTTATTGGTAATGATGTAACCGTCTTTAGTGAGAATACAACAACCATCGATATGTTTGGTTCTGCTAAGTATAGAAATTATAAATATGGTGGTGATGACCATGTAGCCATTGTACACACAGAAAATGTACCCAAGTATGCAGCTATCTTTATTACGTCTGCCATACACAAGGTATCGCATTGTGGCAAATTTGATTATTCAAAAAACTTTTATGCAAAGGATGCAGATGAACTATATATTAGTTTACCATCTGTCAAAGGTAGTATTAACTTTAAAATAATGGAGATAATAAGTTCTGCCATCCATAAATTAGTAATAAAAGATGTGGTTCTACATGCGGACAAAAAAATTGAAGCAACAAAAGAAATAATAAATAATAAATAAGAAATAACATTATGGATAATTCTATTAAACAAAATATAGCAGAATGCCATAATATAGTGAATCATATTCGTGGTTCTATATATAATGGAAATTGTAATCGTTGCTTTCAATGTGGAGAATTAAGTAAATTATATAGTGCACTTAGCAATTTATCAACAAGCATTAAGTCGAATTTACCTATTGAAGAAGTATTTATACAGAAATACTTACCCGCATTGATTGGAACGCCTAAAATCAAAATTGATAGTTTAATAGCTATTGAAGTTATCATCAATATCATAATGGCAAAGTATGATTTAAAAAATGTAAATCAAAAGAAAATATTCATTAGTCACTCTTCTAAAGATAAAGCTATCGTTCAATTATTTGTTGATGACATTCTGCAATTAGGAATAGGATTAAAACCAGAGCAAATATTTTGCACCTCTATTGAAGATATGGGTATTAAAAATGGAGAAGATATTAGGAAGCACATTCATAATAACATAAAGAATGCTGACTATTCTTTCTTGCTTATATCCAAAAACTATAAAGAGAGTGAGATTTGTTTGAATGAAATGGGAGCTGTTTGGGCTTATGATAACAATGTTAAGTTATATTTATTGCCTGATGCAAATTTTAAAAATATTGGTTGGTTGTGTGATACAAGAATTGCTGAAAGAATAGATAGTTCTATTTCTTTAGATGCATTACATGAACAGCTACAACGATATTATTCTTTGCAAAATACATCCATTACAAGTTGGAGTAGACATAGAGAAAAATTCCTTCAGGACATTAAACAGATTTAATTATAATACTGTATGTTTCAAGCAAATGTATATAAAATAATGATAGGTGCTCCTTCCGATATTAAAGAAGAAGTTAACATTGCAATAGATGCAATTTACCATTGGAATAATATTAATGCCGAAAAACAAAAAACTGTACTATTGCCATTGCATTGGTCTATTAGTGCATATCCTATAATAGGTATGCACCCACAAAAAGCAATTAATCAGCAAGTAGTAAATAAAAGTGATTTACTAATTTGCATATTTGGAGCCAAATTAGGCACTCCAACGCAAGATTACGCAAGTGGAAGTGTTGAAGAGATAGAAGAGCATCTAAAAGCTGGAAAGCCTGTAATGATATTTTTTAAGCAAGCTCTAAATATCAATGAAATCAATATTGAGCAAATTTCCCGTTTACAAAATTTCAAGAAGGAAATTGGACAAAAAGCTCTATATGAAGATTATAATAATGTTGATGAATTTAAACGAATCTTAGAAGATAAACTTTCTTTATGTATAAATGATAATTTTATAAAGGATAAAATCATTGTAAATGAATTAGAAGTTAATAATGAGATTTCTCACGAAGAGCTATCTGACTATGATAAAGCACGATTAAAATCGTGGACTTCTGTAGATAATCCTGATTTTTTTCAAGCCCATTTTATAGGAGGATGCATATACGGTTTAGGAGCTTCAAACCAGTATGAAATTAGAAGTGGGCGAGAAAAAATAGAATGGGATTCTTTTTTTGATAAACTATTAAAACTTGACCTTATTAAGATTAAAGGTTACGACAAGTACAATCACCCTATTTATCAATTAAAAGAATCAGCATATAAATATGTAGAAACACATAATTTATAAAATTACTTTATGCCAACCGAATCTCAAAACATAGAATTCAAAGAATCTTGGCGTGACGAATTTCTAAAATGGATATGCGGTTTTGCTAACGCACAAGGCGGTGTACTTTACATCGGCATAAAAGACAAAGGTGAAATATGCGGTGTGCAAGATACCAAAAAGCTGATGGAAGATATTCCTAACAAGGTACGTGAGCTACATAGAGTTTATTTTCCCTAACGACAAGCAAAGTTGGTTGCAAAAATATCGCCTTACGGCAAAAGGTTTGGCATTGAAAGTAAGTTTGAAGAATAGCAAATAGCAATTTAGATAATAAACATGAACTACGAAAATAAAATAATATTATATCAGGACGATAACGAAATAACTCGTGTATCGGTACGCTTTGCTGACGAAGATTTATGGCTGACACAAAGCCAGTTGTCAGAGATATACCAAACGAGTAAGTCAAATGTAAGCGAACATATTAAGCATATATTTGAAGATGGAGAGCTTGATAAAAATGTGGTTGTTCGGAATTTCCGAATAACCACTCAACATGGAGCTATAGAAGGGAAGACACAATCACGAGATGTTGCTCATTACAACCTCGATATGGTTATAGCTTTGGGATACCGTGTCCAGTCTCAAATAGCTACACGCTTCCGGCGTTGGGCGACACAACGTTTGCATGAATATATTCAGAAAGGTTTTGCGATGGATGATGAACGGTTGAAACAGGGAGGAAACCGCTATTTCCGAGAATTATTACAGCGCATCAGAGATATTCGTAGTAGCGAACGAAATTTTTACCAGCAGGTTACGGACATATATGCTACAGCTACGGACTATGATCCTCGTAGTGAAATGACTAAAACTTTTTTCGCCACCGTGCAAAACAAACTGCATTATGCAGTTCATGAGAATACAGCTGCTGAGGTAATATATAACCGTGTGGACAATGAAAAACCGTTCGTCGGAATGACTAATTTCAAAGGTAATTACGTAACCAAAGATGATGTAAAAATTGCGAAAAACTATTTGTCAGAAATAGAATTGCAACGACTGAATCTGTTAGTTTCAGGATTTCTTGATTTTGCAGAATTCCAGGCATTAGAGATGAATCCTATGTCTATGAAGGACTGGATAGAAGCTCTTGACAATCAGATTATAGCTCACAAACGAAAAATCCTGATTGGTAAAGGTAATATTTCACATAAACAAGCCATAGAAAAAGCTGAAAAGGAATTTGAGATATACCGCAAGCGAGAAATGGATATGCTTGAAAGTGATTTCGACAAAGAGGTTAAAAGATTAAACAAGAAATAAAGTGATATTATAATTATGAATAATGCAATTGATTTAGCCTTTCTTACGGCAAAAGTAGCTACATTAAAAGATGAGAAAGCAAAAATGATTGTTGAAGGTGCTTCTTTAGCATATAACATAGCTCAAATTACCCGTTTTCGTTCTATGATTGTGGAATTATCACAAATATGCAACTATATTGTGTACAAAGCTAGAATCACAGGAGAATGCACACAAGGAGAATATGATTTAGCTTTGGAGTGCCAACGGCAAATTGAAGAATGCAACAAACAAATAGCCAAACATGAAACAATGACTATGGTAGATGGTATATCTTTGCTTATTGATATGCTTGGTAATTTGAATAAAAAATAAATCGGTTGGAATCCCACACCGAGGTGGAGCAAAAACACAAGGCATCTGCTTGTATTTCAAAATAAAGCGTTACCTTTGCCGTATAATAGGAAATCGACTCCGCAAGACACTGCAAAATATTGCAAGCCTCCGGTGGAGCAATAGCGGGAGATTACTTCTTTAGCTAAAGGATACATCAAAGATATTCAGCCACTTATCATTAAATTACGATTCCTGGTGGCACCACTTTGAAAAGAATAAGAGACAATGAAATCCTGATTTCCAAGCGAAATCGGGATTTTTTGTTTTCCAGCAGCATGTAAAGAACAAAAATATCACCGTTCGAGGTGGAGCAAAAGCAGGAATGGCGGCAATCATCAGCCACATCTAAAACACGGACAATACATGTAGTCCCATACGAATAATAAGCCGCAAATTCTGCGGTTAACTATCCGCAAAATATTTATTTACAGAAAAGCTGTGACGCCTCATGTATATACGAACATAAAGAATGTACTTTCCTTTCGTGAAGCAAGAAATCTGGGTGTGAAAATACTGACCGCTCGACACTCCGACAGCGAGTAGTACAATCCGCCAAATCGAGTAGTACGATTCGGCCTCAACGTACTACTCGATGAGACGGAAACGTGCGGTCGATTCGGCCTCAACGACCGCACGATTCCGGCCCATCTTCCAGACACCCTCAGAGGGTCTTCAGAAAGCCTTCGGGCTTTTAAAAAAACGTTTCGATGTTTCAGACAAAACGCTTCGGCGTTCCATTTAAAACGTTTCGGCGTTTTTTCAAACGAAAACTGCCCTGCACCAACCTTTCTTTTCAGGCTGTTACAGGGCAGACTTATTACAAGTAAATCCAGATGTCTTTATTTTTTTGACACAACCGAGCAGGCTCCGGAAGTAATTTGCAAGGCTTCCGGATGTTCCTTGATATAGGACTCAATGTGACGGACACGCTTTTCTTCCAGAATTTCATCAACTGCAATCAGAATACCGGTTTCTTCCACATCTCCGAAGCCGTCATTGATAGCCGTACCAAACATACGCATCGTCGGCGACAGGCTCATGTAGGCATTTACCAGCGGCGGAATATTGTAGCCCAGTTTGCGGACTTCCGTATTCAGCACCTTGTAGTCTTCCTTGAACGTATCATAACAGAAAAGCTTTTCCAGTTCTGAGGTTTCCGTTTCTATCTGAAGAGGTTCCATCGGAGTTATCAGGTTGTCTTTGTCCGAGAAATGCTTCTTGAGGAAATACAGGATCATGTCGCGTCCGCGGTGACTGTAGCTGGGATACATGGTCATCTTTCCATAGAAATACTTCACGTTCGGCTTAATGACCGTCAGGGCTCCCAGTCCATCCCACAAGTTGTCGAGTGCAAACAAACCTTTTGAACCGGCACGAGTGGACTGATATTCCAGTGTCACAAAAGAGCGTCCGAGCTCAATCGTTGTAGGAAGATACTCTTTCAGAAACTTTTCTGAGAAATTAAACATGTGTGCCGTAGCTAGTACAGGCTTACCCTGTGCATCAAATTCAACTTCATCTCCCAGTATATACCGATATCCCCCTAAAATTTCTTCCGCATCCGGATTCCAGACAATCAGCTGATGATATGGATTTTCCATCAAATCATATTCATCCAAGTCCAGTGCTTTTCCCGTACCGCCACCGGCTGCACGGAATGCAATCTCACGCAAACGTCCGATCTCCTTCAATACATTCGGAGCATTTTTCCACGTAACGATATAGATCTCGTTATGGCTCTTGTTCGTGAACCGCAGGCGTTTGTCTTCCGTAAGTTCCGACTTCAACACTTCCTTGTTAATCGGTGCAATAATATCTTCCATATATTTCTGTTAATAGCTTTTTCTCAAAGTTTATATACCAGTTCGCGCACATAGTCGGCCCATTCGGCAGCATTCCTTGACTTGTTGAAGGTTTGCCAGGGAATAGGCTTCCCGAAAGTCACCTTAAAGGTCTTGTGACGGTTCTTGTACATCTCATCGACCAGAAACAGCATTGCTACATTGAATTTCACTCCCAAAAACTTGCAGAGGTTCGCCAGATTGTAGAAGAAGTTAGAGTTTCTTCCTTCGAAATGAATAGGAACTACCATTCGCTCGGTCTCTACGCTCTTTACGATAAATGTCTTCTTCCAGGGCAAATCTTTGATAACTCCATGCTGACGGCGCGAACACAAACCGGCCGGAAACATAATGATATGATCATCCGAACGGAAACCGGCTTCCACCATTCTGGGGAAATCCCGCGACTGGGAACCCGTCTTGTTGATCGGAATGCAAAGAGGCGCAAGCCCATGCAAGTTCATCAACAGATCGTTGACCAGATACTTGATGCGGCCTCCATAGTGTTTCCCCAACACATAGCCTAGCGCAACTCCGTCCTGACCTCCCAGCGGATGATTGGAAACGAATGTACACAAGCCTTCAGACGGCAGGTTTTCAATGCCTTCCACTTCCAGCTTGATGTCCAGATATTCCATGCAAGCTTCCAGAAAGTCTACCCCCGACTTGTCAGCCGTACGGGTCAGAAAGGCATTTACCTCATCCTGATGGACAATGCGCTTGAGAAAGGACACGACAAAACGGGGAATCTTTTTGGCCTTTTCCCCTGCCTTATCCTTCAGGACCTTATCTATGTCAATTAAAAAAATAGAATTTTCAGCCATCTTCGCACATTTTTACTGTGCAAAAGTAACGTATCTTTTGAAAAGTCACTCATTTATTCTAGAAAAATGTTACAATTCACCTTAAAAAAGATACAAAGCTTTCCTTCCGGATGAGAAATAATACACTTATGTAACACGGCAGAAACAGCCGTAAACAGGTCATTTATCGCTTTAACGACCTGTTGATAACTTCTTGAAAGTTTTTTATTTATTTATAGTTAGTATTTGTCGGGAAATATCTAATTTTACGCCTTGATTAATATAATAAGGTATTCCTAGCAAAAAACGGACTGATGAACGAGACTGAACAAACATATCACATTCCTGTATTACTGGAAGAAAGCATTGACGGAATGAACATCCAGCCGGGTGGTATCTATGTAGACATGACATTCGGCGGAGGAGGACACTCTAAAGAAATCCTGCGGCGCATGGACAAGGACAGCCGGCTGTTCAGCTTTGACCAGGACGAAGACGCCGAACGCAATATTGTGAATGACGAACGCTTCACATTCGTACGAAGCAACTTCCGATACCTCCACAACTTCCTGCGCTATTATGGTGTGGAAAAGGTGGATGCCATCCTGGCCGACCTGGGCGTTTCGTCGCATCACTTTGACGATTCGGAACGGGGATTCTCGTTCCGGTTCGACGGCAATCTGGACATGCGCATGAACAAACGGGCAGGTATCACTGCCGCAGACATCGTGAACACGTACGAAGAAGAGCGGCTGGCCGACTTATTCTACCTGTACGGCGAACTGAAGAACAGCCGGAAGCTGGCTGCAACCCTCGTAAAAGCACGCAGCAGCAAGAAGATCGTTACCATCGGAGACTTTCTGGATATCGTCAAACCGCTCTACGGACGCGAAAGAGAAAAGAAGGAACTGGCAAAGGTCTTTCAGGCACTGCGCATCGAAGTGAACCAGGAAATGGAAGCCTTGAAAGAAATGCTTTATGCGGCAACTGAGGCTCTGAAGCCGGGCGGCCGCCTGTCGGTCATCACTTATCATTCACTGGAGGACCGCATCGTGAAGAATGTCATGAAAACCGGCAACGCCGAAGGCAAATCCGTTCAGGACTTCTACGGCAACGTGCAGTCTCCTTTCAGACTGGTAAACAACAAGGTAATCGTTCCGACTGAGGAAGAAATCATACGCAACCCGCGTTCACGCAGTGCCAAACTAAGAATCGCTGAAAAGAAATAAAGACCGATGATTATGGAACAACAAGACGAGAAACGACAAGAAACTTCACATATCACCCTGCGAAGTATATTGGGTGGAGACATCCTGGCTCACGACTGGCTGAAGAGACAAGCCAAACTGCTTGTGCTCATCGTCATCCTGACGTTCCTGTATATCGACAACCGTTATGCCTGCCAGCAGGAGCTGATTGAGATCGACAAGCTGAAGAAAGAACTGACCGACATCAAATATGATGCCCTGACCATTTCTTCTGAACTGACAGAGAAGAGCAGACAGTCGCGCATTGAAGAATTTATATCCAAGGAGGGTACTCCGCTGGAAACCGCAGCCACCCCCCCCTATCTGATTAAAGAAAAGTAAGCATGATACCTGAACAGAAAAAAGTTATGTTGCGCTATACGACTCTCGTGCTGTTCTTTGCACTGATGTCCGTATGCATTATTGTGAAAGCGGGACTCATCATGTTTGCCGAAAGACAATACTGGAAAGATGTAGCCGACCGCTTCGTCAAGGAAAATGTGGCCATCCCGCCTACCCGGGGAAACATCATCTCTGCCGATGGCAAACTGATGGCCAGCAGCCTGCCCGAATATAAAATCTACATGGACTTCAAGGCCGGAGGCTATAAGAAGGATACCATGCTGATGAACCACCTGCAGGAAATCTGCGAAGGGCTTCACCAGATATTTCCGGATAAAAGCGCCCAGGAGTTCAGACGGCACATTCTCAAGGGAAGAAAACAAAAGAGCCGCAACTATCTGCTGTATCCCAAACGCATCTCTTACATCGAATACAAGGAAGTAAAGAAGCTTCCGGTATTCTGCCTCGGCAAGTATCAGAGCGGCTTCCATGAACTCAGCTTCAACCAGCGGAAGAAACCTTTCGGTTCGCTGGCCATGCGTACACTGGGAGACATGTATCCGGACATGGCACAAGGAGCCAAGAATGGTCTGGAGCTGGCGTATGACTCTTTGTTAAAAGGAGAAAACGGAATCACGCATCGCCAGAAGGTGATGAACAAATACCTGAATATCGTCGACAAGCCGGCAGTGGATGGCTATGACATCATTACGACAATCGATGTCAATATGCAGGATATTGCAGAAAAGGCTTTGGTGGATCAGCTGAAGAACCTTGAAGCACAATCCGGTGTGGCAGTCGTCATGGAAGTGGCAACCGGAGAAGTGAAAGCCAACGTGAACATGACCCGGGCCAGCGACGGAAATTATTACGAAATGAGAAACCTCGCCATCAGCAACCTGATGGAACCCGGTTCAACCTTCAAGACGGCATCCATCATGGTAGCCATGGAGGATAAATACATCACTCCTGATTATGTAGTCGATACCGGGAATGGTATTGTCAACATGCATGGCAGCAACATGAAAGACTGGAACTGGCATCATGGAGGCTACGGTCCGCTTGATGTAACTCACATTCTGGAATATTCTTCCAACGTGGGTGTTTCAACGATCATCGATAAATTTTACGGGAAAGATCCCCAGAAGTTTATTGACGGCTTGAGAAGAATGGACATTGATACTCCGCTCCACTTAGGCATTGCCGGTGAAGCCAGCCCGCGTATTCTGGGTCCCAAGGAACGTTCTTACTTTGCCCGGACCACTTTACCCTGGATGAGTATCGGATATGAAACGATGTTCCCGCCGATCTACATCCTGAACTTCTATAATGCCATTGCCAATAATGGTGTCATGGTAAAGCCTAAGTTCGTAAAAGCCATTGCACGCGACGGAGACATTGTCGAAGAGTTCGAAACAGAAGTGGTCAATCCCAAGATTTGTTCGGACACTACCCTGATGTATATCCGGGAAATTCTGAAGAAAGTGGTTTCTGAAGGTCTGGCCAAACAGGCCGGAAGCAAGCAGTTCTCCGTTTCAGGAAAAACCGGAACGGCACAGATTTCCCAAGGTAAGGCGGGATATAAAAGCGGTAAGACCAAATATCTGGTCAGCTTCTGCGGTTATTTCCCATCCGAAAATCCGAAATACAGCTGCATCGTTTCCATCGAAGGTCCTAACGGATATCCGTCCGGAGGTGTACAGGCCGGAAGCGTGTTCAGCCGCATTGCCGAACGGATCTATGCAAAGCATCTGTACAAGGATCTGGCCGAAGCCAAGGATTCTACTGCCATATTCATCCCCGACGTGAAAAACGGTGATCTGAAAGAGGCTGCCTTTATCCTGCAGCAACTGAATATCGCCAGCAACGGAAGCAGTATTCCGCAAGGAAAGAATCCGGTTTGGGGAAAGGCAACACATACTGCGAACGAGGCAGAACTGAAGAAGATGACAACAAACAAAAAGCTTGTCCCCAACGTAAAAGGCATGGGAGCTAAAGATGCCGTATACTTATTGGAGAGTTACGGGCTGAGAGTAAAACTTTCAGGTCTGGGAAAAGTCAGTGCACAAAGTATCCAGCCGGGAAGTTACATACATAAAGGACAAACCATATCATTAACACTAACAAACTGAGAATACAATGAAACTGGGAAATATACTGCAGGCCATTACTACAGGAATGGTCAAAGGCAATTTGGATAAAGAAATAAGCGGAATCCAGATGGACTCCCGTCAGATTAAAGAAGGTGACCTTTTTGTCGCCGTCAAGGGTACACAGACTGACGGACATGCTTACATCGGAAAAGCAATCGAAAAGGGTGCGACAGCCGTAGTATGTGAAACGCTGCCCGAAACCTTGTCAGAGACTGTAACCTATATACAGGTTAACGACTCGGAAGATGCGGTTGGCCGTCTGGCTACAACTTTTTATGGAGATCCGACCTCGAAGCTGGATCTGATCGGAGTAACCGGAACAAACGGAAAAACGACAATCGCCACCTTATTGTATAACATGTTCCGCAAATTCGGCTACAAAGCCGGACTGATCTCCACGGTTTGCAATTACATTGACGGCGAAGCAATCCCTACAGATCACACTACCCCCGACCCCATCACACTGAATCAGCTGCTGGGACGGATGGCGGATGAAGGTTGCAAGTATGCATTTATGGAGGTAAGCTCTCATGCTGTTGCCCAAAAGCGGATCGGAGGCCTGAAATTTGCAGGAGGTATCTTCACCAACCTGACACGCGACCACCTGGACTATCACAAGACTTTTGAGAATTATCTGAAAGCAAAGAAGGCATTCTTTGACGGTCTTCCCAAAACAGCTTTTGCCCTGACAAATGCCGACGACCGCAACGGACTGGTCATGACGCAGAATACAAAAGCTAAAGTGGCAACCTATTCGCTCCGCTCACTGGCAGATTTCAAGGGTAAGGTGCTGGAAGATGGTTTCGAAGGAATGTTGCTGGATATCAACAACCGGGAAGTAAACGTCCAGTTCATCGGACGCTTTAATGCTTCTAACCTGCTGGCTGTATATAGTGCTGCATGTCTGCTGGGAAAACAACCGGAAGATGTTCTGCTCTTGCTGAGCACACTGCGTCCTGTTTCCGGACGTTTTGACTCACTCCGTTCAACGAAGGGTTATACTGCGATCGTAGATTATGCACACACTCCCGATGCCTTGACGAATGTTCTGAATACAATTCATGAAGTTCTGAACGGCAGAGGAAAAGTCATCACCGTCGTAGGAGCCGGAGGAAACCGCGACAAGGGCAAACGCCCGATTATGGCTCAGGAAGCTGTTCGCCTCAGCGACAGAGTCATCATTACTTCCGACAATCCGCGCTTTGAAGAACCGCAGGATATCATTAATGACATGCTGGCCGGCCTCAAGAGCAATGATATGAATAAGGTACTTTCCATTACAGACCGCAAAGAGGCTATCCGCACAGCCTGCATGCTGGCTCAAGCCGGAGACGTGATCCTGGTTGCAGGAAAAGGACACGAAAACTATCAGGACATCAAAGGTGTAAAACATCATTTTGATGACAAGGAAGTTTTGAGTGAAATTTTTAAGAATGAAAACAATCAAGAATAAATCAGACCAAGATGCTATACTATTTATTCAGATACCTTGAACAATATGACTTCCCGGGAGCACGTATGTTTGGCTACGTGTCTTTCCGCTCATTAATGGCAGTCATTCTTTCTCTGCTGATTTCTGCAATCTTTGGTGAATATTTCATCAAACTGTTGAAGCGGAAGCAGATTACGGAAACACAGCGGGATGCTTCTATCGATCCGTTTAATACGAACAAGATCGGGGTTCCGACCATGGGAGGAATCATTATCATTGTTGCGATCCTGATTCCCTGCCTTCTTTTGGGAAGACTTCACAACATTTATATGCTGCTGATGCTAATCACCACCGTCTGGCTGGGTACGCTTGGCTTCCTGGATGATTATATCAAGGTATTCAAGAAAGACAAGGAAGGGCTTCACGGCAAATTCAAAATCATTGGTCAGGTCGGACTGGGACTGATTGTCGGCCTAACGCTTTACCTCAGCCCGGATGTAGTGATTCGGGAAAATGTGGAAATCCAGCGAGACGGACATGTGGTGGATGTGATCCATAAATCACACGATGAGAAATCTACCAAGACAACGATTCCGTTCTTTAAAAACAACAATCTGGACTATGCTGATTTTGTCGGATTCATGGGAGAACATGCACAGACAGCCGGGTGGATTGTCTTTGTACTGATTACGATCTTTGTGGTAACAGCTGTTTCGAACGGCGCCAACCTGAACGATGGTATGGACGGCATGGCAGCTGGTAATTCAGCAATTATAGGAGTAACGCTCGGTATCCTGGCATATGTCTCGAGTCACATTGAATATGCAGGTTATCTGAATATCATGTATATCCCGGGAAGTGAAGAACTGGTAATCTTCATCTGTGCTTTCATCGGAGCCCTGATCGGTTTCCTGTGGTACAATGCTTTCCCGGCTCAAGTATTTATGGGTGACACCGGAAGTCTGACTATCGGCGGTATTATCGCTGTATTCGCCATTATCATCCACAAGGAACTCCTGATTCCTATTTTATGTGGTATATTTCTGGTGGAAAACCTGTCCGTCATCCTGCAGGTTAAATATTTCCAGCGGGGAAAACGGAAAGGACGTAAGCAACGCGTATTCAAACGTGCTCCGATTCACGACCATTTCCGTACGACTCTGGCCCAGTTGGATCCAAACTGCACTTACCTGATCAAGAATCCGGCAAGTGTATTCCATGAGTCAAAAATTACGGTCCGCTTTTGGATTGTAAGTATTGTGTTAGCAGCTATTACGATTATAACTTTAAAGATAAGATAAGATCATGGCAAAGAGAATTGTCATATTAGGAGCTGGTGAAAGCGGCGCGGGAGCTGCCGTACTGGCAAAGAAACAAGGCTTCGATACCTTTGTATCAGACATGTCCCAAATCAAGGACAAGTATAAGAAGATGTTGGATGAAAGAGACATTCCATGGGAAGAAGGCCATCACACGGAAAGTCTTATCCTGAATGCCGATGAAGTTATCAAGAGCCCCGGCATTCCCAATGATGCACCTCTGATTCTGAAACTGAAAGAACAAGGTACACCCATTATCTCAGAAATTGAATTTGCCGGCCGATATACGCAGGCAAAGATGATTTGTATCACAGGCAGTAATGGCAAGACGACGACAACCTCACTGATTTATCACATCTTTAAAAAGGCAGGACTGAACGTCGGACTGGCCGGCAATATCGGACAGAGCCTTGCTTTTCAGGTGGCAGAATGCAATTATGACTATTATGTCATTGAATTAAGCAGTTTCCAACTGGATAACATGTACAAATTCCATGCTAATATCGCCGTACTGATGAACATTACGCCCGATCATCTGGACCGTTACGGATATCAGATGCAAAACTATGTAGATGCCAAGTTCCGCATTATCCAGAACCAGACCGATGCTGATGCATTTATCTTCTGGAATGACGACCCGGTTATCCAACGGGAATTGCACAAATACGGCATCCACGGCCATTATTATCCATTCGCAGAAAAGAGAGAAGAAGGACTGGCTGCTTTCGTGGAAGAAAACAAAGTCTATTTCACGGAACCGATAGCTTTCAATATGGAACAGGAAGAATTAGCTCTTACGGGTACACATAACCTGTTCAATTCCATGGCTGCTGGAATCTCTGCCAATATCGCAGGTATACGGAAAGAATGTATCCGTGAAGCGTTGAACGACTTCAAGGGAGTGGAGCACCGCCTGGAAAAAGTTTGCCGCGTACGAGGAGTAGAATACATCAACGACTCCAAAGCAACAAATGTCAACTCTTGCTGGTATGCCCTGCAAAGCATGAAGACCAAAACGGTTCTCATTCTGGGAGGAAAGGACAAGGGTAACGACTATAATGAAATAGCTGATCTGGTTCGGGAAAAATGTTCCGGTCTGATCTTCATGGGACTGCATAATGAGAAACTGCACGACTTCTTCGACGGTTTCGGATTGCCGATTGTTGACGTACAAAGCATGAAAGATGCAGTCGATGCAGCCTACCAGATGGCTAAGAAAGGTGAAACCGTCCTGCTTAGCCCCTGCTGCGCAAGTTTCGACCTGTTCAAAAGTTATGAGGACAGAGGCGACCAGTTTAAAAAATACGTAAGAGAACTCTAATAAACCAGAGATGGACCTGTTAAAGAATTTATTCAAGGGAGATAAGGTTATTTGGATCATATTCCTTTTTCTCTGCCTGATATCCATTGTAGAAGTATTCAGTGCATCAAGTACACTGACCTACAAGAGTGGTGATCATTGGGGACCTATACGTTCCCATATGATTCTGCTCTTTATTGGGGCAATCGGTGTTTGGATTATTCATAATATCCCTTGCCGCTGGTTCAAGACATTCATTGTTGCGCTTCCGCTTTCATGGTTACTTCTCCTGGGGGTTTTATTGCTAGGAGCTTTGACCAATGGAGCCAGACGATGGATCGACCTGGGCTTTTTCCAGTTTCAGCCTTCTGAAGTTGCAAAGATGGCAACAATCATTTCCGTTGCTTTCATATTGTCCAAGACCCAGGAGGAAAACGGAATAAACAAAAAAGCCTTTAAGCTGATTTTAGGAATTACAGGCGCAACGTGTCTGCTCATCGTCACCGAGAACCTTTCAACAGCAGTACTGCTGGCAGGAAGCGTTTATCTGATGATGTTCATAGCCCGGGTTCCATTTAAACAGATGGCAATGCTGACCGGATGTGGCCTGGCTGCGATTCTTTTGGCTTTCAGTACAATCAAATATGTTCCGGCTTCTGCATGGGACACCATCAAACTTCACCGAATGGTTACCTGGCAAAGCCGACTGAACAACCATTTTGATCCTGCTGAAATCCCTGCTGCCAAGTTTGATATTGACGGAGATGCTCAGGTTGCTCATGCCAATATTGCCATCGCCACCAGTCACATTCTTGGGAAAGGACCGGGAAACAGTGTGCAGCGTGACTTCCTCTCACAGGCCTTCTCTGATTTCATCTACGCAATCATTATTGAAGAACTCGGACTTGTAGGAGGAGCTTTTACGGCCCTGCTCTACATCGTTCTGCTGATGCGAATAGGTAAAATTGCAAGGAACTGTGACAAGCCCTATTATGCTTACCTCGTCATGGGCTTCGGCATTATCATTGCCCTGCAGGCAATGTTCAATATGATGGTAGCGGTAGGTCTGATGCCGGTAACCGGACAGCCTCTTCCTCTGATCAGTAAAGGAGGATCCTCCACTTTGGTCACATGTGTTTACATCGGCATGATTTTAAGCATCAGCCGTCATGTCTATGACCTCAAGAAACAAAAAGAAGAAGAGGAGGCCCAAAAGCAAGAAGAAGTTCAACAAGCAGCTCTATCTCTGCTACAAAGTGCAACCTCTCTGGCAAAACAGAATCTAAAAGAGTCAGACGGCGAAGTTTCTGAAGAAAAAATCAGTGAACGAGAAATAAAGAATGACAATAGGCTTGAAATTTAAATGAACTCTAATTCCTATTTTTCAAGTTTATTCCTAACTTTGCAGGAAATAGTTTATTTATGAAAAAAAATATACGCATAATCATCAGTGGAGGCGGAACCGGAGGTCATATATTCCCGGCAGTCTCCATAGCCAACGCCATTAAAGAACAGCATCCCGAAGCAGAAATCCTTTTCGTGGGCGCAGAAGGCCGTATGGAGATGCAACGCGTACCGGCTGCCGGTTATCAGATCATCGGATTACCTGTAGCTGGCTTCGACCGGAAACACCTGCTCAAAAATATCAGTGTACTCATTAAACTCATGAAAAGCCAGATAAAGGCCAGACGAATCATCAAAGAGTTTAAGCCGGATGCTGCAGTCGGTGTAGGCGGATATGCCAGCGGACCGACACTAAAAGTTGCAGGAAGCATGGGTATTCCAACCTTAATTCAGGAACAGAATTCCTATGCAGGAGTTACCAATAAACTATTGGCCAAAAAAGCATGCAAGATCTGTGTTGCTTACGAAGGCATGGAACGTTTCTTTGACAAGGAAAAAATTATTCTGACCGGTAATCCTGTACGACAAAACTTGCTTAACCAACAAATGTCACGGGAAGATGCCATCCGTTCTTTTAACCTCGACCCGACAAAGAAAACAGTCTTGATTGTAGGAGGAAGTTTAGGAGCACGCACCATCAACAATTGCGTACTAAACGGATTGGATCAGATCAGACAGTCTGGTGTACAGTTTATTTGGCAAACAGGAAAGTTCTATATCAATGAGGCCAAGGAAAAAGTAGGCCAGGCAGAGAACTATCCGATGCTGCACACAACAGACTTCATTACAGACATGGCTGCCGCATACAGCGCCGCAGATTTGGTCATCAGCCGGGCCGGTGCCGGATCTATTTCCGAATTCTGTCTGTTAGGAAAGCCTGTTATCTTAGTTCCATCGCCCAATGTTGCAGAAGATCATCAGACAAAGAATGCGTTGGCACTGGTCGCTAAAGATGCTGCATTATATATCAAAGATGCTGAAGCATCGGAGAAACTGCTGAAAACAGCCATTGAAACGGTGCAGCAACCGGAAACTTTAAAGAAATTAAGTACAAATATAGCTAAGCTGGCTTTCAAAGACTCAGCAAATACCATTGCTGAGGAGGTATGGAAACTGGCACTTAAATATAGAGAAAATCATGAACATTAATATATTGAAAGCAGTATACTTCATCGGTGCCGGAGGTATCGGCATGAGTGCATTGGTTCGCTATTTCTTGTCTAAAGGCAAGAAAGTAGGCGGTTACGACCGTACGCCAAGCGAACTGACCGAAAAACTGATTGCTGAAGGAGCTGCCATTCATTATGAGGAAAATGTATCTGCCATTCCAGAAGACTTTCTGGATCCGGAAACAACCCTGATCGTTTATACACCTGCTATTCCTGCTACACATAAAGAATTTGTTTATTTTCAGGAAAAAGGTTTCAATATACAAAAGCGGGCACAAGTTCTCGGAATGTTGACCCGTACAGAAAGAGGATTATGCGTTGCCGGCACACATGGCAAGACCACAACTTCTACCATGGCTGCTCACCTGCTGCATCAGTCTCACATTGGATGTAATGCTTTCTTAGGAGGTATTTCCAAAAATTATGGAACGAACCTGCTCCTTTCAGACAAAAGTGACTTTGTTGTCATCGAAGCTGATGAGTTCGACCGTTCCTTTCATTGGCTCACTCCATATGCAACAGTAATTACTGCAACAGACCCCGATCATCTGGATATTTACGGTACTGAAGAAGCCTATCTGGAAAGTTTCCGCAAATATACGTCTCTGATACGTCCGGACGGTTTCCTGATCATACATAAAGGATTAGCAATGCAGCCTGACGTACAGCCCGGAGTAACAACTTACACATACTCCATAGAAGAAGGGGATTTCCATGCAACTAACATCCGTATCGGAGGGGGTGAAATCCAGTTTGATTACATTTCTCCGCTGGGAAACATCTGCGATATACGATTGGGAGTTCCTGTGTATGTTAATATTGAGAATGGAATCGCCGCTATGGCTTTGGCACAAATAGCCGGAGCAACCGCTGAAGAGATAAAGACTGCCATGGCAAGTTTTGGAGGAGTAGACCGTCGTTTTGATTTCAAGATCAAAAACGATCATCTGGCTTTCCTGAGTGATTACGCTCATCATCCGGAAGAAATCCGGAAAAGCATTACTTCCCTCAAAGCACTTTATCCGAACCGGAAAATCACAGCAGTCTTCCAGCCTCATCTGTATACACGAACACGCGACTTTTACAAAGAGTTCGCCGAAAGTCTGTCCCTGCTCGATGAAGTGATCCTGCTGGACATCTATCCGGCACGAGAACTTCCCATACCGGGAGTTACCAGCCGGTTAATATATGACAACTTGCGTCCCGACATGGAAAAAACATTATGTACCAAAGAAGAGCTTCTTGATCTGTTGAAAAAGAAACATCTTGAAGTACTGGTTACCCTGGGAGCCGGAGATATTGACAATTTTGTACCACAAATTTATGAAATGCTGAAAGACCGATGATCAAACGAATTCTCATACTCTGTACACTGCTGCTGATTTCGGCTTACCTCGTGTTGGCCGTCACCGCTTTTAATGGCAAACCCGATAATCGGATTTGCAAGGGTATGGAATTGGTTGTCAAAGACAGTGTCAATTTCGGATTTGTAACTCCAGCTGAAGTAAAAGCTCTGTTAAAAGCCAAGAAGCTGTCTCCGGAAGGAAAACCTTTGAACAGCATCAATGTTCGCAGACTGGAAGAAACACTTGACAAGCATCCGTTTATCAGCGATGCAGAGTGTTACCTGACCTCCGGAGGTAAAGTCGGCATTGAAATCTATCAGCGCATTCCTCTGATGAGAATCATGAGTGACAATGGCGACAACTATTACATCGATCAGGAAGGTAATATTATGTCAGCCCCCGGGAAACCGGTTCATGTCGCTGTAGCTACAGGATACATAGACCGCAAGTTCGCTCAGGAAGAGCTTCACAAGCTGGGAAACTACCTTCAGGCTGATCCCTTCTGGAGTGCACAGATTGAACAGATTCATGTCACTCCCAAACTGGAACTGGAACTTGTTCCCCGTGTGGGAGACCATATACTGTTTTTAGGAAAAGCAGGAAACTATGATGAGAAGTTTAGAAAACTGCGTACATTCTACGAAGAGGCGCTGAGCCATGTAGGATGGAACAAGTACAAGCGAATCAGCATAGAATTTAATAATCAGATTATTTGTACCAAAAAAGAGAAGTAAGATATGGCAGCAACGGATTTTATAGTAGCAATCGAACTGGGATCTACAGAGATAACAGGCATTGCAGGCAAGAAGAACGCGGACGGAAGTATCCGAATCCTGGCATACGCCTCCGAACGTTCATCAGATTGCATCAAGAAAGGCGCAATCTACAATTTGGATAAAACAACACAATGCTTGACTTCAGTCATCAAGGAACTGGAGGAGACGCTGCATGCCCCCATCCGGAAAATATACGTAGGTATCGGAGGGTTGTCTGTCAGAAGCATACGCAATACAGAATCCAAGCAACTGGGAGAAGACACGAAAATCTCACAGGCACTGATTGATTCCATCATGCAAAGCAACCGGGAAATCCCTTTGATCGACCGGGAAATTCTGGCCGTAGAGCCACAGGAATATAAAGTAGGAAACAATTTGCTCACCGAACCGGTAGGTGTTCCCGCTGATTATATCGAAGGACATTTCCTGAACATCATTGCCCGCCATTCCCTCAAAAGCAATATCAAGCAATGCTTCAAACAGACCGGTTATGAAGTCGCCGATTACTTCCTTTCTCCTTTGGTTACAGCCAATGTGGTTCTAAGCGACAGTGAACGCCGTTCCGGATGTGCACTCATTGACTTCGGAGCCAATACAACAACGGTTTCTGTTTATAAGAACAACATACTGCGTCATCTGGCGGTAATCCCGTTGGGTAGCGAAAATATCACTCAGGATATCTGCAGCATGCATTTCGAAGAAGAAGAAGGCGAACAGCTGAAACTGCGCTTCGGAAGTGCTTACACAGAACTTTCCGACAACGACGAGGAAACAAACCGCAGTTATAACCTGGACGGTCGTTGCACCATCCCGGCACGCCAGCTGGAAGATATCGTGGAAGCCCGCGTTAATGAAATTATCACCAACGTATGGAATCAGATCATGGTTTCCGGCTATGGAGATAAACTGTTGGGCGGAGTTGTCTTCACCGGAGGTATGACTAACCTGCCGAATCTGGACAAGGCTTTCACTCACATTACAAAGATCGAAAAGATCCGTATTGCAAAATCTTCCGAAATCAGCCTTGAAGGAGATATCGAACTGCCACAGGATGGTACCCAGAACACACTGATCGGAATCCTGGCATCCGGAAAAGAAAACTGCTGCCGCATTGATCCGCGAAAGGGTGTTCAGCTGAGCTTCACCGAAGATCTCCAGCAAAAGGAAGCAGAAGCCAAACGGAAAGAAGAAGAACGCAAGCTCAAGGAAGAAGAAGAAAGACGTCAGGCGGAAGAAGCTGAACGCAGACACCGTATTGAAGAAGAAAAGAAACGTCAGGAAGAAGAACGGGCCATGAAGCGTCAGAAGGAATATGAATCCTATATGGAACGGGCCCAAAGCCTGCTGGGAAAAAAGAATTATAAGGCAGCTCTTCAGGAAATTGAACATGCAAGAGCCATGAATCTCCCTGAAAAGGCTGAGGAAATCAATGTGCTGGAAGACGAAATCAAGGCACAAAAGAAAAAGAACAGCTGGTTTAGCAACCTGACTGAAAAAATAACCAAGATGTCAGACGACATCATGAAAGATTGAGAAAAGAAAACAGAGTATTCACCGTATAAATAAAGAGGAAGAATTATGTCTGATGAACTTATGCCCTTCACTTTCCCGGAAAGTGGCACATCGAGCATCATTAAAGTGATCGGTGTAGGCGGTGGCGGCGGTAATGCTGTCAACCACATGTATAGAGAAGGTATCCACGACGTTACGTTCGTGGTCTGCAATACAGACAATCAGGCGCTCGAAGAGTCGCCTGTCCCCCAGAAAATCCAGCTCGGAAGCGAAGGCCTCGGTGCCGGTAACCGTCCGGAACGTGCGCGTGCTGCTGCCGAAGAGAGCCTGGAAGATGTAAAGGAAATGCTGAACGACGGCTGCCGGATGGCCTTTATCACAGCCGGAATGGGTGGAGGTACCGGAACCGGTGCTGCACCGATTATTGCCAAGACTGCCAAGGAAATGAACATCCTGACAGTAGGTATTGTTACAATCCCCTTCGTATTCGAAGGCAACAAAAAGATCGACCAGGCCCTGGACGGCGTGGAAGAGATGAGCAAACATGTTGATGCCTTGCTGGTGATCAACAACGAACGCCTGCGTGACGTTTATTCCGATATCAGCGTAATGAATGCATTCGGTAAAGCCGATGACACACTCTCTATCGCAGCCAAAAGCATTGCTGAAATCATTACCTTGCGCGGTACGATCAACCTTGACTTCAACGACGTCAAGACTGTTCTGAAAGACGGAGGCGTCGCCATTATGAGTACAGGCTTCGGAGAAGGAGAAGGCCGTGTAACACAGGCCATCACAGATGCTCTTCACTCTCCGCTGCTGAACAACAACGATATTTTCAATTCGAAGAAAGTGCTGTTCGTCATCACCTATAGCCCCAGCAGCGAACTGATGATGGGTGAAATGGATGAAATCCACGAATTCATGAGCCGCTTCGGTAAAGACGTGGAAACCAAATGGGGTCTTTACATTGACGACACGCTGAACGACAAAGTGAAGTTCACAATTCTGGCCACCGGTTTCGGCATCAAAGATGTACCGGGAATGGACAGCGTATTGGAAAAGCACTCTCAGGAAGAACAGAAACGCCTGGAAGAGCTGGAAGAAGAAGAACAGAAAAAAGAAGAACGCCGCGGTGACTATTACGGAAAGAGCATTCTGAAGAACAGCAACCGGAAACGCCGTCACAATCTGTATGTCTTCACACAGGAAGACCTGGACAATGACGATATCATCAGTATGGTAGAAACCACACCGACATACAAGCGTACAAAGGCTGTTCTGGAAGCCATCCAGTCAAAAGCTACGGCAGAAGACAAGATGACTCAGAAACTGGAAAGTAATGAGTCAGGAAGTATGACCATTACTTTCTAAACCACTCGGATTCAACAACTAATGTAATTATAAGAACTATGGATTTATTTGATCAGATCAGCAACGATATCAAAGAGGCCATGAAGGCCAAAGACAAAGTAAAACTGGAAACCCTGCGCAATGTCAAGAAGTTCTTTCTGGAAGCAAAGACAGCACCGGGAGCCAACGATACTCTGACCGATGACGCTGCATTGAAAATCATGCAGAAACTTGTCAAACAAGGAAAAGATTCTGCTGCCGTATACGAACAGCAGGGACGTGCAGACCTGGCTGAAGCCGAACTGGCTCAGGTAAAAGTAATCGAAGCTTACCTGCCCAAACAGCTTTCGGCTGAGGAACTGGAAGCCCGTCTGAAAGAAATCATTGCCCGCACCGGAGCAACTTCCGGCAAGGACATGGGTAAAGTCATGGGCGTAGCTTCCAAAGAACTCGCCGGACTGGCTGAAGGACGCGCAATCTCTGCCAAAGTAAAAGAACTGCTGGGATAAGGATTCCTGAAAGATATTTTTATTAACCCTCCAGGGAAAGCCTGTTTGTAGTGCTCTTGTCAAAAGAGACAACTATAAACAGGCTTTTTTGATATTTTCCTGATCTCATACTTGTCAATCCGCAAGGATTCATTACATTTGTCTGCAAAACTCCGGATTCCAGAGGAAATATGTTAACCCGATGAGATCCGGAAAACCGAAAAACTCAATTAATAAATCTTTTTATGGACAAACCTTTTTTAGAAACACGTCAAGTGGTAAAGCGATACGCCAGCCACACTGCACTGAACGGAGTCAGCATTCAGGTACCTGAAGGTAAGGTGTTCGGACTACTGGGCCCCAACGGAGCAGGCAAAACTACCTTGATCCGCATCATTAACCGTATCACGGCTCCCGATTCCGGAGAAGTATACTTCAACGGTCACCTTTCACGGCCGGAAGATATCTTCCACATCGGATACCTGCCTGAAGAACGGGGACTGTACAAGAAAATGAAAGTAGGCGATCAGGCCATTTACCTGGCCCAGCTGAAAGGACTGAGCCGCAGCGAAGCGACTGCCCGCCTGAAGAAATGGTTCGAAAAGTTTGAAATCACCCCATGGTGGAACAAAAAACTGGAAGAACTGTCCAAAGGTATGCAACAGAAAGTACAGTTTATCATTACCGTGCTCCACAAACCCCAGCTGCTGATCTTCGACGAACCTTTCTCCGGATTCGATCCGGTCAATGCTGAATTGCTGAAACGGGAAATCCTGGAACTGAAAAATCAGGGACACACCATCATCTTCTCTACCCACAACATGGCTTCCGTGGAAGAAATCTGTGACAACATTGCACTGATCAACCATTCGGAAGTTGTGCTTCAAGGTAACGTCAACGAAGTACGAAGCCGCTTCAAGTCGGATACATACACCCTGTCTGTACGTGCAGACCATCCCCTGAAAGACACCGCGCTCTTCCAGGCTACTCTGACACAAGCATCCGGTAACGAAAGCCATTACACGCTGCGTAAGTTACAGGAAGTTTCCAACTCCGATCTCCTGTCGGAAGTGGGACAGCAGGCCGAAATCCTCTCCTTCTCCGAATGCCTGCCTTCCATGAACGAAATCTTCATCCGTACGGTAGAAGGTAAAAAATAACTTAAACCATCAGCAAACATGAACAAGACATTTATCATCATACAGCGCGAGTTCATGAACCGCGCCAGCAAAAAGTCATTCATCCTACTGACCATCCTCATGCCCTTCATCTTTGCAGCTACCGTTCTGCTTCCGGTCATGCTGGCCATGGTGAAAAGCGACGAAGCCAAGGAAGTGGTAGTCGTTGATCAGACAGGAAAATATCTTTCCCAGTTTCAGGACAATGAATCCTATCATTTTGTACCGGGCAGTGAAATGAAAGAAGAATACCGCACCGACACATCCGGTGTCAGTGCCGTTGTGATGATTACCGACGATCTGATCAAAGATCCGTCAGCAGCCGTCATTTATTCACGCAAGGAAATCCCCAACAGTCTGTCGCGCATCGTAAACGAAGCTTTGAATACCCAGATCCGCCACGACAAACTGATCCACTACAACATTCCGCAATTGCAGGACATTATGAAGGATTTCGACCAGACCTATTCCATCCGTACCGTCAAATGGAGTGAGGACGGAAGCGTACAGGAATCCAACTCCGGCCTGGCAACCGCATCGGGCATGGTTCTGACCATCCTGATCTACATCTTTGTACTCAGCTACGGAGGAATGGTCATGCAGAGTGTCATGGAAGAAAAGACCAACCGCATCGTAGAGCTGATGGTTTCATCCGTCAAGCCCTTCCAGCTGATGATCGGTAAGATTATCGGTATCGGTCTGGTGGGAATCGTCCAGCTTTGTATCTGGGGAATCATGCTGACGGCCATACTGGCTGTTGCCGGAAGTATGCTCGGCATAGCCGCCCTTCAGTCGCCCGACACCGCACAGATGATGGCCATGGAAGCCCCCACAAGCGATGCCGCTTCACTGGTAGCTGCCCTTCACAACCTGAATCTGGCAAAGATGGGAACGCTCTTTGTACTCAACTTTGTGGGAGGCTATCTGATCTATGCCTCCATCTTTGCTGCCATCGGTGCCTCCATCAATGAGCAGGAAGATTCACAACAGTTCATCATGCCCATCACGCTGCTGATGATATTTGCACTCTATGCTGCCATTGCCAGCGGTGACAATCCCGACGGCCCCCTGGCACAATGGTGTTCCATGATTCCCTTCACCTCGCCCATCGTCATGATGGTACGCGTCCCCTTCGACGCACCGATGTGGGAAATCCTTCTTTCACTCGTCATCCTTTACGGTACAGCACTCGGCATGATCTGGATTGCCGGAAAAATCTACCGCATCGGCATCCTGATGTACGGCAAGAAACCGTCACTGAAAGAAATGATGAAATGGATCACCTATAAATAAAACGGTTATACGAAAAGCTCCTGAAGAACAGGAAGAGACTTCAATTCGGGAAAATCCGGCAGATGAAGCCGGTAATATTCATTGATGATCTCCAGGCAACGGTTACGTTCTCTCCGGCTCATGGCAAACAAATGCATGGTTTCATAATTCATACGCATCAGCAGACTGATATGTGAAGCCTCCTGCGGACCGACATACATGCCATGCCGGGGAGACTCCGCTACAAAACAAGCATTCAGCAGGTCAAAGCAGTCGCCTTCGGCATATCCTTCCACATTGGGATACAGTCCGAGGAAACGGGACAGACGCATCAGAAAGACCAGATGGAAATTGGCAAAGTTCGTATCACAGGCATCCAGCCAAAGAACAGAATGAACCAGATAAGCAAAAAGCGGAACATTTTCGGCCTCTTCCTTCAGGGCACGATACAGAAACTCTGCCAGGAAAAGGGCTATCGCCGACTTATAAGGATCATAAGGCAACGACTGAAAGGGCTGCCAGGATTTCGCTTCCCGTATGGGGTGAAGCCCGGAACGCGGACGGATATCCGCTTCGAACTCAACAAGCGACAGAGGTTGAAACAACAACCCGTTGACAGCCGACTTCCGCGAACGCGATGCCGGAATGAGGAAAGACATCCGTCCTCCCTGCTCCGTATAAATATGGACAATATTCGACTTGTCACTATATTTCACGGTATGCAAAACGATTCCTTTTGACTTGCGCAACATACTGCCTGCAAAGATAACCGAATAAAAAGGCATTCCGGATGCATTTAAGCAGAAAAATGCGAAAAAAAACAGCAAATGTTTTGGTAGAATGAAAAATCTTCCTACCTTTGCATCCGCAAACGAGAGATACAGTCCTCGAAAGCCAGTCAGGAAAATCGCCTGAAATCAAGGAAGGCCCGTTCGTCTATCGGTTAGGACGCAAGATTTTCATTCTTGAAAGGGGGGTTCGATTCCCCCACGGGCTACATAATAAACAAAATCACGAACAATATTAAAGATTAGTCGAGATGGCAAATCACAAATCATCTATCAAAAGAATCAGACAGGAAGAAAAAAGAAGACTTCACAACAGATATTATGCCAAGACAATGCGTAACGCTGTGAAGAAGCTTCGTACAACTACTGACAAAGCAGAAGCTGTAGCTTTGTTGCCGAACGTACAGAAAATGCTGGATAAGTTGGCAAAACGCAACATCATCCACAAGAACAAAGCTGCAAACCTGAAGTCTAAACTGGCTGCACACATCAGCAAACTGGCTTAAGGAATTGCTTAGCGTAAAAGAGATAAGAAGGCTGGATTTATAAATCCAGCCTTTTGTCGTTTTATCCCCTCCCATCGCCATTATCCCCCGTTTCCACCCTCGCACAGGCATCACATAAAAATAGTTTAAATCGTTGAAATCTCGTAGTTTTTTAGTAACTTTGAGCACTTTATAACAACTAGAAGAGTTAATAGAAAAATGAGTGAAGAACTGACACCTAACAGCGGCAGCAACTACTCGGCCAGCAACATCCAGGTACTCGAAGGCCTGGAAGCCGTACGTAAGCGTCCCGCCATGTACATCGGCGATATCAGCGAAAAAGGCTTGCACCACCTGGTTTATGAAGTCGTGGACAACTCCATCGATGAAGCACTCGCCGGATATTGCACACATATAGAAGTAACAATCAACGAAGACAACTCCATCACAGTACAGGACAACGGTCGAGGAATCCCCGTGGACTTTCACGAGAAAGAAAAGAAGTCCGCCCTGGAAGTCGTAATGACCGTACTCCATGCCGGAGGAAAGTTCGACAAAGGTTCCTACAAGGTGTCCGGCGGTCTGCACGGAGTCGGTGTTTCCTGTGTGAACGCCCTGTCCACCCACATGACGACCAATGTCTTCCGCGGAGGTAAAGTCTACCAGCAGGAATATGAATGCGGAAAGCCGCTTTATCCGGTAAAGGAAGTCGGAACCTGCGCTCCCGACATGACCGGTACACGCCAGACTTTCTGGCCCGACGGCAACATCTTCACCGTAACCGAATATAAATACAGCATCCTGCAGGCCCGCATGCGTGAACTGGCATACCTGAACAAAGGTATCACCATCACCCTGACCGACAAGCGCGTGAAGGAAGAAGACGGCAGCTTCAAGCAAGAAGTATTCCACTCAGAAGAAGGAGTGAAAGAATTCGTACGCTTCCTGAACTCTACCAACACACCGCTTATTGACGATGTCATCTATCTGAACACCGAGAAACAGGGCATTCCTATCGAATGCGCCATTATGTATAACACCGGATTCCGCGAAAACCTTCACTCGTATGTCAACAACATCAACACCATTGAAGGCGGTACACACGAAGCCGGATTCCGTACGGCACTGACCCGCGTACTGAAGAAATACGCCGAAGAAAGCAAGGCCCTGGAAAAAGCGAAAGTGGAAATTTCGGGTGAAGACTTCCGTGAAGGTCTGATCGCCGTTATCTCCGTAAAAGTAGCTGAGCCGCAGTTTGAAGGTCAGACCAAGACCAAGCTGGGTAACAACGAAGTAAGCGGAGCCGTAAACCAGGCCGTAGGCGAAGCCCTGACTTACTATCTGGAAGAACATCCGAAAGAAGCGAAGGTTATTGTCGACAAGGTAGTACTTGCCGCAACAGCACGTATCGCGGCACGCAAGGCCCGCGAATCCGTACAGCGCAAGAGCCCGATGGGCGGAGGCGGACTTCCCGGAAAACTGGCAGACTGCTCAAGCCGCAATCCGGAAGAATGCGAACTCTTCCTTGTCGAGGGAGACTCAGCAGGCGGATCAGCCAAACAAGGACGCAGCCGTCAGTTCCAGGCCATCCTGCCCCTGCGCGGTAAAATCCTGAATGTAGAAAAAGCAATGTGGCACAAAGCTTTCGAGAGTGACGAGGTGAACAACATCATCCAGGCACTGGGCATCCGTTTCGGAGTAGACGGAGATGAAGACAGCAAGAAAGCCAATATCGATAAGCTGCGCTACTATAAGATCATCATCATGACCGATGCCGACGTCGATGGATCTCACATCGACACCTTGATCATGACCCTGTTCTATCGCTATATGCCCGAAGTCATTCAGGGAGGACACCTCTACATTGCCACTCCCCCGCTCTACAAATGTTCAAAAGGCAAAATCAGCGAATACTGTTATACCGATGAAGAACGCCAGGCCTTCATGCAGAAGTACGGCGACGGCTCCGAAAATGGTATCCACACCCAGCGATACAAAGGTTTGGGTGAAATGAATCCGGAGCAGCTGTGGGAAACCACCATGAATCCGGAAACCCGCATGCTGAAGCAGGTACACATTGAAAACGCCGCTGAAGCCGACTACATCTTCTCCATGCTGATGGGCGACGATGTAGCTCCGCGCCGCGAATTCATCGAGAAAAATGCAACTTATGCCAATATTGATGCATAAGGTGTTTTCTTTTCATAATTTTAATTTTTTAAATCCATCCTCGCATCTTACAGTTGAGGATATCCCCGGGGATCCACATCTCCGGGGATTTTTATTTTTACCCTCACCATCCCCCTCCAGAAACGACCTCCCGGAATCGACCGTATAATGCGGCTGAATCGACCGCACGATTCGCCCCCAACGACCGCATAATCTGGGCTCAACGACCGCACGATTCCTGGGCAATGACCGCACGTTGTCAGGGCATCCTGCAGATACCTTCACCAGAGCGAAAATAGCCCGCGGGCTTTTTAAAAAATGTTTCGGCGTTTTAAAAAAAGACTTCGGGATTTGATGTAAAACGTTTCGGCGTTTTTTCTCTTGGCCGAATTCATCGAGAAATTGATCAGGATGAACCCTAAATATCCCGAATTTTACAATTTTTTCATTTCAATCTTTTTGCAACAATTCAGCTTCTTTAGAGGCTGAAAACACCGCCCATCCGGCATTTTTTCCCGAAAAACAGCCCGATTTGTCTATTTGTACGTGCATTTATACGCTTAGACAAGCGTATAAATGCACAATTGCGTACGTTTGCAACAGGTAAAACAAAAAACCAATTTATAAACCTTAAAATAATGAAAGGAGAAACAAAGACCCGGACATGAAACTTGAACACTTGGATTAACGTCTGTCTAAGATAGGCAAATCACAGCACATTTGCAAGAGAAATTCAAACAAACATTATTATTAATAATACTAACTTATTTAATTATTATGAGAAAGAAATTTATTGCAGTGTATGCCTTAATGGCTGTACTTGCACTCGGTTCAACTACCTTAACTTCTTGTGTTGACGATAACGAATCAGCATCAGTAACCGCTATCCGCGATGCAAAAGCAAAACAACTAGCCTCCATTGCCGATTTGAATACCGCTCAAGCTGAAGCAGTTCGACTAGCAGCTCAGGCAGAAGCTGACTTAAAGGCTGCAAAAGCTGCTTATCAACAAGCTTTAGCCGATGGAAAACAAGAAGAGATCCGTCAAGCTCAAGAAAAATTTGCTTTAGAAATTGAAAAAATCAAAGCTAAATATGATGCTCAAATAGCTGAGTATAAAAAAGATAAAATTTATTGGGATAATGAAGTTTGGAAACAAACAGAAGAGCATATACAGACTGTTTACAATCAATACTTCGGAATTGTAAATCAGATTCAGAATCTGACAAGAGAAAAGTTAGAACAACAGACAAACAAGGCATTGTTAGAGGCTGAGGTAATCAAAGCAGAAGAAGCAGTAAAACAACAATTGGCAAGTTTGAATGTTGAAAAGATACAGAAAGAACGTGAATTGGCCAAATGGGAAGCTATGAAGGAAATGCAGCCTACTAAGGATGATTTGTTGGCTCAACTGGATGAAATAGAAAAGAAGGCTTATGACATTATACAAAACAAGAGACCAGCTGCTGCTGCCGAACAGAAAACTGCTCAAGATGCTTTAACAGCTGAATATGAAAACTTCGAAGAGGGCAAATTCGATATATTGAAGGCAGAGAAAGCAATGACTGAAATTGCCACAGAATTGGGCTTGTCTAATATTAAATTTATTGGAACAGAAGATGTTGTGCTTGGAGAAGAAGAACTGGATACTTACTACGATGAAAATGGTGAATACCAATTTGAAAACGCTAAAGAAAAATTAAAAGTTACCAAAAAAGTACAACTGAAAGCAAGTGAATTGCAGAGTTCTGTTATTACTATAAATGATAAGTTTACCGAAAAACTTAAAACACTTGATGACGATATCAAAAATGCCACTGGTGAAGAATGGGAAACGGATGACAATAACAATATCATTTGGGGATCTGAAGAAGAATCTGTAAACGGAGCAAAAAGCAGACTAGCTTATCAAAAGCAAAGTATTAGTGCTGCAGAGAAGAGATATAATGAGGCCAAGAAGTTATATGATGCAGCAGTAGTCAATAAAGATGAAGCAGAAAAAGCAAAGCAGAAAGAAGCTATGGAACAGGCAGCAAAAGATAAAGCCAACCTCGAAGCGTCACTGCCTCAACTTGAAAATAAAATCACAGCTGCCAACGAAAAGCTAGCTGAAGCAAAAGAGAATAAGACAGAAATGGAAGAAATGCAAACTGAATTCGAAGCTAATCTGGCTATATTGAAGGATGCAAGCAAACAGAAAGCTTATGATGATTCATTTGCCAAGTTAGATCCATTAGCTGTCACATTCCTACAGAAGACTGCTGCTGTGAAGCCATTCGATGATGCATTGGAAGAACTCGGTATGAAGAGCCAAAATGGTCAGGCTGTTGCAGATGACAGCAAAGATGGCGAATATCAGTATGTCCAAGGTCTATTAAACAATATCTACGATGTACAATCTTTGATTGATGGTTGCAATACTCGTTTAGCAGAAATTAAAGCTCAAATCGAATTAGGTAACTTGAATCAGGTTGTAGAATTAGTTGAAATCATTAAATATGATCCGTTATTGGATAAAAACGTTTCATATAAAGTATATCGTCTGAAACCAGGTTGTGAAGATGGTATCACGCCTGCTGATGCTGTTGCTTTGGTTGACGAACTGATCAAAACTTTGGATGAAAAGATTCAGGTCAAGACCAAACTGGCTGAAAAGTACAAAGCTAATCTGGAAGCCTTACTGGAAAGTGAGTCTGCTCCTGAAGAGCCAGAAACTCCCGCTGAAGGTGAAGAAGGTGGTGAAGAAACTCCTGCTGAATAAGCTGTCACTATTTCACTGAATCGCTAATAACAAAAAGTTTATAATCCCAGGGAAGGAGGAAACATCCTCCTTCCCCATGGATAAAACCAACATCAAAACAGAAGAATATGAAAATCAATAAACTTTTAGTATTAGCCGCACTCCCGATGATTGGACTTACAGCCAATGCCCAGGATAAAGGTCCGCAAAAGAATGACTTTACCGTGGCTGCCACTGTAAGCTATGACAATACCGTCATGCAGAACGCTATGCCGGGCAATCAGTTTAGCTATTCATTGCCTGTCAAATCCACTAACTGGAACGACAAGGATCTCCGCGTCGGCATCGAAGGTGGATGGTTCTTCCTTGACGAATGGAAACTGGTATTGGGAGGCGGCATGAGCATCACCAAGCATCCGGGGTATGCGGCTGTGCCGGGCACAATCGATGAAAACACCTCTACAGATGTAAATGATGGCTCAATTCCTAATTACAATGCAGTAGCCGATCAGAACTTCCTGCAATTCAATGTTTACACAGGAGTAGACCGCTACTTCAAGACAAAAGTTGACGGCTTGTATCTGTATGCCGGCGCAAGAGTGGGTTATGCTTACGGACGTAACGTTTCATTTACGGACGATGAATATAACCTTGGCAAATCGGTAGGTGAAGCTTTCAACATCCGCGGCGCATTGACCGGCGGTGTAGAATATTACATCACTGACGGGCTGTTTGTAGGTGCACAGGTTGATCCGTTCGCTTACACTTATTCCAAGAACTTGGTTAAGCCGCAGGAAGGACTGAGCAACCTCGATGGAAACAGTCATAACTATTCCATCTTAGCCGCTCCGACCATCAAGATCGGCTTCAAGTTTTAAGAAGCGAATATATAAATTCAAGTTAAATTCAAGTTTTAATAAGTAGAAAAACCCGGCTTCGCTGTGACAGCGAGGCCGGGCTCTTTTTATCCGGTCCGGAAGAAAGCAGTCCTTCTTCCGGAATCGTTTATCCGAGTGTTGTCTCTCCTTCGATGTATTGTTCCAGGAAAAAGTTTTCCCCATCAAACACGGCATACGAAAAGTCATTGATCCAGTCGCCCAGAATGGTAAGGCGTGTATCCCGCGTCAGCATCAGATCGAGCATGATGTGACGATGCCCGTAGATGAAATAGTTGATATCCGGATGATTCTTCAGGTATTCTTTGGTATAAAGCACCAGAGGTTCCTTGTCTTCACCCATGTATTCCGGTTCACGTCCGTTCTCACGCTTCATGCGGCTGTGTTTTGCCCACTCCAGACCGAAGTCAATACTCCAGCGCGGATGAAGCGAAGAAAACATTCGCTGCAGAAGTTTGCTGTGGAACATGGCACGAAGGAACTTGAATTTACGATCATGATCTCCCAGTCCGTCACCATGGGCCAGATAAAATTCCTTGCCGTAAATCTCGCAGGTGAGCGGTTCGCGATGGATCGTCACGCCACATTCCTTTTCCAGATAATCGCCACACCAGATGTCGTGGTTGCCAATAAAAAAATGTACTTCCACTCCTTTGTCTGTCAGTTCTGACAATTTTCCCAGGAATCGTGTATAACCTTTGGGGACGACCAGCTTGAATTCATACCAGAAATCGAACATATCACCAAGCAGGTAAACAGCCGATGCGCGGTCTTTAATGCTATCCAGAAAATTCACCAGTCTCCGCTCCTGGGTACGTCCGTGCGGAATTGCCCGTGAGCCCAGATGGGCATCCGAGAGAAAATAAACATTCTTCATCGCTTGTTCCATAGTCGTCTCTTTTTTATTGATAGCTTGCTGCAACAGGCCTCATCTTACAGGAAGCCCAGTTCCAGTTTTGCTTCTTCGGTCATCATATCCTTGTCCCATTCCGGTTCGAACACCAGATTGACTTGCGCAGCTTTCACTCCGTCTACGGATTCTACTTTCTGACGCACGTCTTCCATGATAAACTCTGCTGCCGGACAGTTGGGAGCCGTCAGAGTCATATCGATCGTCAGTTCACCGTCATCCTGCAGGTCTATCTTGTAAATCAGTCCCAGGTCATATACGTTGACCGGAATTTCCGGGTCGTACACGGTTTTCAGCATATCGATAATCCGTTCCTCTATCTTCAGTTTTGCTTCGTTGTCCATATAATCAAGCTTTTATATTACGAGAGCACAAAAATAACAATTTTATTTTCCATACACAACATTCAGAGCCTGCCTTCGTCAGCATAGCTGTAATAACCGCCGTCGGAAACGATCAGATGATCGAGCATCCGGATATTCATCACTTTGGCTGCCTGACTGAGCGCCTGGGTCAGACGGTCATCGTCCGTGCTGGGACGGGTGTTTCCCGAAGGATGATTGTGACAAAGCACCAGTGCCGTGGCCCGTTTCAGAAGGGCTTCCCTCAAAATGCAGCGGACATCTACCTGCGTGGAAGCCAGTCCGCCCTGACTGATACGCAGGGCATCTATCAGACGGGAGGCCTGATTGAGCAGCATCACCCAGCATTCTTCGACAGGAAGATCGCACATCAGGGGATGAAAATAAAGGAAAATGTCTTGTGAACAGCGCACCCGGAGACGTTCTGACGGACCTTCGTCTTTACGGCGTTTGCCCAGTTCCGAAGCGGCAAGAATAGTAATGGCCTTGGCCGGCCCGATTCCTTTATAGGCACAAAGATCGTCCACGCTGCGCTTGCCGAGTTCGCTCAGGCTGTTCCTGCAGTCATCAAGAACCTTACGCATCAGTTCCACAGCCGAATCTTCCGTATTGCCCGAACCGATCAGAATGGCAAGCAGTTCGGCATTGCTCAAGGCTCCCGGGCCATGAAGCATCATTTTTTCACGCGGACGGTCTTCTTTCGCCCATTGATTGATGTTGAGCTTTTCATTACTCATTATTGGTAAAAGTTTTTCTCGAAAGCGGAGAAAGAATCCTTGCCCAGCACACAACGTTTCCACCAGGCCCGCAGGAATCCGCTTCCATATCCTGTTAACTGTATGAACGCTGCAACCACGGAAAGCATACCTATTTTCAGACTTTTATTTTGCAAAGAAGAGTCCACGCAGATAATCAGGGCAAACAAGGCCAGCAGCAACAGGCTCCAGGGGCACACCAGTGCTGCAAGCAGAACCAGCACGACACCGACGGTAAAGGCAGCCGGAAGCAGATGAACCAGCTTCAGTGACTCGGGATATTTCTTATAAAGATTGATACGTGCGATGCCGGAGTTATGCACCTGCTTGAAGAATTTCTTCAGATCGGTACGCCGTTTGTGCCATACCCAGGCTTCAGGAAACAGGCGGCAGCGATAGCCTCCCTTGAAAATCCGGATACTGAAATCAATATCTTCGCCGAAACGCATGTGGGAAAATCCGCCTAATGCCCGATAAACTTCCGTCCGCACTCCCATGTTAAAACTGCGGGGATAGAACTTATCCATTTTCTTCTTACCGCCACGGATGCCTCCGGTCGTAAAAAATGAAGTCATGGCATAGTTGATGGCTTTCTGTACGTCTGTAAAAGAATCATGTGCCCGGTCGGGTCCTCCGAAGGCATCTGCCGGTTCACGGCCCAGCTCTGCTTCAATAGCTTCCAGATAACCGGGCGGCAAGACACAGTCTGAATCCAGAATCAGCACGTAAGTACCCTGACTACGTTCCACTCCGTAGTTGCGGGTCTGCCCGGGACCGGAATTGGGCTTATTATAATAATGTATATCCAGACAGGCGGTATACTTCTCCACCACATCCTTGCAAGGAACGGCAGAACCGTCTTCCACTACGATCACTTCAAAGTCCTTGAAACGCTGTTCCGTCAGACTCTGCAACAGTTCGTCCACTTCATCAGGACGATTATATACAGGAATAATCAGAGAATATTTCATAAGTGCTGTTTCTGTTAACCGTACAAATATACACTTTTCTTATTCCATCGAATCATGCCACAATTCATTTTTTCTCCTTTTTTTCTGTTACAAAAACCGTAACTTTACGTTTAGCTTTATGAAAACAAACAAGAACGGCCATAACAAAACATGAGCAAAGAAACACTGACATCCACTTTCACCGAACTGAGGAAGGGTTTTCTCAGGCTTGCCATGCGCTTTCTTCCCAGCCAGGAAGACGCTGACGATGCCCTGCAGGAAGCTTTCTTCCGCCTGTGGAAACAGGCAGACCGGATCAGTTCGCGTGAAGAGGCGGAAGCGCTGACAGTGGTAACGGTCAAGAATCTGTGCATTGATATCCTGCGCCGCAGAAGTCACCTGCAGACAGTGGAACTGGACGAAAACAGAGACAATGCGGTGGGCGATCCGGAATCGGAAGCCCAGGAAAGGGAGGAGCGTTTCCGGATCATCGAAAGAATCATAGAACTTCATCTGACCCCGCTCCAGAGACAAATCCTGCACATGAAAGAGTATGAAAATAAAGATTATGAAGAAATTGCGGAAATATTGGGCATGCAGCCCCCGGCTGTCCGCATGCAAATGTCGAGAGCCAGAAAAGAAATCAGAGCATGTTACTTAAAACAAATGGAACGATGAAACGAAACGAACGTACATATCAACAGTGGAAAGACCTGGCAGAGCGCTACTTCGAAGCCGAAACAACTCCCGAAGAGGAAAAGGAGCTGGCTTGTTTCCTGGCTACTTCCCTATCACAGAGCAAAGATTTTGAAGAGCTCCGTGCCGTTATGGGCTTTATGGCAATGGGACGCGCAACATATCGTAAACGACAAGTTCACACATTCCGCTATGCCGCTGCAGCAGCTGTAACAGGCATCTTGCTGACGGCTACGGTCTGGCAACTGGCCGGAACAAAGGATGTCTGCGTTGCCTACATCAATGGCGAACGCATTACCGATACAGAAACCGTACTGAACGAAGCAATGAAATCTGTCGGGAAGGTACGTCACAATCCGGAAGAAGCAAACAGTCTGGAGAAACAACTTACCGATATTTTCCAGACGCTGGAAGAAAAGGATACTTTGTCTGTCAACTGATAATACAATGCTTATGATACAACGATGGATAGGAATAGGAATACTTTCACTGCTGGCTCTGCCTCTAATGGCCCAGAAGGGACTGCAGGTGAATACCTTGTTCGACGGACGTTTTAAAAAAGATCACAGAGCCGTAGAAGTGCTTATCAAAGGAAAGGAGTTGAAGAAATATCACCTGAGCCTGTTCAGAAGCCTTACGGTGACCAATGCTCCGGCCGTTTTCCGGGAAATGGAAACGCTGGTCTGTCAGGATGCAAAAAGTGCCGTGGACAAGGAAGTAGGTACAATCGGGAACCGTCTGTACTATGGCTTCTACTGTTTTTCGGAAGAAGAAGGAACTTTCAGATACCTCTTCTACCGCAACACTTCCGTAAAGCCCGAAAGAGAAAAGCTGCCGGAGGCTACAGTCGTCTACATGGAGGGGCAAGTCACCCTGGAAGAACTCAAACAATTATTTCAATAAGAATAACAATTAACACAGATAGCATATGAAAAAAATAATCTTACTGGCAACAAGTTTACTCTTTATGGCAGATATGTATGCCCAAACAAGAGATTCACTGGAAGTAACTCATACAGTCAGCATAGAAAACCCAGACCGGGTAACATTGCGACAATCAGACAAACAACTGACAGTTGAAATAGAAGGAGAAAATGGAAATCCGGATTTTCATTATGTACGCGAAGTCAACCTTTCCGGATCTGAGTCCTCCGTAACCAAAGAACGGAATGGTAACTGGGACTTCAACATACCTTTCCGCAAACAGACTGCACAAGGCAAGCGCAAACGTAATGCTGTAATTCTGAAAGATCTCAAACTGGGATTATCAACCGCCCTCAATACTCCGGCCGGCATGGATGTCAATATGGCTTCTTCCTGGGAAATTACGACTCCAACTTTAGGCTGGGCTTACTATCCCTGGCGGACAAACACTTATTTCTCTATCGGAATAGCAGGAAGCTGGCGAAATTACCGAATGACCGGCAAACAACGTTTCATTAAGGAAGGCAGTAATCTGGTGCTGGGAAGTTATCCGGAAGGAGCAGATATCCAGTTCTCACGCATCAAGATTTTCAGCTGGTCGGTTCCGATGATGATCAGTCACAAATTCAAAAACGGACTGGGATTTGATCTGGGAGCCATTATCAACTTCAATACGCATGCCAGCCTGAAAACCCGCTACAAGCTGGACGGGGAATCCTATAAAATAACCGACAACAATATCCACCAGACTCCCGTCACGGTTGATCTTCAGGCTTCTTTCCAATGCAAGATTGTCGGTATCTACGTGAAATACAGTCCGTGCCAGATTTTGGATGCGGCCTATGGACCTAAGTTCTCAGCCTTATCCGCAGGTATTGTTCTGTTCTGATGCGATTACACCAACAGTATAAAAACAACAGCAGCCATTCTTCCGAAGAAGGATGGCTGCCGTCTTATAAGGATAAATCAATTATGCTTTTACGCGACCAACATAAGAACCGTCACGAGTGTCAACTTCGATGATTTCATCCTGGTTGATGAACAAAGGCACACGTACAGTAGCACCAGTTTCAACAGTTGCAGGTTTTGTTGCATTGGTAGCTGTATCGCCCTTCAGACCCGGTTCAGTGTAAGTAACCTTCAGCTGAACTTTCACCGGCAACTCAGCAAACAAGATAGTTTCTGTAGAAGCGTCAGATACAACATCGATCACCATTTCTTCTTTCAGGAAGTCTACACCTTCAATCAGGTCGTGAGCGATAGGAACCTGTTCGTAAGTTTCCTGATTCATGAAGATATAGTCTTCACCTTCTTTATAAAGGAACTGATAAGGACGACGTTCTACACGTACATCTTCCAGCTTTTCACCGATATTGAAACGACGTTCCAACACGTAACCGTCTACAACATCTTTCAGTTTAGTACGCATGAAAGTGTTACCCTTACCCGGTTTTACATGCAGGAAATCAATACAGAAATACAGCTTACCGTCCATACGGATCGCAGTTCCGATTTTAATGTCTTGAGCGTTAATCATAACTAGTATTCTTTTATTAATGTGATTATAAATTATTCTATAACTGAATTCGGCTGCAAAATTAATCTAAATCACGAAAAAACACAAAAAGTTTTGTCTAAAAATGACTTAGCCCTTTGTATATTAAAAAAAAGTCACTAATTTTGCAGCCCGAACGCATAGAATAATAACATAAATAGTATATACGAAAATGAAAAGAACATTCCAACCCTCTAACAGAAAGAGAAGAAACAAACACGGTTTCCGTGAAAGAATGGCTACCGCAAACGGTCGCCGAGTATTGGCTGCACGTCGCGCTAAAGGCCGCAAGAAATTAACTGTATCTGACGAATACAACGGAGTTAAAGCATAACCGTGTGCGTTGGAAATAGAATTTAAGAAGGTCTCGTCTCCGGACGATGTTTCTTCTTTACAGGCGCGGATTACGCGGATTACACGGATTCTTAGTTGTCCGCGTAATCAAACGTAATCCGCGCCTGATTTATTTTAAAAGTATTATATGGTTACACTGAAAGATTTCTTTTCATTCCAAAAGAACCGTTTCTTCTGGATTAATCTGATAGCCATGATCGTGGTTATCATTGCAGTGTGCTGGGGCACATTATACGGACTGGATATTTATACCCATCACGGTGAATCTTACGTTGTTCCCAACGTGAAGAACAAGAGCATGCTGGAAGCAGAGAAATCACTGAATGCCCAGCAACTGAAAGCAATTATCGTTGACTCCAGCTATGTCAAAGGTATGCCGGCCGGCATGGTACTGGAACAGACTCCCGTGGGCGGTTCGCGGGTAAAGGAAGGACGGGCTGTCTATCTGACCGTTACAACCAGCGATGTTCCATTGGTCAAACTGCCGGACCTGATCGACAACAGTTCGCTTCGCCAGGCTGCTGCCAAGCTGAAATCCATCGGCTTCAGACTGACAGAACCGGAATACATTGCTGGTGAGCAGGACTGGGTATACGGAATCAAGTACCGGGGACGGGCACTTCAGACAGGAGACAAAGTTCCTCATGAAGCCTTGCTTACCTTATGTGTCGGAAATAAGAAGCTTCAGGATTCACTGGCTGTAGATTCATTCTCCATTCAGACGGAAATGAATACAGAAGAAGACCAACCGCAAGTAGATGATTCGTGGTTTTAATAACCTATAAAACAAACTGTAACGAATGGCAGAAGACTATATAGATGAACTGGACGAAACGCTGGATGATTTGGAACCGGTCAGCGGAACACCCGAACTTTATGAGCATTTCCGGGTGGTGGTCGACAAAGGACAAAGTCCCGTACGAATAGATAAATATCTTTTTGAACGTATTGTCAATGCTTCACGCAACCGTATACAGACAGCAGCCGATGCCGGATTCGTTATGGCTAACGGAAAGCCTGTCAAAAGCAGCTACAAAGTCAAGCCGCAGGACGTACTGACCGTCATGATGGACAGACCTCGCTACGAGAACGACATCATTCCGGAAGATATTCCGCTGGATGTTGTATATGAAGACGAGGATCTGATGGTTATCAACAAACCGGCCGGACTGGTGGTTCATCCGGGATGCGGCAATTACCACGGAACACTGGTCAATGCAATTGCATGGCATCTGCGTGACGTTCCAACATATAATCCCAACGATCCGCAAGTGGGACTGGTACACCGTATCGATAAAGATACTTCCGGGCTGCTGGTTATTGCCAAGACACCTGATGCGAAAACAAATCTGGGATTACAGTTCTACAATAAAACAACCAAGCGCGAATATAATGCCCTTGTCTGGGGAATCGTGGAAGAGGACGAAGGTACCATCACCGGAAACATCGGCCGGAATCCGCGGGACCGCATGCAAATGGCAGTAATGTCTGACCCTACTCAGGGAAAACATGCCGTTACTCATTATCAGGTATTGGAACGGCTGGGATATGTCACACTGGTAAAATGTGTACTCGAAACCGGACGTACGCATCAAATCCGTGTGCACATGAAACACATCGGACATGTACTTTTCAATGACGAACGGTATGGAGGCCATGAAATTTTAAAAGGAACTCATTTCAGTAAATACAAACAATTCGTTAATAACTGCTTCGCTATTTGCCCCCGACAGGCTCTTCATGCCAAGACGTTAGGCTTCGTGCATCCCCGTACGAAAGAAGAGATGTTCTTTACTTCAGAACTGCCTGAAGACATGACCCGTCTGCTGGAGCGATGGAGAACCTATATCAGCAACAGAGAATAATTATGAAACGTACAATTGCTATTGTAGCAGGAGGAGACTCTTCCGAACACGGAGTTTCCATGAAAAGTGCAGAAGGTATCTATTCCTTCATCGATCAACAAAAATACAACCTCTACATTGTAGAGCTTACACACAAAAGCTGGGAAGCAATCTTGCCGGACGGAACACGCGCCGCAATCGACAAGAATGATTTCAGTTTCGAAGAAAACGGGAAAAGAATCAAGCCGGATTTCGCTTATATCACCATTCATGGAACTCCGGGAGAAAACGGAATCCTGCAAGGTTACTTTGAACTGATAGGCATGCCCTATTCCACCTGTGACGTACTGGTATCAGCCTTGACCTTCAGCAAATTCCTGCTTAACCAATACCTGAAAGGGTTTGGTATCCGCGTAGCCGAATCCTTACTGGTGAAGAAAAAGAACGGTATCACCGACGAACAGGTCATGGAAACCATCGGACTTCCCTGCTTCATCAAGCCGAATGCCAGCGGTTCCAGTTTCGGAGTTACCAAAGTAAAGACCAAAGAGCAGATTCAGCCTGCCCTGGAAGCAGCGTTCAAGGAATCAGACGATGTGATGATTGAAGCCTTTATGGACGGAATTGAACTGGCTAACGGTTGCTACAAGACCCACGACAAATCAGTGGTATTTCCGATCACTGAAGTCGTAAGCAAAAATGAATTCTTTGACTTTAATGCCAAATACAAAGGTGAGGTAACTGAAATTACACCGGCACGCCTCAGCCCGGAACTGACTCAGCGGGTACAGCAACTGACTTCTGCTATCTATGATATTCTGGATTGCAAAGGTATTGTACGCGTAGATTACATTATTACGGAAGGCGACAAGATCAATATGCTCGAGATCAACACCACGCCAGGTATGACAGCTACCAGCTTTATCCCACAGCAGGTACGTGCCGCCGGACTGGATATTAAGGATGTCATGACAGACATCATTGAAGATCATTTCCGTCAATAAAAACCGGATACAGAACTTTAGGAAAGTGTGTGAAAACGGGAAACAGTATACCATCAAACCTGCCCGTTTCACACATTTTCTTTGTATGAAAAATATCCTGTACGCATTTTATTTGTCAGAATATTTATTAACTTTGCCTTACATTAAACTATTAATTGTAAGTTGAGATGAACATTCCTGCCGAGTTTGACGAAATACGGCCCTATTTGCCTGAAGAACTTCCTCAGATTTTCGAGGAATTGATAGCTGATCCTACTTTCCAGGACATTATGACTCGCATCATTCCTGATGTGCCTGTTGAAATCCTCTGTGCAAAACTTCGCCAGTGCAAAACCAATCTGGAAGTACAGAAAACTTTTTTCCACAAGCTGCTTCATGACATCATGGATCAGCATAGTGACGGATTCGACATGGACACCTCATCTCTGAATGATAAAACAAGAAACTATACTTTCGTTTCTAATCACAGAGACATCGTACTCGACCCGGGATTCCTTTCCGTTGGTTTGCTGGACAACGGATTTCCGAACACGGTAGAAATCGCAATCGGTGACAATCTGTTAATTTTCCCCTGGATAAAGAAACTGGTACGCGTCAACAAGGCATTCATCGTGCAGCGTACAATCAACCGCAAGCAGATTCTGGAATCTTCCATGCGCATGTCCCGTTACATCCACTTTGCCCTGACTCAAAAGAAAGAAAATATCTGGATTGCCCAACGGGAAGGACGGGCTAAGGATTCTAATGACCGGACACAGGAGAGCGTACTGAAAATGCTGGCAATGGGAGGAGAAGGTGATTATGTTGACCGTCTGAAGGAACTCAACATCGTTCCGACTTCCCTGTCATACGAATATGACCCATGCGACTATCTGAAGGCTATGGAAATGCAGCAGAAACGGGATATCGAAGGATTCAAGAAAAGCCAGGAGGACGATTTGCAAAACATGCAGACCGGTATCTTCGGCTACAAAGGACATGTACATTTCCAGACAGCTCCCTGTATCAACGAAGAGCTGGAAGCTTTCCGCGGACTTCCCAAAACAGAAGTGTTTGCACGGACAGCCAGTCTGATCGATCACTACATCCATCTCAACTACCGCTTATATCCGGGAAATTACATTGCATGTGATCTGTTGGAAGGAAACCAGCACTTTGCTTCCCGATATACAACGGAAGACGTAGCCCGATTCAATACTTATCTCCAGAAAAAACTGGATATGATTTCGCTTCCCGACAAAGACGAACAATTCCTGCGGAAATGCATGCTGACCATGTATGCCAATCCGGTCATCAATCATCAGAAAGCTCTGGAAGAATGAGATATCTGCTGATTCTGCTTCTTTGTACAGTCGTTCTGGTCTCTTGCCAGGAAGAATATGTATACCCCAGCGTTATGACTGAATTCATAGATGCCAGGACTAACGGAGAAGGAAAACTTACCTGGCTTATTACGGACCAGGGTGATACGCTTGATATTCAGGAACGCTCCGGACTGGACGGGCTTTGTGCCGACAGTACTTATCGTACAATTACAATTTACGAACACCTGGAAGAAGAAGCTTCACAGACATATCCCATGGTAAAGGTATATTCTGTCCAGCAAATCTTATCTATTTCTCCGGTTGACAAAAATAATTTTTCACCCGGAGAAATAAGTACGGATCCACTCGACATCCAAAGCATCTGGAGATCCGGGAATTATCTGAATCTGATTCTCCTGCCCTTAGTCAAAGAAGGCAAACATATTTATATGGCAGTAGAAACAGAACTCACCCGCCACTCCGACGGACATCAGACGCTGAGTCTCATCCTCCACCATGACCGCAATGGAGATGAAGAAGCTTTCACCCGCAAAACATATCTTTCCATTCCTCTAAGCACTTATAAAGGGAAATTACAGGAAGGAGACAGTATCACCCTTACACTGAATACCTATCAGGAAGGAATGACCAGCCGTAGTTTTGCCTATTAATAGAAATCAATACAAATAAACGATATGATAAAAAGTCTCTATTTCATGTTTTTCGTATGCATTGCCCTATGGGGACTGATTGCATGCGGAAGCAGTTCTAAAAATGATTTTCCCAATCTATCCCCTGATGAATTTGAACGTCTCATCCAGGATGAAAATGTACAACGGGTAGATGTGCGTACCGTAGCAGAATACAGCGAAGGTCATATTCCGGGAAGTATTAACATCAATGTACTGGATGAACAGTTTGCGGCTTATGCTGATGAGCTTCTGGACAAGAATGAACCTGTTGCTGTCTATTGCAAAAGCGGAAGAAGAAGCCGAAATGCTGCCCGCCTGCTGAGCCAGAAAGGCTTCAAGGTCTATAATCTGGACAAAGGATTTGAAAGCTGGAAAGAAAACGGAAAAGAAATTGAAAAATAACAGAAAAGCTGTTTCAAGAACGGGGATTTACTTTTTTGTCCAAAAGGTCTGAAGAAAAAGTAAATCCCCGCTTTCTATTATAAAGCCTCCAACATTCGTTTCAGAACGACAGTTGCTGATATCTCACGGTTGGCAGCTTCAGGAATAACCAGTGATGTAGGCGATTCAATTACATCGTCTGTCACAATCATGTTCCGGCGAACCGGCAGACAATGCATAAAGAAGGCATTATTGGTCAGTGCCATGTGAGCCGTATCAACAGTCCAGCTCATATCTTTACTCAGGATTTTTCCATAGTCATCCGGATTGGTAACTCCCGGACAAGCCCAGTTCTTCGCATAGATGAAATCTGCTCCTTCAAAAGCTTTCAACTGATCATATTCCACTTTCGCACCACGCACAAACTTCGGATCAAGTTCATATCCGTGAGGATGAGTTATGACAAAGTCCACGTCTGCTTCATTCATAAAATCAGCAAAAGAATTCGGTACAGCCTGCGGCAAAGCACGGGGATGAGGAGCCCATGTCAGAACAACTTTCGGACGTTCCTTCCGTTTATACTCCTCAATAGTTATCAAATCAGCAAAAGCCTGCAAGGGATGTCCGGTAGCAGCTTCCATGGAGAATACAGGTTTCCCGGAATACTGAATAAACTGATTCAGAATTTTTTCCGTATAATCATCTTCCCGGTTCTCGAAACGGGCAAACGAACGAACTCCGATAATATCACAATAGGAAGCCATCACCGGAATAGCTTCCAGCAGATGTTCACTCTTGTCACCATCCATCACAACACCACGTTCTGTTTCCAGTTTCCAGGCTCCCTGGTTAACATCAAGTACAATGACATCCATTCCCAGATTACGGGCAGCCTTTTGTGTGCTAAGACGAGTACGCAAACTGTTGTTGAAGAAAATCAGCAAACAAGTCTTATGCTTGCCAAGTGATTCGTATTTATAACGATCTTTCTTGATTTCAAATGCTTCCGAGAGGGCTGTTTTCAGATCTCCCAAATCAAATACATTGGTATAAGTTCTCATATTCTCAACAGACTTAAAAAATAATTCTATGCAGCAAATGTACAATTTTAAGTATGATTTACGCAAAAATATCATTAAAAAACAAGATATCTGACAATATTTGACAAAACTTTCTTATCTTTGGATAAAGAATAGAGAGATTATAAATCCTGTTTTATTAACCCTTAAAAACTTAAGATTATGGGAGCCAAGACGTACGGATCATTAGTAGAAGTTTTCAGAGGAAGCCTCTGGGAAGCTGAATTAGTTAAAGGCTTGCTGACCTCAGCCGGTGTAGAAGCCATGATAAAGGATGAAACATTGTCTGCTATCGCCTCTCCTTATAGCAATACCGAAGGAGGTGTCTTAGTTATGGTTAATAAGGAGGAAGAAGTTTATGCCAAAAAAGTTGTAGCAGAAAGAAAAGCATGAAGAATAAAATTTCCGCAGCCTTTGCTGCACTTTGCCTGACTGTGTCTCCGCTGGAAGCACAGGATTTAAAAACCACAACATGGTCTTCATTCGGTGTATCGTTTAAAGCACCAAGTGACATCACGATAGAAGATGATTCAGAAGAGGGGTACATTGTCAGTACCCCTACCTATTATATTACAGTTCAATTACTGGAAGGAGAAGGACTGAAACGAAGCGAACTGGCCTCAGAGCTCAAGAATATCGCAACTGACGATGAAATAACAGAGCAGTCCTCCGTAACAGAGTTTGAACTTCCACAATTTTACGGAGTACGCCTTCAAGGGATTTGTGACACGGAACAGTGCCTTTACAGCTATTTGCTTGCAAAAGATGAAAGCTGCGGTTTCTATGTATCCATTACTTACCGTGAGAAAAATGACAAAAAACCGGAAGACATACTGAACAGTTTCAAACTGGAAGAATAACAGATCTATACCTATGAAAAAGACTTATCAATTATATGCACCATGGATTACGGCACTTTTGATTGCTCTCACTCCTTTCTTGCTCAGTTCTGATATATTCCATAACAAGAAAGAAGAAAAGGAAGAGATCATGGAATACAGTTGTATTCCAGTTCCTGACAGCATCGAATTCTGCGGAACAAAAATTGACCTGACCCGCTATGACCGGCGCGAACGAATGGATCGGGAACTGATGGCATTTACCTACATGCACAGCACTTCGCTGCAGATCATCAAACGTGCTAACCGGTACTTTCCTATTGTAGAGCCTATTCTGAAAAAGAACGGTATACCCGATGATTTCAAATATCTCATGGTTATTGAAAGCAACCTCAACCCTCAGGCTCGCTCACATGCCGGAGCGGCCGGGCTCTGGCAGTTCATGCCGGGAACAGCCCGTGAGTTTAATCTGGAGGTAAATAATCATGTAGATGAACGCTATCATGTTGAAAAGTCTACACAGGCTGCCTGCAAATACCTCAAACAGGCATATGCACGCTTCGGCAACTGGGAAAGTGTTGCAGCTTCCTATAATGCGGGACAAGGACGTATCTCCAAACAAATGGACAGCCAATATGCGGACAATGCACTCGACTTACAGCTTGTAGAAGAAACAGCCCGCTATGTATATCGCATTCTGGCAGCTAAAATGATGCTGACCAATCCCAAACAATTCGGATTCCGGTTAAAATCCAGCGACCTTTATCCGATTATTCCTTATCGGAACATTACAGTCGAAGAAAGTATCGATGACTTGGCCCGCTTTGCAAAGGGACAGGGCATTAATTATGCGCTGTTACGCAACATGAACCCCTGGCTAAGAAGTTCTTCACTTCCGAATCACGGAAAAAAGAAATACATTCTGGCCATTCCGGATAAGGAAAAAATGCATTATAACCCTAAAGTAACAATCCCCTATAATCGAAACTGGGTAACAGAATAGATTTATCTTTTAAACTATAATACCTATACACATGAAAAAACAACTTTTATTAGGCATCCTAGGCTCCTGCATATTTACCGGTCAGGCTCAGACCTTCAAAGAATGGCAGGATGCCGAAATCAATGCGATCAACAGAGCACCGATGCATGCCAACTTTTTCGCTTACGAAAACACAGACGCTGCTACCAAGGCCGTTAAAGAAAAATCTGCCAATTACATGAGCCTCAATGGTACCTGGAAATTTTTCTGGGTCAAAGATGCAGATGCACGTCCTACCGATTTCTGGAAAACAGGCTTCAATGACAAAGGTTGGGACAACATGCAGGTTCCTGCCGTATGGGAATTGAACGGCTACGGAGACCCTATCTATGTCAATGTCGGATATCCCTGGAGAAATCAGTTCAAGAATAACCCGCCTTACGTGCCCACTGAAGGTAATCATGTCGGATCCTATCGCCGAGAAATTACGATTCCGGCAGACTGGAACGGAAAAGAAATCTACGCTCACTTCGGAGCTGTTTCTTCCAACATGTATCTATGGGTTAATGGACGTTTTGTCGGTTACAGTGAAGACAGCAAACTGGAAGCAGAATTTAACCTGACCCCGTATCTGAAAGCAGGACAGAAGAATCTGATCGCTTTCCAGGTATTCCGCTGGTGTGATGGAACCTATCTGGAAGATCAGGATTTCTTCCGCTATACCGGCGTTGCCCGCGACTGTTATCTGTATGCCCGCAACAAAAAACGAATTGATGATATCCGTGTTACTCCAGACCTGGATCAGGAATACAAGAATGGTTCACTGGACATCAACCTTAACCTGAAAGGAAGTGCTAACGTAGCTCTTGAACTGTTGGATGCACGCAATCAGGTAGTTGCTTCTACTGAAGTTAAAGGTTCCGGAAAGGTCAGCACAACTCTGAATCTGGAAAACCCGAAGAAATGGACAGCTGAAACCCCGTATCTGTATACGCTGCGGGCTACACTGAAAGAAGGAAACAAAACCACCGAAGTGGTTCCTGTCAAAGTAGGTTTCCGCAAGATAGAACTGAAAAATGCACAGATTCTGGTGAACGGACAACCCGTTCTCTTCAAAGGAGCTGACCGTCATGAAATGGATCCCGACGGAGGATATGTTGTATCACGCGAACGCATGATCCAGGATATCCAGCTGATGAAACAGTTCAACCTGAATGCAGTCCGTACCTGCCACTATCCGGATGACAGTTTCTGGTATGAATTATGTGACAAATATGGTATTTATGTCGTAGCAGAAGCCAATGTTGAATCTCACGGAATGGGATACGGAGAAGAAACTCTGGCAAAAAATCCTTCATTCAAAAAAGCGCACATGGAACGCAACCAGCGTAACGTACAGCGCAACTTCAATCACCCGAGTATCATTTTCTGGTCATTAGGCAACGAAGCCGGATATGGTCCGAACTTCGAAGCTGCTTACGATTGGATTAAAGCAGAAGATCCCAGTCGCGCCGTTCAGTTTGAACAGGCTGGTTACAGTGGAAAGACCGATATCTTCTGTCCGATGTACTATGATTATCAAGGCTGTATAAACTACTGCGAAGATGACTCCAAACAAAAACCATTGATCCAGTGTGAATATGCACACGCCATGGGTAATTCACAGGGTGGTTTCAAGGAATACTGGGACATCATCCGCAAATACCCGAAATATCAGGGAGGATTCATCTGGGACTTCGTAGATCAGGGTATCCGCTGGAATGGTAAAGACAACAAGATGATTTATGCATACGGAGGCGATTTCAATAATTTTGATGCCAGCGACAACAATTTCTGCTGCAACGGACTGGTTAATCCGGATCGTCAGCCGAACCCGCACATGCATGAAGTAGGCTATTTCTATCAGAACATCTGGACAACAGGCAGCGATTTGAAAAACGGAGAGATCAATGTTTATAATGAAAACTTCTTCCGCGATCTGTCTGCCTACACCATGGAATGGGATTTGCTCAAGAATGGAAAGATCGTTCGCAGCGGCCTCATCGAGAACCTGAATGTAGCTCCTCAGCAGACAGCGAAACTGAAACTGGATCTGGGAAAGACCTGCACCTGTGCAGAATGGCTGTTAAATGTCAGATATATCCAGAAAAATCGTGAAGGAATGATCCCGGCAGGACATGTGGTCGCTAAAGATCAGCTGGTGATCAACGGCTACAAGGCACCTGAAATGAAATTCGAGAATATTACCGAAAGTAATCAACCTGTCATTGTTCCTCAAGCAGACGACAAGAACCGTAACCGACTGGTTATTACCGGAGAAAATTTCAACATCCAGTTTGACAAAGCCAATGGTTATTTAAGCGCCTATACAGTCAACGGACTTGACATGATCAAAGAAGGTGAAGCTTTGACTCCTAATTTCTGGCGTGCCCCGACAGACAACGACTTTGGTGCCGGACTTCAGAGACGATATGCAGCATGGAAGAATCCGGGTATCAAGTTACTGTCAATGAAACATGAAACTGTTGACGGAAAGGTTGTCGTTTCTGCCAACTACGAAATGAAAGAAGTTTCAGCCAAACTTGCTCTCACCTACACCATCAACAACCAGGGAGCTATTAAAGTTACCCAGAAAATGACTGCAGACAAAGCAGCAAAAGTTTCCAATATGTTCCGCTTCGGTATGCAGCTTGTCATGCCGAAATCTTTTGAACAGATTTCCTATTATGGACGTGGCCCTGTTGAAAACTATAGTGACCGTAATCACTCTACCGATCTGGGCATTTATAATCAGACCGTAAGTGAACAGTTCTACGCTTATGTACGTCCGCAGGAAAACGGTAACAAGACAGACATTCGCTGGTGGAAACAACTGAATGCGGCAGGCGACGGACTTCAGTTCATTGCCGAGGCACCGTTCTCAGCTTCTGCCCTGCATTATACAATTGCCTCACTTGACGACGGAGCACAGAAGAATCAAAGCCACTCCAATGAAGTGAAAGAAGCCGATCTGACCAATGTACTGATCGATAAAGCACAAATGGGACTCGCATGTGTCAACAGCTGGGGTGCTATTCCCGAGCCACAATACCTGCTCCCGTATGGAGACTATGAATTTACATTCATCATGATGCCGGTACAGCATAGCATGACAATCGAATAAAAAAGTCAATTCGCTCTTTATAGAATGTATGGGTCTTTTGATAAAAGACAACACTTATCAACAAGGCTCATACATTCTTTTTTATCACAGAAATAATATTGTCAGGAAGATCCGACAATGATTTTAACAGGTTATATGAATTTAACCGGACTGTTCATGCAGTAAAGTGACAAGTCACTCATTTTTAGAATAGAAACCTCTTAAAATATAATGTTATGAAGCAAAGTTCAAAATGGCTGAGAGCCTTTAATGTTTTTCTGTCTTCCATATTGGCTCTGTTAGGGTATACGTCCTGTGGTGAATCTTCAGTAGAATACGGAACCCCCTATGCAAAGTATGAGATCAAAGGAAAAGTCACAGACAAAGAAAACAAGAATGCAGTGTCAGGAGCACGTGTCATCGTAAAAGCCCTGAATCGGGATTTACGACCTCTATCCTCCTATTTTACGGACACGGTTTACACGGACAAAGAAGGGAATTATATCTATCAGAACGAAGATGCAATGAGTGAAAACTACCAGGTAGTCTGCGAAGATCCGTCAAACACCTACCAGTCTGATTCCACCCGGATAAAAATGGAACCAGAAGGCGGAGAAGGCTGGTATCAGGGTAGTGACAGCCGTACTGTTGACTTTGAGTTAGATAAAAAGAAACCATGAAGACACCGGTAGAACGAATTTCCTTACGCAAGCGGCTTGCTTTGGAAGTATCTCGCCAGGTACGTGAGAACAACAAGAAATTACACCCGTTACGCCAGCTATTCTGGGAGTGCACACAGCGATGCAATATCCATTGCAAGCATTGTGGCAGCGACTGCAAAAGTACAGCAGAAATCCCCGACATGCCTGCGGCTGATTTTCTACGGGTTATTGACAGTCTTACTCCCCATGTCAATCCCCATGAAGTAAACATCATTTTTACAGGAGGCGAGCCATTGGTCCGCAAAGATCTGGAGGAAGTCGGACAGGCCTTATACCATCGTGGCTATCCGTGGAGCATGGTTACCAACGGGCTTTATCTGACCGATTCCCGTCTGCAGCATTTATTGAAAGCCGGACTCCATTCAATAACCATCAGTCTGGACGGATTTGCAGATGATCACAACTGGCTGCGCGGACATCCCCAAAGCTATCAGCAGGCAATGCATGCCATCCGTATGCTGGCACGTGAACAACAATTGACATGGGATGTTGTAACTTGCGTCAACCGCCGGAACTATTCCTACCTGGAGCAACTGAAAGACTCTCTCTATGAAGCCGGTGTCCGCCATTGGCGGTTATTCACCATCTTTCCGGTGGGACGTGCCGCCCATTATCCGGACTTCCAGCTAGAAGATAAAGACTTCAACGGACTCATGGAGTTTATCAGACAGACACGTCAGGAAGGAAAAATCATGGCCAGCTATGGATGCGAAGGCTTCCTGGGAAGTTATGAGGCAGAAGTACGCGACGGCTTTTATACCTGCAATGCAGGAATCAGCGTGGCCTCTGTTCTGGCAGACGGCTCCATCTCAGCCTGTCCAAGCATTCGTTCCAACTATTCTCAGGGAAGTATTTACAAAGATGACTTCATGGAGGTATGGGAAAACCGTTTTCAGCCTTTCCGGGATCGCTCCTGGATGAAAAAGGGAGCCTGTGCTTCTTGCTCCTTCTTCCGTTATTGCGAAGGAAACGGCATGCATCTGCATGACAACAACGGAGAACTGCTGTTCTGTCATCTGGAACGTTTGAAACGGGCCCAGCAGAAGCTATAAAGAAAACGAGGCTGTCTCAAATGACTTTAAGATAGCCTCGTTTATTTGTATTATTCTAATCTAAAAGATTATTCAGCTACCTTAAGGTTGTTCAACATCTTAAAATCTTTTACATCTCCATCTTTATAGTAATATACAAAACCAGATTGTCTACAACGGGCCCCTTGAAATTTAAATTCTGCTTCCCATCTGTAAGTTACCTCATCATCCTCCTCGTTTACTTTTTCGACATTCAAAATATGTACGTTTTGATAATCGGTTCTATTCCTTAGACATGCAGTCACAGACTTTTTAACAGCAGAAATATTATCAGTTATAGATTGTTCTGTGGTGTCATCAGAGTAAGATTTATAATAGGAATTTGTATCATTTGAACTATCATCTTGGCTACATTTATCAAAAGAAATAAAAATAGCCACGCAAACAAATGCACCTAAAAAGGCGAATAAGTTTGTTTTAAAGTTTTCGCTTAATTTCATAAATGCCCCTCTTTAAAGTTTAACGTAACTCATTTTCATTACTGTACCGTACTCAATCTGTGAACAAGATATAATCATGCTGAAATGTTTGTAACACTTCTTGAATACGTGTTTCAATACCATTCTCATATGTTTACTTTTTGAGATTCAATATTTGAGTTGATAAGTCCAAAATCCGAAGGTATAGACAATAAAAAAACGTGGACTAATAACTTCGTCTACGCTTTCAGAGGTATCGCCAAACACCATGCACACATATACGAGTAAAAGCCCACGCCATAGGCATGAGCATTACCTCATTATCTTGTGTGCTTCTTCTAATTTGGCGATTTTCTGAAAGCAAGAAACAAGTTAACGCTTTTTTATCATATGTCTTTATAAATCAATGCTTCATAGGCAGTTTTAATTTTGTTAGTTCACAAAGATAGGAAGTTTTTTGTTATTGGTCGCTGTTTAAAGACTATTATTTCTCAAAATCTTATTCAACTCTTCTCTGTTATAAAACTGATAGATTTTTCCTTTTATCTTAATATAACCTTCTATAGCATCATCATCTGTTTGTTCAAATAGACTTTTGATAGATACTCCTAAAGCATTCGCTATTTTCTCAATGGTGTCCAGACGTGCATTTCCGTACATCGCTCGGTTGAGGCTTGCAGGGTCAATTTCCATACTTGCTGCAAGGTCTTTCAGTTGTTTACCTTGCTCTTTGCAAAGTCGTTTTACATTCTCGGCTAAGATTCTTTCCATATACTTCTATTAATTGTGGTAAAGTTAGCTCATTTGTTTTAAATATCAAAATCTCTTGTACTAATTGATTTTTTAATCAATATAAATTTGCTGGTCAATTATATTATATGTATATTTGCGGTACAATAAATTGATATTTAAAGCAATTATGATGAAAACAGTAATCTTTGCAAGGGTTTCGACAAATGTCCAGGAGTACGATAGACAGATATATGAGTTAACAACTTTGGCAAAATCAAATGGTTGGAGTGTTGAGGCTGTGTTTGCTGAAAAAATATCTGGAGCAAAATCCAACAAAGAAAGGACGGAACTTCTGAACATGGTAAGCTATGTTGAGGCCAACCATATAAATAAGGTATTGGTGACGGAACTTTCTCGATTGGGACGTGATACCCTCCAAGTGCTGGAAGTAATCCAAATGCTGAACGAAAAAGGTATCAGCCTTTACATCCAAAACTACAATATCGAAACCTTGACAAAAGACGGTAAGGTCAATGCCATGAGCCAATTTCTGATAACGATACTTGCAGAGGTCGCAAGAATGGAGCGAAAGACCATTCGGGAAAGAGTAGAAAGCGGTTACAGGAATTATCGGGCAAATGGCGGTAAGGTAGGCCGAAAGATAGGATACAAGAAGGCAGAAGAAACTATACGAGAACAATATACAGAAGAAATAAAACTTCTTAAAAAGGGGTATTCATTACGCAATATATCTAAGATTACGGGAACGTCTATCAATACTATCCGAAAGTGCAAGAGCCTCATCTAATTTGGTTTTTAATTTTCTTTTAGGTATATTTGATTCAGACGTTCTTTGACATTTTGAAAAACAGAAAAAATTTAAACAACAAGATAAAATATAGCCGTCCTTTGAGAAAGTAGGTTTGTAGTAAACACGAAAGACAACAGTCAGGTATTTGCCGATTATCGGTTTGCTGTTGTTGGCAGGCTATCAAATACCAAATATAAGTGCTTAGTGAAGCACAAGTAAAATATAATGTTGAATGTTTAGTGAGGATGAATTAAAATCTTATGAGCAGTTATTCAATCAATTAGGCATAACAAGTAAAGAAGAACAAAAACAAGTGCTGGAGTTTATGTATTCAATAGGTACACTCATATATAATAAATAATTAGAATCTAGTGTTATGAAAAAAAATAAGGTGAAAATTACAGAGTTTTCGAAATTGGAAAGAAAGGTTGCAGCGTTATGGACGCGCGTCAGTACGGAAAAGCAGGAGAGAAATAATTGCAGCCTTGAAAATCAGCAACGCATTTGTCGGGAATATGCTGAGCGAAATGGCATAACCATAAAAAAGGAATTTGGTGGGACGCATGAAAGTGCTAAGACGGAAGGTCTAATGTACCGTCAAATGATTGCAGAGGTCGCAAAAGATAAAGAAATCAATATTATTTTAGTTTACTCGTTCGACCGTTTCAGTCGGGCAGGAAATGAAGCTATTACTACCAAGGCTTATTTGAAATCCAAAGGTATATATGTTATTTCTGCAACACAGGCAACAGACCCCGACAGTGCAGCTGGTACGTTTATGGAAGATATTTTGTTCCTGTTTAATCAGTTTGAAAATAATTTGCGGCGGGATAAATGTGTGATGGGTATGACGGAATGTTTAAAGAAAGGCTATTGGTTCGGCAACGTGCCATTGGGTTACGACCGCAAGAAAGTTGGTCGTGAACATATCATAACGGTTAATGAAGATGGAAAGAAATTGCGGAACGCTTTTTTGTGGAAAGCAAATGAAGGACTGGGAGATATAGCTATCGTAGATAGATTAAGGTCTTTAGGGCTAATGATAGACCGTAAGCATCTGAATAAGATACTGCATAACCCTTTCTACTGTGGCTATATTAAACATAGTCTTTTGGGAGATGAGATAATAAAAGGCAAACATGAGGCATTGATTGATGAGGCTATATACAATAAAGTAAATGGCTTATCAAATGCGGGTTACGAACATCGTGAGATAACAGATGAGTTTCCATTGAAACGTCATGTAATTTGTTCCGATTGTGGTGGCTATTTAACGGGTTATACGGTTAAAGCGAGAGGACGCAATTATTATAAGTGCAATAAGAAGGGGTGCAAAAGTAATCATAGTACTGATAAAATGCACAGTAAATATGTAGGGTTATTAAACAGTTATCAGATACCGCAGGAGCTTATTCCTGTACTTACAGGAGTGTTTAAGAAGGTATTTAAGGAAAATAATGATATGAAGACGGAAACGCGCAGGATGCTCTTAAAAAGCCGAACGGAGTGTAATGCCAAGTTGGAAAAACTTCAAATCCGTTATGGGTTAGGTGAAATCAGTGATGAGGTGTATCAGACCACATATAAGCATTTGAACGCGGAAATGGCAGAAATAAAGAAAGGGCTGGAAGAAGCGAACCAAAATTTATCGAACATGGCAAAATTTGTAGATGAAGCTATTGCAATATCTTGTAAATTAGGAGATTTATGGAGTAATGCTAGTTTTGACGGTCGTCAAAGTTTGCAGAAATTGATGTTTCCGACTGGTGTCTTGTTTGATAAAGAAATTGACGATTATCGAACAGATAACGAGAATGAAGTATTTAAGATATTCCGTAGAATATCAGCAAGTTACAAAGAAGATAAAACAAAAGCGACAAGCAATTTTCACTGCTTGTCGCCTTCTGTCGGAATGAGGCGACTCGAACGCCCGACCCCTACGTCCCGAACGTAGTGCGCTACCAACTGCGCTACATTCCGATACCTTTTTCGAAAAGTGGTGCCACCAGGAATCGAACCGGGGACACAAGGATTTTCAGTCCTTTGCTCTACCAACTGAGCTATGGCACCAACTTGTTTTTGCAACCGTTGTTTCTCGTTTGCGGTTGCAAAGGTACGCAAAGTTTTTAACCTGACAAATGTTTTCCCGTTTTTTTTCAAAAAAAATCACTTTTTTCTGCTTTTTCTCCTCATAACACCTGTTTTCTCCCCTCAAAGGCCATATCTTTCATCTGTTTCAACCGGCTTTTCTCATTCATGTTCCCTCTATATATCTTTATATATAAGGTAAGAAACCTCCCACACTCACCATTCCTTTCTGAAGGCCTCAGAAATTAAGAATAAATCAATATTACAACATTTCTTGAATTATCTTTTTAATAAGACTGATTGAATCAATTTAAATTTATACCTTTGCAGAAAATAATCTAAATTAAAAAACAACACCTATGAGAAAACTCAATCAATTAATCCTGGGAGCTTGCACTTTGTTAGCTTTAGCATGTAGCCCCCAACCCAAGCAAGAACAATTAGTATCCGCTTACGGAACTCCCTACCACTGGGAACAGGGAACTATCGTAGTTGACACTCCGGAACGTCCGGCTGGACAGGAATCTGCCATCGGTCTGACTGCACCGAAACTGAAAGTCGTACGTGTAGGCTTTGTAGGTCTGGGAATGCGTGGTCCGGGTGCCGTAGAACGCTTCACTCACATTCCGGGCGTACAGATCGTTGCTCTTTGCGACTACGAACAGGAACGTGCTGAAAATTGCCAGAAATATCTGAAGGCTGCCAGCCTGCCGAAAGCTGCTATCTACTCAGGAGCTGAAGGTTACAAAGAACTTTGCCAGCGTGAAGACATTGACTTGGTATATATCGCAACTGACTGGGATCACCACTTCCCTGTTGCCAAATGTGCTTTGGAAAACGGTAAGCATGCAGCTATCGAAGTTCCGTCAGCAATGGATCTGAAACAGTGCTGGGAACTGATCGACCTGTCTGAAAAGACTCGTAAACACTGTATGATTCTGGAAAACTGCTGCTATGACTGGTTTGAAATGAACACACTGAACATGGCTCAGAACGGAGTATTCGGTGAAGTTCTCCGCGCTCAGGGTGCTTACATCCACAACCTGGATGACTTCTGGCCTTACTACTGGAAGAACGGTAAAGAAGACAAACTGGGATGGCGTCTGCGCTACAACATGGAACATCGTGGTGACGTTTACGCTACTCACGGCCTTGGCCCTGTTGCACAGGCTCTGGACATTCACCGTGGTGACCGCATGACTACATTGGTTGCTATGGATACCAAATCTGTTCACGGTAAAGAACTGGTAGAAAAAGCAAGTGGTGAAAAATGCGAAAACTTCCTGAATGGTGATCATACAACAACTCTGATCCGCACTGCTAACGGTAAAGTAATTGAAATCCAGCACAACGTTATGAACCCGCAGCCTTACAACCGTCTGTATCAGCTGACTGGTACCAAAGGTTTTGCCAACAAGTATCCGGTAGAAGGATATGCAGTTGATGCTGCTCAGATGAAGGCTTCAGGCGTTCAGCCTAAAGTAGACAACCTTAGCTCACACGGTTTCATGCCTGACGCTGAAATGAAAGCTCTGGTTGAGAAATACCAGCACCCGATCTTGAAGAAATATGGTGAAATGGCAAAAGAAGTAGGTGGTCACGGTGGTATGGACTTCATCATGGACAGCCGTCTGGTTTACTGTCTGCAGAACGGTCTGCCTTTGGATATGGACGTTTATGACCTCGCTGAATGGTGCTGTCTGGCTGAACTGGGTGCTTTGTCTATGGACAACAACTGTGCAGCTGTTCAGTTCCCCGACTTTACTCGCGGTCACTGGAACGACGTTAAAGGATTCAAGCACGCTTTCGCAAGTCCTGAAGATGAAGCAGAAGCAGAAAAAGCAGCTAAAGAAGCTACTGCCAAGCTGAAAGAACAGGGTGCAAAAGAATGGGCTGCTGAAAAATAATCATCCGCACAATCTTAAACTCAATAGAAAGGCTGTCTTTCGGGACAGCTTTTTTTATGCCCGCTTCCGGCAGTTTCAGCTGGATAGACATATAAAAGAACCGGTGATGCAAGTTTTTTTGCACCACCGGTTCTTCTCACTTGCCCGTATCTGGCCGCAGCAAGTTTATATCCGAATCCGAAAAATCTCAGCCTCTATCCTTTTGACGGATCTCTACCCGACGGATCTTTCCACTGATTGTTTTCGGCAATTCATCCACAAATTCAATCACACGAGGATACTTATAAGGAGCAGTTACACGCTTCACGTGATCCTGCAACTCCTTGATCAGCTCGGGTCCTGCCTTGGCCCGATAATCCTTAGCCAGCACAATGGTTGCCTTGACTACCTGACCACGAATTTCATCTGGTACACCTGTAATGGCACATTCCACTACAGCCGGATGAGTCATCAGTGCACTTTCCACCTCAAACGGACCGATGCGGTAACCAGAACTCTTGATCACATCATCTGCACGTCCCACAAACCAGTAGTAACCATCCTCATCACGCCAGGCCACATCACCGGTATAATAGATTCCGTCGTGCCAGGCCTCACGGGTCAGTTCGGGAGCGCGGTAATATTCCTTGAACAGACCAAGCGGTTTTCCCTTGTCTGTATGAATCACAATCTGTCCCTGTTCTCCATCCTCGGCAGAACGTCCGTCCGGAGTCAGCAGATCAATATCATACTGCGGATTGGGAACACCCATACTTCCCGGTTTCGGTTCCATCCAGGGGAAAGTAGCCAGAGTCAGGGTTGTTTCAGTCTGTCCGAATCCTTCCATCAGCCGGATACCGGTAATCCGCTTGAAAGTCTCATAGACTGAATAGTTCAAGGCTTCACCGGCCGTCGTACAATATTCCAGCGATGACAGATCATATTTTGTCAGGTCCTCACGGATCAGGAAACGATAAATGGTAGGAGGAGCACAAAGTGAGGTAATATGATAGTCATGTATCTTCTGAAGAATGTCTGCCGGTGTAAACTTCTCGTGATCATAAACAAATATATTGGCTCCGGCAATCATCTGTCCGTACAGTTTTCCCCATACAGCCTTACCCCAGCCGGTATCTGCAATGGTAAGGTGCAGACTGTTGGGATGCAGATTATGCCAGAAACTGCCGGTCACGATATGTCCCAGCGGATATGTAAAGTCATGAGCCACCATCTTAGGTTCACCGGTCGTACCCGAAGTGAAGTACATCAGCGAGATATCGTCATTCGTATTGACCTGCTGCGGACGCACAAACGGAGCAGCCTGCTCAATTCCCTGATGGAAATCTTCAAATCCTTCCGGATGTTCAGGGCCCACGCTTACCAGTTTCTCAACGCTGGGAGATTCCGGCATGGCATCAATGATGTGACGGGTAATCACTTCTTCACCCGCAGCAACAATCATCTTGATGGTAGCCGCATTGCAGCGATAAACGATATCCTTCTTGGTCAGCAGGTGAGTAGCAGGAATTACAACGGCCCCCAACTTATGAAGGGCAATGATGGAAAACCAGAATTCATAGCGGCGCTTCAGGATCAGCATGACCTTGTCGCCCCGTCCGATTCTCAGACTCTGGAACCAGGAAGCGGTCATGTCCGTATATTTCTTCAGATCGGCAAAAGTAAACTGGATATGCTCTCCCTTGTCGTTCGTCCATAATAAAGCTTTCCGTTCCGGCTCTTCCGCAGCCCATGCATCCACTACATCATATCCGAAATTGAAGTTCTCGGGAACTTTAATCCGGAGATTCTTTATAAAATCCTCCTGAGAGGTAAAATGTGTCTGTTCAATAAATCTTTCTAACATACTCAACTTCTAAATTATTGCATTACTACAGCCAGGAAGCGCACTGTCTTCCCATCGAGTGCTTTCATTCCGTGAGGAAGTGCCGAATTGAAGTACAGGCTGTCACCCGGATTCAGGATCAGTTCCTTTCCGTTGATGTTCAGCAGCAGACGTCCTTCAATCACCAGATTAAATTCCTGCCCTGCATGTGTATTGAAATAGACAGGAGTTTCTTCCGGCTTCGGTTCTACGGTCACAATAAACGGATCTGCAATCCGGTTGCGGAAACCGGAAGCCAGCGATTCATATTTATAGGCTTTGGTACGTTCCACGGATACACCTGCTCCCCGACGAGTCAGAAAGTAGGCATTCATCTTCGGTTCTTCACCGAACATCAGCACATCCAGAGGGACATCAAAATGGCGGGCTATCTTTTGCAGGGAACTGACTGACAGGTCACATTCTCCCGACTCAATGGCAGCATATTGTGCAGAAGCCAGTCCGCAGCTTTCTGCCATTTCATCTATACCCAGGCCCAATGCATCGCGCAACCCTCGCACGCGTTCTGCTATTTGTTTGATCTGTTCATCCATAGTTTTATCATTTAGTTGCTTCAAAATTAACAAAGTTTCTTCAATTGAGCGAAAAACAGGCAAAAAACTTTCCAATTATTCCTGAAACCCTGATTTCACCATACAAGAGTTAAAGAGCCTCATTGGTTACGGTCAGACGGGCCAGATAATCGTAATGACTGCCTTCCTGAATACATTCTGCCCGGAAACCGCACTGGGCAGCATAGGCTGACAAGGTATCGAAATCTACATAAAGCCAGTCAAAACTGTCCCCTTTCACCTGTTTATACTGCATACGGAAGTCTATTTCTCCGTAATAGTTGCCTGCCAGATTAACCAGATAACTGCCGTCCTCATCCTCGAACAGGTAACGCAGATCACTTGAATCCATCAGAATCTGCCCGCCCGGATTGAGCAGCTGCCGGATACGGCGGAAGAAATCTCCCATACGTTCCAGGCGTCCGATAATTCCAGAACCATTCATCAGCATCAGGATCGTATCAAAACGCTCCGTAAAACGCTCATCAAACAGGTTTACCTGACGGGCTGTCAGCCCACGGGCTTCCATCACCTTCACCGACCAGGGCGAAATGTCAATCGCCAGTGCCTCCTTGCCCATCTTCCGGAGAGCCAGCGTATGGCAACCGCTTCCCGCTCCCACATCCAGAATTTTTCCTTCTGCCAGCTGCAAAGCCTTCTGCTCCAGCAAAGGCATCTCTTCATAAGAGCGAAACAGGTCTTTCACCGGAATCTCATCTTCCTCGAACTGAGAAGAAAACACACGCAGACGTGCAGCCTTCCCCTGCTTGAAATAATCATAAACAGCCGATCCCATCGGATCCTTGTCTTCCGTCAATAAAGTTATATCCATTATTCTATATTTCTTGTTTCCTGATTGTCTGTTGCGTGCAAAGATACGAAAAGATATGCAGCAGGATGAAAAAACTTGCATATATGCATAAAATTTTCCCGATTTCTGTATCTATATTCCAAAATATTGCGTACTTTTGCAGCCAAACAAGAATAATTATACAATGAAGAATAAGAATAGCAGACTTGATTCCATCAAAATGATCATCTCAAGCAAAGAGATCGGAAGCCAGGAAGAGCTTCTGCAGGAACTGGCCCGGGAAGGTTTTCAACTGACACAGGCTACGCTTTCACGTGACCTGAAGCAACTGAAGGTAGCCAAAGCCGCCAGTATGAACGGCAACTATGTATACGTGCTTCCCAACAATACGATGTACAAGCGCATGACCGATCCGCAAAGTGCAACCGAGATGCTTCGTCACAATGGATTCCTCTCTATCGAATTCTCCGCCAACATTGCCGTCATCAAGACGCGCCCCGGATACGCAAGCAGCCTGGCCTACGACATCGACAGCAGCAACTTTCACGAGATCATCGGGACGATAGCCGGAGACGACACCATCATGCTGGTGCTCCGCGAAGGATGTTCGCGCACCAGTGTCAAACATGCGCTGGAGCATGTCATTCCAAATATCAACCATTAATATAATAATACATAGATACAGAAAAAAATGGATACTACTAAACAAATAGAGGTCATGGTAGCCGACGCCTCACACGAGGTTTATGTTGACACGATTCTGGACACCATCAGAGAAGCCGCCAAGAAACGCGGAACCGGTATTGCCGAACGTACACACGAATATGTGGCCACAAAAATGAAAGAAGGAAAGGCTATCATCGCCCTGTGCGGAGACGAATTCGCCGGATTCACTTACATCGAATCATGGGGAAACAAAGAGTATGTAGCCACCTCGGGACTGATTGTCCATCCCAAGTATCAGGGACAGGGACTGGCAAAGCGCATCAAACATGCTTCGTTCACCCTGGCACGCCTGCGCTGGCCGAAAGCTAAGATCTTCAGTCTTACTTCAGGAGCTGCCGTGATGAAAATGAATACGGAACTGGGATATGTCCCCGTGACTTTCAACGAACTGACCGATGATGAATCGTTCTGGAAAGGATGCGAAGGCTGTATCAACCACGAAATCCTGATGGCCAAGAAACGCAAATTCTGTATCTGCACCGCCATGCTTTATGATCCGGCTCTGCACACAGACGACAAGGTTACTAATTTTTAATCCCCTTCATGAAAAATAACTGAAATAAAATAAAGCCTTATGGAAGAAAAGAAAAAAGTAGTCGTCGCATTCAGCGGCGGACTGGATACATCGTTCACCGTCATGTATCTGGCTAAAGAAAAAGGTTATGAAGTATATGCAGCCTGTGCCAACACAGGCGGTTTCAGCCCCGAACAGCTGAAACAAAACGAGGAAAACGCATACAAGCTGGGTGCAGTGAAGTATGTTACCCTCGACGTAACACAGGAATACTATGCCAAGAGCTTGAAATACATGATTTTCGGTAACGTACTGCGCAACGGAACCTATCCTATTTCCGTCAGCTCAGAACGTATCTTCCAGGCACTCGCCATCGCACGTTACGCCAATGAAATCGGCGCTCACGCCATTGCACACGGTTCAACCGGTGCAGGAAATGACCAGGTGCGTTTCGACATGACTTTCCTGGTTATGGCTCCCGGAGTGGAAATCATCACACTTACCCGCGACATGGCACTGAGCCGTGACTATGAAATCAATTACCTGAAGGAACACGGATTCGAAGCCGACTTCACCAAACTGAAATATTCTTATAACGTAGGTATCTGGGGTACTTCCATCTGTGGAGGTGAAATCCTGGATTCTGCACAGGGATTGCCTGAAAGTGCCTATCTGAAACAGGTAACCAAGACAGGCAGCGCACAGCTGAAACTGGAATTCAAGAAAGGTGAACTGTATGCTGTCAATGGCGAAGTGTTCGACGACAAGATCAAGGCTATTCAGAAGGTAGAGGAAATCGGAGCTGCATACGGTATCGGACGTGACATGCACGTGGGCGACACCATCATCGGTATCAAAGGCCGTGTCGGTTTCGAAGCAGCTGCTCCCATGCTGATTATCGGAGCACACAAGTTCCTCGAAAAATATACCCTGAGCAAATGGCAGCAGTACTGGAAAGACCAGGTGGCCAACTGGTACGGCATGTTCCTCCACGAAAGCCAGTATCTGGAACCCGTCATGCGCGATATCGAAGCCATGTTGCAGGAATCACAGCGCAACGTCAACGGAACTGCAATCCTCGAACTGCGTCCGTACTGCTTCTCAACAGTAGGAGTTGAATCCAAGGACGATCTGGTCAAGAACAAGTTCGGTGAATACGGTGAAATGCAGAAAGGATGGACAGCCGAAGATGCCAAAGGCTTCATCAAGGTTCTCTCTACTCCGCTCCGCGCTTATTACGCAAACCACAAAGACGAGGAGAACGTATGATCAAAGCAGGTATTATAGGAGGCGCAGGATATACGGCAGGCGAACTGATTCGCCTGCTCATCAATCATCCCGATGTAGAAATCAAGTTCATCAACAGCTCCAGCAACGCCGGAAACAAGATTACTGACGTACACGAAGGCCTGTATGGAGAAACGGATCTCGTCTTCACCGACGAACTTCCGCTGGACACGATTGACGTGCTGTTCTTCTGTACGGCACACGGCGATACCCGCAAGTTCATGGAAAGTCACAACGTTCCTGAGGACCTGAAGATCATCGACCTTTCGATGGACTACCGCATCAAGGACGACAGCCATGACTTCGTATACGGCTTGCCCGAACTGAACCGCCGGACGATCTGCCACAGCAAACACGTGGCCAACCCGGGATGTTTCGCAACCTGTATTCAGCTCGGCCTGCTTCCGCTGGCCAAACACCTGATGCTGAACGATGACGTGATGGTGAATGCCATTACGGGAAGTACCGGCGCAGGCGTAAAACCGGGAGCCACCAGTCACTTCAGCTGGCGTAACAACAACATGAGTGTCTACAAGGCTTTTGAACATCAGCACGTACCTGAAATCAAGCAGTCACTCCGCCAGTTGCAGAACAGCTTCGACGCGGAAATTGATTTCATCCCCTACCGCGGCGACTTCGCAAGAGGTATCTTTGCAACTCTCGTTGTCAAGACTAAAGTGGAACTGGATGAACTCGTAAAAATATATAAGGACTATTACGCAGAGGATTCCTTCACTCACATCGTAGAAAAGAACATCGACCTGAAACAGGTAGTCAACACCAACAAGTGTCTGATTCATCTGGAAAAGCACGGTGACAAGCTGCTCATCATTTCCTGCATCGACAACCTGCTGAAAGGAGCAAGCGGTCAGGCGGTTCACAACATGAACCTGATGTTCAACCTCGAAGAAACCGTGGGACTGAAGCTGAAGCCCAGCGCATTCTAAATCAAGAACGATTATGAAACTATTCGACGTATATCCCCTTTTCGACATCAACATTGTCAAAGGAAAAGGCTGTCACGTATGGGACGACAAGGGACAGGAATATCTGGATCTCTACGGCGGTCATGCCGTGATCTCCATCGGACATGCTCATCCGCATTATGTAGAAGCCATCAGCAAGCAGGTAGCTACCCTGGGATTTTATTCCAATTCTGTCATCAACAAGCTGCAGCAGGAAGTAGCCGACCGTCTGGGAGCTCTTTCAGGTTATGACGACTACCAGCTGTTCCTCATCAACTCAGGAGCTGAAGCCAACGAAAATGCACTGAAGCTGGCTTCTTTCCACAACGGACGTACGCGCGTAATCTCCTTTGCCAAGGCTTTCCACGGACGTACTTCACTGGCAGTGGAAGTGACCAACAATCCGAAAATCATTGCACCGATCAATAACAACGGACATGTCACTTACCTTCCGCTGAACGACACGGAAGCCATGAAGGCCGAACTGGCCAAAGGTGACGTATGTGCCGTCATCATCGAAGGCATCCAGGGAGTAGGCGGCATTCAGGTTCCCACTCCGGCATTCATGCAGGCACTTCGCCAGGCATGCGACGAAACAGGAACCGTCCTGATTCTTGACGAAATCCAGTCCGGTTACGGCCGAAGCGGAAAATTCTTCGCCCACCAGCACTGCGGCATCCGTCCTGATCTCATCACTGTAGCCAAAGGTATCGGTAACGGATTCCCGATGGCAGGTGTCCTGATCAGTCCGAAGTTTGCTCCGGTCTACGGACAACTGGGAACAACCTTCGGCGGAAACCACCTGGCCTGTGCCGCTGCCATCGCCGTTCTCGACGTTATGAAGGAAGAACATCTGGTGGAAAATGCAGCCCGCGTGGGAAGTTTCCTGCTTAATGAACTGAAAGGATTCAAGGGAATCAAGGAAGTCCGTGGAGAAGGTCTGATGATCGGTCTGGAATTTGAAGAACCGATCAAGGAACTCCGCAGCAAACTGCTTTTCGAACAGAAAGTATTTACAGGGGTCAGCGGAACCAATGTCATCCGTCTGCTTCCGCCGCTCTGCCTGAGCATGGACGAAGCTTCAGACTTCCTGGAACGCCTGCACCGCCTCGTATAAATCATGCGTACAATACAAAAAAATTGACCGCACGATCGGGCTTCAACGACCGCACGATCGGGCTCCAACGACTACACGTTTGAGCCCCAACGACCGCACGTTGCAAGGGCATCGAAGGTATATTGCCGGAGCACCTGAAAAAAGGCTTCGGGCTTTTTAAAAAACGTTTCGGCGTATTCATCAAAACGTCTCATTGTTTGAGTGAATACGCCGAAACGTTTTTTTCAGCCCCGGCCATCACAAAATTCATAAAACAGGCGTCGGCTCCTCTTCAGAAACCGGAAAATTTTACTTATGTTTGCGTATAAACTCTAAATCAACAAGAAAACATGAAAGTTGCAATTATCGGAGCAGGTAACATGGGTGGTGCCATTGCCCGTGGCCTGGCACATGGACATCAGGTGAATACAGAAGATATCTTTGTATCCAATCCCGGAACAGAAAAACTGGAGAGACTGAAAGCTGAATATCCCGGCATTCATACTACACAGAGCAACAAGGAAGCTGCAGCGGATGCAGATATTGTCATCATTGCCGTAAAACCCTGGAAAGTGGAAGAGGTGCTGAAGCCTTTGCGCCTCCGACAGCCGCAGATCCTGGTTTCAGTTGCTGCCGGACTGACGTTCGAAGATCTGGCTCACTTCGTGGACCCGGAAATGACCATCTTCCGCATCATTCCCAATACAGCTATTTCTGAACGGGCCAGCATGACTCTGGTAGCCGCCCGCAACGCATCGGAAGCACAAGTCAGTTCAATCATGAACCTGTTCAACGAAATGGGACGTTCGATGCTTATCGAAGAAAAATTATTTGCAGCGGCCACCTCACTGACTTCCTGCGGCATTGCTTATGTATTGAAATATGTACAGGCAGCCATGCAGGCTGGAGTGGAAATGGGTATCAAGCCTCAGGATGCCATGAAGATGCTGGCTCAGACTCTCGAAGGAGCCGCCCAGCTGCTGCTTTCCAACGAACAGACACATCCGGCACTGGAAATTGAAAAAGTGACGACTCCGGGAGGTATTACGATCAAGGGAGTAAACGAACTGGAGATGGCCGGATTCAGTGCTGCCGTTATCCGGGCACTCAAGGCCAGTGTATAAGTACGGCTCAGCAGAAAGCTTTCCTGGCCCACTTCATGCTGCCCCAGCGTTTGACGAAGATGAACGCACGGATGTTCTCATCAAGCAGGAAGGCACACCACATGCCGACCAGTCCCCATCCCCAGTGGATGCCGAACAGATAACTGAAACCGACTGATACGGTCCACTGTACTACCAGACCGACATAGAACGGATAGTTTACATCCCCGGCTGAACGCAGGGCATTGGTCGCATAAATGTTGACGGCCCGTCCGATCTCGACCACAACATCGACAATCATCACGGTAACACCCATGCGGATAATTTCCGGATTATCGGTCAGCAGACTGAAGATGGTATGCCCTAAGGCGGCCCATATACACGAAAGAATCAGTGAAACCAGAATGGAAAGGCGCATCACATATTTGCCGAGCAGATAGGCAGCACGTACTTTACGCTGGCCTACCAGATGGCCGATAGTGATGGCGCCTCCCTGTGCCATGGCTATGGCGAACAAATAAACGAACATCACGATATTCACTGTATAGGTGCGTGTGGCAAGCGCATTGTTGCCAAGCATATTGATCAGATAAGTAATCACCACCTGCGAGAAGCTGTACGACATGTTCTCGCCCGCTGAAGGAAGTCCCACTTTCAGCAGATTCTTCAGTTCCTTCCACGGGAAAGGCCGGAAATAACGTACCGGGAAACTGGGGATGTGCTTGCGGAAAAGAATCACAAAGAGCACTACCATACTGACTCCGCGTGCAATGGAAGTAGAAATCGCCGCTCCTTCCGCACCGAGGGCAGGCAAACCGAACTTACCGAAAATCAGGGTGTAATTGCCGATGATGTTCATCACATTGACCAACACCGTGACCAGCATCGGATAAATAGCCTTGTTGGCACTCCGCAGGGAAGCGGAAACTGTCAGTGAAAGTGCCTGGAAAAAGGCAAAGGCTCCCACAATCTGCATATAGCCGACTCCGTATTTCAACAATTCGGGACGCAATCCCATCCAGCCAAGCAAAGTTTCCGCACCGAAATGCAGAATGGCACTGACCAGCAGACCGACTGCCAGATTCAGGCAAAGGGAAACACCGACTACCTGAACCATCTTCTGACGCAGGCCGGCTCCCAGATACTGGGAACACAGAACCGAAGTTCCGATATTAATGACCTCGAACACCAAGAATGCGAACATCACAATCTGGTTCACTACCCCTACGGCAGCAACGCTTTCGTCTGAATACTGGCTCAGCATGACGGTATCTACCGCCCCCAGCATCATGATCAATAATGTTTCGATAAAGATGGGAATCACCAGTCCGGTCAGTCCCTTGCGAATATTGGTTTGTTGAATAGCCTGTTCCACGATCCTTTCCTCATTTCCGGCTGCAAAGTTACTGCTTTTCCGGCGGTGAAAGGATTGACCTACATCAAGAGTTCTCTCCGTTTTCGCTCAGATAGGTTTCATACATGGCTGCAATCTCCTCCAGCGGAATACCCAGCAGATGAATCTGCCGGAACATGTCGGGCAGTTCCTCCTGCAGGAAAGACTGACGACGGAGCTGAATGATCCGCTCCCGGGCTCCCGGGCTCACAAAATAACCGATTCCACGCTTGTTGTAAATGATTTCCTGTCCCTGCAGATAATCATAGGAACGGACAACCGTATTGGCATTGACCTCTACCATTGCGGCATATTCCCGAACAGAAGGGACACGCCCTTCTTCGGGATATACCATCCGGAGTATCTCATCCATGATCCGGTCGGCTATCTGTAAATAAATAGATTTGCTTTCCTTGAACTTCATACTCCCAACCATTTACGTCGTATAACCTGTGAACGGGTGAAAAGCCAGTAAGACAGCCACCAGTTGAAAATTGTCAGTGAAGCGAAAATCAGACAGCCTGCTGTCATCAGTCCGTTGGTCGTTGCCGGAGTTTCTTCGAAGTTTTCACTCATCCACTGGAAAAAGCGTTCCATCATTCCCGTTTCAACCAGTCTGGCAAATATAACTCCGCCTATCAGATTGAATGCAATGATTACTCCCAGAGTCTTCAGGAACGGATGCTTGTACCAGCGGCTTCCGCCAAGAATGAACAGGGAATGATTCCACAAGAGGAAAATGAATCCCAATAACTGCATCAGGACTTTGCTATAAGCATATTCGCCATCCATATTAACAGGAGCGCGTCCCGTGCGAGACATCATCTCGGCCATTTCTGCCAGCATCGATTGACTGAACTCGGCAGGAAGCCGGAAGAGCGGCTGCAACAGATAGCGTGACAATTCCAGTGCCAGCAGGGCAACAAATACCTGAATCGAAAGAAATACTGTAACAATCACGAAGCGGGAAAGAAATTTTTCAAACATCGTGGCCGGAAGCAGCAGGTATGAGATACGCTTCTCCTTGCTGTTCATGCAGATCATGATGCGGGAAGCATAAAATATGAAGAAAAAACTGGTTACCAGAAAAACGACTCCCAGCATATTGTTGCAGAACTGATGAAAGCTGTATGCGGAAGGATTCCACAACCATCCCAGCATAGGGATGAGGAAAGCGGCATAAATACCCAACAAACCAAAAAGGGAGTTTTTCCAGTTTTCAGCTATATCGAGCTTCAACAGATTCGTGAAGCGTGTGAAATTAAAATTCGTAGTCATTATCTTGCGTGTTTTTATTCAGTAAATATCTTTTGTATTTTCTCACTCTCTGTCAGCAGGGCGTTAAACAACAGTTCCAGGTTCAACGGGCTTTCTTCTCCATAACGATTCGGCAGGATGACGCTGTTTCCGTGAACTGAAGGCTGCACATAAAGAGCATCGTCCGTCGGATCACTCATTCCCTGTTCGGCAAAAAACAGCTTGTCGGTAATACGGACCACAGACTCGTCAAGCAATACCTGACTGCCGTCGATCACGATCACATGGTCCAGCAGGCGGTCAATGTCTCTTACCTGATGGGTAGAAATCACGACAGACTTTTCTTCACTCATTCCCGATGCCAGAACTTTCCGGAACTGGCTCTTGGACGGAATATCCAGTCCGTTGGTCGGCTCATCCATCAGCAGCAGCGAAGTGTTGGCTGCCAGTGCAAAACACATATAGGCTTTTTTCTTCTGCCCCATGGACAACTCTCCCAGATGAATGTCTTCATTCAGACCGAAATCTTCCAGACAGTTCCGCAGAATCTCCCGGCTGAAGCGAGGATAAAAGGAAGCGTTCAGCCTGACAAACTGATTCAGACTGAGATTAGGCAGTGTGAATTCTTCCGGCACCAGATACATATCGGCCAGAGATTGGGGTAAGCGTTTCTGTACATCTGCCCCTCTGAAATAAAGGTGTCCGGCCTGAGGGCGTAACAGTCCGCTCAGCAGATACAACAGGGTAGATTTTCCTGTACCGTTCTTGCCCAAAAGGCCGATTACCTTTCCGGCTTCCATCTCCAGGGAGAAGTCCTGGAAGACGGAAGCTCTCTTTCCATACTTGAAGGTTAACCCTTCGATCTTTATCATTGACGTGTTCATGTTGTGACTGTTTATAGTTATTTAGTGTATTAGTTTAATAGTACACCGCAAATGTAAGTATTGTTTTTGAAATAACAAGAGGTATTTCAAAATTTAACAACCATTAAGAATCAAAAAAGAGATATCAGCAAACAGGAGCATGGATCTGTCTGAACGACGATTCACATGCTCCTGCCAAAAAGGAAAGTATTGTTTCAGGCTAAAGAACACCGCGCATACGGTCTTCGAATGCAGACAAGGCAGCCTTGGCACCTTCTCCCATGGAGATAATAATCTGTTTGTAAGCCACATCGGAAACATCTCCTGCCGCATAAATACCCGGAACAGAAGTACGGCCATTCTTGTCGGTCACGATTTCTCCCGGACGGTTTGTTTCCAGCACTTCTTTAAACAGATGACTGTTTGGAGTCAGGCCAATCTGTACAAAAATCCCATCCAGTGAAAGCTCTTCTTCAGCTCCGCTTTCCCGGTCTTTCACTCGCAAGGCTGTCACCTTTTCTCCGTCACCCATCACTTCCAGGCTCTGACGGCTGGTGAATACCTCCACATTACTCAAAGAACGGAGTTTTTCCTGAAGAACGGTATCTGCCTTCAGTGTATCGAGAAACTCCAGCACAGTAACCTTCGAACAGATTCCTGCCAGATCAATGGCGGCTTCTACACCGGAATTGCCTCCGCCAATGACGGCCACATGTTTTCCTTTATAGAAAGGTCCGTCACAATGTGGACAGAAAGCAACACCACGACCGGTATACTCGGCTTCACCGGGTATGCCCAGTTTACGCCAGGATGCACCGGTTGCAACAATCAAAGCCGGCGCACGGAATATTTCGCCTCCCTTCACCCGCAAGACCTTTTCCTGACCTTCCAACATGAATGATTCAATCTGCCGGTTGTCGAAAACAGCAATCTGATAAGCATCCAAATGCTTTCTCAAATCACCGGCCAGGGCTTGTCCTGTAGTATAAGGAACAGAAATCAGATTTTCAATGCCAACAGTTTCATTGACTTGTCCGCCGATTCTTCCTGCCACTATCGCCACCTTCAATCCTTTACGGGCCGAATAGACAGCTGCAGCAGTTCCGGCCGGTCCGCCTCCGGCAACCAGAATATCAAAATGATGTTCACTCGGAGTTACTTCCTGGGGACGCATTCCAGCCTTGGCTTCCAGCTTGTCCAGCAATTCTCCCAGCGTACTGCGTCCGACGTGCAACAGTTCTCCACCAACAAAGACTGCCGGAACCGCCTGAATCTTCAAGCGCTGAGTCTCTTCCTGAAACAAAGCTCCGTCTACAGCCACATGGGTGATCTGCGGATTGAATAGTGCCATGACATTCAAAGCCTGCACAACATCCGGACAATTGGTACACGTCAGTGACATGTAAGTTGTTATTTCGAGTGGTCCCTGCAAAGCCTCAATACGACGGGCAATTGCCGCATCCGGAAGATTCTTTCCTTTTCCGTCTGCATTCAGAACAGCCAGCAGCAAAGAACTGAATTCATGCCCATTCGGAACTGCCCGGAAACAGATACCCGTATCCGCACCGTTCTTCAGCAAACGGAACTCCAGTCCGCTGCCTTCCCTTACACGACAGGAAAGGCGGGAAGAGCAAGAGGCTGTCTCTTCCAGAAGTTCGATCAGCTCTGCATACGACTCATGATCCTGACGGACAGAAATATCGAAAACATAATCCGCATCCAGCTGTCCCAGCAGGCTTCGCAACTGTTCTTTCAAAGATACGTCCAGCATATTTCCTCCTTTCCAATCAGATTTTTCCGACCAGATCAATACTTGGTTTCAAAGTCTCAGCCCCTTTCTTCCATTTGGCCGGACATACCTCACCATCATGAGCCGCTACAAACTGAGCAGCTTCCACCTTGCGCAAAAGCTCATCTGCATTACGGCCGATACTGTTATCCTGAATTTCTACCAGTTTGATCAAACCTTCCGGATTAACCACAAAGGTTCCCCGATACGCCATTCCGTCTTCTTCGATCATTACTCCAAAGGCACGTGACAAAGCCCCGGTGGGATCTGCCAGCATCGGATACTGGATCTTACGAATACTTTCGGAAGCATCATGCCAGGCTTTATGCACAAAATGAGAGTCTGTGCTGACAGAATATACTTCTACTCCCATTGCCTTGAACTGCTCGTACTTTTCAGCCATATCCACTAATTCGGTCGGGCAGACAAATGTAAAATCGGCCGGATAAAAGAAGAACACAGCCCACTTGCCTTTCAGATCTTCATTAGACACTGTAACAAACTTGCCATTGTGAAACGCCTGTACTTTAAACTCGGGAATTCTTGAATTAATAATTGATGTCATATAAACTACTTTTTAAATTAATATCTTGTTCTAAATTTGTAATTATTACAATGCAAAGATACGGGCTGGAGGAAAAGCAGTCAATACCTAAATCTAGGTATTCTGAAATAATTAGCAGGGAAGTATCCGAGTTTCACAATTAAATATGTACCTTTGGCGCATAAGAAATTAATACCATGAATAACTCACAATCAACTCATCAAACTCAGAAAAGGAATCCGATCACCTGGGTTCCTACAGCCTATTTTGCTATGGGGCTTCCATTTGTCGTATTAAATATGGTGACAGTACTTATGTTTAAGGGGTTAGAAGTAGAAGATAAACTGATTACTTTCTGGACTTCTCTGATTCTTCTTCCCTGGACTCTGAAACCTCTATGGAGCCCGTTCCTGGAGCTGTTCAAAACTAAAAAATTCTTTGTCATAGCTACTCAGCTGATTACAGGCATCACTTTTGGACTTGTAGCCTTTGCATTAAATCTTCCTCACTTTTTCAGCATTACCATTGCCCTACTGGCCATTGTCGCATTCAGCGGTGCTACCCATGATATCGCATGCGATGGCGTATACATGGGGGAACTGTCCAATGCCGACCAGTCTAAATATATCGGCTGGCAGGGAGCTTTCTATAACATTGCCAAAATTGTTGCAACAGGAGGACTGGTCTACCTGGCAGGAATCCTGATCGAAAAATCCACAAGTCAGGGAAGCAGTCTATATGATGCAAACCAACATGCCTGGATGATCATTATGGCCATTCTGAGTGCTGTAATGGTTTTATTAGGTATTTATCATATCTTTATGCTTCCGTCAGGAGGAAAGCGGGCCGCAGCTGAGGTACATCGGACGGGAAAGCAGGTCATGGTAGAACTGGGAGAAGTTTTAATCGACTTTTTCCGGAAAAGACATATTGTCTATTACATCTGCTTCATCATTCTCTACCGCTTTGCTGAAGGTTTTGTCATGAAAATCGTTCCGCTGTTCCTCAAGACCGAACGGGAAATGGGAGGTCTGGGACTAAGCGAAAAAGAGATCGGGCTATATTATGGCAGCTATGGTGCGGCAGCTTTTGTGTTAGGTTCTTTACTGGCCGGATATTATATTTCATCCCGGGGATTGAAAAAAACGCTTTTCACATTATGCGGCATCTTCAATCTTCCATTTCTGGTCTATACTTTATTTGCCATCTTCCAACCGACCAATGGTTTGCTTATCTGCAGCGGTATCATCTTTGAATATTTCGGATATGGCTTCGGATTTGTCGGACTTACCTTATTTATGATGCAACAAATTGCCCCCGGAAAACATCAGATGGCGCACTACGCTTTTGCTTCTGGCATCATGAACCTGGGAGTGATGATTCCGGGAATGCTCAGCGGATGGGTATGCGAATTGTTTGAGGAATGGTTTAATAAGCCCAGCGGCTATGAACCGTTCTTTATCTTTGTACTGATTGCTACGATACCTGCCTTCTTAATCACTTACTTTGTCCCATTCAAGTATAATCAGGACGGTACTTTAATAGAAGGAGAAAAAGAATAATCACTTAAAGAAGATTCTATTAATCACTAAAAAACTTTATGATATGACTGAAAAAATAAACATGCCTTGGGAAGAACGTCCGGCAGGATGTACGGATGTGATGTGGCGATACTCCCAGAATCCGGTAATCGGACGTTATCATATTCCTTCTTCCAACAGTATTTTCAACAGTGCTGTCGTTCCTTTCAAAGATGGTTTTGCCGGTGTGTTCCGTTGTGATAATAAGGCGGTACAGATGAATATCTTTGCCGGATTCAGCAAAGACGGTATTCACTGGGAAATCAATCATGAGCCGATTCAGTTTAAAGCCGGCAATACGGATATGATTGAATCTGAATATAAATATGATCCGCGTGTAACCTGGATAGAAGACCGTTACTGGATCACCTGGTGTAATGGTTATCATGGACCTACCATTGGTATCGGCTATACCTTCGACTTCAAGGAATTCTTCCAATGCGAAAACGCATTCCTGCCTTTCAACCGGAACGGAGTTTTATTTCCTCAGAAAATCAACGGGAAATATGCCATGTTAAGTCGCCCAAGCGACAACGGACATACTCCGTTTGGAGATATCTACATCAGCTACAGCCCGGATATGAAATATTGGGGAGAGCATCGTTGTGTAATGAAAGTAACGCCTTTCCCGGAAAGTGCATGGCAATGTACAAAGATCGGAGCCGGTTCTGTTCCTTTCCTGACAGAAGCTGGATGGTTAATGTTTTATCATGGAGTGATTACAACCTGCAACGGTTTCCGTTACTCCATGGGGGCAGCAATTCTGGACAAAGAGAACCCAGAAAAGGTTCTATACCGTACCCGTGACTATCTGTTAGCACCGGCTGCACCTTATGAATTGCAGGGAGATGTACCGAACGTGGTATTCCCTTGTGCCGCACTACAAGACGGGAAACGTGTTGCTGTATATTATGGTGCTGCAGACACGGTAGTAGGAATGGCTTTCGGCTACATCGATGAGATCATTGATTATGTCAAACGCACATCAATTCTCTGATTTTTATTTTAAGACATTCTAATAATAAGGAAGGCTGTAACAAATAACCAGGGTTATTGTACAGCCTTCCTTCGTATCATATATCTTGCTATTCCGGGAATTACTAAACAAATCTATTAGAGATACATCTATGGAACCAAATGGCTGCTCTGAATTATATCAATCAAGATAGGCTTCATTCCCCCAACAAAGCATTCAACCGCAATAACCATCAGGATAAGTCCCATCAGACGCATCATCACATTGTTACCAGTTTCACCTATGACAGAAACCAAACGGGTAGACAGGCGTAAAATTATATAGGTCAGCAAATAGACTATTGCAATAACCACTACCAAGGTTATCTTTAATTCCCAGGTATGAGCATCATCCATCAAGATAATTCCATTAGCTATTGCTCCGGGACCACACAACATCGGTATTGACAATGGGGTGATGGAAATATCATTAGCATAGGTCTTGATTTCTTCATCCTTCAATTTCGTATTCGTATAACGTGCCTGAAGCATATCATATCCAATTTTTAATATAATGATACCTGCTGCGATACGAAAACCATTAGTTGAAATTCCAAAGAATTTAAATAAGAACTGTCCACAGAAAGTAAAAGAGATCAAAATAATAAATGAAATAATGGTAGCACGTTTTATGATATGCTGCCGTTCTGATTCATCCAAACCTTTAGTCATAGTCAGGAATACGGGCATTGTACCCAACGGATTCGTCAAAGTGAAGAATGACGTGAAGCACAAAAGTGCAAAAGGAATAATTGTGTCCATAGAGATTTAAACCCGTTGGCGGAATTAAAATAGCGCATATTTAACTCGGCCAATGGGCTTTTC
>OGGS01000133.1_pt1 | contig 83574 bp, 83 predicted proteins | sample 1571281 | NCBI WGS metagenome assembly OGGS01 (sample SAMEA2582042, study PRJEB24529) | metagenome | biome: Human gut stool | place: China | collected 2011 | reverse complement strand
AAACACCATATGAGGTCTATTTCTCAAAGGTGTTGCACTTAGCTTGACAATTCGCCCCCTCAAAGTATACGGCAGCTCCCTTCCCCTATGCGCCATAACTCAAGACTGCGGCCACCATTTTTCTCTGTATCTCAGGGCGGGGGAATGCCCTTCGCCTGCAGAAGCGGAGTGATTGCCGCTAGGCTGGGGCTCAAGTACAACCGGGCAAAAGAAAGCAATGAAAAAACGCCGCGGCAGGCGGCGAAGCGACTTAGCATCGCGACTGCACATGAGCCCCATTTAACGGAGCGCCGAAGCCGAAGGGTGTTCCCCCGCCCCTTCCACGATGTTTCCAGACTGTGCTCGCACGGGCCCCATTTAGCTGAGCGCCGAAGCCGAAGGGTATCCCCACGCCCCTTCCACGCTGAAAAAAGGACTGCACATCCATCGAACAACCCGATGCGCAGCCCTTTTTCTATCTCGCTCTGTGTAATTTTCAGCAGTAAATCGCCACTGCCCGCGGCACGGTCTCAATCGTCAGCGGCAGCATCGGCCCGCACTCTCCGTCGATGTCGCTCTCGACGGGTATCCCCGACTCAATGTGGAAGTGCTTCGCCTGCACGTGCAGCACGTCCTCGCGCTCCGACACGGGCTTGCCCGCGATGAGGTCCGCCGTGATGCTCATGAGCTTCGGGATGCTGCACTTGCCGATTGACAGCAGGTCGAGTTTGCCGTCGTCGACCGCCACCCCGTTCGCCACGTTCTTCATGCTGCCCACGACCGGGCTGTTGATGATGACGAACAGGAACGTCTCGAGCTCGTAATGCGTGCCGTCCGCCTCAATCTTGAGCGGGAAATAACGGAACTTCGGCAGCTCTCCGATGCCCTTGAGGTAGTAGGCCATCTTGCCGAGCGAGTTCTTGATGCGCGCATTGACCTCGTGCGCGATGCAGGCCATCGCACCGCCGCTCGCGACATTGATGAAATACGTGTCGTCCATGAGGCCGAGGTCCACGCGGCGCGTGCGGCCCGCGGCAATCGTGTCGAGATACGCCTCGAGGTCCGTGTTGACGCCGAGGTACGTCGCAAAGTCGTTCGACGTGCCGCTGCCGATGATGCCGAGCGGCAGGTCGAGGTTGCCCTTCATCATGAGATTGACGATCTCGTGGACCGTGCCGTCGCCGCCCGCGACGAGCAGGCCGTCGGGATTCACCTCGCGCACGAACGGGATAAAGGCCTCATTGCCCTCCCGGCGCGTGCGGTAGAAGACGACGAGGATGCCGCGGCGCTGGAACGCCTCGACGATCCAGTCGAGCTTGTTCTTGAAGGCAGCATGCCCCGAAACAGGATTGTAGAAGAGCACGAGCTTCTTCAAAGTATGTTCCCCCTATTTTATACCATATCACATATTACGATTTGAACACGCCGATGCGGCGCAGGATGCGGATGCCGATGCGGCCGATCATCGGCATCCGCGCGAGGTCGTCCTCGAGCAGACCGCCGACGAGCAGCATGGTCGCGATGTAGACGAAGCAGCCGAAGAAGACCGCGCCGAACGTCGAGATAGCGCCGATGTTCCACCAAGCCATCGTCCAGTCATAGAAGAAGTAGACCGCAGCAGCCATGACCGCAGCGGCAAACAGCGTTTTGAGGAGCTGCGGGATCTCCATGCGGTAACCGATGAACTTGTAGATGAAGAACAGGTTGATGATGGCTGCGACGCCCATATCGGCCGCCGTCGCCCAGGCCGCACCCATGATGCCGAGCCAGGGCAGTGCCGTGAGTTCCCAGTTCAGGATGACCTTGGCCGCCGCCGCGAGGATCATGTTGACCATCGGGATGGTCGGATGGCCGAGGCCCTGCAGGATGCCCGTCGAGACCTGATGCAGGCCGAGCAGCACGATGCTGAAAGCCGAGATCATGACCGCAGGACCAGCGCCCGGCGCATTGTAAATGAGCGACGAGATCGGCGTCGCGAGCACGAAGACGATGACAAAGGCCGGGAAGCAGACGAAGTTCGAGATGCGCACCGAGGCCGCCGTCTGGTTGTAGACGCGCTTCATGTCGCGCAGCGCCCGCGCCTCCGAGATGGCCGGCACGATGCTCATGGCCATCGAGGCCGTGATGATGCACGAGAGGTTGACGAGCGGCACCGCCATGCCCGTCAGGTAACCGAAGAGTTCCGTCGCCTCATTGACGCTGTAGCCCGCGACTTCGAGGCGCTGCGGCACGATCATGAGGTCGAGGTTCGAGACGACCGGCAGCATGATGCTCGCCGCCGAGACCGGCAGCGACAGCATGAAGATGCGGCGCATGATCTTGAGGATTGACTCGTGCTCTGTGCCCGGCAGCGGCTTGATGTCATGGCCGTAGTCGCGCTCGATGTCGCGGTCGAGCTTCCAGTGGTAGTAGACGAGCACGATGAGGCCCGTGACCGCGCCGACGAGCGCGCCGAGCGACGCACCGGCCGAAGCGTACTCGAGGCCCCAGGGCAGGAAGAGCTGCGCGAGGAGGATCATCGTGATGACGCGGAAGATCTGCTCCACGATCTGCGAGACCGCCGTCGGCGTCATGCGCTGCCAGCCCTGCAGATAGCCGCGCGAGGCCGCGAGGAACGTGACAAAGAAGACCGTCGGCGCGAGCACGACCATCGAGAGGTACGCGCGCGCATCGCGGATGAAGTGCCACTCGATGAGCCAGTCCGCCGCGAAGTACGTCAGGATGGAGAAAAAGAGACCCGTGACGAACATGAGCCCCATCGAGATGCGGAAGACGCGCTTCGCGCCGTAGATGTCCTTGAGCGCCACGCGCTCCGCCGTGATGATGGAGATGGCCACCGGCACGCCGGCCTGCGAGACCGTCATCGCGAAGAAATAGATTGGGAAGGCCATCTGGTAGAGGCCGATACCTTCACCGCCGAGGATACGCGACACGAAGATCCAGTTGAGGGAGCCGATGACCTTGACGACAAAGCCGGCAATCGTCAGGATGAACGTGCCCTTGAGGAAAGACTCTCCCTTGCTTGACTTCTTCCCCGAATCCGGGGACTTGTTGGAGCCTTGGGCTTCTTGAGGCTGCTGTGCCGCCTGCACATTTGCCTCTACATCTTGCTTGCTAATGGAAAACACCGCCTACGTGCATAGAATTTGCTGGAACTAAGAATTTCGGGAAAGAAGAAAGGCAGGTTCCCCCGCCTCTCGCAAATTGCAAAAATACCAGTATACCGCTATAATGGTACTCAACATTGAGATTATATCATTATTGGGCGAATCAATCCAGTAATTTCTTGACAAATATACGAAGACAGGAAGGAAGTCAGCATGGACATCAATCTCATGGGCTTCGACGTCAGCGCAGCCCGCCAGAAACCCGAAACCATCCGCCACAAAGAAGAGTCGTGCCCGTTCTGCGACCGCGAGCACCTGACTGGCGTCATCGAGACCGAGGGAGATATGGTCTTCCTGCGCAATAAATACAACGTCATCGAGGGCGCCGACCAGTTCGTGCTCATCGAGGGACGCGTCTGCCATAGCGACATGCCCTCCTACACGAAGGAGCACATGCACGCACTCATCCGCTTCGGCCTGCGCATGTGGCAGCGGCTCAAGGAGAGCGGCCGCTACGAGGCCGTGCTCTTCTTCAAGAACTACGGCCCGCTCTCCGGCGGCACCATCCGCCATCCGCACATGCAGCTCATCGGCCTGCCGCACGTCAAGAAGGAGCTTCTCTGCCGCCCCGAGGAGTTCGAGGGCCCCGTCATCCACGAGCGAGACGGCGTCACGCTCAACGTCTCCGACGTGCCGCGCATCGGCTTCTGGGAGTTCAACATCCTGCCGCCTGAGGACCTGACACCGGCCGCCATCGATACAACGGCCGACTTCATCCAGATCATCGTCGACTTCCTCACGCACCACTTCGGCAGCCAGACGCAGAGCTACAACATCTTCTTCTACGACCTCGGCGGCCGCATCGCCGTCAAGCTGCTGCCACGCTTCGCCACGCCGCCGATCTACGTCGGCTACGGCATCCACTTCCGCCCGAGCAGCCTCGAAGAGGCCATCCGCGCCATCCAGAGCCGCTACTTCCCCGCTGAGGCGTGAGCTGCCCGCTGCCCGTCAGAGATACATATGCAAACAAAAAGCTGCCGCTTTCTGCGACAGCTTTTTGTTTGCCTGATTACGCCTCTTTGCGATCAAACGGCACGTGGTTGAGGATGAGGTCTGGGTTGTTGTCCATGATCCAGCCGAGCGCCCACTCGTTGCTGACGAGCAGCACCGGATTGCCCTTGCGGTCGTAGACGAACATGCCGCGGTCGGCGCCCTTGAGGGAGGCCGGCGTGACCTCGCTGCCGTCCTTGAAGGCGAGCCAGCGCGCGACTTCGTACGGCTGCATGTTCATCGTGATGTCGACGTTGTACTCGTTCTTGAGGCGGTACTCGAGCACCTCGAACTGCAGCGTGCCGACCGTGCCGACGATGTAGGACTCCATGCCAGCGCCCGCCTGCTGGAAGAGCTGGATGGCACCTTCCTGCGTGAGCTGCTCGATGCCCTTGACGAACTGCTTGCGCTTCATCGTGTCCTTCGCCTGCACGCGCGCGAACTTCTCGGGCGGGAAGACCGGGAAGTCGGCGTACTTGAACTTGTGGCTCTCGTCGCAGATCGTGTCGCCGATGCCGAAGATGCCCGGGTCAAAGAGGCCGACGATGTCGCCGGGGTACGCCGTGTCGATGATCTGGCGGTCCTGCGCGAGGAACTGCTGCGGCTGCGCGAGCTTGATGATCTTGCCCGAGCGCTCGTGCCAGACGCTCATGTTGCGCTCGAACTTGCCCGAGCAGATGCGGATGAAGGCCAAGCGGTCGCGGTGCGCCGGGTTCATGTTGGCCTGGATCTTGAAGACGAAGCCCGAGAACTTCTCGTCGTCCGGCGCGATGAGGCCGTCGCTCGACAGGCGCGGCTGCGGCGTCGGCGCCATGCGGATGTAGCCCTCGAGGAAGTCCTGCACGCCGAAGTTCGTCATGGCCGAGCCGAAGAACATCGGCGTGAGCTCACCGGAGTTGACCTTCTCCATATCGAATTCCTCGCCGGCCTCGTCGAGGAGCTCAATGTCATCCTTGAGCGCCTGCCACGTCGCCTCGCCCACGCGCTCGATGACGGCCGGGTCGTCCGGCTCGTAGACGTCCGCGATGCGCGCCTGCTGGCCGTGCGTCGTGTCGGCCGCGAAGAGCAGCACCTTGTCGTTGCGGCGGTCGTAGACGCCCATGTACTGGCCGTCCTGGCCGATCGGCCAGTTCATCGGGTACGAGCGGATGCCGAGCACGTTCTCGATCTCATCCATGAGGTCGATCGGCAGCTTGCCGTAGTGGTCGAGCTTGTTGACGAACGTGAAGATGGGGATGCCGCGCTGCTTGCAGACCTTGAAGAGCTTCTTCGTCTGCGCCTCGACGCCCTTCGCGACGTCGATGACCATGACGGCGCTGTCGACGGCCATGAGCGTGCGGTACGTGTCCTCCGAGAAGTCCTGATGGCCCGGCGTGTCGAGGATGTTGATGCGGCAGCCCGCATAGTCGAACTGCAGCACCGACGACGTGACCGAGATACCGCGCTGCTTCTCAATCTCCATCCAGTCCGACACCGCATGGCGCTGCGTCTTGCGCGACTTGATGGAGCCCGCGAGATGGATGGCACCGCCGTAGAGCAGCAGCTTCTCCGTCAGCGTCGTCTTACCGGCATCCGGGTGCGAGATGATCGCAAACGTGCGGCGCTTCTTGATTTCCTTATCGAGTTCTTCGCTTAAAGCTGACAAAATCCTTTTCCTCCCAGTATATGTGAATGATGCATGTCAAGTTACACTGCTTACCATTCTATCATAGAGCCTTCTCTTACTGCAATCCCATTTTTCCTGCACGAGACGCCAGTGCCGCGGCTATGGTATAATAAGACCAACTCACATCTGTCCTACAGGAGGTCCTTATGAACGAAATCAAGCCGTCTGTCTGTCCCTACGACTGCCCCGACTGCTGCGGGCTGCTCATCACCGTCGAGGACGGCAAGGCCGTCTGTGTCGCGGGCGACCCCGAACACGCCTTCACTCGCGGCACGCTCTGCCCGAAGATGGCCCACTATGAACGCACGGTCCACTCGCCAAAGCGCATCATGACGCCGCTAAGGCGCATCGGCCAGAAGGGTGAAGGGCACTTTATCCCCATCGGCTGGGATGAAGCCATCGAAGAGATTGCCGGGCGCTGGCAGTCCATCATCCGTGACTACGGCGCCGAGGCCATCCTGCCCTACTCCTACGCCGGCACGATGGGCACGATTGGCTACAGCGCCGGCCACGCCCTCTTCTACGCGCTCGGCGCCACGAGCCTCGACCGCACCATCTGCGCGCCTGCCAAGAGCCGTGGCTATCGCGACGTCATGGGCGCGACGCTGCCGACCGCCCCGCAGGAAGCCCAGCATAGCGATATGATCGTCCTCTGGAGCATCAGCATGCTCGCGACCGACATCCACTTCCGCCACGACATCGAGATGGCCCGCAAGAGAGGCGCCAGGGTCTACTGCATCGACACCTACCGCACGAAGACCGCCGACTACGCCGACGCCTTCCTCTGCCCGTGCCCCGGCACCGACGGCGCGCTTGCGCTCGCCATCCTCCACGTGCTCGTGCAAGGCGGCCTCGCCGACCGCGCCTTCCTCAAGGAGTACGTACAGGGAGCTGACGAACTCGAGCAAAAGGTCCTGCCGCATTACACTCCTGAGGCCGCCGCAGCCATCACCGGCGTCCCCGCCGCGGATATCCGCGCCTTCGCCCACGCCTACGGCAATGCCCGCGCCCCCTTCATCCGCCTCGGCAGCGGCCAGTCCCGCTACGTTAACGGCGCCATGACCTCGCGCCTCATCACCTGCCTGCCCGCCTTCGTCGGCGCCTACGCCAAGAAAGGCGGCGGCCTCCTGACCTCCGCCTCCGGCAGCCACGCCTTCGACAAGAACATCATCCGCCGCCCCGACCTCGAGCACCCCGGCGTGCGCCACATCAACATGTGCGAGCTCGGCCGCGCGCTCAATGATCCAGACCTGACACCACCAATAAAGGCACTCTACATCTATTCCTCCAATCCCGCCTGCACCGCCCCCGACCAGAATCAGGTCCTGCGCGGCCTCCAGCGCGAAGACCTCTTCACCGTCGTCCACGAGCGCTTCCTGACAGACACCACCCGCTACGCCGACATCGTCCTGCCCGCCACCACCTCCCTCGAGAGCGAAGACCTCTACTACTCCTACGGCCACTACACCATCCAGCGCGCCAGAGCCGTCATCCCGCCCGTCGGCGAGAGCAAGAGCAACTGGCAGACCGTCCGCCTGCTCGCCAAAGCCATGCACCTCACAGACCCCATCTTCGCTAAGACCGAAGAAGACCTCGTCGAAGCCCTCATCGACTCCACCAAGAAAGCCTGGCCTCTGCCCCTCACCGGAGAAGCACTCCAGAGGCTAAGAGACAGCCTCCCCGTCGACCTGCCCCTGCCCGAGGACTACAAGCTCCACTTCGCCACCCCTTCCGGCAAGATCGAGATCCAGAACCCCCGCTGCCAGCCGCCCCTGCCCGACTACCTGCCGCCGCACAAGAACAGCGAGCCCTTCCACCTCATCAACGCCCCCGACATGCGCATCCTCGACAGCTCCTTCAACGAGCGCGATGAGCTCACCCGCGGCAACATCATGACCCTGCTCATCCATCCCAAAGACGCCGCCGCGCGCGGCCTCCAAGATGGCGACCCCGTCCGCGCCCGCAACCAGCGCGGCCACGCCCACTTCACCCTGAAACTCTCCGACCGCGTCAAACGCGGCACCCTCGTCACCGAAGGCGTCTGGTGGCAGGCCTACACCAAAGACGGCAACACCAACCGCCTGACCTCCATGCGCCTCACCGACAAAGACGGCGGCAGCACCTTCTACGACGTCAGCATCGACATCGAGAAAGCCTGACCCCATACGATGGAAACAAAAACCCGGCACGAGCCCACCTCGTACCGGGTTTTCCTATCTCACTTTATCGCAGTTCAAAACGCCCTGCCATCCAGCGCCTTCTCGACGAGCGTATCCCCGACATACCGGAGCTTCAGCGAGAACACCGCCTCCCTCTGCTCCATCAGCCGGAAGAAGATCTTATCCCCTTCCCAGATGGGCAGCTCGTAGACCGCATCCTTCGCGACCCACTCAAGCGTGCCCTCGCGGCACCCGTCACGCCCGACGAGCTCCCCGTGGAACGCATCCGCCGTGTAGAGGAACATGTACTCCGTCTGCCACTTGTCCGACATGAACGTGATGATGCCGCGCAGCCGGAACGAATCGAGCACGAGGCCCGTCTCCTCCCGCACCTCGCGCAGGAGACACTCCTCCGGCGTCTCATCCGGCTCGAAGTGGCCGCCGACCCCGATCCACTTGTCGTGGTTGATGTCGTGCGCCTTCTTGACCCGGTGCATCATGAGGTACTTACCGTCCTGCTCGATGTAGCAGAGCGTCGTCAGATTCGTCTTCTTGTGGCCCTTCGCCTGCGCCGCCGTCATAGCCTGAGCTCCAGTCCGACCGGGCAGTGGTCGCTGCCAAAGACCTCATTGTGGATCGTCGCATCCGCGATCTTCTCGCGCAGCCGCGCCGACGTCACGAAGTAGTCGATGCGCCAGCCCGCATTCGTATCGCGCGCCTTGCGCAGGTACGACCACCACGTGTAGATGCCCGTGCGGTCCGGGTAGAGCGCGCGGAACGTATCGATGAAGCCCGCATCAAGGAGCTCCGTGAACTTGCCGCGCTCCTCATCCGTGAAGCCCGCATTGTGATGATTCGTCTTCGGGTTCTTGAGGTCGATCTCCGTGTGCGCGACATTGAGGTCGCCGCAGACGATGACCGGCTTCTTCGCATCCAGAGCCACGAGGTACGCGCGGAACGCATCCTCCCACTCCATGCGGTAAGCGAGGCGCTCGAGGCCGCGCTTCGAGTTCGGCGTGTAGACCGTCACGAAGTAGCAGTCGGGAAACTCCAAGGTGATCACGCGACCCTCATGGTCGTGCTCCTCGATGCCGAGTCCATACGTGACCGCAAGCGGCTCGATGCGCGAGAAGACGGCCGTGCCCGAGTAGCCCTTGCGCTCCGCGCTGTTCCAGTACTGGCGGTAGCCCGGCAGGTCAAGGATGGCCTGCTCCGGCTGCATCTTTGTCTCCTGCAGCGCGAAGACATCCGCGTCGAGCTTCACGAACGACTCCATAAAGCCCTTCTTGAGGCAGGCCCGAAGGCCATTGACATTCCAGGAAATGCACTTCATCGTCATCCCTCCTCATCACGGCAGCGTCTTGAACGCGCTGAGCGGCCAGAAGACGAGCACAGCCTTGCCCTTGATGAGCTTGTACGGCACGAAGCCGACATCGGCAAAGCGGCTGTCCTCCGAGTTGTTGCGGTTATCGCCCATGACGAAGACCGTGCCCTCAGGCACCGTCGCCTTCGGGTACTCGCTGCGCGTCGGCTCGAGGATGTAGTCCTCCGTGAGCATCTGGTCGTTGACAAAGACGCGGCCGCCCTTGATCTCGATCGTGTCGCCCGGCGTCGCGATGACGCGCTTGATGAAGTCGCGGCTCGTGTCGCGCGGATACTGGAAGACGAGGATCTCGCCCTTCTCCGGCGCGCGGAAGTCGTAGATGAACTTATTGACGACGAGGCGCTCCTGCGACTGCAGTGTCGGCCGCATCGACGGGCCGTCGACGATGTAGAGCTCGACGACGAACTGACGGATGATGAAGGCCAGCACGATCGCGATGACAATCGATATGACCCAGTCTTTTGCCTCTTCTCCTAATGAACTCATGAAGGTTCCTCCTGTAATCCTTTCTACAAACAAAATAGGGACTGCCAAAAGCAGTCCCTACCGTACGCCGATCAGCGTTTCTCTTTGATACGAGCAGCTTTACCCGTAAGGTTGCGCAGATAATAGAGTTTTGCACGACGGACAATACCCTTGCGGAGAACGTCGATCTTCTCGATGCGCGGGGAATGTACCGGGAACATGCGCTCGACGCCGATGCCGTACGAGATGCGGCGAACCGTGAACGTCTCGCGGACGCCCGTGCCCTGACGGCCGATGACGACGCCTTCGAACATCTGGATACGCTCGCGGGAACCCTCGACGATCTTTGCATGGACGCGGACCGTGTCACCAGGTGCGAACTCCGGGATATCCGAGCGGATCTGTTCTTTTTCCAACGTTTCGATGATATTCATTTTTTTCCTCCTTGATGGCAGACGTTCATGGCAAGCCCGATGCTCACTCAGAGGACCGTCCATATACCTAGATAGCATACCATAAAAAAGGGGCGGTTTCAACCGCCCCTGCAAATTTTTTCTTGAATCGCCGGCTCACTTGCCGATGCGCGCGGCCATCGCTTTGCGCACGATGTCCTCGGGCACGTCGTTGCGGCAGGTCACCTTGCCGATGCCCTGCATGAGCACCCAGTTGACCTTGCCGTTGATGGTCTTCTTGTCGTGGAAGATGTCGCGGTACATCGCATCGACCGTGCATCCCTCGGCCTGGGTCGGCAGCTGCATGCGCTCGACGAGCGCCTCGACGCGCGCGACATCGTCCGCCGAGACCATGCCAAGGCGCGCGCTGATATCAGCCGCGCCAATCATGCCGATGGCGACGGCCTCACCGTGGTTGTAACGGATATAGCCCGTCTCCTTCTCGATGGCATGCGCCATCGTGTGGCCGAAGTTCAGGATGCGGCGCAGACCGCTCTCCTTCTCGTCCTCACTGACGACAGCCGCCTTGATCTCGCACGAGCGCGCGATCATGTGGACAGCGGCCTCGCGCTCGAGCGCGAGCACTGCATCCGCATGCTGCTCGAGGTAGGCGAAGAAGTCCGCATCGTAGATGATGCCGTACTTGATGATCTCGCCGAGCCCCGTCGCGATCTCGCGCTTCGGCAGCGATTCCATCATGGAGAGGTCCATGAAGACGCCCTTAGGCTGGTAGAACGCGCCGATGAGGTTCTTGCCGAGCGCGTGGTTGACGGCCACCTTGCCGCCGACGCTCGAGTCGACCTGCGCCAAAAGGCTCGTCGGCAGCTGCACGAACGGCACGCCGCGCATGTACGTCGCCGCGATGAAGCCCGCGAGGTCGCCGACGACGCCGCCGCCGAGCGCGAAGATCGGCGACTTGCGGTCGAGGCCGAGCTCGATGGCCCGCGTGTAGAGCTTCTCGGCGACAGCGAGGCTCTTGGAGCTCTCCCCTGCCGGGATCGTCACGACCGACACGTGCAGGCCGCCTGCCTCGAGGATGGCGCGAACCTTCTCGCCGTAGAGCGGCCCGACATTGCTGTCCGTCACGAGCATGGCCTGCTTCGAGAAGCCACTCTCCTGAACGAATGACTGGAGCTCTTTTTCAAGACCGTAGCCAATCAGAATATCATAACTCTCTTCTCCGAGAGCGACGCGTACCTTACGCATGAACGACACCTCTTGTTTTCAGATGATGAAGGATTTCCTCGACGACCTGCAGCGGCGAAAGCCTGCTCGTATCGACCGAGAAGTCCGCCTGGCGGTAGAGCGGGCGGCGCTCCTCGATGAGCGTCTCGACGGCGCGGCGGCGGTCGCCCTTATCCTCCTTGTCGAGGACGGGACGCTCGCCCTTGCTGGCCGTGCGCATGAGGATGGTATCGACGTCAGCCGTCAGGCAGACGATGACGCCGCTCTTCCTCAGGAGAGCGACATTGGCAGGGTCCTTGACCGTGCCGCCGCCCGTCGAAATGACGGCGTTCTGCCGCGCCGCGACGCGCTCGACCATGCGGTGCTCCGCGGCGCGGAAGTACGGCTCGCCCTTCTGCGCGAAGATGGCGGGGATGGCCATGCCCTCTTCTGCCTCGATCTCCTGATCGAGGTCGAGGAAGGCCGCGCCGAGCTTCTGTGCGAGCACGCGGCCCGTGCTCGTCTTGCCCGTGCCCATGAAGCCGATCAGCACGATGTTCTTCATCGGATCACCATTCCTTCCCGATGCGCGCCTTGTAGGCAGCAAGTGCGGCCTTGAGGTCGACCATCGCATCCGAGCCGAACTTGTCGCAGATGGCCTGCGCGATGACGAAGGCCGTCATCGCCTCGCCGACGACGGAGGCCGCCGAGACGGCACACGTGTCGCTGCGCTCCTTGCAGGCCAGCACTTCCTCATGGCTCGCGATGTCGACGGAGTGCAGTGGCTGCATCAGCGTCGGGATTGGCTTCATCGCCGCCTTGACGACGAGCTCCTCGCCGTTCGTCATGCCGCCCTCGAGGCCGCCCGCGCGGTTCGTCCTGCGGTAGACCTTGCCCGCCTCGTCGAGGAACATCTCGTCGTGGATCTGGCTGCCCGGCAGGATGGCGCAGTCGAAGCCCGCGCCGATCTCCACGCCCTTGATGGCCTGGATGGACATCAGGGCGCCGGCGAGCTTGCCGTCGAGGCGGCGGTCCCACTGGATGTGGCTGCCGAGCCCTGCCGGCAGGCCGCGCACCGTGACCTCGAAGATACCGCCCAAGGTGTCGCCCTCTTTGCGCGCCGCCTTGATCTTCTCCTTCATCTGCGCCTCGGCCTCCGCATCGTAGCAGTTGAGATCCGAGATATCCGTGCCGAGCTTCGCGCGGTCGACCTTCGCCGGGTCGACCTTGACGCCGCCGATGCAGGTGACCTGCGAGACGACCGTGATGCCGAGCGCCTTGAGGAATTCCTTGCAGACAGCACCGACGGCCACGCGCATCGTCGTCTCGCGCGCACTCGAGCGCTCGAGGATGTCGCGGACGTCCGTGCGATCGTACTTGCGGATGCCCGTGAAGTCCGCATGACCCGGGCGCGCCGCCGTGACCTTCTCGCCCGCGGGCTCACCGAAGGCCGCCATGCGCTCGCCCCAGTTCTGGAAATCGCGGTTGACGACCTGCAGCGTGATGGGGCCGCCGATCGTCTCATTGAAGCGCACGCCCGAGAGGACATTGACCTTGTCCTTCTCGATCTTCATGCGGCCGCCGCGGCCGTAGCCCTGCTGGCGGCGCGCCAGGTCTCTATTGATGGACTCGAGGTCCAGCTTGAGGCCGGCCGGCAGTCCCTCGAGGATAGCCGTCAGGCACGGGCCGTGTGACTCGCCCGCAGTCATAAAACGCAATTCGCTCATATCCAAACACCTCACGTATTTCAAAAACAATATTGATTACAGTGTAAAGGATACGCGCCTATAAATCAAGGTCTTATTTCAATGGATACCTGTCCTCATTCAAGAGAGGTGACCCTCTCTTCCACTGCCTCGTCGTCCGCCCCGCTCTTCGCCTCATCCTGCGGCCAGGCGTAGGCCGTGACGACGAGCTGACACTGCAGCGTGCCGTCCTTGCCCTGCACCTGCTGCTCGATGCGCGTCTCGTGGATGGCGAGCAGCCGCTCCGACTGCTGCAGGCGGCGCAGGAAGTCGAGCACCGAGAAGTACGAGCCGCTGCAGGCGATGGCGACGGGCATCTCCTGTACGCCGTTCACCGAGCGCACCTCGGCCGGCGCGACCTTCTGGAGCTTCACCTGACTCTGCAGCGCCTTGTGCTGCAAATCCTGCAAAAAGCCCCCCTGCCCGAGCTCCCGCGGCAAGACGTGCTCGGCGCGCCCCTCGCGGTCCGAGAGCTCCTTCTCGTAGGCGGCGAGGTCGCCGTGCACATTCTTGAAATTCATGACGGCGGCCAGGCGAGTGCGCAGCTCGACCGCCTTTTTCTCGTACGCCGCCTGCTCCGCGCGCAGCGGCAGGTGCACGAGCACACCGTACGCCAGCAGCGCGATGAGGCAAACGGCCATGCTGGCCGCGAGGAAGCGCCCGTCTCCGCCGCCGAGGCCCATCCGCTCCAATCTCGCCCGTATGTCCTTCATGCGGTCTCCCCCTTTCTTCCACAGACTAGATGCCGATGCTGATGCGGAAGGCGATACGGTTCTTCTCCGCATCCTTCCCTTCCTCCGACGCCTCAAGCACGGGCCCCTGCGGGAAGAACGCGCGGTCCGCCTCGAAGGACTGCAGGAAGGCAGAGAGCGCAGCGTAACTGAGCGCTGCGCCGCAGAGCTCCACCTTCTTGTCGGAGCGCAGCAGGATGGACCTGAGCCAGACGCCTTCCGTCTGGAGCTCGGGCCGCCCGAGGTGGACCATCACGCTGTACCACGGCACGACATCTCCCATGACGGCGGCGGCCTTGGCGTCGCGCGCGCGGATTTTCTGCTGGAGCCGCCCCGTCAGCTGCATGACCTTCTCCTCGCGCTGCAGCACGAGGAAGGCCTGCTCCTCGTGCTGGTAATCGCGCCTCGCCTCGAGATAGGCGCGCATGTCAAAGAACGCCGCAGCAAACAGCACGAGAAACGTCACGGTGCAGCAGAGCGCGGCCAGCCTTCGGCAGCGCAGCCGGCGCCCCTGCACCGCACTGCCCCAGAGCCGCAGGCCATCTTCACGAAGGACGGATTGTGCCGCCGCGATGGCCGGCACGAAGGCGCGCTGCGCCTCCGAGAGCACCAGGCCCTGCCCATCCGAGGAAGCCGCCATCGACGATGCTGTCCCCGGCGGCAGGGCCGCGATGCCGCGCAGAGAGAGCCCCTGCTCGCGGAAATCCTCGGCCAGTCTTGCGAGCATCTCCCGCTCCGCCGCGGCGAGCACGACGCGGCCCGCGCCCTCGCGCCGGCAGGCCATCGCATACGCATCAGCCTCGAGCCCCTCATCCGTCAGCCGCGCGTCGAGCTCCCAGTGCGCCGCCTCGCGCCACTCCGCCGCCTCCATATGGGGCGGCAGCTCCGTCTCATAGAAGCGGACCTGCTCTGCGGGCAGGCAGGCGGCGAAATCAAGCTCGTGCCAGCCCTCGCGCTGCGCGCGCATCGCAGCCGCCTCTGCAAGCTTCAGGCCGCCGTCCAGCCGCTCCACCGCCGTGCGCACGAGCGAAAGAGTGCCGCCCTCCGCGGCCAGTTCGGCAAAGAGCACATTCCCTTCTCCCATATCCGATGGAGCAGCCACGCCGATGACGCGCTGCCGCTCCTCCCAGAGCCAGCTGCCGCCCCTGAGTCCGCCACTCCATCTCTGCTTAAATCTCTGGCGCAGCTTGCTGAGGCTTTCCAGCAACCGGCCGCGCGCTTCAGCGTGTCCTTCCCTTCCAGACATAAGCATCCCCTTTCCGTTCCAAGAGTCCCCGCGCGACCTTGTGGCGCTCCCAGATGTCGCCCTCCTTCTCGCGCGCCACGGCGGCGATCCAGTACGAGCCCGCCTTCTCCTCGACGACGGCCTGCACGATGAGCACGCCCTTCTCCGTCCTCATCTCGCGCGGCGCGATGATCGCCGCATCGTCCACGAGCAGTGAGGGGTCCTGCAGGACACGCTGTACCGCCTCATGCAACGTCCCCTCTGCCGCGAGGCGCAGGTTCACCTCGCGCTCGTACGAAGCCGTCATCTTCCGACTGCTGTAAGCCGTGTAGCAGACCGCCGTGCCGAGCATCATGACGAACACCGTCAAGAGCATCGCCCAGACAGCAGCCGAGCCCTGTTCCCGTTCCATCCTGTCCTCCTCTCAATCGTCTGTCAGTCACTGCGCTCCGGGCCGTAGACCGCAACGGCCAGCGTGTAGCTGTGGCCCGTCACGCGGCTCCTGCCCGTCAGCCGTATCTCGTGCAGCCGCGGCGCGAGCTCCGTGCACGTAAGCTCCGTGACGTCGACGCCCGCAAGCGAGTGGTTGCCCGTCAGCGGCCGCGATACATCGCGCCAGACGAGCTTGTCCACACTGTTCACGCGGTGGATCCAGTACTTCGCCGGGAACGTGCTCGTAAGCGATTCGTCCGGCGAGCGGCGCTGGTAGAAGATGATGCCCGGCCTGTTGTTGATCCGGCAGGCGCGGACCTCGTACGAGACCCGCGCCTCGTCGGCCATCTGCCGCACGGCCATCTGGACCTCCTGCTGCAGCTCGCTGTCCGCGATGAGGAAAAAGGCAGCGCGGAAGGCCATGACTGCCATGGCCCCCAGCGCTGCCAGAAGGAAGACGAGGACGGGCAGAGAGACGAGCATGTCGAGCAGGACAGTGCCCGCTTCCCTACTTCTCATATGCGCCCACCCTCCTCTGATAGATTTGCTGCTGCTGCCGCCCGCCATACTGCCAGGCGACGGTCACAGCCGCTCGATAAGCGCCCGCCTGCTCCATCCGCTGGATGTCCGTGCGGAGCAGGAAGTCGCCACCTCCCGAGAACTCCGATGCTTCCGGCGAGAAGTCCACGTGCACCTGCCGCAGCGCTGCCCCTTCTGCCAGTGTCCCCGCAGCCGCCTGGTACTCCAGCTGTGCGAACTCCGACTCCGCAAGGAACGTGGCCGCCGCCTCGAAACGGGTCTGCGCCTCCATGCGCAGGCCCTGGCGGTAGACGAGCAGGGCGCCCGCCATCAGGACGAGCACCGCTGCGAGCACGAGCGTCTCGAGCAGCAGGAACCCCTTCTCACCGTCTCTCATCTCAGACTCCTCTCTATTTCCGGTACCGTTCCACGCGGCAGCGGCCGCCCGCGCTCAGGATGATCTTGCGCAGCGACTTCGGCGAATCCGCCCAAGAGAGCACCATCGTGCACGGCGTCTTGAGCAGGCCATCATCGCCAAACGTCAGTATCGGTCCGTCGATTGCCCCCGTCGCAAAGCCGCCCGTGAGCTCCATGCCCGGCAGGAAATCGTGGCGTTTGTGCGTGACACCCCCTGCCAGCATCGTGTAGCCCGTGCGCCGGAACTGCATCCGTGCCTGACGACGCTGCGGCGGCCGCTGCTTTCCGTTCTGCTTCATGCTCTCAGGCCATTGTTCCGTCGTGCGCGAGATCTCGCGCATGTAGCGGATGTCGCTCAGGAGGCACTGCACTTCGTACTCCAGTGCCGCCTCGCGGTAGAGCAGCAGCCCGCGCGGCAGGGCCGCCATCGCCAAGATCGCGAGGACGGCACAGGCGACGATGACCTCGACGAGCAGGGAGCCCTGCTCCCTCATAGCAGCACCTCGTAGGCCGACCAGAAAGCCGCGCCGCCGATATAACTGAGGTACGCGCCCGCCGACAGGAACGGCCCGAAGGCCAGCCGGTCGCGCCGCCCAAGGCAGCCCATGCCGAGCAGCACGAGCGCCAGGCAAGCGCCGAGTGCAAAGGCCAGGGCGAGCGCCAAGAGCGTCCCCTGCCAGCCGAGCCAGATGCCAAAGGCCGCCGCATACTTGACGTCGCCAAGCCCAATGCCGCCGCGCGACAGCGTGCGCAGGGCAAAGAGCAGGGCCGCGCCGAGAAGAGCGCCGAGAATTGCATCCTGTGCCTCTCCCATGAGCCCGGCCATCATGAGACCGAGCCCTGCCAAGTAGAGATTGCCCCGGTCCGGCAGCAGTCCCGTCCGGAAGTCGATGACCGCCATGACGAGCAGTAGCACGCAAAACAGGCCACCCCGGACGAGTTCGAGACGGTCCAGGTCAGCCATGGACAGGCCCAAGAGCATCAGGACGAGAAGCAACGCGATGATGATGCGCGCCCGCAAGGACAGATAGCCAGCCATAGTTTAACTACCACTTTCGGTTTTTGCCGTCTTCCCAAAGGCACTGACTGTTTTCCCATCGAAAACGGCACGGCCATTTTCAATATCATATGCAGTCGCCTTAGTTGGATCTTTTGGTTCTGTAACACTACCATTTGCATAGAATTTTCCCGTCGGCGGCTTAACGTCTGCGTCCTGCAGGTATTCTTTTAAATCGGCGATTTCTTCCGGCGCTTTGCCATTGTCAATCTCATAGAGGGCAATCGCTGTGTCCAAGGTAGACAGGTCGGACTGGATCTTGGCCGTATTGGCCGAGGCGATGGCAGAAGTGAATTTCGGTACGGCAATCATTGCGAGGATTGCCACGATGCCCACGGCAATCAGCATGCCAATCAAGGTGAAACCTGCTTCATTCTGTCGAGTCTGCATGAAAGAATCCTCCTCTCAACTAGAAAACATTGCTCCATTTCCCGGAGCGGATGCGGTTTACACATCATTCGCATCCCAATTCGACTTATCCATATCCAGCGGATGTTTATTAGTTTCTCCGTGTACCCTCTTGAATCCTGCTAATCTTTAAAATATTTTTAATTTTCTTGATAGTAATTCGTAAAAAAGAGCCCCCTCTCTGGAAGGATGATTCCATGAGAGGGAGCTCTTCAATCAATACCAATGCGTGAAGCCCAGCGAGAAGCCGACGCCGTTGTAGCCCGGGTTGTGGGTGCTCATGCCGTTCGACGAATGGTGGAATAGGTAGGCGAGGCTCAGCGCGTCGCGATCGGTGTAATGATACGTGAGGCGCGGGCCGATGCGCCAGAGGAAGCCGTAGGCGCGGCCGTTGCCTGGATGGGCGTGGTTGTAGACGAGCAGACTGCCCGAGCCGTCGATGGAGCCGTCGAGCTTGCCTGAGATGTGCTTCGTCCAGCGCATCATGTAGGACGGGCCGAAGCCGACGGCCTCGGCATCGCGCCAGATGTCGTCCTCCGTCGTGCTGCCCGTCGCGCGCTCGAACGTCAGGCCGTAATGCAGCGAGAGCGCGCCGAGCTCCTTGTACTGGCGGTAGACGTGCACGTTGTAGAGGTCGACATCGCGCTTCTTGAAGAAGCGGCCCTCGAGGTACTCGAGCTGCACCTCGATGTTCTTGCGCGGCTCTGCTTTCTTGGCCGTGGGCTCCGCAGCTGCAGGCGTGGACGGAGTCTTGGCGGACTCTGTCTCAGCTGCCTTGACCGGCTCGACATGGAGTCCCTGCGTCTGCTGTGCCTCTGCCTTGCCTGCCTCCTGCTGCGTCGCCTGCCCTGCGTTCTCTGCCGTCTGGCCTGCCGCGGCAGCCACAGGCGCAGCGGCCAAGGCCGTCGCCTGCCAGGCGAGCAGGCCGAGTGCCGCTATCGGCAGAGCCAACAGCGTCCGACTACACTTTGACGCCAGTTTCCGTTCAACGTCCGCCGCATCCGTTGTATCGTATTTCTTAGCCATGATGCTCATCCCTTTCAGAAACTTTCGGAAATCCAGCGGCTCGTGCACAGGAGGCCGCCCGATTGGGCGGTCTCCTGTGGTGAGCCATGATCTCATTTGCTCACTTCTCGTCCAGCAGCTCGACGAGCTCGTCGTAGTCCTGCTTGAGCTTATCGTATTCGTCGGCGAGCTGCAGCGCCGTGAGCACGGCAATCTTCGTGCCGTCAAAGCTCTTGACGCTGCCTGCCATCTTCTTCATCAGGTGATCCACGCCGGCCGCCAGCTTCTTGAGGCGCGCGGGGTCATCCGTCCGCAGCGGGTAGCTCTCGCCGAAAATCTCGACGACGACGCGCTGAGGCGCCTTTGGGTCCACATCAGCCATCTGATGCACCTCCGTCCTACTACTCTCTCAACAATGCCTCAAAATGACTCAGGCACGCAGCTCCGCATCGAAGTGCTTCTCGACAGCCTGGAGGATGTTCTTGAAGGCTGCATCGGCCTCATCATCCGTCAGCGTCTTGTCCTTCGACTGGAACTGCAGGTTGAAGGCCAGGCTCTTCTTGCTCTTCGCGACGTGCTCGCCCGTGTAGACGTCGAACAGCGTGACACCCTTGAAGTGCTTGCCACCATTCTTCGCGATGACACGCTCGATGTCGGCCGAGGCGACACTCTCATCGACGACGATGGCGAGGTCGCGCGCCGTCGCCGGGTACTTCGGCAGCGACTCGAAGTGGAAGCTCTTACCCGTGTACTTCATGAGCACCTCGAGGTCCATCTCGAAGAGGTAGACCTTCTGCTTGATGCCGAAGTTCACGGCAGCCTGCGGGTGAAGCTCGCCGACGGCGGCGATGACCTCGCGGCCCTTCTTGAAGAGGGCCGTCTTGCCCGGGTGCATGGCGAAGTGCTCGCCGGCCTCAACCGTGTACTTCGCGATGCCGAGCACGCGGAAGAGTTCCTCGACGATGCCCTTCATGTCGAAGAAGTCGACCATCTCATTCCCCTGGTTCCAGCCGACTTCCTCGCGGCGGCCCGTGATGAGGCCGGCGACCATCAGGCGCTCCTCCGGCAGCTCCGTCAGCGGCAGCGCGTGCGGAAGGAAGACCGGCGCGACGTCGAAGAGCTTGATGTCGTTGTTCTTGCGCGAGAAGTTGCGCACGGCGTTCTCCATGATGGAGGTCAAGAGGCACGTGCGGACGAGCGGCGCCTCATCCGTCAGTGGATTGAGGATGGGGATGGCCTGGCGGAGCGGCGAGTCAGCCGGCACGAGCAGCTTGTCGAAGAGGTCCGTGCTCGTGAAGGCGAACGAGAGCTCCTCCGTCATGCCGAGGCTTGCGAGCGTGTGCTTGATCTTGTCGACAAAGTTCTGCTTCGCGCTCTGCTTGCCCTGGACCATGCGGCCAAACGGCGTCGTGCTCGCGATCTTGTCGAAGCCGTAGATGCGCGCGACTTCCTCCGAGAGGTCCTCCATGTAGGTGCAGTCATTGCGCCACGACGGCACGGTGACGTGATACGATTCTCCGCCCTTTGCTTCGACCGTGAAGCCGAGCTCCGTCAAGATCTTGACCATCTCCTCGCCCGGGATCTCCGTGCCGAGGCGGCGGTTGATCTCGTCCGTCGTGTAGTCGATCGTCACCGGCTGCTTCGGCTCCGGATAGCAGTCGACGATGCCCTGCGTGACCGTGCAGGCGCCCATGTCCTGCAGCAGCTGGCAGGCGCGATCGAGTGCGCGCGGCGTGTTCGTCACGTCGACGCCGCGCTCGAAGCGGCCCGAGGCCTCCGAGTGCAGGCCGCAGGCGCGCGCCGTGCGGCGGATGCTCGGGCCGTTGAACGAAGCGGCTTCGAGCACGACTGTCGTCGTCTTCTCCGTGACCTCGGTCTCGAGGCCGCCCATGATACCCGCGAGGCCGGCCGGATGCTCGGCATCGGCGATGACGAGCTCCGTGCCCTTCGCGAGGCGCGAGCTGTCGTCGAGCGTGTGGAGGTTCTCGCCCTCTTTGGCGAGGCGGGCCGTCAGCGTGTGGCCCGTGATCTCATCGTAGTCGTAGGCGTGCATCGGCTGGCCGAGCTCGATCATGACGAAATTCGTCACGTCGACGACGTTGTTGATGGCGCGGATGCCGGCACCCTCGAGGCGCTGCTGCATCCACTCAGGCGACGGGCCGATCTTGACGTTCTTGATGACGCGCGTGCTGAAGCGGTTGCAGAGGTCACGCGCCTCGATGCCGATGGAGATCATGTCGGCAGCCTTGGCCGCATCGTCCTCGTTGCAGGCGATGGCCGGCCACTTCGGCTTGTTGCCCGTCAGCACCGCGATCTCGCGCACGAGGCCGAGGACGCTGAAGCAGTCGCCGCGGTTCGCCGTGAGCTCGAACTCGAGCACGACGTCGTCGAGGCCGAGCACGTCCTTGGCCGGCACGCCGACCGGCGTGTCTGCCGGCAGGATGTAGATGCCGTCCTTCTCCTCCTCCGTCAGCTTCGTGAGGTCGAGGTGGAGCTCGCCGGCCGAGCAGAGCATGCCGTTCGACGGCAGGCCGCGCAGCTTGCCCTTCTTGATGTGGAGGCCGTTCGGCAGATGCGCGCCGACCATCGCGACCGGCACGACCTGGCCCTCAGCCACATTCTGTGCGCCCGTGATGATCTGGATGAGCTCCTTCTCGCCGACATTCATCTGGCAGATCTGGAGGTGATCCGAGTCCGGGTGCTTCTCGAGCTTCTCGATGCGGCCCGTGACGACCTTGTCGAGGCCCTCGTCCGCGCGGATGACGTTCTCGACCGGCACGCCAGCCATCGTGAAGCGGTCAGCCAGCTCCTCTGCCGACCAGTCAAAATCAATATAATCCTTCAACCACTTAATGGAAACTTGCATTGTCTATCTCCTCTCTCAGAACTGGCGCAGGAAGCGCATGTCGTTGTCGTAGAACAGGCGCAGGTCGTCGACGCCGTACGAGAGCATCGCGATGCGCTCCACGCCCATGCCGAAGGCGAAGCCCGAGACCTTCTTCGGGTCGTAGCCGCTCATCTCCAGCACATGCGGATGGACCATGCCAGCGCCGAGGATCTCGAGCCAGCCCGTGCCCTTGCAGACCTTGCAGCCCTTGCCGTGGCACATGACGCAGGAGATATCGACCTCCGTCGACGGCTCCGTGAACGGGAAGAAGCTCGGGCGCAGGCGGACCTTGACGTCCTCGCTGAAGATCTGGCGCAGGAAGAGCTCGAGCGTGCCCTTGAGGTCGGCAAACGTGATGCCCTCGTCGATGACGAGGCCCTCGACCTGCGTGAACATCGGCGAGTGCGTCGCATCGTACTCATCGCGGCGATAGACGCGGCCCGGCGCGATCATGCGGATCGGCGCGTTCGGCTCATTCTTCTGCATCGTGCGCGCCTGTACCGGCGACGTCTGCGAGCGCATGAGGATGTCCTCCGTGATGTAGAACGAATCCTGCATGTCGCGGGCCGGATGGTCCTTCGGCAGATTGAGTGCCTCGAAGTTGTAGTAGTCCTTCTCGATCTCCGGGCCTTCCTCGACGGAGAAGCCCATGCGGAAAAAGATGTCCTTGATGCGCTCGAGCGTCAGCGTCAGCGGATGCAGATGGCCGAGCGGCTGCTGGCGGCCCGGCAGCGTGACGTCGATCTTCTCGCGCTCGAGGCGTGCCTGCATCTCGCGTGCCTTGAGTTCCTCATTCTTCTGCTGGATGAGAGCAGCGATCTCCGCCTTCGCCTCGTTGACGATCTTGCCGACCTTCGGCCGGTCTTCCTTTGCCAGTGCTCCCATGCCGCGCAAGATGGTCGTGAACTCGCCCTTCTTGCCGAGGAACTTGACGCGGATATCGTCGAGCTCCGAGAGATTCCCTGCAGCGTTCTTGATTGCCTCGGCAGCCTGTGCCTTCAGCTGTTCAATCTTGTCCTCCATACTGACCTCCTAGAAAATAAAAAACCTCCGCCCCCGAAAACGAGGGGCGAAGGTAGGATTCGCGGTACCACCCTGATTTGTAGCTTCGTTTGGCTCTAACGCAGCCCTGCGTCCGCCATTTCCTGCGGAGACTCCGAAGCGAACGTTCACCTGCTTGCACCATCCCGCTCCCAGTCCAGGCGGGACTCCCTGCCGATGCAGCCTCAGGCTACTCTTCTTCATCATCGTCATGATATCTAAATATAACACAACGACAGCGAAAAAGCAAATGGCAGGGTCAGCTCTGCGGCGGCTGGGGTTTCTCCTGCTGGTCCTCCGTTGCAGCAGGCGCAGGAATTTCGGAAGGCTCTGAGAGGCATGCGAGTTCCTTTGCCTTCTCGGCGTCGGCCTTGGCGTCCTTCTCCTCGTCGGCGAGCAGTTTCTGCTCGGCCGACTCGACTTCCTGCGTCTCGCTCTTGTCGCCCTCGAGAATCTTCATGAACTCGTCGCCCGTGATGGTCTCCTTCTCGTAGAGGTAGGAGGCGAGTGCGTCGAGCTTGTCCATGTGGGCCTTCAGCAGGGCGATGGCCTTCTCGTGCTGCTTGCGCACGAGCTCGACGACCTTCTTGTCGATCTGCTGCTGCGTGGCCGCCGAGCAGGTCAGGCTCGTGTCGCCGCCGAGGTAGCGGTTGTTGACCGTCTCCATCGCGACCATGTCGAACTCGTCGCTCATGCCGTAGCGCGTGATCATCGCGCGCGCGAGCTTCGTCGCCTGCTCGATATCGTTCGAGGCGCCCGTGCTGACGAGGCCGAACTTGACTTCCTCGGCGGCGCGGCCGGCCGTGAACGTCGCGATCTTGTTCTCGAGCTCTTCGCGCGAGAGGATGTACTTATCCTGCTGCTCGACCTGCATCGTGTAGCCGAGCGCGCCCGACGTGCGCGGGATAATCGTGATCTTCTGGACCGGCGCGGAGTGCGACTGCAGCGCCGCGACGAGCGCATGGCCGATCTCGTGGTAGGCGACCGTGCGCTTCTCGGCATCCGAGAGGATGGCGTTCTTCTTCTGGTAGCCGGCGATGACGACTTCGATGCTCTCCTCGAGGTCGGCCTCCGTCACCTCGCTGCGGCCCGAGCACACGGCGCGCAGCGCGCCCTCGTTGATGATGTTGGCGAGCTCAGCGCCCGAGGCACCGGCCGCCATGCGCGCGATCGTGTGGAAGTTGACATCGTCCGCGAGGCGGACCTTCTTGGCGTGGACCTTGAGGATATCCTCGCGGCCCTTGAGGTCCGGCAGTTCGACCGGCACGCGGCGGTCGAAGCGGCCGGGGCGCAGGAGCGCCGGGTCGAGAGAATCCGGGCGGTTCGTCGCCGCGAGGATGATGACACCCGTATTGCCCTCGAAGCCGTCCATCTCCGTCAGCAGCTGGTTGAGCGTCTGCTCGCGCTCATCGTTGCCCATGGCCGCGCCCGTGCGCTTCTGGCCGATCGCATCGATCTCATCGATGAAGACGATGCACGGCGCCTTCTCCTTCGCCTGCTTGAAGAGGTCGCGGACCTTCGAGGCGCCCATGCCGACGAACATCTCGACGAACTCCGAGCCGGCAATCGAGAAGAACGGCACATTGGCCTCGCCGGCGACGGCCTTCGCGAGCATCGTCTTGCCGGTGCCCGGCGGGCCGACGAGCAGCACGCCCTTCGGCATCGAGGCGCCGATGCTCGTGTACTTTGCGGGATTGTGCAGGTAGTCGACGATCTCGGAGAGGTTCTCCTTGGCCTCATCCTCGCCGGCCACATCGCTGAAGTGGATGCCCTCCGACGACGGCACGTAGATCTTCGCCTGATTGCCCGAGCCGCCGAACATCATCGAGTTGCCGCCCGCCCGGTCCATGATCTTGCGGCTCATGTACTGGCCGATGGCGAAGAAGATCAAGAGCGGCAGGATCCAGGCGAGGAAGAAGCTCATGAGCGGCGAGGTCTCCTCCTTGATGTCCTGCGTGAAGGTCGCGCCCGACTCCATCAGGCGCTGCGCGAGCGTCGGGTCATTCATGATGCCCGTCTTGTACTTCTTGTGGTCGTCCTTGACCGTGTAGAGGATCTGGTTCGACTGGATCTCCACGTGGTCGACCGTCTTGTCGTCGATGGACTGCATGAACGTGCTGTAGTCGACCGGCACGATCTGTGCCTGCTCCATGTAAGGCCTTGCCATCTCATTGAACAGCAGGATGAGCGCCAGCACGACGATATAGTAAAAGGCCATCGGCTTCTTTGGCGATTTGACTTCTTTCATAGGGTTCACCTCCGGATAGCGAAAAAGCCCCCGCAGCCTCGCGCGGGGGCACAATCATGCTCGTACATAGAGTGTCTTGACGACGATGTCCACCTCGTGGACGATCATGCCCGTCATGAACTCGACATGGCTCGTGACTTTCTCCTGCGCCTGCTTCAGGAGCGTCGGGATGTGGTTGCCATACGTCAGCACCACATTGCAGGAGATGCGCAGGCCCTGGTCCTCGTCGCCAGCGAAGAGGTGCTTGACCTCGATGTCGCTGACCTTGCTGAACGGGCCCTCATTGAGGATGACGTGGCGCACGATGCCCTTGATGGCCGAGTCGTCGATGACGAGCTTGCCGTAATAGCTGAAGACCGGCCGCACGATGGACTTCTCGCCGAGGCGGCGGCGCCTTGTCGACGAGCGCTTGAAGAACGACTGCAGCGGGTCGATGAGGTAGCCGGAGAAATGCGGCTTGAGCTCGATCGTCGGCACAGGGATGATGTGCTTGCCCTGCTTGACGCGGTAGAAGCGCGCCTTCTCCATCTCCGACCGCGTCGCGATGTCCTCGATGCGGATGATCTTCGCGATGGGCGGCAGGTGCAGCGCCCTCGTGATCTTCTGGACCATGTTCTCCGACGTGCCGAGGATCAGGATGCGGTGCGGCTGCGATTTCTCGATTGCCTTGCGCACCTCCTCGGCATGGCCCGGCAGGATGAAGATGGCCCGCCGGACAGCCATGATCTTGCTCTGCTCCTTCTTGGCCGAATGACCCGCCAAGATCTTGCCATCCTTGATGAGGATGCCATCGTCGATGATGGCATCGGCACCGTTCTTGTGCGCGACAATCAGTGCGCGGTGGCTTTTCCCGGTCCCACTCGGACCGACTAAGGCAATGACATCCATCTATTCTCTCCTTGCTTTCAGCGTGCTCTCGTGCTTTCAGAGTTTCTGGATTGGGCGGTAGAGCTTCTCCGCCCAGCAGTCGTCGATGGTGAAAACGCCAAGTGCCTGCGGGTAGCGCGTCGCGAAGCCGTGGAAGTCGGACCCGCCCGTCACGAGCAGGTTGTAGCGCTTCGCCATATCGAGGTAGCGCGCCGTATCCTCGGCATCGTGCTGCGGGTAGAAGACCTCGAGGCCCTCGATGCCGCGGCAACAGAGGTCCTCGACGATCCGATCGTCGCCGATGAGCTTCGGGTGCGCGAGCACGGGCGTGCCGCCGGCCGCCTTGATGAGGGCGATGATGTCCTCGACCTCGAGATGGTAATGCGGCACATAGGCAGGCTTGCCCTTCATGAGCATCGCCTCGAACGCGTCGCGCACCGTCGGGAAGTACCCCTTCTTGACGAGCACGCGGCCGATGTGCGAGCGGCTGATGGAGCGGCTCGCGCCCGCGATCGTCAGCACCTCCGTCTCGCTGATCTCGTAGCCGAGATTCTGGAGCTTCTCGACCATCTCGCTGAAGCGCGTCCAGCGCGCCTCCGTGACATCGTTGAGCTTGTCGACGAGCTCGCCGTAGTAGATATCGATGTTGTACCCCAAGATGTGGATTTCCCGCGTCGGGTGATGCGCACTGAACTCAATGCCCGGGATGATGTGGATCCCCCTGGCCGGATACAGGCCATTCTCGTAGAGATGGCTGATCCCCTCCACCGTATCATGGTCCGTGATGGCCATGTACGAGAGGCCGGCCTCCTTCGCCGTTGCCACGAGTTCCTCGGGCGTCAGCTTGCCGTCTGAGTACGTCGTGTGCATATGCAGATCACTTGGCATCCTGATTTCACTCCTAAATCGTACCTGAATCGCCTGAATATCGCCTGAACGATGGGCTCAGCGCGGCTCCACAATGAGCTTGATGGCCGTGCGCTCCTCCCCATCGATCTTGATGTCGGTGAAGGCAGGGATGCAGATGAGATCGACGCCGTGCGGCGCGACGAAGCCGCGGGCAATCGCGACGGCCTTGACGGCCTGATTGAGCGCGCCGGCCCCGATGGCCTGCATCTCCGCACTGCCATTCTCACGGATCACGCCGGCCAGAGCGCCAGCGACAGAATTCGGATTCGATTTCGCAGAAACTTTCAAGACTTCCATGATGAGCACGACCTCCTTGTCCACCTACTGCTGGAATACATAAGCGCTATTCATGCTGCTATCTGAGCTATCTAAATTATCACTAGTGTTACTATTCGTCGCCCTGCATGGAATTCCTGCTTTTTCGGCTTATTTTCTCAAAAGCACGTTTGCCCGCTCAAAGCTCGTCTTCCTGCAGCAGCAGGCGCTCGATGGCGCGCGTCTCGTTCGTCGCATCGTCGATCGTGACGATGACGGCCGAGTAGACGCAGGGCCCGTCGGCGACATCGAAGCGCACGGGCATAGCCGTCGTGAAGCACTCGAGGATGAGGTCCGTCTTGACGCCGAGCACGGAGTCGCGCGGGCCGACCATGCCGAGGTCTGTGATGTAGGCCGTGCCGTGCGGCAGGATGCGCTCGTCGGCCGTCTGCACGTGCGTGTGCGTGCCGACGACGCCGTTGACGCGGCCGTCGAGGTAATAACCCATCGCCGTCTTCTCCGACGTCGTCTCGGCATGGAAGTCGAGGAAGATGATGTCGCACTCATCCCGCATCTCGTGCAGGAGCTCCTCGACCTTCTGGAACGGGCAGTCGAGCGGCGGCATGAAGGCGCGGCCCGAGAGGTTCATGACGCCGATGTTCTTCGCCTTGAATGGATACGAGCACCAGCCCTTGCCCGGCGTGCCCTCCGGGTAGTTTGCCGGGCGGATCAGGAACGGCTCCTGATCGATGAACTCGAGCACGTCGCGCTTATCCCAGACGTGGTTGCCCGAGGTGACGATGTCCGCGCCGCCGCGGTAGAGCTCGTCGAGCGACTTGCGCGTGAAGCCCTTGCCACCCGCGGAGTTCTCCCCGTTGACGATGACGACATCGATATCCTTCTCCTTGCGGAGTCTCGGCGTGATCTTGCAGAATGCCCGTCGGCCTGAGCGGCCGATGACATCCCCTACCAGCATGACTTTCAAGTTTATCCTTCTTTCTATCTCTTTATCAACGCATCAGCGGTTGTAGACGACGACACGGTCGTTCTCGCGCAGGCCGACCATGTGCATGCGGAAGCGGAATTCCTGGCGCTGGACCTGGTCGAGCATCTGGTCGAGCAGGTCGCTCTGCACCGTCGCGAAATCCTCCTCGAGCTTCTGCAGTGAGTGCTCATCGACGAGCAGCGCCTTGCCGAAGTGCTCCGTGAAGAGCCGCGCGATCAATGTGAGCTCGTCGCGCTCGAGCGTCACGACATCGCGCTCGACGTGGAACATGACCGTCTTCTGCCCGGCCGTGATCTCCTCGACCCAGATGTTGGCGCCGACCTCTTCGTCGGCGACCACCACGTGGTACGTCTCAATGCTCTCCGAGAGCAGGCGCGCGAACGCGTCGAGCTTAGCCGCGGGGTAATCGCCGCGCACAATGAACTCGAACGTCAGCGTCGAGCGGCGCGGGTCGTACGACAGAGAGCTGATCTCGGGGTAGCAGACGAGCATCGAAGCCAGGAACTGGATGCCCGCCTTCTCCTCCTCTTTGCTGCGCTTTGACTGGAAACCAAACATGATAGTACCCTCTTAACAGACTGAGGGTCCGGGACAAAGCCCGCACCCTCAGTACAGCAGAACCGTTTATTTTGCATAATCGACGACGCGCGTCTCGCGGATGACCGTGGCCTTGATCTGCCCCGGGTACTCGAGCTCGTCTTCGATTTTCTTGACAATGTTATGGGCGAGTGCTGCGGCCTCCGCATCGTCAACCTTGTCGGGCTTGACCATGACGCGGATCTCGCGGCCTGCCTGGATGGCAAAGCAGCGCTCAACGCCGTCGAAGGATTCGGCAATCTCTTCGAGGCTCTTCAGGCGCTTGAGATACGACTCAAGACTCTCGCGGCGCGCGCCCGGCCGTGCCGCCGAGACAGCATCTGCTGCCGAGACGAGGACCGACTCGACGCTCGTCGCTTCGACATCACCGTGATGCGAGAGGATCGCGTTGATGACGTCTTTCGACTCACGATACTTGCGGGCGATATCGGCGCCGATGGTCGTATGCGACCCCTCGACCTCGTGGTCGATGGCCTTGCCGATATCGTGGAGCAGGCCGCCGCGCTTCGCGAGCATGACATCACAGCCGAGCTCGGCTGCCATGACGCCGGCGAGGTGCGCGACCTCGATGGAATGATTGAGCACGTTCTGGCCGTAGCTCGTGCGGTAGCGCAGGCGGCCGAGCAGTCGGATGAGCTCCGGATGGAGTCCGTGGACGCCCGTCTCGAACGTCGCCTGCTCGCCAGCTTCCTTGATGCGCTGGTCGACTTCGCGCTTCGCCTTCTCGACCATCTCCTCGATGCGCGCCGGATGGATGCGGCCATCCTGGATGAGCTTCTCGAGTGCGATGCGCGCGATCTCGCGGCGCACCGGGTCGAAGCCCGACAGGATGACGGCCTCCGGCGTGTCGTCGATGATGAGGTCGATGCCCGTCAACGTCTCGAGCGTGCGGATGTTGCGGCCCTCGCGGCCGATGATACGGCCCTTCATCTCGTCGTTCGGCAGTGCGACGACCGAGACCGTCGTCTCCGCGACGTGGTCAGCCGCGCAGCGCTGGATGGCCGTCGAGAGGATCTCGCGGGCCTTCTTGTCCGCCTCGTCCTTCGTCTGCTGCTCGTACTCCTTGATCTTCATGGCCTTCTCGTGCTTGAGTTCTTCCTCCGCCTCAGCCATGAGCGTCGTGCGGGCTTCCTCTGCCGTCAGGCCCGAGATGCGCTCGAGTTCCGCCTTCTGCTGCTCGTGCATCTCATTGACCGCAGCCTGGCTCTTGTCGAGACGCGCTTCCTTGCGCGAGAGGGATTCCTCACGCTTCTCGATGGAATCGAGCTTGCGGTCGAGGTTCTCCTCCTTCTGCGCGACGCGCCGCTCCTGGCGCTGGAGCTCCGAACGGCGCTCCTTCGTCTCACGGTCGAGTTCCTGGCGCAGGCGATGGATGTCTTCCTTCGCCTCGAGCAGGGCTTCTTTCTTCTTCGTCTCGCCACGCTGGGCTGCATCATCTACAATTCGTTTTGCTTCCGCTTCCGCCGAGCCGATCTGCGACTCCGCCGTGCGCTTGCGCATGACGTAGCCGATGCCAGCACCGACGAATGCCGCTACTATTACCGCTAATATTATTGTAACGATAATATTCACCCCCCTTTTCGTTTTTTGCTTTCATGCATATTTATATCGGTAGTCTTGACATAAACTATACCTTACTATTCTAAGCCAAACAAAAACCCCTGTCAATCCTTGATTTTCATAGGATTCGCGGCACTGGTCAGCAAAGCGATTTCCCGCTGAAATCGACCATGAGACCATGACATGAAAAGAAAAGAAAGAGAGCCGCCCCTCCTTTCCTCCAGAGGGACGGCTCTCTTTCCCGTTCGGGCGCCTGCACGATGCGGCAGGCAGCGTCTTCGATGGCATCACGCGAGCATCATCTTGACGATGTCGCGGCGGCTGACGATGCCGAGCAGGTGCTTCTCGTCGTCGAGCACGGGCACGCGCTTGATGTGCTTCTCGTAGAGAATCTTCGCCACCTTGCTGACATCGTCATCCGGTTTGACGGAGATGAGCTTCTTCGTCATGAGCTGCTCCGCCGAGATGGCCGCGATCTTGCGGAAGGCGTCCTGGTACTCGCGCAGGCCCGAGTAGTAGATGACCGCGCCGAGGATGCAGAGCTCGTCCGGCAGCTCCGGCGCGAACTCCTTGCGCACGAGGTCGCCCTCGCTGACGATGCCGCAGACCTTGCCGTCATCGTCGACGACCGGCAGCCCCGAGATATCGCGGTCTACGATCGTCTGAGCAATCTCGCGGATAGAAGCATCCTTCTTGACCGTAACAACATCCTTCGTCATGATATCCTTCACCAGCATATGAAACACCTCATTTCTGATTTCTTGCAGATTGCGGGGAACACCCCTTTGCTAAAGGATTCGCTATCTTTCGACGATTCCCCTGCCTACCGCAAAATTTTCTGCCAACACGGGCTTTCTCATGCTGCTGTCATCTTGTTTTTTGGTATCATTATTCCTATAATGGAAGCAGGATAGTCTGAATACGACAAAGCGGAAGGATGAGCATCATGAAAATCAAGAAATCCTTGCAGAAACGAATCGTCACCGTCCTCGCAGCGGGCATGATCATGATTCCCGGAGCATACGGGCTCGCGCCGGCTCCGGTCGCACATGCGGAATTTGGCTGGGGCAGCATCATCGGTGCGGGCATCCAGGGCGCAGCTGCGCACGCACAGCTCACGGCATTCCTCAAGAAGTACAACGACTCGGAAGAGGGCCGTCAGGAGTTCTTCGAAGAGATGAAGAAGCAGTACGGTGTCAATGACAACGCCTACTACAACAGGAAGATCGACACCATCATGGCGAACCTGACGGCGGCGATCGGTGCGGTCGACCCGACGATCTACGACAAGCCCTACAACTACTTCATCAATCAGGACCAGAGCTTTAACGCCTTCTGCACGATTGGCCACAATATGAGCATCAACACGGGCCTCTTCAGCATCCTGACAAACGACGATGAGATTGCCGTTGTGCTCGGTCACGAAATGGGGCACGGCCAAAAGGACCATCCGGCCAAGGGGGCGCGGCGCAGCCTCAATATGTCAATTCTCGGTGCGGCGACGGGCACGGACCTCGGTGCGATCGTGGCGGGGGTCATCAACAACCGCAACATCACGAAGCCGATGGAGCGCGAGGCGGATGCGCTGGCGTTTGAGTACATCACACATTCCAACTACAACCCAGGCGCTTGTGCCGCGGTCTGGCAGCGCGTCATGGACAAGTCCAAGGGCCAGGAGAGCGCCATGCAGCAATTCTTCTCCGACCATCCGTCGGACGGCGACCGCCGCGACACGTACGTCAAGAAGCTCTATGAGTACAGCAACAAGCACGTGACGGTCAAGGACGGCACGGTCTCGGTCAACGGCAAGGAATTCGTCACGCCGGCAGCGGCTGGCGACATGTCGGCGGCCGAGCGCTCCTACTTCGTCGTCGGCAACCTCGCGGCGGCCTACCACAACGGCCACAACAAAGAGGCAGCTTATGTCGACGGCAAGACAGTCATGCTCGGCGCCCAGCCCATCATGACCTGCACCTACGACGACGAGTCGGCCCAGAAGCTCGCCGACCGCCTCAACAAAATCAAGTGATTTTCTCGCTCATATTGACGCGATGCGAATTTTCCGATAGGATAATAATAAGAATACCATCAAGAGACGGTTCTACCCTCGCTTGATGGTTGATTCTAATAAGTTAAAGAAATAACCGCCAAGTTTGGACGCTGGAGCGGTTATTTCTTTTATTTTATTATTTTTTCAGTTCAGTCCTGGCACGGGCAGTCGCCTTTGTGGAAGTACTTGTTGATGATCTCGACGGCGCAGTAGTCGCCGCACATCGAGCAGGCGCCTTCGTCGGCTGGGTTGCGGGCGCCGCGCTTTTTCTTGGCGAGGTCCGGGTCGATGGCGAGCTCCATCTGGCGGTTCCAGTCGAGGACTTTGCGCGCCTTGGCCATCTCGAGGTCCCACTCGCGTGCGCCCGGCACGCCGCGCACGAGGTCGGCGGCATGGGCGGCGATGCGGCTCGTGATGACGCCCGTATGGACGTCTTCAATCGTCGGCAGGGCCAGATGCTCAGCCGGCGTGACGTAGCAGAGGAAGTCCGCGCCGGAGACGGCGGCGAGCGTGCCGCCGATGGCTGCCGTGATGTGGTCGTAGCCCGGCGCGATGTCCGTGACGAGCGGTCCGAGCACGTAGAACGGCGCGTGGCGGCAGAGACGCTTCTCAAGCTTCATGTTCGCCTCGATCTGGTCGTACGGCACGTGCCCCGGCCCCTCGACCATGACCTGGACGCCGCGCTTCCAGGCGCGGTCCACGAGCTCGCCGAGCGTGATGAGCTCCGTGAGCTGGCCGCGGTCCGTCGCGTCGGCCGTGCAGCCGGGGCGCATGCCGTCGCCGAGGCTGATGGTCACATCGTACTTCTCGCAGATGTCGAGGATGTCGTCGTAGTGCTCGTAGAGCGGGTTCTCCATCTCGTTGTGCAGCATCCAGCCCGCGATGAAGGAGCCGCCGCGGCTCACGATGTCCATGACGCGGCCCTGGCGGCGCATGCGCTCGATGGCGCTGCGCGTGACGCCGCAGTGCAGCGTCATGAAGTCCGCGCCGTCTTTTGCCTGCTGCTCGATTGTCTCTAGGATGTCGTCATCCGTCATCTCGACGACGGCGCCGTGCTCGCGGATGGAGCGCACCGTCGCTTGATAGAGTGGCACCGTGCCGACCATGATTGGCGAGTGCTCGATGATGCGCTGGCGCGAGACGTCGATGTTGTTGCCCGTCGAGAGGTCCATGACGGCATCGGCGCCGCAGCGCACGGCCTCGTCGAGCTTCTCGAGCTCCGGCTCGATGTCCGGGAACGTGCTCGACGTGCCGATGTTCGCGTTGACCTTGACGCGCAGGCCCTCGCCGACGCCGCGCGGGCGCAGGTTCTCGTGGTTGATGTTGGCGCAGATGGCAATCGTGCCGTTTGCCACGCGCTCACGAATGGTCTCGACGGGGATACGCTCCTCCTCTGCTACGATCTTCATCGCATCGGTGATGCGGCCCTCGCGGGCCTGCTGCATTTGTGTCGCCATGAAATATACCTCCTGAAAAACAAAAGCCGTCCGGCGTACCGGACGGCAAACTATGCTCTGTCACTTCCCTACGCAGGTCTTAACCCAACAGGTTCCAAGGGTCGGAATACTCCTCTCAGCCAACGGCTCCCCTAGTGAATCGTTTTTATTCAGTTCTTTCTTATTCTAGCAGATTGTGCCATATCTTGCAACCAGCATGGCAAAATATTGCCAAGAATTGCCAGAGCATCACAAACTGCGGTGCCTTACTCGAGCACGGTGCGGAAGCGGCGCAGCGTGCGGCCGCAGGCGCAGGGCGCGGGGATGGGCTCGACGAGGAGCCCCGTGTGCAGCCGCACGAGCGGCATGGCCTCGGCCGCAAGCGTCGTCAGCACGAGCTCGCCCGCAGACTCCGTCGGCTCCAGCGTGACAGGGTCGACAATCTCACCTAAGACGTAATCCTCCTGCAGGTGGAACGTGAGCGTCCCCGGCTCACAGGGCAAGAACGGCGCGGCCGTGCCGAGCTCCGGCAGGGCCAGCATGTGGTAGACCTTGGCCGAGGTCATCGCGTTGAGCGAGGCGACGGTGCTTGCCGCCGGCACAGCCGTGTGCAGGCAGAGGATGCGCGCGAGCGGCAGTTCGCTGAGGCCGCTGCCGTGCTCTAACAGAGCGTCGTCGAGCGCGAGGATGCGCTCCGGCGTGCCGATGAGCGTCTCCGGCGTCACGACGGCGAGCTGCTCGGGCCAGCTTTTGGCCTCAGCGCCGAGCATCATGGTGGCCGCGCCGATGAACTCGAGCGCGTAGTGGACGTCCATGAGGCGGCTGTCGGCGCCGTCGCCGAGCACGGCCGCGAGCGTCGCATTGTGCAGGCCGCAGGCCACGAGGCTCCGCGTCACCTGCTCGATGTTGTGGGCGATGTCGCCGTTCGTCGCGAAGTGGACGAATTCCCCCTCGCCGCCCACTGCCTTCATGCACGAGATGCGCAGCAGGCTCGAGAGCGGCATCGTCAGGAAGTCAAAGGCGCGCTGGCCAGCCATTTCCTCCGGCCGCAAGAGCGGCAGCGCCTGCAGGTCTTCGGCCGCCTTCAGCTCTTTGAGCGCATTGCCGGTCAGGCCGCGCGCCGCGAACGACTCGCGGTAGTGCGCACACTTCTCGGCTGCCCAGCGCAGGGCCTTCGGCAGGCGCTCCTGCTGGAGCTCCCGGAGCCTCGCCGGCGCGATCTGTTCCATCGATGGATTGGCAAACAAAAGAATCTCTCCTCCGGAATCGGAATCTCACTGAATATCGAAGACGGTCTTGTTCGTCTCCGCCGGCTCTTTCGGCAGGACGATGTGCAGCACGCCCTCGTCAAACGAGACCGTGACCTCGTCCTTGACAATGCCGTCGATCTCGAACGTGCGCTCGAACGTGCCCGTGCGGCGCTCGCGGCAGATGAACTTGACGTCCATGTCCGGGTCCGGGCGCTCCGCCTTGATCGTCAGGTAGCCCGTCGCATCGTCGTACGAGACCGTGATCTGCTCCTTGTGGAAGCCCGGCAGCTCGGCGAAGATCTCGTAGCGGTCCGGCGTGTCGATGACATCGACGCGGAATGACGAGAACGCACCGCTGACGCGCCCGAGCGGATTGCAGGGCTGGTCTGCGACAAAGTCGAGTGCCTTCTCGAGGACCTCGCGGCCCCGCTCAGCATTCTCACGGATATTGAAGGGAATCGGTCTGATCATCATAATCGCCTCCAGATACATTTACCAACAAGTGGATTTACTCTTATTATAATGGAAATGTGTGAAAATTACAAGAAAAGTCAGCTTCTCCATCGCGAGAAGCTGACTTTCTTTTGCGTTTTATGCGTTTATGCGGCTGCGATCACTTCTGGAACTTGTCGAGCGCCTTCTGGTAGTCCTGGACGAATTCGACGGCGCCCATGTACTCGCCATCCGCATCGTAGACGGCCGCGTAGCGCACGCCGACGGGGCGGCCCATGATGCGGCGGTAGACTTCCATGTGCGTGCGCTTCTTCGCCTTGAAATCGAGCAGGAGCTGGCGCACGACCGGGATGATCTCGGGCGGGTGGCAGTTGTAGACCTCGCGGCCGAGCGCGGAGAGCGGGCGCGAGAAGATCTTGCCCTCGTTGATGAAGTAGCGCAGGATGTCGTCCTTGTCGATGAAGGTGATGTCGACATCGAGGAGCTTCAAGATGCCCTGCAGCTGGCGCAGCGTGAGCTCGCCCGTCGGCAGCTTGACCTTGCCCTCGAGGAGCTCCGGCTTGAGGTCTTTGGCCGACTGCTCCTTCATCCAGGCCTCGCCCTCGGGCCAGCGCGGCATCGTCGCGGCGTCGACGAAGGCCATGCCCATCTCGAAGAGGTCGCGGTAGACCATGAACCACTGCTCCTGCGTCAGGTAGCGCAGGGAGAGCGGGAAGAGGATGCGGTCTTCCTTGAAGACCATCTCGCGGATGCGCGCGCAGAGCGGCTCGATGCGACCCTTGTAGAGCGGATAGCTCTCGCTGTCCTCCTTGAGCGCCTTCGTGATGACGCCGAGCTCGCGCTTGATCTCATCGTCCACGCCCCACATGACCTGCGAGGGGCCCGTGACGCCGTAGTCGTAGAGCATCGGCATCAGGAGCTCCTCTTTCTTGGCGTAGTGCGAGCGCACGGCATTGAGGCCCGCGATGAGGCCCGTGAGCTTCGCGACATCGCCCGCGCCGACCATCTCGTGGTGGATGGCGTCGAGATGGCGGACGAGCGCGTCGTTCTCGAGGCGCATCAGGCTCAGCGGATGGCCCTCGGGCAGGTCATCGGTCGTCAGCAGGGCGGCTGCCGCGGCCGCGGAGTGCGTCTTCTCTGCCGTCTTGCGCAGCGCTTCCTGCTCCTTGCTCTCGCTCTCCGAGCAGTCGTGGAACAAAGCAGAATGGACGTCGCAGAGGCGCTGGACATCCTTGAGGGGCACGCCGCCCTTGATGAGGTCCTGCTCCGCCTCGGCAATCTCCTCAGCCTTGACGTCCTCGAAGTGGCGCACAAAGTCGGCACGCACCGTCTCGAGCGATTCGCCGCCGTTGAGGCGCGCGATGTACTCGCGCAACATGGCCTGGCGCGCCTGCTGCTCCGCGCCCGTCAGCGCGAAGCCCTTCGCCTCGAGCGTCGCGCGGATTTTCTCCATCGGGATGCCCTTGACGACGGCGCCGCGCGGCAGCGTCATGATGCGGCCCATGAGCTGCAGGGCCGCCGGCTTCAGGATGTCCTTGAAGCCGAGTTCTGCCAGTATCTCCTTGAGTTCCGGGTATTCGCGGACGAGCTCCGCCACGCTTTTCTTGAGGTCCAATTTTTTCATCGTCATCGTCATTGCTCCTTATGCGGTATGTTCCTGAGCGACAGGCTCTTACCTTCTATCTTTTATCTTCTATACGTTTATCTGCTATCTGCTTTCGATGAGACTAGTATAGTACAGCGGGCCCATCTTTGTCGTACCATTTGTTACACGAATCTGTCACACGGCTGTGATGTTCATGATTCGACGTAGTGGCTAAAGCTGCCGATGACGAGCTGCGGGAACTCCTCGTGCAGGGCGGCGATGAAGTGGCGCGTGCCGAGGATCCTGCCCTGGGGCTCTGGCATGATGTCGAGGAAGGCGTCCGGGTCGATGTTGAGGTTGCGCACCTGGATCATCTGCACGGGCAGCTCGCGGAAGAACGCCTGCCAAGCCGCAAGCTCTTCCTCGCGGTCGTTGAAGCCCGGGAAGTAGAGCAGGTTCAGCGAGACGTAGACGCCGTGGTCGAGCGCGTAGCGGATGGACGCCTTGACATCCTCGAGATGGTAGCTCGCGCGGTAGTAGGCATCATAGGCCTCATCGCGCGCGCTGATGATGGAAACGCGCAGCGAGTCGAGGCCGGCATCGACGATTTTCTTGATGCCCTCGGTCCAGCCCGCGTTGGAGTTCATGTTGATCTGGCCCTTCTTCGTCTTCGCGCGGATGAGCTGGATGCCCGCGGCGATGTTGTCGGCCGCAAGCGACGGCTCGCCCTCGCAGCCCTGGCCGAAGCTCACGATGCCGTCCGGCGCGACCGAGAGGTGGTAGATACCGACCTCGGCGATCTCCTGCGGCGTCGGGCGGAACTTGATGCGCTCCTGCGGCGAGGGGCAGCACTCGGCCGGCTGCAGCGAGATGCAGCCGAAGCAGTTGGCATTGCAGACGGGCGAGGTCGGGATGCCGCACTCCCAGCGGCGGTAGAAGAGGTTCTGCGCCGTGCAGCAGTGCCACTTGAGCGAGCAGCCGCCGACCTGCTCGACGATGCGGTTGCCCGGCAGGTCCTTCTTCGTGCGCTTGACGAGCTTCGCGAGCTCCTTCGTGTTGTAGTGCACGGGGTCCCACTTCTCGTTCTCGTCCGTGTAGACGGCCGCACAATAGAGCTCGTCCTTGTAGACGACGACGGCCGTGTAGCCGTAGAGCGGCAGTCGCTGCGCCTCCTCCGCCCGCTCATAGGCCGGCAGGTAGAGGCGCGTGTAGCCGGCCGGCAGGATGGCGGCAACGGCGAGGCCGCTAATCGGCATCGTCTCGCCGTCCGCGCTCTGGCCGACGGCCAGGCGGTCCGGCAAGAGCATGAGGTCTGCGCTCTCCGGCAGCGGGATGAGGTCCTCTGGCTTCAGCAGGATGTTCTCGCGTCCCGTGCGCCCCATGCCGCGCATGCCCGGCGCGTCGAGGATGTTGCCGTCCTCATCGGCGTAAACGGCCGTAATGGCCTCATTCTGCTTGCTCATGCTGCTCCTCCTTTGCCTCTGCTTCGCTTACCTCGGCAGCCTGTACTTTCTTCGCCTTTTTCTTCTTCTTGGGGTTGAACTGGTTCATCGCCATGTCGACATCGTGCGTCACGATGCACTCGACCGCGGGGATCAGGTAATCGATGGCCTCGCGGATCTTCGGCTGCTCCTCCTCCGGGAAGCCGGCGAGCACGTGGTTGACGACGGTCCAGCCCGGCAGCGGGCGGCCGATGCCGATGCGCACGCGCGCGAAGTGCTCGTCGCCGACATGCGCGAGGATGGACTTGATGCCATTGTGGCCGCCCGCGCTGCCCTTCTTGCGGATGCGGATCGTGCCGGCCGGGATGTCCATGTCGTCGTGCACGACGATGAGGTCCTCGGGGTCGAGCTTGTACCAGTTCATCAGCGGGCCGACGGCGCGGCCGCTCTCATTCATGTACGTCTGCGGCTTGACGAGCACGACCTTCTCTGTGCCGATGCGCGCATCCGCGACCTTCGCCTCGAACTTGTCCTTCCAGTCCGACGCCGAGAGCCCGAGATCATCCGCCAGCGCGTCGATGAACATGAAGCCGACATTGTGCTTCGTCTTCGCATACTCCGCACCGGGGTTGCCAAGACCTGCAATGATTTTCATAGTGCAATCTATCTCCTATTTCTCTTCTTGTCTTTTCTGTCTTTCCAGTTTATCACATACGGCCCATAAAGACAAAAACTCCCGAATCAAAGATTCGGGAGGAATTCACTTTAGTCATTAGCCGTCGGATCGCCGACCATGAAGAGGTAGGCGAGCACGACGATGCCGAGCGCGATGCGGTACCAGCCGAATACCTTGAAGTCATTCGTCTTGATGTAGCGCATGAGGAACTTGATGGACAGGATGGAGACGATGAAGGCCGTGACCATGCCGACGACGAGGATGAGGATCTCGGCTCCCGTGTAGTGGAAGCCGAACTTGACCATCTTCAGGGCACTCGCGCCGAACATGACGGGGATGGCCAAGAAGAAGGTGAACTCTGCAGCCACCGTGCGGCTCGCGCCGAACAGCAGGCCGCCGAGGATCGTCGCGCCGGAGCGGCTCGTGCCCGGCACGAGCGAGAGGACCTGGAAGATGCCGATAATCAAGGCCGTCTTGTAGTCGAGGCGACGAAGGTCCGTGATGACCGGGCGGCGGTGCTTGTTGTAGTTCTCGACGATGATGAACATGATGCCGTAGAAAATCAGCGTCGTCGCGACGACCGGCGCCGTCATGAAGTGCTCCTCCATGTACTTATTGAAGAGCAGGCCGATGACTGCGGCCGGGATGCAGGCCACGATGACCTTCATCCAGAGCTGCACCGTGTCGTGCTTCTCCTGACGCGTCTTCCACGAAGAGAACGGATTGAGCTTCTCGAAGCTCAGCACGACGACGGCCATGATGGCACCGAGCTGGATGACGACGAGGAACATATCCATGAACGCCTTGCTGACGTCGAGCTTGATGAACTCATCGACAAGAATCATATGGCCCGTACTCGATACTGGCAGCCACTCCGTAAGACCCTCCACAACGCCGAGGATGATGGTCTTGAGTAAATCCGCTATACTTAGATCCACTTTCTTTTTGCCTCCTGTAATATCTGAATGTCCGCTACCGCATTTCGCTCACGGCAGTATGCCCATTATAGCACAGCTGCCCCTTCCGTGCATGGAAATTTCCGGGTATTTGCGCCTCTCCCCGCTGCAAATGCCCTTATAGTATAGAAGTCCGACTTAAACAGGGGATAAACGAAGCAAAGAAAATGTGAGCAAGTCACGGAAAACGTGCCACCCCTCTGCTATACTGGAGAAAAATCACAGGGGCGTGCGCATGAAACGGCAGCACGTCCCCCTCGATGAGACACGATACTTTTTTCATATGGCTCCTATAGAACCATATTCGTTAAGGAGGTTCCCCTATCATGGCAGCAATTGTAATCACCAAAGAGAATTTCGACAGCGAAGTCCTGAAGGCCGAGGGCACGGTCCTCGTCGACTTCTGGGCGACGTGGTGCGGCCCGTGCCGCATGCTCTCTCCGATTGTCGACGAAGTCGCGAGCGAGCACCCAGACGTCAAGGTCGGCAAGATCAACGTCGACGAGCAGCCCGAGCTCGCGCAGCAGTTCGGCATCATGAGCATCCCGACACTGCTCGTCTTCAAGAACGGCGAGAAGGTCCAGGAGTCCGTCGGCCTGATCCCGAAGGAGAAGGTCGAAGCGCTGCTCGGCTGAGCATCGCCCGCAGTCTCTCCCCCTCATACAAGGCAAAACATCATACAGCGATCAGTAAGTCCCCGCGAGGCGCCTGAGTGCCTCGCGGTCCTCGATGCGCAGATAGCCGCGGCCCGACGTGGTCCAGCCCTCCTGATTGAAGTACTTGATCAGGCGGGTGACGACCTCTCGGGCCGTTCCCATATAGCGGGCCATCTGCTCGTGCGTCAGGCGCACGACCTCGCTTTTCCGTTTCTCGCTCTCCTCGAGCAGGAAGATGGCAAAGCGGCGGTCGGCCGAGAGGAAGAGCACCTGCTGCATCTTCCAGAGCATGTCCGAGAGGCGCTTCGAGGCGAGCTCGTAGGCAAAGCAGCGCACGTAGATGTTCGCGTCCGACAGCCGGCGGAAGGCCGAGGCGTCAGTCAGCAGCACCTCTGTATCCTCCTCCGCGTCGATGTAGACGTCGAAGGTCACAGAGTCGAGCGTGCAGGCCGCCGAGAGGATGCCGATGTCGTCGGCGAACAGGCGGTAGAGCGTCACATCGCGGCCGTCCTCCGACAGCGTGTAGACGCGCAGCTGCCCCTTCTTGAGGAGCAGCACGCCGATGCAGTCGAACGGCCCGCGGTGGACCTGCGCGCCGCGCTCGTAGTGGACGGCATGCGTATGGGCATTGAGTAGGTCTCTCTCTCGGTCCGAGAGCTGCGGCCAGAAGCCGAAGTGGTGGATGAAGAGGTCCGTCACATTCTTCTGCTGCACCGCCTCATCCCGCTTATCCGGATGATTCAAATGGGTCACCTTCTATCTCAAAATTTATATCGCATAGCAAAAGAGAGCCTTTCGAGAAGGCTCTCTTTTTTATGGCTTGTCCTGAGACTTGCGTATCTTAGCGAAACAGCTGGCTGACCGAGCGGTGGCTCTGGATGCGCATCATGACATCGCCGAGAGCGTCGGCAAGCGACAGCACGACGAACTTGTCGGACTGCTTCTCCGGCGGCAGCGGGATCGTGTCCGTGATGACGAGCTTCTCGATTGGGGACTCGTTGATGCGCTGGACAGCCGGATCCGAGAGAATGGCATGCGAGCACGAAGCGAAGATGCGCTTTGCACCGCGCTTCTCGAGTGCGCGGGCGCCTTCGCAGAGGGAGCCTGCCGTGTCGACGATATCGTCGATGATGACGGCCGTCTTGCCCTCGACATCGCCGATGAGGTTCATGACCTCAGCGCAGCCCGGTTTCGGACGGCGCTTCTCGATGATGGCGATCGGAGCCTGCAGGTGGTCGGCGAGGATGCGCGCGCGCGTGACACCGCCGAGGTCCGGCGAGACGACGACGACATCGTCGAACTTCTGGGCGCGGAAGTAATTCGCAATGACCGGAGTAGCTGCCAGGTGATCGACCGGGATGTCGAAGAAGCCCTGGATCTGGCCGGCATGGAGGTCAACCGTCACGACGCGGGTGACACCAGCCGTCGTCATGAGGTTCGCGACGAGCTTCGCCGAGATTGGCTCGCGGCCGCGCGTCTTGCGGTCCTGACGTGCATAGGCGTAATACGGGACGACAGCCGTGATGCTGTGTGCCGAAGCGCGCTTGCAGGCATCTGCCATGATCAGGAGCTCCATGAGGTTGTCGTTGACCGGATAAGACGTCGGCTGGATGATGAAGATATCCTTGCCGCGGATGCTCTCACTGATCATGACCTGCGTCTCACCGTTGTTGAAATGACCGACATATGCATCGCAGAGGTTGACGCCGATGTGGTCGGCAATCTTCTTCGCGAGATCCGGGTTTGCATTACCGGTCAGGATGCATAAGTTAGCAGTGTCTAAAGCCATTTTGTTAAAATCCTCCAAATCCTTACACCTAAGTTATTGCTCAAAGAGGATGGGCTCCGCCCAGTCGTCTCTCCTTACAGTATAGCACATATGCACGAAAAGGGACATATTTCCTTGCAAATTGCCGAAAAAAGTCATAGCCGCACACAAAAAAGCGTCTGAGTGCGCGCGTTCAGCCGCTCAGCGCCGAAGCGCCTCTGCTCACTCGTCGCGCTTGTCGTGCCAGCTCTCGACGACCGTCTGGCGTGCGCGCGCGATCGAGAGCTTGCCCTTCGGCGCCGTCTTCGTGATGGTCGAGCCAGCAGCGATGTAGGCATCGTCCTCGATCGTCACCGGTGCGACGAGGTTGGAGTTACAGCCGACGAAGGCATTGTTGCCGATCTTCGTGCGGTGCTTCGTCTTGCCGTCGTAGTTGACCGTGATCGTGCCGCAGCCCATATTGACGTTCTCGCCCATGTCGCAGTCGCCGATGTAGGAGAGATGCGGCAGCTTCGAGCCCTTGCCGATGTTGGAGTTCTTGACCTCGATGAAGTTGTCGATCTTGACGCCCTCGAAGAGATGCGTGTTCGGGCGCAGGTGGACGAACTGGCCGAGCTTGACGTCGTCGTCGATCTGGCACTCGTGCGCGTAGATGAACTGGCCCATCACGCGGTTGCCGCACTTGACGTCCTGGAAGCGGACATTCGGTCCGATCTCGCACTCCTCGCCGATGACCGTGCCATGCTCGAGCCACGTCATCGGGTAGATGATGGTATCGCGGCCGACCTTGACGTCGTCATCGATGTACGTCGTCGCGGGGTCCATGATGGTGACGCCCTCACTCATGAGCTCTTCATTCTTGCGGCGGCGCAGGATCTTCTCGGCGCCGGCGAGCTGCAGGCGCGAGTTGATGCCGAGCGTGTCCTCGTAGTCGTCAGCGGCCACGGCCCAGATCTTCTCGCCCTTCTTCTTGAGGATCTCGAGCACGTCCGGCAGGTAGTACTCGCCCTGCGCGTTGTCGTTCGTCACGTGCGAGAGCGCCTCGAATAGGTCCTTAGCGGCAAAGCAGTAGATGCCCGAGTTGACCTCGCGGACCTTGCGCTCCTCTTCCGTCGCGTCCTTATGCTCGACGATTTTCTCGACCGAGCCGTCCGCCGAGCGGATGATGCGGCCGTAGCCCGTCGCATCCGGCATGATGGCCGTGAGGACCGTCGCCTTGGCAGCGGCTGCCACATGCTCGTCGTAGAGTTTCTTGAGGAGCGCGCCCGTCAAGAGCGGCGTGTCGCCGCAGAGGACCATGACCGTGCCCGTCTCATCCTTGAGGAGTTCCTTCGTCTGCAGGACGGCGTGCCCCGTGCCGAGCTGCTCCGTCTGCGTGACGAACTCCGCCTGATTGCCGATGGCCTCGCGGACCATCTCGCCGCCGAAGCCCGTCACGACGATATTGCGCTTCGCGCCGGCCGCCTTGGCTGCATCGATGACGTGCTGCAGCATCGTCTTGCCGCCCGCCTTGTGCAGGACCTTCGGCAGCTTCGACTTCATGCGCGTGCCCTTGCCGGCCGCGAGGATGACGGTTACTAAATCTGACATACTATCGTTCTCCCATCTCTATAATTCTTCATGCTGCTGACAGCATATTGAACGTAAATCCCCTGTCGAATTCACGCGTCCTTTTGGGTCGGACACGCTTTTTTCTTCTTGGCCGCTTTCTCCTTGCGGCGCGTCGCGATGTCCATCGCCTTGAGGAGGGTTTTCTCGGAGTTTTCCATGTGGTGCTCTGCCGCCTTGCTCGCGCCGCGGCCGTCACCGTTGGCGATGGCCTCGACGATCTTGCGGTGCTCCTCGAGCGTTGCCTCGAGGCGGCCCGGGTACGACATCGACAGCGTGCGGAAGCGCGTGAGCTGGTCGCGCAGGTTCGAGATGATGCCGACGAGGCGGTTGTTGCGCGCCGCATGGTAGAGAAGATCGTGGAACTCGATGTCGGTCTCGACAATCTTCTCCATCGCGCCCTCGCGGTCCTTGCGGTCCTTGCCCTCTTCGAACTCCTTGATGTAGCCGCCAATGATGACGAGCAGGCGCTGCAGATGCTCGAACTCGTCCTCCGTGATGTGCTCCGCCGCGAGGCTGTTCGACAGCGACTCGAGCGCCGTGCGGATCTCGAAGATCTCGTTGATGTCGCGGATGGACATATCGGCCACGTAGGTGCCGCGGCGCGGCATCATGACGACGTAGCCCTCGAGCTCGAGCTTGCGGATGGCCTCGCGCACCGGCGTGCGGCTCACGCCGAGTTCCTCAGCGAGCTTGATCTCCATGATGCGCTCGCCGGGCCTCAGGACGCCCTTGCGGATCGCCTCCCGCAGTGACTCGCAGACGACCTCGCGCAGTGGCTGGTAACTGTCTAATTTGATTGGTGACAATCTCTGCTCCATTTGACTCCCCTCAATTCTTATCTCTTATGTATCGTATCGCGATTGGTGCCTGCCGTCTGGCAGACGAAGAGGTCCGCATCCGTTTGCTCCTCGAGGAAGGCGGCAGCACGGCGCGCCTCCTCTTCGGCTGAAAAGAGCCCGAATACGGTCGGGCCGCTGCCCGACATCATGCTGGCAAGCGCGCCCTTCTCCATCATCCATTCCTTATACTGCGCGATGACTGGATACTGCTTTATAGTAACACGTTCCAGTACATTGCACAACAAGGAAGCGATGCCCGCGCGGTCGCGCTTGGCGATGGCCTGGATGATGGCCGCGTTGTCCGGATGCTGCTCTGCGCCCTGCTCGTCGTAATGCTTGTAAGCCCAGGCCGTCGAAACCGAGATCTTCGGCTTGGCGAGCACGACCCAGAAGGACGGCACGGGGTCAAGCGCCTCGAGCACTTCGCCGCGGCCCGTCGCCAGCATCGTCCCGCCCACGATGGTGAACGGGATGTCCGAGCCGAGCTTCGCGCCGTACGCGCAGAGCTCCGCCTGCGTCAGGCCGAGCTCGTAGAGCGCGTTGACGCCGCGCAGCACAGCGGCCGCGTCGGCACTGCCGCCCGCAAGCCCCGCGGCGATCGGGATGCGCTTCGTCAGTGCGATGCGCACGCCGCCTTTGACGCCCTCGCCATCCAAGAGAAGGCGCGCCGCGCGCCAGGCGAGGTTGCGCTCGTCGGCCTCGAGGCCCGGCACGTCGAGCGTGAGCTCGATGCCGCTCGGGATCTTCGAGAGCGTCAGCGTGTCGTGCAGGTTGATGGACTGCATGACCATCGCGACCTCATGGTAGCCATCCGGGCGCTTGCCCAGGATGTCCAGCGTCAAGTTTATCTTGGCATTTCCCTCTACTGTAACCAAATCGTCCCCTCCTAACGAGAATCACAAACGAGAATCACAAAATCAACGACAGCCTGTCACCGGTTCCGCCTTCACTGATCCAGCGGGAAATCGCGCTGTCCCGCAAACTGCGGCAGGAGCGCCAAGACGCCCTGCGGGCAGTGCAGCGCGCAGAGATCGCAGCCCGTGCAGGCTGTCGGGTCAATGTGCAGCGCGGCCTTCTCACCGCGCTCCATTGCGAGCGCCCGCGTCGGGCAGACGACGGCGCAGAGGCCGCAGGCCGTGCAACCCTGCTGCAGCGCCAGCCCATGAAACAGCGCGCATGGCTCTGCCTGCTGCGCCTTGAGGAAGGCCGCCGCGTCGAAGCAGTAGCTGTGCTCGATCTGCGCCTCGGCGATCTCCTGCAGGCCCTCTGCCGTCGAGTGAAACAGCGCCTGGAAGAAGCTGCGCCGCTCGACCTTCTTTGTTTTCTTCGGCTTCGGTGGTGCCGGCTTGACATGGACGAGCGCGATTGCCTTCTTGCCCGCCTCTGCGAGCGCATCATTGCAGGCAGCGACCTCCCGCTCGAGATGTGCAAAGACCGCAGGCCGGCACGCTTCGCAGTGCGAGATATCGAGCGCGAGCGGCCGCTTTGCTGCGAGCGCCCAGAGCAGGCGGCGCGTGAGGAAGCCGAGGCAGTGCACACTGCCCTCGCTGGCCTTCTCGCACATGAGGACCTGCGGCGCGAGCTCCTGCGCCTTCGTCAATGCCCCCTCATAATCCTCCGGTGCCACGATGGCCGCCGCAGGGCAGACCGCGCTGCAGAGGCCGCAGCCATCGCAGGCTTCCATGTCCACCACATGGCCGTTGATGGCCTTCTGCGGGCAGATTTCCTCACAGCGGTGGCAGTCCGCCTTGCCGTCACGCACGAGACAGCGGCTCAGATCGATCCTTCGTTTCTCCACGGTAGTCCTCTCCTAAATTATACTGTATTCATTATAAGGCCATTGTTCCAGATTTTCCACAAGAAAATCATCTCCACCTTTCTGCGTTTTCTCGGCTCACTTTTGCGATAATTATTTTCTTTTACGACTCAATATAATTTTTCGTTGTCTCCTCTGCCATTTTAGGCTATAATGGGACTATAAATAGAATGCATCACGATGCACTAATACAAAAAGGAGGGCATGATACATGGATGCACTGATCCTATCCCGATGGCAGTTCGCCATCACAACCGTCTACCATTTTCTATTTGTCCCCGTGACGCTCGGGCTCTCGATTTTCGTTGCGCTGCTCGAGACGTGCTACGTCCGCACGAAGCGGCCGGCCTGGAAAGAAGCCAGCCGCAAGCTCGTGCGCTTCTTCGGCACGCTCTTTGTCATCAACTTCTCGATGGGCGTCGTCACCGGTATCGTGCAGGAGTTCCACTTCGGCATGAACTGGTCCGAATATTCCCGCTTCATGGGCGATATCTTCGGCGCGCCGCTCGCGCTTGAGGCGCTCACAGCCTTCTTCCTCGAGTCGACCTTCCTCGGCATCTGGCTCTTCGGCTGGGATAAGCTCTCGGAGAAGGTCCACTGCCTCTGCATCTGGATCGTCGCATTTGCGAGCAACCTCTCGGCGTTCTGGATCCTCGTCGCGAACTCCTTCATGCAGCATCCGGTCGGCTTTGCCGTCCGCAACGGCCGCGCGGAGATGACGGACTTCTTCGCGCTCGTCACGAACCCGTACGTCATCGGCGAGTACACGCACACGCTGTTCTCCGCCATCGCGACGGCCGGCTTCGTCGTCATCGCCGTCTCCGCCTGGAAGGTCCTGCACGACGAGGCCTCGCGCCGCGCCTTCACGCAGACGCTCAAGGCCGGTGCCCTCTTCATGCTCTTCGGCCTCTTTGCCACGATGGGCAGCGGCCACCTGCAGGCGCAGTACATCGCGCAGGTCAACCCGATGAAGCTCTCCTCCGTCGAGGCGCTCTGGGAGACGGAAGACCCGGCGCCATTCGCCATCGTCGCCGACATCGATGAGGACATGCACAAGAACAACTTCGAGCTCACCGTGCCCGGCGCCTTCTCCTTCATGCTCTACAACACGCCGACGGGCGCTGTGCCGGGCATCAACCAGATCCAGAAGGACTACTCCGAGAAGTACGGCCCCGATGAATACCGTCCGGATGTCACCGGTCTCTTCTGGAGCTTCCGCATCATGATCGGCCTCGGCGGCCTCATGATCCTCCTCGGGCTCGCCGCCGCCTACTTCGGCTTCACGAACCGCCCGCTGGCCTGCCCGTGCTACCTCAAGGTCCTGCCGTGGCTGCTGCCGCTGCCGTACCTCGCCAACAGCGTCGGCTGGTACGTCGCAGAGGCCGGCCGCCAGCCCTGGATCGTGTTCGGCCTGCAGAAGACGAGTTCTGCCGTCTCGCCGAACCTCACGGGCGCAGACGTCTGGCTGACGATGGCGGGCTTCACCGTCCTCTACCTCGTGCTCGCCATCGCGGCGCTCTGGATTGCCATGCGCTTCATCAAGAAAACACAGATTTCCTTCGAAGAAGGGAGGGACGCATGATGGACTTAACGATTCTCTGGTTCATCCTCATCACGGTACTCTTTACAGGCTTCTTCTTCCTCGAGGGCTTCGACTACGGCGTCGGCGGCCTGCTGCCGTTCCTGTCCTCCGATGAGGAGGAGCGCGGTGAGATCCTGCGCACGATCACGCCGGTCTGGGACGGCAACGAAGTCTGGATGATCACGGCAGGCGGCGCGCTCTTCGCAGCCTTCCCGCACGTCTACGCCACGATGTTCTCCGCCTTCTACCTCGCGCTCTTCCTCATGCTCGTCGCGCTCATTTTGCGCGGCGTGGCCTTTGACCTGCGCGGCCGCCAGGAGAGCCGCTGCTGGAAGCGCTTCTGGGACGGCGCCATCTGCTTCGGCAGCGTCGTGCCGGCCTTTCTCTGGGGCGTCGCCGTCACGAACCTCATCGCCGGCCTGCCCATCAACGAGAAGATGATCTACATGGGCGGCTTCTTCGATCTCCTGACGCCCTACACGATTGTCGGCGGCCTCGCCTTCCTCTTCGTCTTCCTGTTCCATGGCACGGCCTTCCTGACGCTGCGCCTCGCCAAGACGAGCCTGATCCTGCGCTGCCAGGAAGTCGCCCTCAAGACTGGCGCCATCGCCGTCATCTTCTTCGTGCTCTGCATGGCGATGACGCTGACGTACACCGACCTCTTCACGAAGCCGGTCGCTGCCGTCGCACTCGTCGGCGCCGCGCTCTTCTTCGTCATGGCGATGCTGAGCATGAAGCTCGGCAAGGGCAAGGCCAGCTTCCTCCTGAGTTCCGCCGCCATCGTCGCGACGACCGTCGCCTTCTTCGCCGGCCTGTTCCCGCGCCTGATGGTCTCGAGCCTCAACCCGGCCTGGAGCCTGACGATCACGAACGCCTCCTCGAGCCCCTACACGCTCTCCGTCATGACGGTCGCCGCCGGCATCTTCGTGCCGATCGTCCTGATCTACCAGAGCTGGTCCTACTACATCTTCCGCAAGCGCGTCACCGCCAAGGATGCAGAGGAACACTATTGATGCAGTAACGATTAACGGATACAACCTACTATGAATATGAAGCAGACCTTTCTCTACAGCGCCCTGCACCGCGATGCGCGGGCGCGCCGCAGGCTCATATTGACCGAGCTCCTGCACGCGCTCGCCGTTCTCGGCACCTGCGGGGCGGCCAGCCTGGCCATCGACCAGGTCTTCCTCGAGAAGGGCAGCCTCAGCACGACAGCACCAGTCCTACTGGTGCTGTTTGTCATGCTCGGCGCCCTCCACTTCATCGGCCTCTGGCAGAGCCGCCTGCAGCAATCGCTGTCGGGTGCCGTGCGCAAGGATGTGCGCGAGAAGCTCCACGCGCGGCTGCTCTCAAAGGAGGGCCAGACCGACCAGCGCTTCACGCGCGAGCTGCTGCCGCTCGCACTCGAGAGCACGGACGCGCTCGACGCCTGGTACACGCGCGTCCTGCCCGTCGTGCTCGGCATCGCCATCACCATGCCCTGCCTGCTCCTCGCCGCCTTCCTCGTCGACCCGATGACAGGTCTTTTGATGCTCGTGACCGTCCCGATTGCGCCGTTCCTGCTCTACCTGATCGGCCGCGTGACGCGCGAGGCCAGCGAGGCGCAGTGGCGCGCAATGAACCGCTTCTCCGCAGGTCTCGCCGAGATCCTGCGCGCCCTGCCGACGCTCAAGCTCTTCGCGCGCGAGCGGGCCGAGCGCCAGCGCGTGCGGGGGCTCAGCGAGGACTTCGCCGGCGCCGCCCTGCGCGTCCTGCAGCTCTCCTTCGTCTCCGCCTTCGCCCTCGAGCTCATCACGACACTCGCCATCGCCATCATCGCCGTCAGCATCGGCCTGCGGCTGCTCTACGGCCAGCTGACCTTCACGGCTGCCTTCTTCGTGCTGCTGCTGACGCCAGAGTTCTACCAGCCCCTGCGCCTCTCCGGCACCGCCTTCCATAATGGCATGATGGCTTCCACCGCCGAACAAGCCTTAAGAGAATCCGCCTTGGGCGCGTCAGCAATCCAAGGAACCTCTCTTCAAAGAGCAACCCTCACCGTCCACGATCTCTCCTTCCGCTACCCCGGCAGCCCGCTGCCACTGCTCTCTGGCATACAGTTCACCGTCCCCAAGGGCAGCCTGACGGTGCTCGCGGGCCCGAGCGGCTGCGGCAAGACGACGCTCCTGCGCCTGCTCGCGGGGCTGCTGACCCCCGAGTCCGGGCAAATCACGCGAGCAGATGCATTGAGCTACGTGCCGCAGGAGCCACACCTCTACAATGCGACACTCTTCGAGAATATCACGCTGTTCCAGCAGGATTGCAGCGAGCAGGCCGTGCGCCAAGCACTAAAAGCACTCTGCCTAAGCAAATGGACCGAGGCCCTGCCGCAGGGACTTATGACGCCGCTTGGCGAGGGCGGCCAGAGCCTCTCACAGGGCCAGCGCAAGCGCCTCGGCCTCGCGCGCGCCCTTGTGCAGGACAGGCCGCTCATCCTGCTCGATGAGCCGACTGCCGCACTCGACGAGCGGACGGCCGCCACGATACGCGAGGTGCTGCTTTCCCTGAAGGCGAGCGGCAGACACACGCTCTTCGTCATCAGCCACGACGAGCGCTTGCAGGCGGCAGCCGACACCGTACTGGACCTTGATGCACTCCAAGCGGATGGAGCAGCGGCCCAAAAGGGAGGTGAACGCCCATGACGAACGTATGGAAACTCCTGCGGCTGACCACGCTATTGGAGTTCCTGCCCGTGCTGCTCGTGAGCCTCATGGCGCTCTTCACGGGGCTCGCGCTGCTCGGCGCCTCGGCCTGGCTCGTGGCTTCGGCCGCCCTGATGCCGCCTCTCTACACGCTCGCGCTCGGCATCACTACCGTGCGGGCCTGCGGCATCGGCCGCGCCGTCTTCCGTTACGGCGAGCGCTACCTCTCGCACCGCATGGCCTTCCGCATCCTGACCGAGATACGCACGTCTTTTTACGACAGGGCCGCCAAGGTCCTGCCGCTTCGCAGCGGCCCCGCGCGCCAGGGCGAGTTCCTGCACGACCTCCTGACGGGCGCCGACGAACTGCGCGACTTCTACGTCCGCGCGCTGCTGCCCATCGCCGCCATCGGCACGATCACCGCACTGACCACCTGGCTGCTCGCTGGCGTCATCGGCCTCTGGGCCCTCGCCCTGCCCGCACTCTATCTCGCGCGGCTCGTGCTCTCCTGCGCCAGCCGCCAAACAGGCGAAGAAAGGCAGCGCACGCGCGACGCCGCCTACCGCAGCGCCCTCTTGGACGCCGCAGGCGGTGCCGATGAACTCATATGCGCGGGCTGCGCCCCCGCCCTCAAGCGCCTCGCTGGGCCAGCCGACCACCTGCTGCAGGGCTCTCTGCAGCTCGCGCGCAGCGATGCCAAACGCGATGCCGCCGAGAACCTGCTCGACACCACCGTGCTGATGGCCCTGCTCGCCCTCCTGATCCTGCGTGTCACCGACGGAGCGCTGAGTGGCATCGACCTCTGCGTCTACTTCCTCGTGCTGCAGACCCTGCTCGTCGAATTCCGCACCCTGCCCGAGGCCGTGCGGCAGGGCCGCCGCAGCCTGCTGGCCGCCCATTTCCTGCCAGAGCGGCAGATTGGCGAGACATCGGCAACGGATGAAAAGGCAGGCGAGACGGAGAGGATGCCCGCACCAGCGCAGGCGACTTCCCGCGATGCAGATGCGGCAAGCCAGACGCCACTCCTTGAAGCACAGGACCTCTCGTTCTCCTACCGCAAGGGTCAGGGCGTCCTTCAGGGACTCTCCTTCCGCATCGCGCGCGGCCAGCACACGGCCATCGTCGGCGCGAGCGGCGCGGGCAAGACGACGCTCGCCGAGCTCCTGCTCGGCGTCTGGCCGCCCGACAGCGGCACCCTGCGCCTCTGCGGCACGCCCTACCATGAGCTGCCCGCCGGCGCCATCCAGCAGGCCATCGCCGCCCTGCCGCAGGGCAGCGTGCTCTTCGCCGGCTCCATCCGCGAGAACTTCACGCGCTACCGGCCAGCCTGCAAGGAAGAAGACATCCTCGCCGCGCTCAGCGACGCCCAACTCGATGAGGTCGTCGCCGCCCTGCCACAAGGCATCGACACCCCGCTCGGCGAAGATGCCTGCTTCCTCTCCGGCGGCCAGCGGGGCCGCCTGCTGACCGCCATCGCCATCGCAGGCAAAGAGCCCGTCATCCTGCTCGACGAGCCGACCTGCGGCCTTGACCAAAAGACCGCCGCCGCCCTGATGGCCGCGCTCTTCGCAAGAGTCCAAGAGACCAGCCAGACCCTGCTCACCATCACCCACGAGCGCACGCTCGTGACGAAGTTCCAGCAGACCATCGAGCTGCGCAAGTGAAGCAATACTCGCCATGCAAAAAAGACCCTCGGGCACAGCCCGCAGGGTCTTCTTTTGCACGCAATCCGACCATCACTTCATCTCCGCATCGTAGTCGTGCCCCTGCACCATGCGGTGCGCGCGCGGCTGGAACGCCGGGTTGATGACGCTCTTCCTGGGGTCGTACTCCGGCGTGCGGATGTCGAGGAGGTCGAGAAGCGTGTGGATGAAGTCATCCGTCATGTACGGGCGGTCGACCGCCGCCTTGAGCGCCTGCCACTTCTCCGGATGGTGCGCGCGGTAGGCAGGCGACGCCCAGAAAATCATCGGCACCTCGAGCGTCTCCTTCGTCGGATGCTCCTCGACATGGCCCGAGAACGTGCTGCCCCGGTCGTAGAGCGCCTCACCGTGGTCCGGGATGTAGACGACGATCGCATCCTTGTCCGCGAATTTGCCCATGATGCTCGTGACGACGAAGTCATTGTAGTAGATCGCATTCGCGTACTGCGCGATCTCCGTGCGCTTCCCCTCCGAGAGCCCGTCCTGCGGCGGCGGCACGTCGGCCGCCGTGAACTTCGAGAAGAGATAGGGGAAGCGCATGTAGTAGAGCCCGTGGCCGCCCATCAGATGAATCAGGTAGAAATTCTTCTCAGCCGGCGCCTGCAGGGCCTCATCGACGAGCGGGAACAGCGCCTCATCGTAGATGCCATTGTCCTCATGCGACTCGCGCAGTCGCGTGAAGCGGCTGTAGTCGCTGCGGCCCGCGAAGAGCTGCGCGACATTGCCCCAGATGCCCGAGCTCTCCTGATTCGAGAGCCAGTACGTCCGGTAGCCCGCCGCCTTCATCGTGTCGATCATGTTGTTGTAGGCATCCCAGGGCTTCGAAGAGTCCATGTCCGCAAACGTCAAGAGCTTCCGGAGCACCGCGACCGTCGCCGCCTCCGGCGAGATCGTGTCGCGGAAGACCGCGAGCTCCCCCTTTTCATTCAGCTCATCGAGATTCGGCGTATCCTCGAGCGGGTAGCCGTAGAGGTGCATGCGGTCACGCGTCGTCGACTCGCCGAGGATGAAGACGACATACGGCGTGTCGCTCTTGTTCTCCGTGACCTCGACATCTGACGACGCCTCCTCCTTGAGCTTCTCGAACGCGCGGATGTTCTCGACCGACGTCGTCGCCGCCCGCCCGACCCGCACGACCGGCACATCGAGCGAGTCGTTGATGATGAACGAGTAGTAGCGCGTCAAGAGCACCCCGCCCGCGACGAGCGCCGCCACGATGACAACTGGCAGCGAGAGCGACAGATGGTGGCGCGTCAAGAATGGGATCTTCACGAGATGGAGCCTGCGATAGGCAAAGGCACCCACCACGACGAGCACCACAGCCGCCGCCACGCCCTTCCAGCCCACGTACATGCGGATGAACTCCCCCGCCTCGCGCGGATTCGTCTGCAGCACCGCCGTCACGATGCCCGCGCCAATCAGCGAGCTGTACTGCACGATGGAGAAGAACTCCACACCGCCGAGCAGCAGCGAGACAAAGAACGACAGAGCAAAGAGCAAGCGCCGCAACCGGCGCACGGGGATAAAGCCCAGGATCAGGACATAGAGCAGCACCCCGCCGAGCAGGAAGACCGCATCCGCCGCGAGCACCCCGAGCTGGTCCCCCTTGTACATGTGGATGTTGAGCCACGCGATCGGCGCGAAGTTCAAGAGATACAAGACGAGCAGCAGCCCCGCCTCATGCTCCACAACATGCGTCCCGCGCGCCCAAGCCCTGAGCACAAATCGTTTCAACGCGTCCAAATTCCCAACCCCCCGAAGAAATGGTATAATATAACTATTATACACGAATCAGGAGGATTTTTCATGACACAAGATACATTCCATAAGCTCGTCCACCTCGTGATGGACTCCCCCGCCCATCCGCCCGAGAAGCTCTTCATCGGCGGCATGGACAGCTGGCACGCCCGCGCGCGCCTCGCCCACTTCCTCGCCATGAAGGGCATCGACAAGACAGATGAAGCCCTCGAGCTCTTCCACAGCGTCGTCGACGCCGAGATCGACGACGAGAAAGCCGAGGACGTCGAGGAAAAAGTCTTCGCCCTGCAGCGCCTGAGCTCCCTCGAAAAAGAGCTCAACAAGAATGACGACGCCCTGCGCCACATCGACATGGCCATCGAGCTCGCCGAGTCGACCGACTTCCTCTACAAGTACATCCTGCGCGGCGAACTCTGGGCCGACCGCTGGAACCTCATGCATAAGATGAACATGACCCAGGAGGCCGAAGCCGAAGTCGACGAGCGCATCGAAGCCTACAAGGACATCCCCATCCACTACAACAGCTACCTCTACTACGGCTATCGCTTTAAAGCCCAGCTCTCCGCCGAGCGCGGCATCACCCTCGTGGCCAAAGACTACATGCACATGGCCCTGCACGCCATGGAAATCCCCAAAGAATACGAAGCCGGCCTCGAAAAAGCCTTCGCCGCCACCCACGACAACGCCTCGTGGATCCTCACCGAAGTCGACAAAGCCACCCCGAACCCCGATAACCTGCACTGGGATATTTGAAAAATGCGTGTGTCGACGGAGGGGGCTATATTTCGGCTTCGTCGCTCCGCTAAATGAATATGTACCGACGGAGGGGGAAGACATTTCGGCTTCGTCGCTCCGTTAAATATGCCCCATGATATCAATTGCAGCCAATACAATCCGCCGCCTGCCGCGGCGTTCTCACATCGAATGGCAAAGCAATGCCTTCTCGGGGCACAGCCCTGCGGGCAGTCACTGCGCTCCTGCAGGCGAAATGTCTTCCCCCTCCTAAAGATACGTACAGCAATGGAGTCGCCCCTTCGCTGCGCTCTTGCAGGCGAAATACAGCCCCTTCCTGAAGATACGTACAGCAACGGAGCCTCCCCTCGCTGCGATATGCAAAAAGAGCCTCGGCTTTTCATCATGAATGGATGAGCGGCCGAGGCTTTCTTGTATGCACTGGTGTCAGGGGATGGCCGGGCATAAGCGGAGCGTTGGCGGGCTGCGTCAAGAAAGGATTTTTTGCCCACCAGAACCCTTGCAAAAGAGCGTCGTCCAAGCGCAGCGCGTTTAGCTCTTTTGTAAGGCTGCCTTAAAAGGCAAAAAATCCTTTCAGCAGACTGCCACCGCGTAGCGTTGACCGGCTATCCCCGACCTCGTTTAGCAATATGCCGTGGCGCAGCGTTGACCAGCCATCCCCGACCTCGTTTAGCAGTGCGCCGTGGCGCAGCGTTGACCAGCCATCCCCGCCTCGCTTAGCAGAACGCTGCCCTGCCGCGCGCTCGCAGAAGGGCAAAAGCCCCGATGCAAATGATGACCGAGACGATGGAGCCCGTCGCTGTGGCGAGGCCCATCGGGAACAGCGTGTCCGGGTACCAGATGGACGTCAGGTAGACGAGCGGGATGCGCGCCGTCACGATGGAGACGACATTGTGCAAGAACGAGATTTCCGAGCGGCCGCAGGCGCAGAAATAGCCGCTGAAACAAAAGTGAATGCCCGCGAAGATGCAGTCAAAGATGTAGCCCTGCAGGTACGCGCCGCCCGCCACGATGACAGCCGCGTCATACGTGAACAGCCCGACAATGCCGTCCGCCGTGTACTGCGTGACGATGGAGACCACGATGCCGAAGCTCACCGCCATCGCCAATGCATAGCGAAGCGTCTGCTGCGCGCGGCCGACCTTGCCCGCACCGATGTTCTGCGCGCCGAGCGCCGAGACCGTCGAGAGCATCGACGACGGCACGAGGAAGATGAAGCTGATGACCTTCTCGACAATGCCGACCGCCGCCGCGTCCGTCAGCCCGCGCATGTTCGCGATGACCGTGATGACGAGGAACGCCACCTGGATGAAGCCATCCTGCAGCGAGATCGGCACGCCGATGCGCAGGATGCGCCGCAGCACCGCGAGGTCCGGACGGAAATCCTGCCGCGAAAGCGCAATGCCCGCCCTGCCGCTCTTCACATAGGCGAGCGCGAGCACGACACTGATGGCCTGCGAGATGACCGTGCCCCAGGCCGCGCCGGCCGGCCCCATGGAGAGCGCCCCCATGAAGAGATAGTCGAGCGCGATGTTGCAGAGGCAGGCCACCGCGACAAAGTACATCGGACTCTTTGCATCGCCGAGCCCACGGAAGATCGAGGCGATGATATTGTAGGCCGTGATGAGCGGGATGCCGAGGAAGCAGATCAGAAGATACGCCTGCGTCCCAGATGCCGCCTCAAAAGGCGTCTCCATGACACCCGTGATCGAGCCGCGAAGCACGATCAGCACAATGGCCAGCACGATGGAGACTACAAAGAACAGCACCGCCGTCGTGCCGATGGCCTTCCGGACCCGCAGCCCATCCTTCGCACCGACCGCCTGCGCAATCGTGACCGTCGTCCCCATCGCCAGCCCCACGATCATGACCGTCAGCATGTGCATGACCTGACTGCCAATCGATACCGCCGTGATGCTAGCCGCCCCCTCAAACTGCCCGATGATAAAGAGGTCCGCCATGCCGTAGAGCGTCTGCAGGAAATACGAAAGAAAAAACGGCAGCGAGAAATACAAGATATTCCTCGCCACACTGCCCGTTGTCAGATTCTTACTCAACAAAATCCCTCCTTGACACCATAGTAAACACTACAACTATGGTAGAGTCAAGGGAAAATATATGCGTGCGGACGGAGGGGGGATAACATACGGCCGACGGAGGTGGGCTATATTTCGGCTTCGTCGCTCCGCTAAATGAGCCCTATGGTAGGATATCCCTTTGATGTCACCTCGCCGCCTGCCGCGGCGTTCTCACATCGCATCTCTATGCCAGAGATTGTCAGGGCTCAGCCCTGCGGGCTATCGCTGCGCTCCTGCAGGCGAAATACAGCCCCCTCCTGAAGATACGCCCTACGACAGAGCCTCTCTCCCGCTACGTTCCTGCAAATAAAAGCCTCGACCGTTCATCGATGATACGACGAACGGTCGAGGCTTTTTGCAACTGCATCTTGGCCCGAGGGGCTGGATGAGCAAAAGCGGAGCATTTGATGTTCTGCGTTAAGAAAGGATTTTTTGCCTACCAAGGCCCTTACAAAAAAGCGTCGTCCAAGCGAAGCGCGTTTAGCGTTTTGTAAGGATGCATTAAAAGGCAAAAAATCCTTTTAGCAGAACATCATTGCGCAGCGTTGCTCAGCCAGCCCCCTCGGGCCCCTCATCGCATCACTATCATCCCAACTGATGTTCCGCCGTCAGCCGTATCTCGCGATCCGCGACTTTCCCTGCGATGTCGGGGTGGTGCGACGTCACGATGATCGTCTTCCCTGCCTCCTTGAGCGCCTGCAGGAACCCCGTCAGCCACTCCTGGCTCTCGGCGTCGAGGAAATTTTCCGGCTCGTCGAGCGTCCAGACCGCCGGATTCATCGTGAAGATTGAAGCCAGCGCCGTGCGCTTCTTCTCGCCGCCCGACAAGAAATACGGCGGCTTCTCGCGCAATTTCTCCAGCGAGAAATACCCGATCGCATCCTCCACGCGCCGGCGCACCTCATCCTCCGCCAGCCCCATCTGCAGCGGCCCGAACGCCAGCTCCTCCTCCACACTCGCGCAAAAGAGCTGCGCATCCGGATTCTGCCAGACATAGCCCACGCGCTGGTGGAAGTACTTCGAATAGCGGTGCTCCCGCATCTTCTTCGCCGTGATCGCCGTGCCCTCAAAGCGATACGTCCCCACCTCCGGGAACACCAGCCCATTGAGCAGCCGCAAGAGCGTCGTCTTGCCCGAGCCATTCGGCCCCGTCAGCAGCACCGCCTCCCCCTTCTTTATCGTGAAACTGATGTGGCGCAGCACCGGCTCGCGGTCAAACGCACAGCAGACATCTTCAAGCGCAATCAAATGAATCCCTCCAAGCGCAGATACAAGAACGCATAAAACGCGACGAGCAGGCACGGGACGAGGCGGCCCAAGAGCGGCCCCCTTTCCCGCGGCCCCTCCAGGCGCGGGTACTCCCCCGTGAAGCAGCGGCAGCGCATCGCCTCCGCCATCTCGAGCGAGAGCCGCTGCGAGCGCTGCACGACAATGCCCATGATGCCCGCCATCGCCTTGTGCTTGCGCGGGTTGTGGCCGACCGAGCGCAGCTTCAGCGAGGTAAGCAGCAACGACGCCTGATCCCCGAGCACGACGAGATAGCGAAGCGTCGTGTCGAGGATGAAGATGACCTCCGGCGGCAGATGAAAGCGCCGCAGCGCCGCCGTGATCTCATGCCACGAGAAATACTGCTGCAGGAGATTGAGCGCCACCACGCAGAGAAACGTCTTGAACGGCAGCAAGAGCGACGGCCCCGGCCCCCAGAAGACGACCGCCGGCAGCACGAGCAGCAGGCAAAAGAGTGCTGCCGTCAGTGCCCCCGCGATGATCTTGCGCAGCTGCGCGCCCGTCAGCGCCGTCATGAGCACGAGCTCCCCGCCGAGCACCGTCCAGAGGAACGCCGGCGTGCGCGCCGTGACCACAGCGAGCAGCAAGAGAATGAGCAAGGCGAGCGCCGCCCCCGCCTGCCCGCGGTGGCGCCTTCCCGCCTGCGCGCGCAGCACCTTGAGCATCTCCATCATACGCAAAAGAGACCGGGAGATGAATGCATCCCGGTCCTTGTCAGGTCGATATGATTCTTCGCGCTTTGCCCATTCCGGCAAATCCTTCATGAAGAACACCTCAGATTCCAAACTCCATCAGTGATTCGAGACCGAATCGCCGTAATCCGTGTGCGAGGCGAAGAGCGGTGCCGCCATCTTGAACACGATGACGAGCAGCGCCGTGCCAATCAGCGCCGAGAGGATGTAGCCAAAGGCCTCCGGCATCCCCGCAATCGCATAGTCCGGAAACAGCGCCTCAAACGAGAAGCCCTGCTCCATGCCCGCCGGCGTGTAGCCGAGCGCCGAGCCGAGGAAATCCTGTTCCGCAAGCTCCTCAGGGTCCCACTCGCCCCAGGCCGTGCCGGCCGCGAGCAGCCCGAGCGGCGTGCAGACAATCAGCGCCGCGATGAGGCCGTAGAGCGCGCGATTCGTCTTCATACGAACCGACTGGAAGAGGTCCGGCGACGTCTTGCGCAGGTACGCGAGCACCGCCGTCGTGAAGACGACCTCCGCGAGGCCGAAGATCGTCAGGTGGCCGACCATCATCGCCGGCACCGAGATCCAGAGCGGATACGGGCAGTAGAGCGCCTGGCCCGCCGCATCCGTGAACAGCAGCGGCTGCACGCCGAACTCGATGGCCGCCACGAGCGCCGCCGCATTGATGCCCGCATACGCGCCGAGCCCCGCCGCGATGTACTCGCCCGACGGCGATTTCAGATGACGGCGCGCGAGCTGGTAGACCGCATAGCCCGTGAACGGCAGCACGAACGCCATGTTGAAGCAGTTCGCGCCAAAGGCCAGGATGCCGCCATCGCCGAAGAACAAGGCCTGGATGAGCAGCGCGACACTGACCGAAAGACAAGCCGCGTACGGCCCGAACAGGATCGCGATAAGCGTGCCGCCCACCGCATGGCCCGTCGTGCCGCCCGGCAGCGGCACATTGAACATCATGCCGAGGAACGACAGCGCCGCCGCAATGCCCAAGAGCGGCAGCTTCTCCTGCGGCACATGGCGCCGCACCTTCGCGACCGCCACGAACCAGACCGGCGCCATCGCCGCGCCCAGCACCGCACACGTCGATGGACTCAGGTAGTTCTCTGGAATATGCATAAGTTCATCTCCCCTATAAATAAGCGTGATAATCGATGCTTCCATTATACGTCATCTTCATGGCCCGCGTAAGCCTCCCAGGGGGATATTTATCCCCGCATGTCACCAACTCAGTCGAAATTCTCTGCAAAAAGTATAGATGACCTGCTAGCACGACAAGATTGCGGTGAAAATTGCGTTCTAATTGTAAACAAATATGGATGTAAACAAGATATATCTGCATAAACGTATAATAGAATATTGCCACATCTTTTGTTTCATGGTAAAATAATAAGAGAGAAAACTTTTAAAAATCGGTGGATTCATAAAAGAGATATAAAGCACATACATAGAAGCAAAATTCAATGATTGATAAGGTGAGATAAGATGTTTCGAGGAAGGAAAATACGCTTGCTTCCAACAAAAGAACAAGAGCTTCTATTCTGGAAAAGTGCAGGAACAGCACGTTGGGCATATAATTATTTCCTTGCTGAAAATGAAGCAGTCTACAGGGCATATCTAAAGCGCGGTAAAACAGGGCCGAGACGCATTTCTGCGGACGATGTCCGTAAGTACATCAACAATAATTTAAAGAAAACAACACATCAATGGCTGAAAGAAGTCAGCAACAATGTCATGAAAATGGCAGTCAAGAAAGCAGATTATGCAGTCAAGAAATTTCTTAAAGGGCTTGCTGGAAAGCCAAAGTTCAAGACAAAGCACAGGACAAAACCTAGCTTCTATGTCAACTATGCAAGCTTGGCAAGGAAAAATGGTGGCTTTCATGGTGAAAGGCTCGGATTCATTCGGACAGCAGAGCCTTTGCCGCGCCTCCCAAAAGGCAAGCGCTACAGCGATCCATGGATTTCATTTGATGGCAAGTACTGGTATTTAGGTCTTAGCTACGAAGTATCGGCTTCAGAGGCAGAAGAACTGAGCGGCGACACCATCGGCATCGACCTCGGTATTAAAACCTTAGCAACGTGCTATGTGAGCGGTACAAAAAAGAAAATGACGTTCCAGAATATCAATCGGACAAAGAGGGTTCGACGCCTAGAGAAGAAGTTGCGCCGCGAACAACGCAAACAGAGCAGAAAGCTCGTGGCTAATACAGCATGTCACAAATTAATCCAACATGAAGGGAAAAAGATTGGTCGTAAGCCCATCTGGAAACGTCCGCTTCATGAATGCCGCAACCTGAAGAAGCAGCGCCGCAAGATTGCATTGATTCATCGTCGCCTAGCGAATATCCGCCAGAATCACGTTCATCAAACAACAGCCACGATTGTGAAAACCAAGCCATCGCGAGTTGTTTTGGAAAATTTGAACGTTAAAGGCTTGATGAAAAACAAGCATCTTGCAAAAGCAATTTCTGGTGCAAAGTTCTATGAGTTTCGCCGCCAAATGATTTATAAATGTGAGGAACACGGTATTCAGGTCATCATTGCGGACCGATTTTATCCTAGTTCGAAGACCTGCTCCTATTGTGGATATCTCAAAAAGAATCTGAAGTTAAACGACCGTATCTATATCTGCCCCGCCTGTGGAAAGGCCATTGATCGTGATCTGAATGCAGCAATCAATCTTGCAAATTATTTCCAATCTGATACAGTCTGTACAGCCTAAAATTTAGAGAAATTATCAGACAGGTACCTATCGCTACTAGGGAACCGGCTTTCCTAAAAAGATTGCCTAAGCCTGCGGAGCGTTATATCAAACGTGAGTAGCCATCGAGCTTTCTTGAGGCAAAAACGGACGCGATGAACCAGGAAGAAAACATCGTAAGAGTTTTCGCAGTATAAACCTGTATGACTCAGTATTCATACAGACTTATCGTAGCGAGATGCAAAGGTTTCGACGGGGTATTGAAGCCACGAAGTTCGCAGGCCAATGGTCATGAACGCCTGATATACAAGGCTTTTCTAGCTGTCCCCTATGAGTAGACATCAAAATTGAACGTAAAAAAGTTGTGCAGATTGTGCAGATTCGATGAAACTAGGAGTTCTTATCGTTATTCGGTAAGAACTCTTTTTATTTTGCTTACGCTTCTTCCTTCTTCATGTTTTTGCTATCAAAGCGCCAAATCTTCCTCTTAATAGCAAGAGCACCCAGCCATCCTGCCTTATCGGCCAGGTAGCCAGGTGCTCTGTAAAAATCAGCCGCAATCCCTTGTGTGGCGCTAATTCCGACTCAAAGTCGGAACTTGAAAATGTCTGCTACAAGCATCTCAATCTTTATCTTTGACCACACCGAGCTGCTTGCCCGTATGGCCATCGTAGACAACACCGTTGATATTGTCCTTCACCGTGAATTCTTTAGAATCCGTAGACTGTACGGTATCCACGACATTGTGGTCTGTATGTGCGACTACTTGTCCGTCGCCATCTGAGATGAATCCTGCATTGTCTGCTCGTGCAACGGTCATGCCGCTATTATCGATCATCGCTGTATTGCAAAAGGCATCGTCCTGTACCGTTCCTAGCGGCATATTATCTGCGCCTCTTACGATACCTGTGTCACCATCGATGCTCATCTGTGTCATACCACTGTTATGCTGATCACAGAGGATTGCGGCAATTCCTTCACCATCTATCATTGGCGGACACACGAAGAAGTTAATTCTGTCCGATCCAGACCGCCTTCAATCCGTAAAATGGAAATAAGAGAAAAATGTCTACTCTCCTCTTGCAATCAGGAGATATAACAGTTATAATATAGACGTAGAAGAAGAGAAAAGCCGGCAAAATCGGCTCTTTTCTGGTGTTTCTTATCGGGGATGTACCTGGTTTCGACGGGGTATTGAAGCCACGAAGTTCGCAGGCCAATGGTCATGAACGCCTGAAGCTTGACCGCTAAATTCAACTGACGAAGCTGAATACGCTTACGCTGCCTGAGCCTAGCTCAGATAGCCCCTCTGGAAGTACGAACCGTCAGCCAACCCGGAGGTTTTAAATAAAGACGGCAGTTTCCTGTTTTGTAAAAACAGGTGGTGGAGAACTCTGAATCCCAGAGTTCCGCTCCTATGATGCCCGCATTCTCGGGCTATTGCGATAATGCTTTGTGATGTGGATGTATTTCGGACAGGAGTTCGACTCTCCTCATCTCCACCAATCTGTACAACCGCCGCCAGCAAGCGGCTTCATACGCAATAGAGAAAGGCTCGGAGCTATTAGCTTCCGAGCCTTTCTCTATTGCTGCTGGAACTGATCCGTATCATTCGCAAGTAACCCTTCGGCGTACATCCTCAAATGAAAAAGCCGTCTTTGCCGCGATAACTTCTTCGGATGTACGGTGGCCATCAGCGTCTGCAGCGCTGTTTGTATGGCCGAAATTTTCCAGCTATCAGATATGCCGAGCCGACCATCTTAGGTTCTCTCTTTTTATCTATGCAAAGCATACCATAAAAAAAGAGAAAAGTCAATCAAGGCCCCGAGCTACCCCCCCAGCCGAACCTATGGCTCGCATTCACTCAGGCCGCATTTCCCCGCCGAGCCCATGGACCCCTTCCGCCTCGCAAGCTCGGCACCTTCCCCACCCGGGGAAGGCGGCAAGCATAGTCTGATGAGAGATATTTGGGATTTTACATTTACATATTCTCCTGCAGACGCTTTACAAAATTCAACAAATCCATGAACTGCTCGCGCCCTGTTCGGCCAATGCCGACATCAGCTGCTTTCTTACTCGTGATGATTCCTTTGTCCTGTGAAATCAGCAGCCAATTTGAAACGGGGATTTGATTGATGATATACGGATGATGACTCGTCAACAGGAACTGTGTGCCTTCTTCAGCCGCTTTTAGGCGGATGCGCTCGACGACGCTATCCAAGCAATTGATTCCCAGACTGTTCTCCAATTCATCGAAAAAGATAGCGGTATGGCGGCAACGGAAATGCAACAAAGCAAAGATGCAGATAGTCCGAAGCATGCCGCTCGACACATCCTGTTGTTCAAGGTCCCTGCCATCAATACGGACACGGATCACATACTTTCCCGAATACACGGTCGATGCAGCCAAGTCCACATCTTCAATCTCAGGAAATACATCCTGCACATCCATCAGGAAATCCGCAAAAGATGACTGCATATGCAATTTAGCAAGATGGATATCCAATCCAACAGGCAATGTAGACTCAGCAAGCAGATGTGTCCGCGTTCTTTTCACCTCTTGCTTGATATCTCGAAACGTCTCCGTGAAATCACCGACCCACTTCGCAGGGATTGGAGTGAATGCTTCCTGCTGCTTGTAAAGTGATGAGACTAGCTTCATATCCTGCACGATGGATGCAAATGGTTCATTTCCCTGAAATACATAGAAAATACTCTTATCCCGCGCAATAGAAGGAATACGGTCATAGCCTTCAATCGCGATAACCTCATCCTGACGCGAGAACACCAGCTCTTCTCCAGCAGTCAGGCATTCCCGGATAATCACATGTGCAGGAGAATCCTGCCCGCCTTGCAATCCATATGCCCCTCCTGTCTCGATTTCCCAGACAAAGCCCTTCTCCGCTGCATCTGCCGTATAAGGATCATTATGCATGCGAAAACCGATCTGGAAACGACATTCCGATGCGATCGCCTGCCCATACGAAGCCACCAGTAGAAATTCCGACAGCACCCGCAGGATCTGCGTCTTGCCAGCCGCAGACGGGCCGACCAGAAGATTCATCCGTTGGAATTCAATCCGTCTAATCTGCTGCCCCGTCGTCTTGTTCTCATATTCCATCCATTCAATGAACACGCACCATCACCTCTTCTGTACAATTTTCTTCTATTATATCATATCCATTAGGCCGTAATTTCCCCTTAGAGCGAACACAGCATCTTGCTGTCATCTACGATGCAATTTGATGGTCATCGGTAGTCGAGCCGGTCGCTATCTTCAAGGTCTGCGGACTGGCCGCACTCTCAGTGCTGGTCTTCCTCGCCTTGATCGTGCTGGCGTCCTTCGGGGTCATTGACGGGAAGTTCCTGCTGGAACTTCTCCGCATCATTCGCAAGTAACCCTTCGGCGTACACCTCAAAATGAAAAAGCCGTCCTGCCAGGGACGACTTCTTCGGGATGTACGGTGGCCATCAGCGTCTGCGAACGCTGTTTGTATGGCCGAAACTTTTTCGCCAACAGATATGCCGAGCCGACCATCTTAGGTTCGCTCTTTTTATCTATGCAAAGCATACCATAAAAAGAGCGAAAAGTCAATCAAGACCCCAAGCCACACAAACAAAAAGCCTTCCCCGCGCACGGGGAAGGTGAACCGTGAGATGGCGCACGTAGTCACGCCACACACAACGCTCATCATGAATAGATCTCTCGGCGATGCCCGATGTGCAGCATCAAGATGACGACGCGCTCATCCTGGATATCCGCGATCAGGCGATAGTCACCGACGCGGTAACGCCATTCACCGCTATGGTTGGCGGTGAGGCCCTTGCCGTGCTGACGCGGGTTCTCGCAGCCCTCCAGATTCTTGCGGATCCATCCCAAAAGCAATGCGGCCGTGTGACGGTCCATTTTCTTCAGGGCCTTCTTAGCCGCCGGTGTGAAAAGCACATGGTACGTCACGCGAGGCCCAACTCCTTCTCCACTTCATCCAAGGTAAACGTCTCCGGGTTCTCGTGGTATTCCTTCATGGCCTTCTCGTAGCACTTCATGTCAAAATCATCCTCAATCCGCTCCAGCACAGCGCGGCGGACCAGCTCCGACATCGACATCCCATTCATCTCAGCATACTTGCGGAAAAGCATCGCATCATTATCATTCAAACGAACCGATACAGTCATAGGAATCCCTCCTTTTGTAATACATTGTAATACAAAAGGAAGGAAAAGTCAATCGAAGCCTCTAGGTCGCATTCCCCCGCTGAGCCCATGGACCCCTTCCGCCTCGCAAGCTCGGCACCTTCCCCACCCGGGGAAGGCACGCTCCCCAGCCAGCCCTCAAAACCAACAAAATGCCCGAACAAAAAGGCCTTCCCCGCGCACGGGAAAGGGGGGCCGCGTCAGCGGTGGAAGGAGTCTATTCGTGCCCATCTCGCTTGCATGGTATGTGCCGTACGCTGAAGCAATGGCCAGCATCGATCAAGTAGCACGGCCAGCGGCTGCTCGACATAGCGCTTGCACAGCAGCTCGATGTCGAATACGGTAAGCCGAGCAAGGCAAGCGAATTATTCCTGCTTTTCTTGTACTTCAAGTACAATTGACGGCCTAAACGGATTTGTCCCCTTCGGCGATTTTATTCCGAAGACCACCTCGCCAAACTTCCATGCATTAGCCGTTAAATGGCATTGAGTCACGGCATCACGATGTATTTTTTGCAAAGCTACACTGTCTGCGTTTAGCCATCCGTTTGCAAGCAAAGATTCCTCCATTACCGAACGAAGCTCTATATGCTGTTTTTCAAATAATCCCTTCAGATAGATCATATCATCATACGGTGTCCGCTCCATCATCAGTGCCAAGCGACGATAATCTGCATCATCTAACCGTTTCTCCATCCATGCTGCTGTAAGCTTTACAAGGAAGTCCATCTTCTCCTCTTCTTCGCAAGCATTAATAACATTCAAGATAAACGGCGTATACGTCTTCACCTTCAACTTCGATACGTTTCGCATGATTTTTTGACGCTCAGGCAGATTATACTCACCTACCCCTTTTTCAAAGCGTCGATATTTTCGCATATACAATTGATCTGGCAGAGTAATTGCAGTCTGGATAATCTTGGTTGCTGTTGCTGTATCACCGATAACGCCTAATACATCTCGGATAATTTCTATATTCTCCTTATTATCCTCCACGGCATCGCACATCATCTGTTTTCCCTCAATCAAAAGCTGATAGATAGCTAAACGAATATCATTCAAATCCATCTTGCTTCACCTTCCTTTATGAGTCCTCTCTTAACGAATATCTCTCTATCAGTTTATATATGTCGTCTATTAATGTATTAGACTTATCAATATTTTCTCTAGTATGATAGCTGAAAAGAACATATTTCATAGGATCAATACTCGGATACATAGCCGTAACCTGTCCTAAAATTTCCAATCGTCTTTTGTATATATCATCTGTAAAAATATCCTTTTCATTAGGATTAATAATCATGCGAAAACAAGTCGATCCTCCATGGCGTATCCAAACATCTTTAAAATCACTGAACATCAAACCGTCAAGTGCTTCGGTATAGACAATGATTGCAGATATCTTCTTGAAGGCATCTTCTGAAATCCCTATCTCTTGAGCGAAATACTCATGTGTCATCAAACCATTTATAGGATTCATCAAGAGCCCCCATGCCTCTAAAAATCCATCGCTTGGAAACTCCGAATAAGACCAGTTAATATAAAGTAGGTTGTATTCATCCTCTTTCGGCTCTGTAAATTTATCGGCAGCACTGTTAATGAAATCCTTCAGCTTCATTACACGAGGATTGACATAGCGTATTGAATTTTCATCACAGAATTCTTTGAATTTTTGTCTTCCTTCTCTTGACAATAATATAGCAGGGATAAGTGTGGGCTTGTCAATATCATCTGGTACATAAAGGAATTTAGGTGACTTGACCTCAATATTAAATCGAATTTTTCGATTATCTTTGTAATCCAAGATAAAACTTGCCTCTGGATTTTTTCTGTTGCTAGATTGGTGTAATGCGGGTTCATATAAATATTGATTCCACTCTGCTCTTCCAATAAAAAAACGTAAAATAGACACCTCAGATAATGCCTCATAAAAGGTGTCCTCATTATAGTGAGATTTTCCTGCAGATAATTGATTGACAACGAAATTCTTGATGCTAGTCTCACCAAAACACTCTATCAAGCTTCCCAAAGCAAATGAAAAATTTATACAAAAATTCACAGAAAAATCTTCGCTATTTATATTGAATTGTCCAGGATAATAAAACATTCGATTATTCTTCAATTGTCGCTCGGCTTTTATGTCATGCAACTCTCTTCGTATCGCCCGAATCAAAAAATGATCTTCTGAATATTCATCCAGCCATCCTTTTTCCCATATATCATGTAAAGATGAAAGCATAATATCAAATTTTGCTAAAGGAAATTCCATTTCACTATAACGCATAAGTTCACGCCCTTATTAATATCACTGCACTAAAACAAGATGATACGCCCATCATAGAGAGAAAGCGACTCATCAGAGCCGCTCACATTCTTATTTATTCTCTGTGATCTCGACTATGCAGAAATGGTGGAGATGTTGTCTACTTCATCCGAACGAACAAAGCCGTCAGAAGCTGAGCACGAGACGGTCATCCATGGGCAAAGAGAAGATTCGAATGTATCAACCGACAGGAACGTACAACATTTCCGGCATTCTATACACTACTCAGTTTCTTACTATCTTCCTGATATTTTTACCCATGTCATTTTTACTCCTTTTGAATCTTACCGCATTGTCTGCCATCTATCCCACGCCATGGCCAGCACCATCGTCAAGGCTACGATGATGACGACGCTGATCAAGCCCAGCGCATCACTCATCTGATTTCCCATCACACGCTTGAGCACGACGGGCTCCCAGCAGCAGCGCAGCGGATAATGGATCAGGTAGACGTACATCGCCAAATGCCCAAAGCGCAGGAATCCCGGCCGCTCCAGCAGGCGCGAAACACGTCCCCGCTCGAATGACAGGATGAAGAGCAGGCCCCCACAGAGCAGGACATCCACGAAGCGCAGGAGCGCTCTGGATGTTTCCATCTCCACAAACGTATTCCGCAAGAAGAACCAAGCGATGCAGGAGAGCGCCACACCAATCTCTGCCGATGACATCCATTCCGGCACCGTGCCGTTCGTCCGCCATGCAAAGATGATGCGCGCCAGAACCATGCCATAGACGACGAACCAGACACGCATATACGGCGAGCCATATGCAAGATCATCGAAGAAGCTCACCTGCGCATCTGCCATCCCAAAGACAACATATAGCACGACAATGACAACAGGAAGCACCGCAACAGCCCGCCATACATGCTGCCATCCTGCAATGCGCTTCATCAGCCAAGGACTGACGAGATAGATCAGCGCCAAGGTCGAGAAGAACCAGCAGACGCCATTGAACGCATGCGACAGGTGCGTCGTACCGAAAGCCGACTGCACAAGCGGCGCACAGATTGCAAGCTTGACCGCTACCGTGCCGAGATTCATCAGCAGGCTCTTACCATGCAGCCATCCCTGCGCCAATAGCATCGGCACCATCGCCAGCATCGTGACGACGTAGAGCAGATATAACTTCCGTATCTTCGCCTTGGCAAAATCAATAGATATCAGGCGTACATCTGCCCCCCCACAGCAGACACACCGCCATGCTTCAAGAAGCTGTACATCATACCGAATCCAGAAAGCATGAAAAAGTAATCCACTGCAATCGTCGGATTATGCCAGTATAGCTCATAAGAATGACCAAAATTGCAGTACTTCAGAAACTCCATATGGCTCAGGACAATCAAGAAAATCATGATGCCACGGAGCCCCTCTAACGATTGAATGCGTTTATTGGTAGCCAAGAAAACTCCTCCCTAATCTTGAATCATTTATTCTCCAACGATTCTCTTCCCCATCGTCTGTAACTTCAATATCATTCGATTGGTACGCACCTCTATAGTATCGCTGTTCTTATAGATCCAATTCATCACAGGAGGCTCCAGATAGCGGATGCGTAAGTAATCAAGTGCACTGCATGCAATAAAGACAAGCGGTGCCCAGATCATTGCATGAAGAATCAATGCGGATGTCGAAGCATGGAGCATCGGCGGCACATCAGCAAGGTGCTTCCATAGAAGTGTACGCATCGCATCACTATGTGCATGGATGAGTAAGACGCCGAATGTTGTCTTCGCCACGACATTGATAAAATGACTATGCTTCATCGGCAAATTCTTGAAGAGCAAGAATACACCAATACTAACAAAGAAAGCCAGAATCTTGCTTGAATCAATCATGAAATAATAAGCAAATACCCAATCCTTATGCAGGCGCATACCAATAGCATCCAGCGCGGCAATGCTGAGAAAAGATAGTGCTACAAAGAGTAACAGCCACTTGACAGAAAATGATAGGCGTTTCGACCAAGCACCAGCATACAATCGTAAGTAAGCACCGACAAAATAGATATTCATGTACCAGGTTATCTCATTGAATGCATGACTCTTAAAGAAGGTAACAGTAACGGTATTCACAACGAATAGCAGAACGAGTAAGCGCTCCACCCCCCCCCTTATTCTTGATAGAGTCAAGTAATTTATTCAAGTAGGGAACAAAGAGGTAGAATAGCATAAAAGATGAAACAAAGCTATTCCCCGCACCGTAGAATAAGGCGAAAATAGTCTTGAACATTTCTTTTGGTGCTAATGTCGCATATCCAAGAACAATTAGGATAGCATAGAGTACAAATTGATAGAATAAAATTTGTAAGAGCAGCTTCATGTACTTCTGCCAAGTGAGTGATGAAGTACACAAGAAGAATCCACTTACTATGACATAGGCATTGATCGCCATCTTCCCCCACATCCCCCAGTATTGCAGGAAAACAACATTCACCGATAAATCACTGAGGTTCACACCATCCATAATGCCAGAATTCACAACATAATGATGCATGATGATGATGACCATCAATACGATACGCATCAACTCAATATTCGATGAACGAATTTTCTTCTTTGGTATACACTGCTCTCCCAATGCCATCTCCCTCTCATCACAAAAACATAACCCCATCAAAAATAAGCAGAAAAAATCTAGGAGAATATCTCCTAGATTTTCTATGCAGATTTACTTCTTCAAGCTCAACACGATATCACAGATCCGATCGACATCCTCAACACTCAAATCTGCATAGAGCGGCAGCGTCAGGACGTGGCGGCTCATATGCAGGGCGACTGGTGTCTCGTTGACGTCGAACATGTTGTGGAAGCATTCGAACGTATTCGTCAGCGGGTAGAAGTACTTACGCGCGCCGATGTCGTGTGCAGCCAAGGCCTCCATGACCTCATTGCGCGTTGCGCCGAAGAGCTTTTCGTCAAAGATCACCGGGAAGTACGCATAGTTCGGCTTGACATCCTTCTGGATGGGGTTGAGCTGCAGGCCATCGACATCGCCGAGGCGTTCGCGATAGCGCGCCACTGCCTTGCCGCGTTTCGCAATCTCTTCATCGACATGACGCAGATTGCAGATGCCCATCGCCGCGCAGAACTCATTCATCTTCGCATTAGCACCGACAGCATCCACCTTCTCCGGGCCACGGATGCCGAAGTTCTTCAGGCCATAGAGCTTCTCACCAAACTCCTTATCGCGGAAGCAGGCTGCACCACCCTCGATTGAGTGGAAGACCTTCGTCGCATGGAAGCTGAAGCAAGAGACATCACCAAAAGCAGCCGTGCTCTTGCCCTTGTACTTGACACCAAACGTATGTGCCGCATCATAGATGACCTTCAGCTCATACTTGTTGGCAATCCGCTCAATCTCCTCGACATTGCAGACATTGCCATAAACATGCACCGGCATGATGGCACACGTGCGGTCCGTGATCAGGGACTCAAGCTTGTCCACATCCATCGTGAAATCCTGCGGATTAATATCACAGAACACTGGCGTCAGACCATTGCGGACAATCGCATGCGTTGTTGAAGCAAACGTGAACGGCGTCGTGATGACCTCCCCCTGCAGATTCATCGCCTGCAGCGAAAGTTCCAATGCCATATGGCCATTTGTGAACAAATCAATGTTCTCCACGCCGAGATATTCACGCAGACCTGCCTGCAAAGCCTTATGCTTCACGCCCATATTCGTCAGCCAGCGGCTGTCCCAGATATCCTTAATCTCATCCATGTACTCCTCTATTGATGGCATTGAAGAGCGTGTAACCAAAATACGATTCATCATAAGTCCTCCTAGGAATTAGTTTATACCATATATTACTATCTCAAATTTCGCAGTTGCTAACCTACTGATTTATCTTTAACGGCAATCTGCAAAATAAAATAGCATAAGACATCTCCATTTTGTATAATAAAAGTAATAAAAAAGCTATAACAATGCCAGAGGGCTTATGCCATGACTGTTGTAGCACCACATCATTACTCCAGTAAAGCTGCTTTTCCAAAATTCAACAATCATTTCTTTGCTGAGTTTCATGCCAGTCAGATTTTGCGGAGCTGCAATGTCTAGAAACCGTGCGACTTTATCGCGTCAAGACAGTGTTTCAGAGACGGTCCCTCTACCAGCGTAAGAAGGATGCTCCTAAGTCCATTCCGTTCGAGAGGGACATGTTCTACCGCTTCCTAAAATGATTAATCAGCTACTCAATCTATTCATGGCAAAACTGCTCAATCTATGGGTAAGTTCTGAAATAGCGTATACGATGTGACGATGGAAGATGTCTGGAACCCCGACAGGTCCTTATCTTATAAGGGGTTCAAGTGTGCAAAATTTGAGATGACTATACCGAAAAATGCGATGAGAAATCAAACTTGACGCTTGCCTATCGATTCGTCGGTAAATCAGATCAAATATGAAATGTACTCGCATACACTCAATGCCTTGCATATCAATATAATATGCGGTGGTTGATTATTACACCGTCTGTTTAATCTTGTATTTTAACGATTTTCTACCGCATCTATCCATCGAAATACAGCTATTTTTAAGATTTCCACAAAAGCTTTTCTTGATAATATTTACATACTATCTGTTCCCTAAAGGATATGGGTGGTTCTATAGCTTTGTCGAGGAAAGAATTCAGATGGCTAGTTATCATGTCATAACCTATAAAATTACTAAAAGCCACCCCTGCTGAAAAACGTGGATTTATATCTATCAAATAATACGTGCTATCTTTACTGCGTATAAACTCCATATTGATACATCCACGAACATTAAGTTTTTTCCCTATATATGAAGCCATCTGCATCAGATCAGAATCAGGAACAATTCGTACCGTTGTTCCTGCTCCATTCTTAGTTCGCAATAACTCTTCACGAGGGATTGAAAAATCAGCCCCCCATTTATCACGAACATAATCCACACAGTATATGTTACCTTCAATCAATTCTTCTATAATATAATTTTCTTTCCCTTTTATAGTATCTAATTCTTTAGTATTATCAATACGCTGTATCCCCTCACTACTCCTTCCATGAATTGGCTTCGCAATTGCAGGCAAAGGAAAGGTGTCACATAATTCTCTCACATCTTTGAATGCAGGAATATTTATGACATTATCCTTTTCAAAATACTCACAAAGAGTTTTTTTATTCCTAGCAATAGAAAGTACCTCTTCTGATTGAGTACAGATAACTACGTTATTGAATTTATTCCTGTATTTATTAATTATGTCTATTTCAACATCAGTTAATGGCACAATGTAATTTATTTTTTTCTTATGTACTAAATCTAATAGGAAGTTTATATAGTCTTTTTCCTCAATTGCCAAAGGAGCCTTATAAACGTAATTACATTTTTCAGAAACTGGAATCCATACTGATGGATAGATATCACACCCTATTACGTTATATCCACTTCTTCTAAGATTAGTAATGACACAGTCGGCTGAAAATGACCCTATAGCTGTAACAAGTATAGTATTATTCTCTTCAAAATAATTAAAAGAATGCATTATCTTGTCCTTTCCGGACTCAATATCAGTGATGGAACACCTCCCCCGTCTCATTCTTGCGCAAAACACGGGCAGGATTGCCAACCATGATTGAGTCACAGTCCACATCGTGCAATACCACAGCCCCCATGCCAATGATGGCACGAGCACCGATTGTCAGTTCCTCACGGATGACGGCTCCCAGACCGAAGTAGCATTCTTCTCCAATCTGGAGCTTTCCTCCTAATGCAACATTTGCGGAGAAAACCGAATTTGCACCGACATGGACATCATGTGAAATATGTACATACGGCTGGATTAACGTATTTTCTCCTACGACAGCATCACTGGAAACTGTCGCATAAGAGAGGATTGAAATCCCCCCCCAGTGAACACTGCAGAGGGTGCAACAATGACAGATGGATCAATCAGGTTTGTCAGGGAAAGCCCTGCCTGCTGCAATACTTCTGCCATTTTTTTGCGATTCTTCGGTGTACCATTAGCCACTACGGCTTCTACCGGCTCTTGCATCTGCTGAACCTCAGCAAGACGCTGAACACGACTCGAGTAAAATTGACGTTCTTGACGAATGTCGTCGATAAAGAAGATATCTGTCCATCGATGATCTCGTTTATTAACACGCAGAGCAACATCATATAAATTTTTTCCCAAGCTGCCAGCACCATATATTGCTAATTGCATTCGTCCACCTTCCCTTCTTCTATATCTCCCATACAATCTGCATCAACCAAGTTTTCGCACTACAATTGGCTTGATGGCCTGGAACAGGTACAACAGCGAATCGATGCGGAACAGGTACGACAAAGCGAGATACGTCACAGCTCCGACGATGACCTGCAGAGTGATGACGAGTGCCAAGTGTATCGGCAGTTGCATCATGCCGATGCCGTATGCTGCAACCCCTGATACCACCGCCAGCACGATGCTCGGCAGCAAGTCGCGCAACTGATGTAGATACCCGTACCCCAGCAACCTGCGATTCGGCCACGAGTTGATGATCTGGCTCAGCACGCCAGTCAAGAGCATGCCATATGCCATAGTCATGACACCGTACTGCATCGTGAAGAACAGGACGCTGAGGCCTACCACTTTCTTGATGATTTCCAGCTTCAGGAAGATATCACTGCGTCCCAGTGCATTGATGGCATTTAGGTTTGCCGTATGCACCGGCCAGAACATGTAGTTGATGCAGAAGATGCAAAGAAACGGCACACAAGGCAGCCACTTCTCGGTCAAGACCAGCGTCACAACATTCGTCGAAGAAAATGCTAGGACCATCATCATCGGTGCCATGATGAAGATACTTGTCTTGATAGCCCGCCGCGTCATATCCCGCACCCGCTCACGATGATCCTGCTCACTCGCCATCGTCGGGAGCAGGATGCTATCGATAGAAGCATTGATATTGGTGACGATAAGATTCGGGAACTTCTGACCTTGATTGAAGAAAGCCAGGTCTGCGGGCGAATACAGCTTGCCAATAATCAATTGCCAGAGCTGCTGATAGCCTGTATCCAACAAAGCAGAGCTCAGCATCTTCCAACCAAAAGAGAACAAGCCCTTCAAGCGCTCCAGAGAACAGATGAGTTTGGGACGCCAATTGACGGTAAACCAGAGGATAGCCGTGCCAATTGCATTATTGGTCAACTGCTGCGCGACTAGTGCCCAGACACCAAAGCCAAGATAAGCCATACTGATGCCCACTACAGCCGAAACGATAGAAGCACCAAGTGTCGCATAGAAGAACCGCTTGAAGATCATATGCTTTGAAACATATGCCTGCTGGACATTGCGCAGAGAATTGATCAGCAGGACCAAGCTCATGACGCGCACTAACGCCACCAGATCCGGCATCTGATAGAATGACGCAATGAGCGGTGCCATCCCCCACATAATCGCATACAGCAAGCAACCGATTGCGACATTGATGTAAAATACACTGGAAAAATCGACATCATCGGCATCTTTCTTCTGTATCAAAGCCACGCCAAAGCCGCTATCTGCAAACACCTGCAGGATAGTCAGGAATACCATCACCAGTGCAACTGTTCCATAGTCCGACGGCATCAACAGACGAGCTAAGATAATTGTAACAACGAATGAAATCACTTGACTGCCGGAACGCTCAGCTAACTTCCATATGAAATTAATAAATACATCTCTTCTTGTAAAGGCCATGCTTATCGTAATCCTGTTGCTTTTTCGTATTTAATTGATTCTAGCCTTCCATTTATTTTATGGTATGGCCAAAGCAAAGACTGTATTGTAGTATATACAGAAGTTCTAATTGGATGATGTAGATTATGAAATGCCTCTTTCAAATCTTTGAAAGAGATCTCGCTTATTTTCTTGCGCAAGACAATACGAAATAGATAGTTAAAGTAAAGCTGTTCGGTAACTAACTTTACTTTTTCATCAACATCATGCTTGCATGCATAATCATATAAGCTGTAATAATAATCAAGAGGTGCTTTGAAATCAGGTGGCTGAAGACGACTAGTAGCACTAAAACTCGAACCATGTGTTACAACCAACCGATATGCACTCCATTTTTCAAGGAAACAGTGAACACGACCATTAGCGATCAGTAAAAAAGCTTTTTTTCTATCGCCTGGAAAACTGCTAGGTAATAATTGAGTATCAATTGACGGATCATTTATATAATTACGAGCCATAATTGTTGCAGTTTGTCCAGCTAATAATCCCTTACGAAAATCCCATATCGTATATTCTGGCTTTCTACAACATGGATAAGTCCAATGCATCTTATTTCCATTTTCATCAACTACTTCTGTATCATGAGCGACTGCAATATAATCAGGATGTGCTTCTAGAAAGTCATATTCTTTCTGTAACTTGTACTCATATGTCCAAAAGTCATCACCTTCTAAGACGCTAATATATCTCCCCTGCATTCGCTTATAAAGGTCATTGAAATTCCCTTCTCCCTTACCTCCCATGTTCTTTTCTCGATAAAAGATATGGAAATTAGACGGCAAGTTTTTTTCTAAATTCTTTAATATTTCCCGTGAATTGTCTGTCGAGCAATCTTCACCGATCAAGACTTCATACGTAAAATTCACCTTTTGCATCAAGATACTATCAATTGCTTGTTTGATATATGGTGCATGATTATACACAGGCAAAATGATAGATAAATCAACCATATTGTTCTATTCCTTTCAGGTCTGGTATATCCTATTGAATACAGATATCAAATATAATCTGGATAGTACAATTTCTTATATGTCCGGGATGCATACTGATCTGTCATTCCGCCGATGTGATCGGCAATCAGACGGATAAAAAGGCTATCATACTGCATCTTTTCTATCATATCATCATCCAGCAAATCACGGTTAAAATCTTTGATATTCTCAGACAGACGGCAATATCGCTTCAAGACGTAATCGGGGAGTTCAAGAGGATGCTGATAAAAGGCCTTGAACATCTGGCGGATGAAGTACTCCGACTTCGAATCCGAGATGCTGATTTCCTCCGAGCGGATGATTTTGTTGTTCACCCATTTCTGTAGTTTTGTCCTTTTCTTGTCTACTTCATCAGAAAATGTAATGCAGCTTTCCGTAAACAGATAATCCCCATCTTTTTTACTGGTCTTCTCGATGTATGCATCAATCTTTTTTCTAGAAGTCTTATCGACATCCGAGATCAGGAAACCAACGAGGTGCTTGATGATGAAGGAACGCGTCTCATAAGCCGGGGCATCACTATGTCTGTTTGGTTCGATACCATATCGTTCCATGCAATCCTTCACTAAAGGCTGTTTGAGCAGCTCATTGAAGCCAATGATGCCGCTTCGTACACCGTCTTCTAGGTCGTGGGTACACTGCGCAATCTCATCGGCTATCGCCACAGTCTGCCCTTCTAATGTGATAGAGGGGGCTTCTAGGTCAATATCGGATAGATTCAAGCTAGCACCATACAGGTAAGGCTTTTCAGTCTTCTTTTTGATGCATTTCGTATGCTTCAAGATACCCTCTCGCGTTGCAAAAGTCAAGTTGATGCCCATATATTTTTCGCAGCGAGATTCCAGTGTATCGACAACACGTAGTGATTGAAAGTTGTGCTTAAAATCTTCATGAATGACGCAGATTTTTTTATCGCGCAAATCAATCCCGTCCATCAGAATTTTCCCTAACGTCCGCTCTCCGATATGGCCAAACGGCGTATGGCCCACATCATGCCCCAGTGCAATCGCCTCGACAAGCTCATCATTGAGCCCTAAATCCTTGCCGATTGAGCGAGCAATCTGAGAGACTTCGAGTGTATGTGTCAGGCGATTCCGGTAATGGTCCCCCTTGTTTGCATTGAAAATCTGTGTCTTGTGCATCATCCTGCGGAATGCACGAGAATGCAGAATCCGATCACGATCACGCTGAAACGGATCTCGATGGATGGTTCCCACTGGATCATCTGGCTCTTGATACAATCTACGCTTCAAGAATTTCGAATCATTTCGCGCTGCATATTCTTTCATGACTACCCTTCCCCTTAGGATTAAACTATACCAGCATCTTCCCTCTAATGCCGGATTTATCTCTTAGATGCTAAAACGCTATGCCACTATTATACCCCAAATGCTTATCTGTTACAACAGGCTGAGATGGGAATGGCAGTGGGCCCGGCTGCGGATCGCTCTGTGGATATTATTGTGGATAATATGTGTATAACTGCATGGCTACTGTGGATAAAATCAGCTACTGCCCCTCTCTATATGTCAGTCTGCGCCCGTGTTGTGCTCAGTTTTGCGCAATCTGTGACCTTGTGGATAGCCGCTTTCCGTTGGCGCTGCTGGCTTTGCGGGCTCGCTAAGACGTAGCTCTAGCGAAGCGAGAGAAAAAATTAACGTAGAGGCCCCCCCTTCTCTGTACCGGCTGTGCGTCTGGGGGCTGACAAGGCGGTGTATCTAGGTTGCAGATTCTGGCTTGTTGTTGGTATTTATTCTCATTTAGACTCATTTTATACTTGTTTTCACCTGCTTTTTCGAAGTGTCAAAAAATTTTTTTTGAGCGCAAAAAGCTAGTATTTTCAAGGGTTGACACTCATTTGACACATCATGTCCGTTCTCTGCGGTCATTTTTGCTATTGACACGGAGCAGCCCGGTACCGTATACTAAGCTTGTCAGCAGCGATGCGACGCACACTCTTTTGCACGACCAACAAACAAGACGGAATTCGGGCTTGCTTGTCTCGCACGGCAGATCAGCAGTCCGACAATCCTCTCGGTCTGTGATGCCTTGGAGATGAGCGGGCCCGTTTTGCTGTTGACGGCCGCATCAGGAATCCATTTGATGAAAGGGGTGTTTCTATGGCCAAGGAAGCGATGACGGGCTTCATCACGGAGTTCCGCTACTTCCACCAGATGATGCCGGTCCGGCCGCTGTCGGCGAGCGCACAGGCACTCTGGCAGTATCTCTTCTACCGCGCGAATGCCGCGTACTGGCAATTTCCCTTGCACTTGCAGCTCAATGAGCTGGCGGGGGCTCTGCGGCTCTCGCGCTCGTCGGTGCAGCGCGCCCGCGCGGAGCTTGCAGAGCAGGGGTATCTGCTCTACGAGCAGGAGCCGGGCAGCCGCTCGGTCAAGTACTACCTCATCAGCAATGTGCGCCCGCACATGCTCATGACGCCAGAGGAAATGCTCGCTGGCTCGAAATCGTATCAGGCTTTTCATGTAGCAGAGACGCAGGTCCGAGAGGAGGATACTCATGTTTGCAACGAATCATGCACAGGGGCTGTATCGGGGAATTGAGAAGTACGGCGGCGGGTCGATCCGCGAGCTGACGCTGCGCTGCGAGGCGGGCAACATCTCGCACGGGACGTTCATCGCGGCGCGCAAGGAGCTCTGCGAACTCGGGCTCATCGCGATCGAGCGCATCGCGCGCAAGCCGCACTACGAGCTCATCAATCCAGTGCTGGCGGAAGACATCATCGCCAGGTCGGAGGCCATCTACGCGGCCGGGCCGGTAGCCGTCTGGAACGCCAAGCAGGCGGCGAAGGAGTCGAAGCTGGCGAGGGAACTTGCAAAATCAGATAATGATACGGACAAATCTGGCAATCCGCCGGAATCTGCCTCATAACTTCTATTATAATAGGAAGGAAAGTGGATGGAATGAGCAAGTCCATCCTCATTCCTCAGTCTATCTCATGCGAAAGGAGAGCATTATGCGGATCTTCATCAATCCGGGCCATGCGCTCGGCGGCCGGCCGGACCCCGGCGCGGTCAATCTCGAATACGATATCACGGAGGCCGAGGTCAATGCGCGCATCGCGCGGAACTGCTGCATCGCGCTCGAGCGCTACGGCCATCATACGAAGACGGTGCAGAGCCACAACCTGCGCGGCGAGGCGCCGGCCTACCCGAATGTCACGGCGCTCGCCAACAACTGGCCGGCCGATGTCTTTATCTCGATCCACGTCAATGCCGGCGGCGGCCGCGGCTGCGAGACGTACGCGTTCAGCGAGTGCTCATGGGGCCACGGCCTCGCGACCATCGTGCAGGCGTCCTTGCACCGCGCCGTCAGCCGCCTCGACAAGACCTTCCCCGACCGCGGCGTCAAGGTCAATCCCGACTTCACTGTGCTGAGGCGCACGGCCATGCCCGCCATCCTCGTTGAGACTGCTTTCCTCGACAACGAGGAGGATATCCGGCTGCTGCTCGACTACCCCGCCGTCTTCGGTCAGGCCATCGCGAGCGGCGTCGACCAGTTCCTGCGGGCACATATCACGCCCGAGGGGGAGCTGATCTACGAAGAGGATGAGCCCGCTCCAATGCTCTGGCGGTACGTACCAGCACAATAGCCTTCCCCGCGCACGGGGAAGGGGGACCGCGCAGCGGTGGAAGAGAGCATGTGTCAACTGAAGTGTCAAAATCTTCTTTAAAAAACACTTGCTTTTGACATGTCAATCCCGTACAATAAAATCAAGGCAAGGGAATAACACCCAAGCCAACGGACAGTTCGCCCGGCCTCGCGGCTGTCTCTGAGGCCACCTCTATCCCACTCATTTCTGCCATTGAAATTCAAGAATCGAAAGGAGAATCATCATGGCTACGCAGCGCACGAACATCAAGACGTCCCTCAAAATCAAGGTGGAGAACGGTACGACGGATACCGGTGCGGTCAAGTACGCGACGCGCACGTACAGCTCCATCAACCCGGAGATCAGCGACGACGACCTGCTCGCTATCGGCCAGGGCCTCGGCGCCCTGCAGACGCACGACGTCGGCGACGTCCAGCGCGTCGAGAACGCGACGATGATCACGGGCTAAGCCCCTAACTTTTCTCTCCCCTATTGCTACACGAAAGGAGTCTCACCATGAAACGCACGCTCGAAATCGAATTCCTGCTCGATAACGCCAAGACGAAGACCATCTCCCTGCTCGACCCGAAGGATGATATCTCGGATGCCGCCGTCAAGGCCTGGGCCGAGAACGTCGTCGCCAAGAAAGCCTTCAACTTCAGCGGCGTCCTCCCCGTCGCCTACAAGGGTGCGAACGTCCGCACTGTCGAGGTCGAAGAGCTCGCCTGAGCCCTAGCTAAGCCCGGTCGGCCGATGCGTCATCCCCTCCGCGCATCGGCTGCCTCTTACCAGCCACCCTCCCAACAAGTAAAGTGACAAGGTGATCCCCATGGAACAGAACCTCCTCACCGCAATCTCCAGCGTCGGCTTCCCCATCGTCGTGACGCTCTACCTGCTGACCAGCTTCCAAAGGTCCATGGACCGCTTCACCGACCAGCTCAGCGAGCTCGTCAAAGAGCTCCAGCAGCAGCGCCACCTACTCCACTGACCCCCAACTCCTCCATCCCCCATAGAAAAAGCCGCCCGCAGCAAAAGAGCTGCCGGGCGGCTTTTTTGTGCCTATATATTATAGGAAGCTTTTTGTTCCATCTTGCGCATCAGAGACCCAGCAGATACTTGCCGTAGTCGTTCTTCTTGAGCGGCTTGGCAAGCTCGTGAACCTGCTCTCTCGTGATGTAGCCCATGCGGTAGGCGATCTCTTCGAGGCAGGCGATCTTGAGGCCCTGGCGGGCTTGGATGGTCTGGACGAAGGATGCGGCCTGCAGCAGGGAGTCGTGGGTGCCGGTGTCGAGCCAGGCGTAGCCTCGGCGCATGGTCTCGACGTGGAGCTTGTGGCGCGCGAGGTAGGCCTTGTTGACGTCGGTGATCTCGAGTTCACCGCGCGCCGATGGCTTTATCGTCTTGGCGATCGAGACGATGTCCTTGTCGTAGAAATAGAGGCCCGTCACGGCAAAATTGGACTTTGGCTCGGCTGGCTTTTCCTCGAGGCTCACGGCCTCGCCCCGCTCGTCGAATTCGACGACGCCGTAGCGCTCGGGGTCGCTGACGTAGTAGGCAAAGACCGTCGCGCCGTCCGGCTGCGCGGCCGCGCGCTGCATCATGACAGCGAGGTCGGAGCCATAGAAGATGTTGTCGCCCAAGACGAGCGCACAGCCCTCACCTGCAAGGAACTCCTCTCCGATCAGGAATGCCTGTGCGAGTCCTTTCGGCTCCGGCTGCACGGCGTACGAGATGGAGATACCCCACTGCGAGCCATCGCCGAGCAGCCGCTGGAAGTTCGCATTGTCCGCCGGCGTCGTGATCACGAGGATGTCCCGGATGCCCGCGAGCATCAGCGTCGACAGCGGATAGTAAATCATCGGCTTGTCATAGACCGGCATGAGCTGCTTCGACACCGCGATCGTCAGCGGATACAGCCGCGTGCCCGAGCCGCCCGCCAGAATAATTCCCTTTGTTATCATATTTTAGCCCTCATAAACGAAGCTCAGCGACGTTGCCAAGCGCTCCTTGAGCGTCGGCGCTTTCACATCCTTATCCGACAGGATCACCGGCTCAATCGGCCACTCGACGCCGATCTCCGGGTCGTCCCAGCGGATGTTGCCGTCGCACTCGGGCGCGTAGTAGTTGTCCGCCTTGTACTGCACCTCGACGTCATCCGTCAGCGTGATGAAGCCATGCGCAAAGCCGCGCGGGATGAAGAGCTGCTTCTTGTTCTCCGCCGAAAGCTCCACGCCGACCCACTGGCCGAACTGCGGCGAGCCCTTGCGGATGTCCACCGCCACATCAAAGATCGTGCCGCGCGTCGCACGCAGGAGCTTCGCCTGGCACATCGGATTGAGCTGGTAATGCAGCCCGCGCAGCGTCCCCTTCTGAGCCGAGTACGACTGATTGTCCTGCACAAAATCTACATGGATGCCAGCCTCTTCCATCTTGCGCTTCGACCAGCTCTCCATAAACCACCCACGCGCATCCCCAAATACCTGCGGCTCCAGCACATAGACACCCTTGAGTTTCGTTTCCGTAACTTTCACGTCCAAGTCCCCTTTTCAAAACAAATCTGTACCTCATTATTTTGACACTCCCCATGCCTAAAGGCAGGGGATTCTTGGTTCGACGACCATTGCGCC
>OGGS01000123.1_pt1 | contig 87031 bp, 96 predicted proteins | sample 1571281 | NCBI WGS metagenome assembly OGGS01 (sample SAMEA2582042, study PRJEB24529) | metagenome | biome: Human gut stool | place: China | collected 2011 | reverse complement strand
ATTTGGCTCGCGATTCCTCCGGCATTAAAATGCCTGCGGAATGGAGATTAGTATGGAAAACAGCAGCAATAAAAAAGATGAAAGCACCTATGTATTTGATAAATCCATGAACTGCCCGGTCTGTGATGCGGATTTTAAGACAAAGCAGGTAAAAACAGGAAAGGCCAGATTTTTAGGAACTGAGGCAGATTTAAGACCGCTGTATTCCGGAATTGATACAATCAAATATGATGTATGTCTGTGCCCGAAGTGCGGATATGCATCAACACTGCGTGAATTTAACAACGTTACGCCGAAGCAGAGAGCGCTGTTAAAGGAAATGATTGGAAGCAAATATACAGCAATGGAGGATTCAGCAGATTATTATACGTATGATATTGCGATTAAACGGTATAAGATGGCATTGCTGACCGCAATGACAAAACCGGCCAGAGGAAGTGAACAGGCTTATTTGTGCTTAAAGCTTGCATGGCTTTACAGAGGAGCAGCAGAAGAATTACAGCAGGATGATACAGCCAATCTGGGGCAGATTGCAAAGTATAACAAACTGGAAGCGGAGTATATCGAAAAAGCATACAAAGGCTTTACCGAGGCACTTTTAAAAGAGTATCCGCCAATCTGCAATATGGACGAGGTGACGATCAACTCCCTGCTTGCACAGCTGGCGCATAAATGCAATGATGACGATACAGCACAGAAGTTTGCCTATATGGTGATGGGTTCAAGAAATGCATCTTCAAAAGCAAAAGACAAGGCACGTGAACTGATGGAAGTTATCCGTGAGTCACGTCATGAAACGACAAATGAGTAAAAAAATGAAATGCAGATAACAGGTGAGGATTATGAATCGAATAAAGGCAGTTTTACAAAAATGCTGGCAATATGAGATTGTACATGCTGCCGTATATTCGGCATTGCTGAATATGCTGGTTGAGTGTTTCAACAGGAGAAGTTTAATCGGATTGGTAATGATTTTTACCAATCCGGTTCTGTTTTTATATAATACGCTGATTATTCTGGTGACGATGTCTGTCGTACTGCTGTTTCACAGAAAAGTATTTGTGTACTGTACGGTGAGTGTAGTGTGGTTATTGCTTGCAATTACAAATTTTGTGGTGCTTTGTTCCAGAAAAACGCCATTTACGGCAATGGATATTTATTTAATTGAAGATGCCATAAAAGTCATTCCGGTCTATCTGAATGCTTTTCAGATAATTCTGATTGTACTGGCAGTTGCCGCAGGGATTGCGGGACTGGTATGGCTGTGGATAAAAGGTCCGAAACAGCAGGAAAAAATACACTATATCCGTACAACAGTAAAAATTGGATTACTGTTGTTATGCTGTATGGGAGTTACCCACTTTCTGCTTCTTACCGGAACAATAAGCAGTTATTTCGGCAATCTTGCCAATGCCTATAAACAATATGGATTTGCTTACTGTTTTACGTGCAGTGTTGTGGACAGAGGAATCAGCAAATCGGATGAATATACACCGGAGTATGTTAATAGTCTGAAAGAGGATATTGAAGAAATAGAAGTCGAAAATTCGGAAAAATCACCGAATATCATTTTTTTGCAGCTGGAGTCTTTTTTTGATCCGAATCTGGTAAAAGGCATCAGTTTTTCGGAAAATCCGCTTCCGTATTTTGAACAGCTTGTGGCAGATTATCCGTCAGGCTACTTATCTGTGCCGTGCTTTGGTGCGGGAACAGCCAATACGGAATTTGAAGTGCAGACCGGCATGAATATGGATGATTTCGGACCGGGTGAATATCCGTACAAGACGGTTTTACAGTCCAAGGTCTGTGAATCCATGGCATATGACTTAAAAGAAAAAGGGTATGCCACCCATGCACTGCATGACAATGACGGAACGTTTTATGACAGATATAAGGTCTTCTCTCATTTGGGATATGAAGATTTTACATCAATTGAATATATGGACAATATCGAAATGACACCGATGGGCTGGGCAAAGGATAAGATTCTGACCGGGGAAATCGGAAAAATACTGGATTCCACAGATGGTTCGGATTACATTTATACAATTTCCGTACAGGGACATGGCGATTATCCGTCAGATTATCCGGAGGGCTTTGTGCCGGAAATTACGGTAACGGGATTTTTTGATACGGCAAAGGAAAAGGCATTTACCTACTATGTCAACCAGATTCATGAAATGGATAATTTCCTGCGGGAGTTGACGGCGATGCTTGAAAGCAGGGATGAAGAGACAGTGCTTGTCATGTACGGCGACCACCTGCCGGGATTTTCATTTACGGACGAAGTACTTGAAAATGGCGACATTTATCAGACACAGTACGTTGTCTGGAGCAATTTTTCACTGTCGTCCGAAAAAGAAAATCTGGAAAGTTATCAGTTGGCAGCGCATGTACAGCAGATGCTTGGCATGTCGGAAGGTTATCTGACAAAGTTTCATCAGAAACGTAAGGACACGCCGGACTATTTAAAAGATTTAAAGATTCTTGAATACGACATTTTATATGGAAACTGTGATTTATATGGCGGGGAAAATCCATTTCAGGCAACCAATCTGATTATGGGACAAAATGATATTACAATCACCAATGCATATAATTACAAGGATTATGTATGCGTGGAAGGCAGTAATTTTAATGATTACAGTGTGGTCTATATTAATGACAAAGCCTATCCGACAGAGATTATCAACAGCCATCTGCTGCGGGTGGAAAAAGCACAGGTTACAGCCGGAAATATCGTGTCGGTAGTTCAGCAGGGCGATGATAAAATTGAGCTTAGCCGTGTGTATTTACAGGTTGGGGAGTCCGAAAACAAATAGTGAGATTTCATTGACAACAATTGCCGCAAATGCTAAGATAAAGAAGGTGTTTGGCACCATATATTTTTTTGGAGGTACTTGAAATGAAAGGTACAGTAAAGTGGTTTAATAACCAAAAGGGCTATGGCTTTATCAGCGATGAAGAAGGCAAGGATGTGTTCGTACATTACTCAGGTCTGAACATGAGCGGATTCAAGTCATTAGACGAAGGCGCAGAAGTAGAGTTTGACGTAACAGAAGGCGCTAAAGGTCCTCAGGCTATTAATGTAACAAAATTATAATCCAAATGGTTTACAGTGTGCCTTTTTAAATATACATTTCGTTATTAAAAAAGATATATTGTTATGCAATTAAGATTATGAGAGGAGCAGCCGCAGCTATGTGGCTGCTCTTTTCGTCTGTACAGAACAAACTTTAATAGATATTTTATTGGCTTTTACAGACAGAAATGATATGATTAAGAAAGATAAAAAGCCGTGGCAGATGGAAACGGCGGAATGGAGATTTTATGGAAACAATTGATTTGACACAGACCCTGCCGGCAGGAACGTCATCCATGCTCTCGGCGGGTGGGATTCTTATGCTTTCGGCAATTATTGTACTTGTAGTTGTCATTATGAAAAGATGGAAAGCAAGAGTTATGCCGGGGATTTTAGGTGTGATTGCCTATGCCGTTTTTGTATTTATTTTTGCCAATCTGGCAACATCGGCGCTGGCACTGATACCGAGTATAGACAATATTTTTTATAACAACCCGGCAACGTATAATATTGTATATGCGCTGTTTGCGACAGCCGGATTTACAGCAGCAAGAGTTGTTACCGGCTATATGTTAAATGAACGTTTTGAGCGTAAAGGCGATGTCTATCTTGCGGGAATCGGTCTTTCAATCGGCGACAGCCTTTTATACGGTATGACAGCGATTTCCTACATTACGTGGTGTACCGCAATCCAGGCAGGACAGGCACAGGATATGCTGGCACAGCTGGCGGCGGAAGAGGTGACAACAACATATGAAACGGTTTCGGCACTGTTTACAACACCATCCGTTTTATGGCTGTTACTGGGTGTCAACTGTATTCTCGATATGGTTTTAAATATCGCATTAATGAATGTAATTTTTGGTGTTATTAAAGGAAATCTGGCAAAATGGTGGTACGGCGTTACAGCGGCAGTGACATTTTTTGCGATGATTTCATTCCAGCTTTATAATCAGGAATCCGTTGCAAGCATAGCGGTAAGCTTTGCTGTAAAGCTGGTTATTTTTGCAGTCACTATTTATTATACGTTCCGCGTTGCGGGTAAGGAGATTGAATATTCAGATGACTAATGAAAACCGTGGATTAAGCTGCGAAGAAGCACAAAAAAGGCTGTATGCCGGTTATGGAAATGTACAGGTGAAAAATGAGTCCAAATCTGTCGGACAGATTATTGCCGGTAACATTTTTACATACTTTAACTTCATATTTGCAGTGTTTACGGCATTGTTAGTTTTTGTAAGGTCATATGTAAATATGACCTTTTTGCCTATTATTGTGTGCAATACAATGATTGGCATTGTACAGGAAATCCGTGCAAAACGGGTGTTAGACAGGCTGACGCTGATGAATGAACCCAAAACGCAGGTTGTGCGCAGCGGGCAGATGCTGCAGGTGGATTCAGAACAGCTGGTGCTTGGAGACCTTTGCGTTTTTCAGGCAGGAAACCAGATTTGTGCAGATGCAGTTGTTGAGAAAGGCAGTCTGCGTGTCAATGAAGCACTGATTACAGGTGAAGCGGATGAAGTGGTAAAAAATCCGGGCGATATACTGTATTCCGGCAGTTTTGTCGCTTCAGGAAAAGGATATGCGACACTTACAAAAGTGGGACGGTCATCTTTTGCGGCACAGCTGATGTTAGAAGCAAAAGCATCGCGTAAAAATACACAGACGGAAATGATGCGTTCCTTAGACCGTCTGGTGCGTATTATTGGCATTGTTATTATACCGATTGGAATCCTGCTGTTTTTGCAGCAGCATTTTGTCATTGGTTCGACCATACAGGAAAGTGTCGTATCCATGATTGCATCACTGGTCGGTATGATACCGGAAGGACTGTATCTTTTAGCGAGCATTGCACTGGTTGTCAGTGTCATGCGCCTTGGCAGAAAAAAAGTGCTGGTTCATGAAATGGCATGTGTTGAAACGCTGGCGCGGGTCAATGTCCTGTGTGTGGACAAGACGGGAACGATTACGGAAAATAAAATGTCTGTCCGGGAAATTATTCCTCTGGCAAAAGAGGAAGAAGAAACTTCGCTTCATGCCTTAATCGGAGATGTTGTAGCAAATCTGGATGCGGATAATATCACGGTGCAGGCATTAAAAGACTATTTTGACGGAAAAAGTGAACGAAAGGCACAAAAAGTCATTCCGTTTTCTTCACAGCGCAAATATTCCGGTGTACGTTTTGAAGAAGGACTATATCTGATTGGTGCGCCGGAGCGGCTTCTGGCAGAGCGTTACGGAAAATATGACGTGCAAATTTCGGATAAAATCGACAAAGGTGTACGTGTGCTTGCATTTGGCAGGTATGGGGAAGAACGCATTTGTTTGAACCGCTTGCATTTATTTTAGTGAGTAATCCGATCCGAAGGGATGCGCGGGAAACATTTGAATATTTTCAGAAAGAAGACGTCTGTATTAAGGTTATATCCGGCGATCATCCCAAAGCAGCGGCGGCAGTTGCAAAAAAGGCAGGGATTGCAGAAGCAGACAGATATATTGATGTTTCACAGCTTTCTGATGAAGAACTGGAAAAAGCTGCACCGGTTTATACGGTATTTGGCAGAGTATCGCCGGAACAGAAAAAGAAACTTCTTTTGGCACTCAAAAAAGCAGGCAATGTTGTTGCAATGACAGGGGACGGTGTCAATGATGTGCTGGCATTAAAAGAAGCGGACTGCAGTATTGCGATGGCATCCGGCAGTGAAGCGGCATCCAATGCGGCACAGATTGTTCTTTTGGATTCTGATTTTGCAAGGATGCCGTCCGTGGTATTAGAGGGCAGACGCGTGGTCAACAATATCCAGCGATCTGCTTCGCTGTTTCTGGTGAAAAATCTGTTTTCTATGCTGATGACACTGTTTACATTTGTGGCAGTCAGTAAATATCCGCTGTATCCGACACAGTTGTCTTTTTTGGGTACATTCACCATCGGTACACCGGCATTTTTACTGGCAATGCAGCCGGATAAAAGCCGCATAGAAGGACATTTCCTGACCAATGTCGTGCTTTTGGCACTGCCTGCGGCACTGACGGATTTTATACTGCTGGCAGTGCTTAACGTTGCAGGAAATTGTGCCGGCATCGGACATGAGCAGCTTTCTACAATGTGTATCATGATATTGCTGGCTGTCGGAATGGCGGCACTTATAAGAATCTGTATGCCGCTGGATAAAATCAGAACAGGCATCTGTATACTGATGGCATCCGGGGCAGTATTCAGTGTGCTGTTTTTAAAGCCGCTGTTCGCATTGTATCCGTTGTCACCGGTATGGGTAATGGTTACGGGGATTTTAATGGCAGCAGCAGTTCCGGTCTTTGCAGTGATGTGCCGTCTGGTGCTGTTACAGGTTCAAAGGCATGCAAAGCACAGCAAAAAATTCCGCGAACGGCTCGGACGGCACTTTAAATCATGAAATGAAAAAGCGGCAGAGTTAAATCTTACATGTGGCTTAATATGAAACAGATTCGGCCGCTGCCTGTTTGGAATATGTTGTGGTGACAAGGTCTTCATAAGGAACATCAGTGTCTGACTCGCCGCAGTTTCGTAAAATATCAGTCAGCAGTGTGAAACTTTCTTTGGAAAATACCGTATCGGTTTTCCATGTGTCCTGATTCTGATATCGTGCAACAATGACGGCGATATCGTTTTGGGTATTTTCCGGAAACTGTGGTGCAATTACCGCAGCAATTTCTTCGTCGGAGTGGGAATTACAGTAGTCAAGCCCTTTTTGAATGGCTCTGGTAAAGGCAGCAATCACATCGGAGTTTTTAGAAAGGAAGCTCTTTTTGGCACAATAGGCAGTATACGGCACATAGCCGCTTTCCACGCCCAAAGAAGCCACGACAAATCCGGCGCTTTCCTGTTCCAGAAGTGTTGCGGACGGTTCAAATTCCACGGTATAATCGGCAATGCCGGACGAAAATGCCGCGGCAGTTGAGCCGAAATCTACGTTTTGAATAATATTGACGTCTTCTTTAGTCAGTCCGTTCTTTTCTAAAATATATTCCAAAAGCATCTGTGGCATACCACCTGCCCTGCCGCCAAGAATCGTTTTTCCGCACAGGTTTTCCCATGAAAAATCATCTTCTGCCGTTCTGGATACCAGAAAGTTGCCGGCGCGCTGTGTCAACTGGGCAAAATTGACGGCGTAATCCGATGCACCCTGTGCGTATACATAGATAGAAGATTCAGAACCCATAAGGCCAATCTGTGCATCATCTGAAATCAGGGAAGTCATAACGTTGTCAGCGCCGAATCCGGTCACAAGTGTAAGGTCAATGCCTTCTTCCTTAAAATATCCCAATTCAATTGCCACGTACTGTGGTGCATAAAAAACGGAGTGTGCAACTTCATTTAAAGTGATAGATGTGCTGCCGGTGCTTTTTGTTTTGCTGCAGCCCATACATGTACAGCACAGGCAGACAACAGAAATACTGCATAAAATTTTAAGACAGTTCCGATAATTCATAAACAAAATCCTTTGATAGCAGAGTTATTTTAATATATGAAATAAGGGACCGGAAAGTGAAAAAATATGGAAAAAAAGGTGGCGCTGTGTTATAGTGTAGCTGGTTATGAAATTGTCAAATGATTTATAATGATAGGTAATATAAATGTTAAAATTTGTTTTTGACACTGATGTTAAAAAATACAGAATGGAGAATAAAAATGAAACTGGATATGCATTGCCATACAAAAGAGGGGTCAATTGATGCAAAGGTGCCGATTCAGGAATATATCACGAAGCTGGTAAAAGAAGGCTTTGACGGAATGCTGGTAACAGACCACAATTCCTATGACGGCTACCGCAAATTTGAAAAGATTGCAAAGAATCTGCATCTGGAAAAGCCGTTTACGGTATTAAAGGGCATTGAGTATGATACAAGGGATGGCGGTCATGTGATTGCGGTACTGCCGGACTGTATAAATGATGCTTTTATGGAAATCCGTGGAATGACACTGGCACAGTTAGAAAAAATTGTGCATGAAAGAGGTGGTATTTTAGGACTTGCACATCCGTACGGACCGGGATTTTTTGCATTTACCAATACGCGATTTGGTAAAAAACACAATGAATTTCTGGAAAAATTTGATTTCGTGGAAACATTTAATGCCTGCACCAGACCGTGGGCAAATGCCTGTGCTGATAATCTGGCAGGTTGTCTGCATAAGCCGAAAGTGGCAGGGTCGGATGCACATAAGATGCGTGTAGTCGGGGCAGCATATACAGAATTTACACAAAAAATTGCAAACAACAATGATTTAATCCGGGCAATTAAAGAAGGATGGGTGCAGGCACAGGGCGGCAGTGTTTTAAAAGAAATGGAAGAGGAGACAAATTTTTTGCTGCAAAAGGCAGCAAATGCAGGCTACTGGGTTTACAATAAACTGGGAGCGTTGTGGAACTGGAAGAAATTGCGCTGGATTCGGAAAAAGATTTTGTAATATATGCAAAAAATAAGCAAAAATAAGTATTCTTTTTTGTTATTATGTGATAAAATACGACTAAGATAACAGCAAATCAGAGAGGTAATAGATATGTTTGGAAAAAAGACAGCAAATGGTTATTCAGAAGAAAAGGACTTGCAGTTGCTTATGCAGGCAATGGATGGCGTGATTGGCGGTAATTATGAGGATATTGATACAAGCGCATTCCAGAATCCGGCATATGGAGAAAAGTTTAATGAACTGATACACGCATATAAGCGTTCCAATAACAATTTTGTAATGCGTCTGAATCAGGCAATGGGTTCAATCGGTGATAACTCTTATGTAAAAAAGACATTAGATCAGGTTCAGTCCCAGACAGAATCCATCCGGGATATGGAAAATGCAAGCCGTGACATGGAAACATCTATTAACAATATTTCGGAAGCAATGTCACATATCCGTGAGAATACACATGATGTCATTGCAACCGCTGACAGTAGTACGGAAAATATGAACAACAGCATACAGGTTGTCAATGAGTCTTCTGAAAAGATTCAGGCAATCAATGAACAGGTACAGGAATTTCAGGGCAAGATTGATAAAATCGGTGAAATTGTCGATGTGGTAAAGAAGGTTGCAAGTCAGAGTAATCTTCTGGCGTTAAATGCATCTATTGAAGCTGCAAGAGCAGGAGAAGCAGGAAAGGGCTTTGCAGTCGTTGCTGATCAGGTAAGACAGTTATCCGGCAATACCGCAGAATCTGCAGAAGACATTGTTAAATATGTAGCAGAACTGCGTACGGATATCGGGGAACTGGCACTTTCCATGAATGAAACAACCTCCAAGCTTGCAGAGGGCAATGAAAAGGTAGAACAGTCATTGGAATCAATCCGACAGATGAATCAGCAGATGAATCAGATTAAGGATCGTGTTGACAATGCTTTTGAGGATATTGATACACAGACAGACGTAACAAAAGACTTTACAAGGCAGATTGAAAGCATTTCCAAGAGTTATAAAGAACTTTCTGATGACTGTACGGAAATGGGAACGCATGTCTATAAAATCGGGCGTTACATTGATACAACAAGAAGTGATATGGTACGTGGATTTGCTGAGATTACACAGCAGGACTGGCTGGATGTATTTATTAATGACCACTTTATCCTGATGTGGAGAGTTTATAACAATGCCGTTGATTTTGAGCGGTTAAGAAAAGAACAGCTGAATAATCCGAAGACCTGTAAAATCGGTAAATGGCTTGCTGCACAGACGAATCCACAGATTACAGGCAGTGCAGAATTTAAAGAAGTTATTGAAACGCATAATAATATCCATAAATATGCGACACTTTCATGGGAGGCAAAAGACCGTGAGGATATTCAGGGAGCCATGGATTATTTCCAGCAGACATATGATGCATATTATGTTTATAAGAAAGCGGTTGAGAATCTTAAAAAGCTGCTGGCACGTCTGGGAGAAACAGATAAGACCAATATTGTTGTTTTCACAAATTAGTGCAGCGTGCTTACAGACAGATTAAACAGACAAAATAAAGGCAAAACGGTTGAAAACCATAAAGAACTGTTATAGTATGTATGTTAGGTAGAAACGGTACAGCTATAACAGTTTTTTAAGTGGAGAGGTGGATATGGAAGGAAAGGAAACAGTTTATGTGATTGGACATAAAAATCCGGATACAGATTCTGTATGCTCAGCAATTTGTTATGCAAGACTAAAAGAAAAAATAACAGGACAGCATTATGTGGCAAAACGTGCAGGACATTTAAATGAAGAAACGCAGTATGTCATGGATAAACTGGGGATACAGCCGCCGGAATATATGAAGGATGTCAGACCACAGGTACGGGATATCCAGATTCGAAAAACACCGGGTGTTTCTAAAGAGATTTCAGTAAAAACGGCGTGGACCCTGATGAAAGAGCAGAATGTCGTGACACTTCCGGTAACAAAAGAAAATGTGCTGGAAGGACTGATTACGATTGGAGATATAGCAAAATCGTATTTTCAGGTTTATGACAGCACCATTCTTGCAACAGCCCAGACACGGTATCAGAATATTGTGGATACATTGGAAGGAACGGTTGTTGCAGGGGAAGCAGACGGTATTTTTAAAGAAGGAAAAGTTGTGATTGCGGCGGCCAACCCGGATATGATGGAAAATTATATCGGGACAGGGGATATTGTTATTCTGGGGAACCGCTATGAGGCACAGCTGTGCGCAATTGAAATGGAAGCAGGATGCCTGATTATCTGTGAAGGCGCACAGGTGTCAAAGACCATCACAAAAGTGGCAAAGGAACACAACTGTCTGTTAATTACAACTAAATTTGATACATATACGGTAGCAAGACTGATTAACCAGAGTATGCCGATACGTTTTCTGATGAAAGAAAAAGAAGGAATTGTCAAATTTCAAACAGAAGACTTTATTGAAGATATCCAGACGGTTATGGCAAAGCTTCGCCACCGGGATTTTCCGGTCGAGGATACACAGGGCAATTATGTGGGGATGATTTCCAGAAGAAATTTACTGGGAGCAGGAAAGAAAAAATTGATTCTTGTTGACCACAACGAAAGGGGTCAGGCAGTCAATGGCGTTGAAACAGCGGAAATTCTTGAAATTATTGACCATCACCGGCTGGGGGCAATTCAGACGGTATCACCGGTATTTTTTAGAAACCAGCCGCTTGGCAGTACGGCAACGATTATTTATCATATGTATCAGGAAAATCAGGCGGAAATTGATAAAAATACAGCGGCGCTGCTGTGTTCGGCAATCATTTCCGATACATTGATTTTTAAATCACCGACGTGTACGTCGGATGACGTGGCAGCGTGCATGCAGCTGGCAAAAAAGGCAGAGCTGGATATTGAAACATATGGGCGGGAAATGTTCCGTGCCGGAAGCAATTTATCCGGTAAATCTGCAAAAGAAATTTTTTATCAGGATTATAAAAAGTTTTCCGTTAACAATGTTGCAATTGGTGTCGGACAGATTAATTCTATGAGTGCGGAGGAGTTAGAAAAAGTAAAACCGCGTCTGGCAGAATTTATACAGGGCGTTGTACAGGATAACAGTGCGGGAATTGTTTATTTTCTGCTCACTGATATTGTATCGGAATCCTCTGAGGTACTTTGTGCGGGTAACAATGCCAATGCTGTGATTTATCAGGCGTTTGGCGTAGAAGTAAAGGATGCTTGTGTAAAGCTGCAGGGTGTCGTATCCAGAAAGAAGCAGTTTTTCCCGGCAATTGTGGAGGCATTACAGCAGTAACGGATTTTAGAAAAGCAGAAAAGAAAAATAAAAAGAAAAGAGGAAAACAATTGAAAAAGCTGACAAAGGACCAGCCATGCTGGTGCAAGAGTGGAAAGTTATACGGTGAATGCCACATGGATTTTGATAAAAAAATTGAAATGTACAGAAGAAAATTTCATAAGGTTCCACCGCGGGAAATTATTAAAAATGAAGCACAGTTACAGGGAATGCGTGAAAGCAGCAAGATTAATATTGCAGTACTTGATTATGTGGCAGAACACATTTGTGCAGGTATGACGACAGAAGAAATCGATCAGATGGTTTATCAGAAGACAACGGCAATGGGGGGTATTCCGGCACCGTTAAATTACGAAGGGTTTCCAAAGAGCGTATGTACTTCCATTAATGAACAGGTGTGCCATGGAATTCCTTCCAATAATGTACAGTTAATTGACGGCGATATTGTCAATGTGGACTGCTCAACCATTTATAATGGATATTTTTCAGATTCATCCCGGATGTTCTGTATTGGAAATGTTTCCGAAGAAAACCAGAAGCTCGTGCGTGTGGCAAAAGAGTGTGTGGAGCTGGGCTTACAGCAGGTAAAACCATGGGGACATTTAGGTGATGTGGCACAGGCGATTCAGGACCATGCAAAGGAAAACGGATATTCTGTTGTCCGTCAGGTCGGTGGTCACGGTATCGGACTGGAATTCCACGAAGCCCCATATGTCAGCTATGTGATAAAAAAAGGCACTGGAATGGTGATGGCACCGGGCATGGTATTTACAATTGAACCGATGATTAATATGGGAACAAGTGAGATTTACATTGATGAACAGAATGGCTGGACAATCTATACGGATGATGAAAAGCCGTCAGCACAGTGGGAAATTATGGTACTTGTAACCAATGACGGATATGAAGTGATGTCGTGGTAATAAAAAATGGATAAAAAAGCTCCGGATAATGCCGGGGCTTTTTTTGATGGGTGCGCCTGGCGGCGCACGTTTCTAAGTATGACGGACAGAAAAGTCCAAAAGGCAACCGTAACCCATGTATGTAGATCAGGCAAGTAGACGAGGAAAGACTGGCAGTCTTTTAGTGTGGCGGGGCAAAAGAGGGGAAGAACTCTTTTTGTGTGAAATCATATAATAGTATTAAATAAATTATATGGAGTAAGTATGGATTGTATGAATAAAAAAAATCCGCCGCAGGTTGTGGGCATGACATATGTGCCATGGCAGCACTGGGGCGAGGTGTATGAACCATGCAGAGCATTAAAATACGGAACATTGTTTCCAATATTAAATAAGCCGTTTGTCGGCTGCAGATGCGACAGAAGCCGTTAACGGGCAGAAAGCCGGTTAAAATGCAGAGTGCAGGCAAACAGCGGCATTGCGGACTCTGTGAAACAGTATGCCGCGTATAAAGAGAGGAGCATGGCAAACGTGAAGGATATGAGAAATCCATATATGCCAGGTAGAGGGGATTCCTGCGGCTGTCAGGGAATCCGGCCGGAGCAGGCAGGCAGTAAAAATCCTGCCGGCAGAAGGGCAGGAGAAAACTGTCCGTGTACTGACAGAATGGGAAGAGAAATGAGAATGCCAAACAGAATGGAGCATCGTCTGCCAATGCAGGGATGCCAGGAGAATATGCGTCTGGTGCCGGAAAACAGAATGTCAGAAAGAAGACTGCAGTCTGTACAGAATCAGCAGTGTAACAAAAGCCGTTATATCGCAGATGTGTATGAGCTGGGATTTGTTATGGTGGAAACGGCGCTGTATCTGGATACCCATCCCGATGACGGTGAAGCACTGGCATTTTATGCCGATATGAAGCATCAGTACGCAGAAGCAGTGCGGCTTTACAATGAAAATGTAGGTCCTTTAAGTTTTTATCATGTAACAAATGAAAACTACTGGAACTGGGTTGCAACACCAATGCCGTGGGAAATGGAGGGTTAAACGATGTGGAATTATGAAAAAAGATTACAGTTTCCGATTCATATTAAGAATCCCAATCCGGCACTTGCGGCAATGATTATCAGTCAATACGGAGGACTGTACTTCATTTTGATATAGTAAAAAATTATATGTAAAACTCCACGCTCAACGTATTCTCCGCCTTATCATACACCATAACATTTACAACACTGCGCAGGGCATTGGCGCGGGTGCGTTTATCAAGCGATTCGTCCCGGATAATATCGTAAATGCTTCGGATATTCTGTGCAAGCTGTTCTTTGCGTTCCGGTTCACTATCGGTCAGAGCAGAGAGCTGTTCTTCAATGCGCTGGCGCTCATCGGCGAGCAGCTGCTTATTTTCCTTATATTCTTCCAGTGTATCAATTCCATCACGGTAAGCCTGTTTAATGCGCTTTTCCTTATCGTCAAGCTTTTCAAGCTGCCGGTTTAAAAGCAGACTGTCATCGGCTTCATTCTGCGGCGTGCGGACCTCATATGAAAACTCATTGGTCTTGATAACCTGTTCAAATGCAGCATACACCGCCTGCTCCAGTTTTTCAGCCTTGATAAAATGACTTGTCATGCAGCTTCCGCGGCTGTAATTGCCACACTGGAAAGAAGTTACCTTGCCGCCGGCAGAGAGGACAGAACCGTTTAAGGAAGAACCACAGGACGAACATTTTACCATACCGCTTAGCCAGTGCTTAATAGAGCCGGTGCTGTGTGCTTTGTACGGCCGGCTTCGCTTGACAATCTGTTCCTGCACAAGGTCAAATGCTTCTCGTGAGATAATCGCTTCATGCTGTCCCCTCGAAATAATCCATTCAGATTCATCTTTTATCGTGTGTTCATTGTGGTTCTGACGGTTCCAGCGCACCATGCCGGTGTAAAATGGGTTTTGCAGGATATATTTTACGGTACGTTCTTCATAATTGGCGCCGCGCCGTGTCTTGTAACCCAGGGTGTTGAGTTCTCTTGCAATCTCAAGATAGCTTTTTCCGTTGGCAGAGTATTCATCGTAAATCTTCCGGACAATAACGGCTTCCGGTTCATAGATTTCCGGTATCTTTGTTTCTCGGTTCATGCGGTAGCCAAGCGGCATGGCAGACTGATAGCCGCCACGCAGTGCCTTTTCTTTCATGCCGCGCATGACTTCACCGGACAGGCGGATTGAATAGTATTCGTCCATCCATTCAATGATTCGTTCAATCAGAGAACCAAAAGGACCGTCAACCAATGGTTCTGACACGCTCACGACCTCAACACCGCATTTTTTAAGCAAAGACTTATAAACGATGGATTCTTCCTGATTGCGGGCAAAACGGCTGAATTTCCACACGAGAATCACATCAAATGGGTGTTCTTTGGATTTTGCCAGGCCAATCATCTGCATAAATTGTGGGCGTTTGTCAGCTTTCTTACCGGAAATGCCGTTTTCAATAAAAATGTGTTCCGGCAGAATCATTATGTGGTTGTTTTTTGCGTAGTCCAGTAGCAGCCGCTTTTGTGCATCCGGGGAGAGTTCTTCCTGCTTATCGGTAGATACACGGATATAAGCGCAGGCATTTTTCATTTCATTTAAGGTCTTTTTCATAGTATATCACTCCATTCTATTCAAAATTGGGTATAAAAATAACACCTACTTGCAAAAGCGGTGTCTGGAATGATATAATATAACTTGGTTAGGGGTATATTATATCAGACACCGTCTGAGTAAGTATCCGTAAAAGCTCTTGTGTTGGTAGCACAGGAGCTTTTATTATATACATTATAGCGCGTGTATATACGTATGTAAATAAAGGCATCAATTATATATAACGTTGTAAAAATATAATAATTTTTATATGCAAAAAACTTGCATTTTTGACAAAATATGTATATTATAAAAATATACAATATAGAGAGGGGTAGTAAAATGGATAATAATATTGTACAACAGGAGTTGGCAGCAACAGCTGAAAGTCAAAAATTGGCGATATATAAATCAATATATTATCAAATGAATGCAAAGCCAGATAGTTTGTCAAAAGCATATGCAAGAAAGGTCATTATCAATAAAGATGATTTAATAGATCTTAACAATAGAATCAATGATAGAATTCGACTAAATTATGAGCAGGATGGATATATTGCATCAGTTACAGTTAATTTGAAAGATAAGCATGTTATAACATTTAAATGTTGGGAAGAATTTTTACAACATAAATGGATAGAAAATAGTTCAACAGTAAGTATCGTATTACAATGGAATTTTAATATAAGAGTTCCGGGTTATGAACAACCTCAAAATCATAATTTGGTTGTAAAATTGACAAATGGTTTGCGCCCAGAGGAAATGTTGAATTTGATTTTTTCTGGGAAGATAGAGGATTTTGAAGAGGTTGAGTTGAATACTTTTCCGGTAGTTGCTAGAGTGGATTTTATTCAAGTAGTGTTAGGTGAAGAACTTTTAAATATAGTAGGCGAATGGGTAAAAGGATTAAGACAAAATAATGATTTAAAAAATCCTATAATAAGTTTAATGAAAAAATATAGGAAACGGGTGGCACAATATTTTGAATATATATCATTAATTATGACTTGCATTTTAGCAATAGGTATAAATGTTCGATATATAAATCAGCTAAATGTTGTAGCATTAGGTGAAATTACATTAGTACAATTTAAAAATTTGTTAGTTTACCTTTTTATAAGTGGTATGCTAATATATTTTTTAAGACGATTGTTTGAAAAGTTGGCTGAGAATATATATGATAAGCTTTCACAATATGGACAAGTGTTTATTTTTAATATAACAAGAGGTGATATAAATTTACAGGATAAAATAAAAAATCGCGATAAAAGTAATGGACGTGGTATTTTAGTAAGATTTTTTTTGTCATTGCTTTTTAATGTTGGCTGTGGTATGATTGCTTCGTGGTTATATTCATTGTAGGGAGGTGCTTTATATGTTTAAAAGATTTTATGAGAAAATCAAAAGAACAATATATAACATCTGTTTAAATTTAATGGCAGAAGATGACTATGAGGAAGATTTTGATAGAAATTATTCCAAATATATGAAGTATTATAGAAAGAGGATGTATTAGAAGCAGAAAGAGGAATGGCATTTTAATTTAGTAATGCTGTATTATATTTAACAAATAAGGGCAGGACATTAGTCCTGCCCTTTTAAAATATCATCTATTTATGTACTTGAAATTTACAGATATGTATAATAGAATGTAGATGAAGCGGATTATATTCGCAGAAAGAGTGCTACCCGTACAGCAAGACGGTTGCTCTGAAATTAAATAGTTAGTTTAAAAAAGTAACTGTAATTCCTTTGCCGAGGACAGTTACTTTTTTGCGTTATGTATATCTTTACCGAGCATGTAACCAGCACCGCCGCATAATGCCACAAGTGCAATCAATGCTTCATATGATAAAGTCACCATATGCAAAATCTCCCTTCTGTAACTACGGCACAATTTACCATTTATGTAAACTGGGCTTGTACTCCCAGATTGGAGAGAACCATCTTGCTGTTTTGGGGTAACACTTGAGTATCAATATATCATGAGCGATATTTTATGTCAAAAAAAGTAAGGAGAATCACACGGCTTTTTTGAAATATTATTTACTTATGTGCTTGAAATTTACAAACGTGTAATATTGATAGAAAAAGAATAGCTAGTGAACCTTTTTTAGTACGCACCAAAAACATCACTAGCTAAACTTATAAAATATATGCGAACGTTTAAATACGTTCTTTGTAAATTGTCCACAAGAATCATTAGCCGTTAGGTAATCCTATTATAGCATTGGGTTCAATAACGTGAACTTCAATTTGAAAATATCATAATAGTTATTCAATGTCAAATATTATTAATAGCAATGTTGGCATGGCGTGAGATTCCTTGCTTCAGCTTCAGATAATGGTACCTGATGAGATGACTTAGAATTTCCGCAAGACTTTTTGCTGTGATAGTGATTTCCGGTAGCAGTAATCCAAACTAGTTTCTCAGCCGTTGTCCTTTCAGTAACCGGTTCCGTTTCCGGTTCGGTAACAGCTTCGGTTTCGGGTTCGACTTCCGGTTCTGCAACATTCTCGTTTTCTTGTGCAACAACAATATCCGGTTCAGTGGCTGTTTCAGCCGAGGATTCTATAATTGCAGTAGTATTTACAGTAGCTTCCGTTGTTGTTGAAACGGTGCTTTGCACTTCAAGTTGAACAGCAGTGGTTGTCTGTTCCTGCACGAGTGCAGTGGTTGAAATGCTGTTATCAGACCCGGAACCGGGGATAAATGCACATATCCAACAAATAGCATAGAAGCCAAAGATTGCAGATAAGATTGTTCTTTTTCTGCGGCTGTATTGGATCTTATTAGTCCACAAATAGATAAGTCCCGCAGGTGGAATAAAAAGCAGCAGAAACCATAGCAGTATGGGATGATGTTTCTTGTCGCCGCCATTATAGTTATTGTCATTATTGTCGTATTCTTGATTGTTTGTTGTGCCGGAGCTTCCGGAGGAGTGGGAATTTCCAGATGTCGAAACATCTTGATAATAAAGCCCGGTTCCGGGTATACCGACAGAGGTCGTTTTGCGGCCGCTTGAACTTATTGTATGGTGGAATCCTTTTCCACCAAATGTTACGCTGGTGCTTTTCTTGTTTAAATTTAATTTTACACCCGGCGCAATTTTAAAACTTTTTCTGAATCTTAAAGACATCTTAAAGCCTTCTTTCTTTAATCATATTTTAAACAATTCCCAAACCAAGTATAGCATATTAAATTGCAGTAAGGCAATAAAGGTACTGAGCACAGAGTATTTGTAAGTAGACAGCAAAAAACGCACAATTTAGACAGTTTAGTACATTTTTTGATATATTTAAACAAAGTAAAATTGTATTGAATAAAGTACAATATTTTTTTAAAATAGTGCTTTACACGAACCCCGCCTTTGTTTAACAATTTCTTCATGCGAAAGCAGAGTATGCATGTCTGCTTCGTATAAACATAATGAGATTCGTGGCAAGCAGGCTTGGCAAGCAGGCAGATATATACCGGTATATAAATAAAATTTAAGAAAGGAATGCAGGATGAACAGAAAAGATAAAAAAATGAAGAAATTTAAACGCACAGATTTATATGCTGTATATTATAGAAAAAGTCAAAGACTGTTTTTTAATGAAAATTATAAAAAAACGTCAGGCGCTACGGTTACAGTGATAAAATAAAAAGATACTGAACCTGAAGAATATAATTCACGGGGGTGGCAATGTTGGTTGTCACCTCTAGAATGCTATGCTTTATTTTATATAAATCAAAAGGCAGGGGGAAGCCCTTGTTTTTTATCGTTTTGCGTTTGATTTGTTGCATTAAAGAAAAGTTATGTTATAATAAAATAAGTTTCTAAATTGTCATAAAAATGCAGTTAATTATCCACTTTTTACTAGAATAGGATTAAATAATGAAAACGTTTAAAATACCTAAACATTTGAATTTAGATGGAGATTCATTTGAATATTTAGCAGAATTACAGAACAATATATTAGTAAACCAGTACGAAGAAGTTGTATTGGATTTTTATGACTGCGAATATACCAATGCCGCATTTACAGCATTTATTGGCGCGTTAATGAATATTTGTGGAAGCCAGAATATACAAATTAAGCTTCGGAGTAAAAAAGGCTCCAAAGTGAATCAGTATTTTAAAAGGTCAGGGCTGTATAATTATTTAGTAGAAGATGAGAAAAAATATATTAATGATAATGCCATTCCTTTTAGCAAAATTTCGTTAGATGATGAATTTATTATAGATTATATTTATAAAATATTATCATTAGCACCGATTACACTGACGAGTGATTGTAAACAGCAGTTATTCAGAAATATATATGAAATATTTAATAATTCAGTAGACCATTCGGAAGCACAAATGGGTGTTTTTTCATGCGGGCATTGGATGCCGAATAAAAAAGAACTGGTATTTTCAATATATGATACAGGAAAGGGAATTCCGAAGTTGATTAAGTCAAAGGTTGATAAAACATTTACTTCAGAAACGGCATTAAAGTGGGCATTGGTCAGAGGTAATTCAACCAAGCAATTAAATGGTGGTGCACCAAGAGGATTGGGATTATCAGATTTGATTGATTTTATAAGTTTAAATAATGGTTCTATTCAAATTATGAGTAATGATATATTGTATGAAAATAAAAAAGGTAAAGAGAGAACAAAAAAACTGCAAAATTCAATTATAGGTACGTTAATTAGTATAAAAATAGTTGCTGATTATGAACATATATATATTTCTAAAAGGGAGGACAGATAAATGGCTATAATTAAGATTTCAGATTTTTCAAAAGAAGCGGCATCAAAGACAAAGGGGTTAATTTTAAAAGAAAAACTTTTGGAACATTTTGATGACGATGATTTAGCAGTAGATTTTACCGGAATAGAAATGTTTGCATCACCTTTTTTTAATAATAGTTTTTCAGCATTGGCGTTGATTTACGGTTTTGAAAAAATTAATAATATCAAAAAAATAGGTTTGGATAGTACCGGTCAAAATACTTATGATACATCTATTGAAAACGCACGTTTATTATCCAACAGTCCGCAATTTTCAGAACAGATTAATGATATTGTAAATAATGCCAATAAGGACGGTGAGCAATTTGGATAATGTAAATTTATATAATATAAATACTTTTTCATCTATAAACAATCGAAAAAAGTTTTGCCTGGATACTAATGTCCTATATTGGTATACATATCCGAGATATGGTCTGGGTGAAAAAGATAATAAACATCATTCGCAGGTATATTATGATTTTGTTGATAAACTTGTGGCTGACGGTAATCCGTTGATTACGACAATTTACAATGTTTCTGAATTGTTAAATATTGTCGAGAAAAATGAATGGGAAATATATAAAAGATTAAATCCACAGCTTCGAATAGATAAAAAGAATTATCGTCATATTGCATCAGAACGAACAAATTTACAGCAGATCATGAAAACGACCATTTCAAATGTAAAAAGTATATGTACAATAGTTGATTTCAATTTTTCGTCAGAAAGACTTGATAGTTATGTGGATACATTCACGAAACATCGGTGTGATGTTTTCGATTATTTGATATTGAATTATTATGTAGAATCATCAGACATAAATATAATATCAGACGACAATGATTTTGTAAGCTATCCGGGAATTAATTTGTATACTGCAAATCGTAAATCACTGGAAGAATTGACGGTGTGATTTATGAGATAACAAGCGTAGTTGTTTTGAGGTCGGAAATGGTTCCCGACGCACTCTGAAAAGAGTACCTGAGATGATGGATACACCGCCCATCCTAAACAACTATGCTTTTTATTTTATAAGCGAATATCTTATAAATCAAAAATGCAGGGCAAATCACCCTGCATTTCATACTATTTATTTGTGTTGTTACCGGCTGTATAGGCTTCTGGATTATCCTGTTTATGTGCATAGAATAAAAGTTCATCGGAGTTATCAATAAGCCTTACGATTGCCATTAACACTGCACAGACAGCGGCAACCGATAATTCCAAGAGGATTAACGAAAGAAGAAATGTACCCCAGTTTGTTTTTGTGATAATACCAGTGGCTGTGCTTACAGTAGTCTGTCCCAATGCCAGGCTGATTAAAATGTTGCCGATTGTTCCCATTATGCCATATATACAGGCAAGTACTTTTAAAATTTTATCCATGATAAAGTCCTCCTAAAAATTACTGCATTAAAATTATCAAATAGTTAATTTATAGAAACATTCAAAACGAAACCACCCCTCTCATATTTTCAACAATTCCCAAATCAAATATAGCATATAAAAGAGCGATAGTACAGATGTGGTACTGAATATAGTATTTTTATGATTAAACAGCAAAATAAAAATGCAGAGTGAATCATCACCCTGCATTTTTTGAAATATCATCAAAATCGTCTTCCGGAAACCCTTCTTCCGGTTCATCTGGAACATCATCATAGATACAATGCTTATGTTCTGCAGTTTCATTATTCTGAGCCGCAACTGCCTGATACTTTTCAATCATGCGTTGCAGGGCTTCCCAGTCAGTTACATCAAAGGTCGCAAATGCCTTAAAGACATTCTTTGCAAATTGGTTTTCACTCTTTAAAATACGGTCAATCATTGCAAAATATTGCGTTTCATCGCTGGTATACATCTCACCGTCACCGTAAACAAGATAATCATAGTTCACATTATATTCGCGGCAGATTGCTTTTGTCATCTGTTCGGTCAGATTACGATTCCCTTTTTCAATATTAGAAATAGCAACTTTAGTGACACCTAATCGGTCACCAAATTTTTCAAGCGTAAGTCCTAGCGACTTACGAAGTTCTTTTACGCGTTCACCTTGTGTCATTTATGTAATCACCTCTTTTCATATTAATTTAACATTAATATAACACGCAAAAAATAACTGGTCAACAAAAAGTTATCAAAGATTACAAAAAAGAGTTGACAAAGTAATCAAAGATTGCTATAGTGTAATCACAGATAACGAAAACAACTTCAAAGAGGAGTGAGAATCCATGATTATAAGAACAGAATTTGGAAATTTTGGTTGTCCGGAGGACTTACTCCAATGAAGTTTACGCAGAAAGAAGTTGAAGACTGGATAAAGTTGAAAGAGATGTAAGGCAGGTGAGAGATATGACCCAAGAAGAAACAAAAAAGCGGTTGATTGAACAGACTACAATACAGTTCACAAAGCTGACAGACGAAAATAAGCAGTTTATTCTCGGCTATATGCTGGGAGTGCAGGCAGAGCAGCAGAAAGCGCAGACACAGCCACGGACAGCATGAGCCGAGGCGGATTAGTGAAGGAGGAATAAGAAGTGTGGTTGTCAAAGAAAGAGTATGAGGTTTTAACGGATAAATTGGATTCGTTAGAGGAAGATTGCCGTGAATTATCAAGGGGTATACGGTCCATTAATGAGAAGCAGAAGACATTGGAACGTAGAATGAAACAAATTCAGGGAAAGAAAGACACAAAGGGAAAGAAAGGCGCAAAAGAAAAGAAATTACGTTATAGGAGTGTAGAGCTGTCTGACGGCAGTATTTTGGAAAGTTATGAATACAAAGAGCTTGTCAACGACATATTGGGAGTGACAAGCTCGTATGGATTAGCAGTTGGTGATTTAAAATTTATATTTGAGCTTATTTCGCGAGATGCAGGTGACCGAACCATTCCGGTTTAAATCATTCGTTCAATCATTTCACGTAATGAATTGGCGATGATTGGTTCAGAAGCTGTTTGAGGTCGCACAGTCGGAATTTGAGTGAAATTTCTAATGTTTAAACTATATTCGTCAGAGTAGATTTTTGTACCATTTTTATATGATATACGGAATACGTAAACTTCATTTACATCAAAGGCGCAACAGTCCATTGGGATTAGTTTGGATTGTCCGGGAGCTAAAATAATTCCCGGTAATCGGTCAAAGTTGTCTTGAAGGGACTGAGGCAGATTTCCAGGGGGATTCACAAATTCAAAGTCTGTGATTATCCCGGCGCTTGCCCCGAAGTTTTTTACTATGAAGTAAGATTTTTGTTCACAAACCGTTATCTGGTCTACATAAATGGTAATACAGGGCTTAGTTGATTGCTCTATATTTTGTGAATTTCTTCGGAGAGATACTACAGAGATTATGATTGCAATGATACTAGTGGCTGATGAACATAGTATGCTGATTATTTCAATGATATCTGATGTTGAAAGTTCCATATGGTACTCCTTTGGTGTTGTTGGTTATTTGTTTACATCGGGGTTTTCGGTTCTGCCCAGTAGGTAATCAACGGAGCAGTCAAGGTAGTCGGCGATACGGGCAAGGCTATCAGCCGCAATCATTTTATCATGGCGCATATTTGACATGGTATTAGAGCCAAGTGATAAATCAGACAACATGTCTTTTAAGGAAATACCTTTATATTTGGCACGAGTTTTGATTGATTCCGCTATATTTAGCGATTTATACATAAAAACACCTCCTGTTTTGTGCAAAGCGATAAAATCACTAAAAATAGCGAACAACTATTTATAATCGCTAAATTTAGTGATAAGATATAACCAAGTTAAGGATTTAACTTAAATATATCACATTAAGGAGGTAAAGCCAATGGGCAAGAAAAAGAAAAACGGTCACAAGAAGCCAACCACAACCGAAAAGGTACTTCTTGCGACCGTCATAATCCAACTCATACAGCAGATAATCGAACTGATTACCGCGCTGATTGAGTAAGGGGAAGGGGCGAAAGCCCCAACCTCCTTTAAAGGATAACGTTTTTTAAAGCCCATTGTCAATATAAATTCATCAAAAAGAGGAGAAAAGCTATGGATATGTTACGAATTGTAGTCAGTGTTGTAAGTATCATTGTAGACATTGTTTTAATTATTGTAATGGTTAGGAGGTGCAAGAAGTGAGTGTAGGAGAAAATATACGCCGAATCAGAGAAGAAAAGAATCTGACACAGGTATATGTGGCAGAGCGTGTCGGGATTTCCCAGGCAATGCTCTGCCAGATTGAAAGAGGAACGAAGAATCCATCATTGCAGATTGGCAAGGAAATTGCGGATACATTGGGCTGCAGTATTGATGATATTGTTGCGTAGAGGAAAGCGAGGCGAAGTAATCATGATTATCCGTACAGAATTTGGTAACTTTGGTTGTCCGGAGGATTTATTAAGATTTATGCAGGAAGAAGGAATCGAAGCCTGCACGGTAAGAAGTGAATACTTGGGCGCGAAGCTCACCCCAATGAGGTTTACGCAGAAAGAGGTTGCGGACTGGATTAGATTGAAGGAGGAATAAGAAGTGTGGTTGTCAAAGAAAAAGTACAAGGCTTTAATTTGCGAATTAGATGAAATCAAGGCAAAACAGCGCAAACTGGAGCAGAAGACGGAACAGAGGCTGCTTAATATGGCAAAAAGAATCCTCAGAGAGCCGGAAAAACTCTCTGAGGAATTAAACCAAATGGATAGGCTTGATAAGTATATTAATGACATTATTAATGATTTGCGAGCAAAGGAAGGATAAAGCATGTTGTGTTACATATGTTCGCCTTATCGTGGGGTGACAAAGGAAGAAGTTGAAAAACATATAAAATATGCCAGAAAACTGACAAGGACGGTATTGTTACACGGACATAGTGCGGTTGCTCCGCACCTATACATAACAAACTGCCTTAATGATTCCAAATCGGAAGAAAGAAAACGAGGACTGGAAGCTTCGTTGGAGATATTAAAAAAATGCGATGTGGTATATGTCGGACAGAAGTTCGGCATTAGTAAAGGCATGTCGGCCGAGATTAAAGAGGCTGAAAAATTAGGAATACTGGTGTTTTACAGGGATTAGGAATACCCGCTCACAGCCCTCAGAAGTTGTTTGCGGATTTGGGTTTTGTTGTGATAGTTCACCTGCTCATGGCGCAAAAAGAATCGCAACAGCACGCGGCAGTGCTGTGTTACCACTGCTGTGTGGCTCACAGGACGTAGTTTAACTAGAAAAACGGCATATCCCCTAACCAAATTTGTAAGTGCTGTAGCCCCCTCGCGGCACTTCAGTCTGATAGCCATGCGGGTTCAAATCCCGCCGTCCTGATTTCAACGTTGAATAATAAAAGACTGTGTGACAGGCACAGCCAGGCACATTTTAAATATCATGATAATAGCGGAAGTGAGGTGATAAGCATGAATGTTATCTGTACCATTAACGACAAAAAGAAAAAGAAGACATACAAATTGGAAGAACTGACCCCAAAACAGCGGGAGGAGTACGGCAGGAAGATAAATGAAAGCGGCATGACCGCAATGGGGTATGTTAAGAAGCAGTGAAAAAGAATATTTTCCATTTACAGCCGTCACAAGCTGTAAATGGATTCACAGGGTGTTTAATCGGAAAAATGGCATATCCCCTAACCAAAATTCCCAGAAGCTGTACCCCCTCACAGCATCGCACGTCTGATAGCCATGCGGGTTCGATCCCCGCCGCCCTGATTCGGGACAAGCTGTTGTCCCGTGGCACGTTAAAGAAATGTATATCACAAAACAGACGGCATCACGCAGCTTCATGCCGCCGGAAAGGAGAAATTTTATGCAGGTAATGGATTTGACAAAGATTGCAAACGGCGCACTGGTGGAAAAGGCACAGGCGGCAATCGAACAGGTTGTACAGAACATGACAGACGTCAATACACCGTATAAAACAAAGCGTTCTGTAACAATAAAAATGACATTTGCACAGGATGAGGAGCGGGAAACTGCGGCATGTGAGATTTCTGTCCAGACGAAGCTTGCGCCGGTAAATCCGGTGAAGACAATGATTGGATTCGGCAGGGATTTAAAGACGAATGAACTGTTTGTAAATGAATGGAGCAAGCAGATTCCGGGACAGATGTCTATGGATATGGAACAGGTACAGCCGGAGCAGAAGGACGAGCCGGAAGAAAGACAGGTAATTGACTACAGAAAAGCAAAGAAAGCATAGGAGGTATTTATGGAAAACGGATTAAAAGAAGCACTGGCATATGCAGTGGGACTTGCAGAACCGCATATTGTTGATTATGCAGGTGGAAGATTTACAGATAAGCAGCTTAGCCGCATTGAGTGTGATGTGAGAGCCTCAGCAATTCACATGAAAACACTGACGGGCTTAGTGGATTACATAAAAATGATGCAGGCAGATACATTAAGGTACGACCAGTGGATTGTACAGGTGAATAGCCCGTTTGAAGTTTCGTTTTATTCTAAGTTAAATGAAGACAGGAAGCGGGAAGCATTAGCGGTTGCGGAAGCTGAATTGCCATCTATAAGATACAATTCATTTACGGAAGCAGAAGATTTTCTGATTGCATTACGTTCCATGTTTGTACAGACAGAAGCAACGGATTTGTTATTGAAGTTTGCAGGAACGGTTGAAATCGGAAGTGTACAGCAGTATAGCGATGACGGCATTTCCCAGAAAGCCACGGTGAAACAGGGAATTTCCGGTAAGGAAGAAGCGATTGTGCCAAGTCCGATAGCGCTGGCACCATTTAGAACATTTATGGAAATTGAACAGCCAGAAAGTGAATTTATTTTTAGAATGAAGTCAGATGACAGAAGTGTTTTCTGCGCATTGTTTGAAGCAGATGGCGGCGCATGGAAGAATGAAGCCATGCAGAGCATTAAGCAGTATCTGGAAGAACAGCTTAAAGATATTGATTTTGTAACGGTTATAGCTTAATAGTTTTTGTCCGGCACAGTGTAGGGCTGTGCCGGATTATATGGCAGGAGCATGATATGACAGTAGAGGAAGTAACGGAACTTTACATCAACCAAGGCAAAAATATGCTTGAAACGGCGCAAGCATTGAATGTGAATCTTTCATATCTGCGGGCATTTATGCAGCGCAATCGGATAACGAAAGATGCCGCAGTCATGCACAAAATTGACAGCGCTAGAAAAGCACAGGAGCGCTGGAAGATGTTAAGTTCCAGTGCAATGGATAAGGACGGTGATATGAGTGGATAAGTCGGAATCAGACAGCGTTGCAAATGCTGTTTATTCTGATTCTACCGGTGTAATTACAGGAAAATGTCCGCACTGCGGCGATTATGTACAGCGGGTTTGGAACTTGAAGTGCTGTGGAAACTGCGGCAGACCAATCAGCTGGAAGGGCATACCGGTAGAGAATTATCACGACTTACCCTAGGAATAAATCTAATCAGAGAAAGAATGCAAAACACAAGTACCATATCACTGGCGGCACCGGTACAGCCAAAGACCGGAAAACAGCAGAGCAGACAGGAGATTATGAGCAGATATTTAAGAAAATAGAGTAGAAAAGCGGATTATAAGCAGTACAGGAGGAGAATTATGGCAATTTACAGGAATATACAAATGGCATTTTGGACGGACATTAAGGTGGTTGACGATTTTACACCGGAGGATAAATTTTTTTATCTGTATCTGCTTAGCAATCCGCATACTAACCTTTGCGGGTGCTATGAAATCAGTGTGAAGCAGATGGCAGATGAAACAGGATACAGCCGTGACACGATTGAAAAGCTTTTAAAGCGTTTTGCGGAAGTACATAAGGTTGCATACTATTCACAGGACACAAAGGAACTGCTCGTGCTGAACTGGCACAAGTACAACTGGACAGCATCCGAAAAGTTCAGAAAGCCTTTGCTGAAAGAAATAAACAGTGTTAAAAACGATAATTTTAAAGGCTATTTACTGGATTTATTTAACGGTACAGATACCGTATCTGTACCGTATCCATACGGTAGTGATACAACTGTTTCTGTTACTGATACTGTTACTGTATCTGATACTGTATCTCCTGTAGATATTGACAGTAATATTATTAACAATAATTGTTCAAGTGAGGCAAATGCGCCGGAGAATAACGGCGCTGATGATGCAGGCTTACAGTATTCACAAAAAATTGAGCGGCAGAAAGTGAAACAGGAAGCCACACAACTGTTTGAAAAATTGTGGGAACAGTATCCGTGTAAGCGTGGTAAGGCAAAAGTGTCGGATTCTGCCAAACTTAAAATGTTAAAAGCCGGAGCAGACCAGATGCAGAGAGCATTAAGCCGTTATCTGCATGATTTGGAGCGGGAAAGCTGGCGCAAGCCGCAGAACGGAAGCACGTTCTTTACTTCCGGGTATGTGGATTATCTGGACAGCAACTATGCATCGGCACCGGAACAGCCACGGAGCCGGGCGGCAGGCACTGGGAATAAGTTTAATAATTTTCAACAGCGCGACATGGATATTGACAGCATGGAAAGGCAGTTGCTTAGTAATGCGATGTAGGAACATTGTGTTTTTGAATTACTACGGAATTGACGACATTTTTGGGAGAAAGATAATGATAAATGGAGAATTGATAGTTGATAATTTTGCCGGTGGCGGTGGAGCTTCTACGGGGATAGAACTTGCAACAGGATATTCAGTTGACATAGCAATCAATCATGATCCGGAAGCCATTCGTATGCATCAGACGAATCACCCCAGTAGTAGACATTATTGCGAAGATGTTTGGCAGGTAAATCCGGTTGAAGTATGCAATGGACATCCGGTCGGACTTGCATGGTTTTCGCCGGACTGCAAACATTTTTCAAAGGCAAAGGGCGGGAAGCCGAAAGACAAGAACATTCGAGGTCTTGCATGGGTAGCCTGCCGATGGGCAGGTCTTGTAAGACCACGAGTAATTATGTTGGAAAATGTGGAAGAATTCAAAACGTGGGGACCGCTTAACAGAAGACATCATCCAATAAAAAATAAGCAAGGGAAAACGTTTAAAAAATTTGTACAGCAGCTTACAGAATTGGGATACGAGGTTCAGTTTAAAGAACTTGTTGCAGCGGACTATGGTGCACCAACAATGAGAAAGCGTTTTTTTATGATTGCCAGGTGTGACGGAAAAACGATTGTATGGCCGGAGCCAACACATGCGCCGGCAGACAGCGTGGAAGTGAATACTGGACTGCTTAAACCGTATACGGGAGCGTATACGCAGCTGGATTTCTCGTTACCGTGTCCCAGCATTTTCGATACGTCAGAGGAGATTAAAGAAAAGTATGGAATACGGGCTGTACGTCCGCTTGCACCTAAAACGATGGATAGAATTGCAAGAGGAATTAAAAAGTTTGTATTAGAAAATCCAGAGCCATTTATTATTCAGTGTAACCATGGAGGAGAACGCAGACCAAATGACATACGTGAGCCTATGCCGACAATCACTGGTAAACATGGATATGGAATAGTAGCTCCGACCTTAATTCAGTATCATTCTGAAACAGCAGGGGAGGTTCGGGGGCAGAAAATCCAAAATCCCATAATGACAGTTGATAGTTCAAACCGGTATGGATTGGTTTCTTCATTTTTAAGTAAATTTTACAAATCAGGAATTGGACAAGATGAAAGAGAGCCGCTACATACCATAACGACTTCTGCCGGTCATTTTGGAGAAGTAAGAGCATTTTTGATTAAATATTATGGCGCAGGAACCGGTCAGGATATTAAAAAGCCTTTGGATACAGTAACATCACGAGATCGATTTGGGCTTGTAACGATAGCAGGAGTGGATTATCAGATTGTAGATATCGGGCTTAGAATGTTAGAACCAAGGGAACTGTATGGGTGTCAGGGATTTCCAGACGATTACATAATTGATCACGATTACAAAGGAAAAACATATTCTCGCAGTGAACAGGTACGCAGATGCGGAAATGCAGTGTGTCCGCCAATACCGGCGGCGATGGTGCGTGCTAATCTGCCGGAACTGTGCATAGCAAAGAGGACAGGAAACATCAAGATTGCCTGTGAACAGACAGGACAGTTTAAATTTGCGTAAGGAGGTATGAAATTATGAGCATGTCATCAACGATAAAAAGTGGGTTGAGGGGACTCGAACCCCTCGGCGCCCAACTACTACATACGCTTTGCTCCTATTTCATTGGTTCCTGATGCAAAAACCCGCGCTCGCCTGCACCCGCTGAAATGCTATTTACTACAGAAGTAATTGTCATAAGAGTACCTCCCGAAAAGATAAATCTGAAATTACAGTTATTTTTTAGGTTATGCGTCCACATGACAGAGCAACAAGATAAAATTATCGCAAGTAGTGAAGTGAATGGCTTAATTACGAATATATGATACATCCTGTGTAGAAAAAAGTCAAAAGGTCAAGAAAGGAGAAGATTTATGGCAAAGCATAGAGATATTTTAGGCAACGAAAGAGAAATTGAAGATAAGACAATAACAATTAGTCTTGAAAAGTACAACACATTGATTATCAAAGAAGCAATCGCTGATGGACTTATACAGGCCAAAAACAAGGAGAAGAAATTGGTTCAAGATACAGATGAATTATTGGAAATGTATAATGATATTGTTAAAGACCTTGAAAAGCTTAAAGAATATCAGCAGTTAGAGGAGCAGGGCACACTTATCAAGTTACCTTTCAAGGCAGGAGATTGGGTATATCTGATAAGCGAAAACTTTATTGAACCATGTACAGTTGAAGCAATATTCTTGTCGGATTATATGGATAAAGAGTGGAATCACAGCAACATGGCAGAAATTTATTACAACAGAGAAGACTGTCCTTATGTATCTACGGAAATATACTTTACTGATATTGGCAAAACAGTATTCCTTACAGAATCTGAAGCAGAAGCAAAATTGAAAGATATCAAAGCAAATCGGATTTAAAATTTTGTGCATAAGGAGATGTAAACGTGAAGATTATTGACAACCAGCCGCAGGCACAGATACTCGAAGATAAGATAACAGCAATAAGACAGACCAGGTATTCTGACAACGACTGCATGAATGCGGCGGTGCAGACGATTGTCATAGATGAACTGGTGGACATGTGGGAGAAGTTACAGAAGTAATGGAGTCCGTTACCGTAAAAGCGGTAACGGGCTTTTCGGCATTCAGGAAAGGACAGAGAAAATGAGAAGGATAAAATATTTTGCGGGACAGCACGAAACAAAGCCCATTAAAGACCAGCGGGAACTGGATGCGCTGTATGGCTATTTTTTAAACCATATAAGAGATGCAAAAACAGACTGTAAAAGGTATCAGTGGGAGCGGAACTATATGCTGGTACACATTGGCTTAAATACGGCATTCAGGGCAGAGGACTTGTTGCAGCTGCGGGTGGTGGACGTGGAAAAAGGGTATATGTCTATAAAAGAGAACAAAACAGGGAAAATGCAAAACTTCAGAATGAATAAGCAGTTGCACGAAGATATTCTTGAATATATCAATAAATACAATCTTGGCAAATATGATTACCTGTTCCGGGGACAAAAGAAATATGTAGATGATAAAGCCTATATCTATCCGATTAATCGTCAAATGGGCTATAAGATTGTATCAGCGGCGGCGGAAGCAATCGGAATTCCGTATACATTTGGATTACATTCGTTACGCAAGACATTTGGTTATCAATATATTAAGAAAGGTGGCAAGACTCTTACGCTGATGAAAATGTACAATCATGCAAGTCCGGATGTTACTTTGCGGTATGTTTGCTGGGGCAAAGAAGACGCGGAGCATGACCGGGAAGCAATGTATATCGGACCGAAGGGAATGAACAGAAAAAGGTAAGTTATCCACAAAAATAACGGGATTTACACTTACGGTATCATTTTTGCGTTAGAAAAAGATAGTTGATATAATTGGAGCATAGGAAAATACAGAGGTTGCAGAGCTAAAAGCGGCAGGAGAAAAAATTATACACTTTTAGCAGTTATGTATCATTTTTTAGGGAGGGTTGTGGATAAATGCAGAACGCGACAGATGAGAATAAAATTGAATTTTTAGAGGGGTACAGGAGAGCAAAACTAAGGGAAGAAAATTATAAGCTTGAATCAGAGGCACTTATCAATTGCCGGTTAATTTCATCATCAAAGATTACCGGAATGCCGAAAGAACATAACAATAAAAAGGATTTATCACAGTTGCAGGAGTTCATTGAGAAGCGAAGTCAGGAATATATTGGCTACAGATATACAGCAGCAATGCGTGCGGCAGAGATTATGGAGTATATAAACAGACTGGACGATGAGCTTGAAAAGAAGATACTGTTGTTAAGATATATACAGCTGGATAGCAAAAACCGCCTGCGGGACTGGAATTATATAGCGGACAAGATTGGATACAGCAGAGCGGCACTGCACAAGTATTACAAAAATGCGCTGGAGCATTTGCAGATTCCTTAAAAAAATAAAAGTGTAGACAAAAATAGACACAAATAGACATTCATATGTGTTAATATAGTATCTGTCAAAACTGCATTTGATTTATTCCAAGGGAAGGGAGTGCCTTAAAACAAGGCATTCCCTTTTGTCGTGTGCGGGGAAGACAAATATTGCGTGGAGAATATTATGGCGAAAGAATTTAGTAGAAAGTTTTATGACAGTCCGCAGTGGAGAAGAACACGAAAAGCTTTTATAAAATATCGTCAATCAATCGATGGTGGATTGTGTCAGATGTGTAAAGAGAAGACAGGATATATTGTTGACCATGTAACGGAACTAACTCCGTACAATATCAACAATCCAGATATTGCATTAAGCTTTGACAACTTTCAGTATCTTTGTCATAAGTGTCACACAAAGAAAACATTTCGCAGACAGGAACGGTATACATTCGATGAGAATGGAATGATTATACCTAAATCCCCCCCTGTTAAGGATATTCAGTAAGCTTGCTGTAACCGTTAGCCCCACATTCATTTGAAACACAGGTCATGTGCGAAGGGGGTGTGGTAAATCGTTGAAAGGAGGCAAAAAAGTGGCAGTAAAAAAAGAAGAATACGCTGGTTTATCAAAAGATGAGATTGTTAAGAAAGAGTACAAGAAACTTAGCGGAATATACACACGGCTTGACGCCAAAATGAAGAAAGTTGTTGATCCGTTGTTACGTGAAGCTGCATTTATGGCGGCAAGTTTGTATGAACTTCGACAGATAATCAATGAAAAAGGATACACAGAAGCATATCAAAATGGTGCAAATCAAAAGGGTATTAAGAAATCTTCTGAGGTGGAAATTTATAACACTATGATTAAAAATTATAGTGCGATAATGAAACAGCTTACGGATTTGCTTCCGAAGGATGATTTAAAGAAATCGGATGATGACGGATTTGACGATTTTGTACAGGGACGAGAGGATATTTAGTGACAGGTGTCAAAAAATATCCGTTAAGTTACAATCCGATTATCGAATATTACAGCAAGATTGAAAATGGGGAAATAGTTGTAAGTAATAAGATTCGCAAATGGTATAAATACCTTGTATGGCACATTGAAAATCCTGATGAATATATTTATTCGACAAAACGCGCAAATCATGTACTGGAGTTTGCTGAAAATTATTGCAAGTTATCCAGACATAAAAAAGGAACAACCAATGATGTCAGACTGGAATTGTGGGAAAAGGCGCATCTGGCGGCTGTATTCGGATTTGTTGATATTAATGGGAACCGGCAGTGCAGAGAATCGTTGCTGATTGTTGGCAAGAAAAACGGTAAGTCATTACTTGCTTCGATTGTAGGAACATATATGCAGGTGGGGGACGGAGAACCCGGACCCGAAGTATATGCTGTTGCAACAAAAAAGGAGCAGGCTCGAATCGTATGGAATGAAGCAAAAAGAATGGTAAATAAGTCAAGAGCATTAAGAAGACGTATTAAACCACTGGTTGCAGAATTATCCAGTGAATCTTACAACGAAGGCTTTTTTAAACCACTTGCCAGCGATAAAGACAGTCTTGACGGATTAAACGTGCATTGTGTATTAATGGATGAAATACATCAATGGAAGAACGGCAAGGCACTTTATGACATTATGGCTGACGGTGTTACAGCGCGCGATCAGCCGCTTATTTATATTACTTCGACAGCCGGAACGATACGAGAGGATATTTATGACCTGAAATATGACGAGGCAAACAGGGTAATAAATGGACTGTTTGATGAAAACGGATATAAAGACCCGCATTTTTTCCCGTTTATTTATGAGCTTGACAGCAGAAAAGAATGGGTGGATAAGGATTGCTGGAAAAAGGCAAATCCGGGGCTGGGTACAATAAAGAATATTGATACATTGGCAGCAAAGGTGACAAAGGCAAAGGAGAATCCTCTGCTTGTTAAAAATCTTGTATGCAAAGAGTTTAATATTCCGGAAACAAGCAGTGAAGCATGGCTTACATACGAGCAGGCAAATAATACAGCAGTATTCGATGTAGCTGAATTAAAGCCGCGTTACGGAATCGGAGGTACTGACTTGTCCGCAACTAACGACTTAACAGCCGCAAAGGTAGTATTCATGATACCGAATGATGAGCATATTTACGTTATGCAGATGTATTGGATACCGGAAGATACCATAGAAAGACATGTGAAAGAAGATAAAATACCGTATGATTTATGGATTGAGCGTGGATATGTAAGAACATGTCCGGGCAATAAAAATCACCCGAAGTATGTTACACAGTGGTTTTTGGAAATTCAGAATGAGTATGATATATACATTCCATGGATTGGATATGATGCGTGGAGTGCTGCATACTGGGTAGAGGAAATGCAGACATTTTTTGGGAAAGAAAGCATGATACCGGTACGACAGGGTAAACAGACTTTAAGCAGTCCGATGAAAACAATGGGAGCTGACTTGGATAAAAAAATTATTGTATATAACAATAATCCTGTTGATAAGTGGTGTCTATGCAATACGGCTGTGGATATAGACAGAAATGATAATATACAGCCGATTAAAACCAGCAATCCGAGAAAACGAATTGATGGAACGGCCGCATTATTAGATGCCTATGTTGTTTTACAGCAAAAACTAAATGATTATCAGACAATGATTTAAAAGCAGGGAGGTGAAAAGGTGGGAATATTAAGCAGATTTAGAAATGCAAAAGTGGTTGAACGCTACAAAATGGTGACTGAAACCGGCAATGGTTTTTATGCATGGAATGGAAAATTGTATGAAAGTGATATTGTAAGAGCCTGCATCAGACCGAGGGTAAAGGCAATGGGGAAATTGGTTGCAAAGCATATCAGGGATTCTACCAATGGTTTTGCGGTTAATCCGGTGCCGTATATACGCTTTCTGCTTGAAGACCCCAATCCGTATATGACCGGGCAGATGTTACAGGAGAAGGTAACGGCGCAGCTTGCATTAAACAATAATGCGTTTATCCTGATTATTAGAGATGATTTTGGAATTCCGTGTGAACTATATCCAGTACCGTCCAATATGGTAGAAGCAATTTATGATAAAAGCTATAATCTGTATTTGAAATTTTATTTTTACAATGGAAAACAGTGTACTGTGCCATATAGTGATGTAATACATTTGCGGGACGATTACAATGAAAATGATATATTCGGAAGCTCCCCGGCAAAGGCCTTGACGGATTTGATGAATGTTGTAGGGTCGATTGACCAAGGAACAATTAACGCTATAAAAAACAGTGGGATTATACGCTGGCTGTTAAAGTACAATACCCCGCTCCGTCCGGAAGATTTGAAGAAAAATGTTAAAGAGTTTGCTGAAAATTATCTGGCTGTACAGTCTGATAGTTTAGGTGTGGCAGGAACAGATGCAAAGGCTGATGCCATAAGAATTGAACCGAAGGACTATGTACCGAATGCGGCACAGACGGACAGAGTAACTGAAAGAGTATATTCGTTTTTCAATACAAACAAAAAAATTGTTCAGTCAAGCTATAATGAAGACGAGTGGAATAGTTATTATGAAGCAAGGATAGAACCAGATGCAAAACAACTGAGTGATGAATATACAAGAAAGCTGTTCAGCAGGAGAGAAAGAGGAAGCGGCAACAAAATAATTTTTGAAGCGGCGAGCCTGCAATATGCTTCAATGTCAACCAAAATGCAGCTTATGCAGATGGTGGACAGGGGTGCAATGACACCGAATGAGTGGCGTGCAGTTATGAATTTAGGACCGATTAAAAATGGAGATAAAGCAATAAGACGACTTGATACAGCAGTAGTAGAAGGTGGTAAGAAAGATGAAGACAGTTAATGTGAAAGGTACGATTGTAACCAACAGTAATAAGTGGATATACGACTTTTTAGAAATAGAAGCGGTGTGTCCGGCTGATGTACAGAAAGCGTTTGATGAAGCACGTAGCGAAGATGTTACAATCGTGATTAATTCCGGTGGCGGAGATGTGGGCGCAGGAAATGAAATAGCATATACGATACAGCAGTATGCCGGAAAGACAACAGCAGATGTTGTTGGCTACTGCTGTTCCGCGGCCACACTGGCGGCTTGTGCCGCAGATAGGGCAAGAATGCTGCCAACAGCATTATATATGATACATAATGTTTCTGGTGGTTTTCAAGGAGATTACAGAGAGCTGGCACATGGTTCGCAGGTACTAAAAACAGCAACGGAAGCAGTAAGCAAGGCATATCAGTTAAAGACCGGAAAAAGTGAAAATGAGTTACTGGAACTTATGAATAATGAAACATGGTTAAGTTCGAATCAAGCACTTGAAATGGGATTTATTGATGAGGTTATAGGCAGCAGTTCTAATACCATTACATTAAATAATGGCATAGGAACGGTATTGTCAGACAAAGTAATTGAAAAAATAAGAACTATGAGTATTAATCATCCGGAGGAAAACCCAAAGGATGATTTTTTAATACAAAAAAATAAGGCACAATTAAAACTTTTAAGAATGAAAGGAGTATAGCAGCCATGAAATTTATGAATGTGGTGAAGAAATTCAAGGGTAAAGAGGAGTATCTGAATTATCGAAAAACAATGCTTGATGAAGCTGAACAGATGATTAACGAAGGTAAAATTGAGGAGGGAAATGCAAAGCTGGAGGATGTAAAGGAACTGGATGAAGATTTTGAAGCATTTGCACAGACAAAAGCAAATCTCGCAGCATTAAGTGGAGCACAGCCGCAGGTTAATCTGGAAAATTTAATGGGAAACAGCAGTGTACAGGGCGCAGTCATTGCGGTTACGGATAATAATAATCCGGGACAGGATATGTATGATTCGTTAGAGTACAGAAACGCATTTATGAATAATGTCATTCACGGTACACCTATTCCAGAAAGGTTTAAAAATTCCAATGAGAACACAAAGACCACGGATGTGGCAACAGTTATTCCAACAACGACTATGAACAAAATTATTGAAAAGCTGGAAACTGTTGGCAGGATCTATGCGAAGGTAACGAAAACTGCATTTAAAGGCGGGTTAGCAATTCCAACTTCAACAGTGAAGCCGGTTGCATCGTGGGTTGCAGAAGGAAAAGGTTCAGACAGGCAGAAAAAAACGACAGGTAAAATTACTTTTAATTATTACAAGTTAAGATGCGCGATTTCAATGTCGATTGAAACACAGACAATGGCACTGTCGGCATTTGAAGCAAAATTCGTTGAAAATGTTACGACAGCAATGATTAAAGCAATCGAACAGGGGATTTTTACCGGCACAGGTTCGACGGGCGGTCAGATGACAGGTTTCTTAACGGAAACTGTAACGGATGATAAAAAGGTTATGATTACAAAAGCAGGGAAGATTACATATAAGGATTTATGTGCGGCAGAAGCGGCATTGCCGGAAGAATATGAAAATGGTGCAGAATGGTATATGAGAAAGGCAACATTCTTTAATCAGATTGCCGCAATGACTGATTCCAATGGACAGCCGGTTGCAAGGGTGAATGTTGGCATTAATGGAAAGCCGGTATATAACATTCTGGGCAGACCGGTAAACTTTACACAGTATATGCCGGCATATGCGGATACTGTAGAAGCGGATACAATCGTGGCATGTATTTACGATATGTCAGCGTATGTAATTAATACAAATCTTGCAATGACGGTAAAGCGTTATGAAGATAATGAAACAGATGACCAGGTAACAAAGGCGATTATGATTGTGGACGGAAAGTCTACAGAGAATGAAAGTCTTGTGGAAATCGTTAAGAAATCGGCATAAATTTTGCATAAAAAGCGGTAAAAACGGCGCGTTTTTATCGCTTTTTTTAAAGAAATGAGGTCATTATGAGCAGTATTCTTGATGAAATCAGACGCGATTTAAGGAAAAAATCCAATTCTTTAGACGGTGAAATTGAAGCTTTAATAGAGGCGGCTAAATGTGATTTAGAGTTATCAGGGATTGATTCTGAGAAGAAGAAAGCAGACGGTGATGATATAGATCCGCTGATTTATACGGCAATAAAATTGTACTGTAAAGGCAATTTTGGTTACGATGACCAGTCAGGGACATATAAGACTGCTTATGAAAACTTAAAAATCGCATTAGCTTCATCGTTTGAATATAGAAAGCAGGAATGATATGTATACAGATGAAGCACTTCTTTTATATAAAAGTAAGGAAACGGATTCGGACGGTTTTGATATTGATACTGTTGAACGTTATGAAGTATATGTGGATGTAAAATCTGTAAAAAGAGCGGAATTTTATGCAGCGATGCAGGCAGGCATGAATCCGACAATATCCATGAGTACAAGAACAGAGGAATATGAACAGACAAAGCATATTGTTAATGGCAGAGCACAGTACGCACAATATGTTGTGTATGATGATGCCGAATATAAAATTCTGCGTTCTTACGACACTGGAAATGGTATGATTGAGCTTACGCTTGGGACAGAGTAGGAGGATTTATGGCAGCTTGTAATTTTAATATTGATACGGATTTTTTAAGAACATTGGATAATCTTGAAAATATTGAACAGGTGACGGCTGAAATATTAAAAGAAGGTGCCAATATTATAACCGAAACTGAAAAAAGAGAGATTTCCCATATCCAGACAGGGGATATGAAAAATTCCATTAAACCGACTAAAGTTAAAAAAAATCAGTATGGCCAGTATATCGTTGTACGGCCGACAGGAAAAAGTCAGACGTATATAGACAGGCAGGGCGGTATGAAAGACAGAAAAACAACAGTTCGGAATATGGAAAAATTTGTATACAATGAATATGGGACAAGCCAGCAAAGCGCAAACCCAATACAGCAAAAGGTTGTTAAAATGACCGCTTCTGATATTGAAAGTGTGGCATCTAAAATAATGCAGAGGATTGTAAAATGATTAATTCATTAATAGTAAATATACTGTCAGAGTATATAAACAGGAAAGATGTGAAGTATCTGAAATATTCAGGAACAGCGGATACATATGCAGTGTTTAATTATGCTGATGAAAGAGGCGCTAACTATGCAGATGATGAACCGGAAGATATTGAAAACAGTATACAGGTTCACATTTTTACAAAATCACCTGCCGTATACAAAGCAATAAAAGGGGCAGTGAGAGAAGCACTGTTTAAGGCGGGATTTAGTTATCCGGCAATCGCAGAACAGTATGAAAAAGAAACTAATTATTATCATGTTGTGTACGAATGTGAATTCGTAGAAGGGAGAGAATAATGGCAACAATCGGTTTAAAATATCCTGTAGTAGCAGTGTATGATGATACTAATGGAACTCCGGCATATAAAAACGGAATGGTTATGGCAAAAGCTATGAAGGTAGACTTGAAGTGGAATAAAAATGATGCAGAATTGTATGCAGATGATGCCCTGGATGAGGCAGATACTTCTATTACAGGAGGTACAGAAACGTTAGGAATTAATGATCTTGCGTATGAAGTGCAGGCGTTAATTTTAGGACATAAATTTAATCAGGAAACAAAAGAACTTACTGTAAATGAAAACGATGTTGCGCCGCACGTTGGACATGGCTTTTATGGAAAGGTAAAGCGCAGCGGTGTTGAGAAATTTCGTGCGGTATGGCTGTATAAGATGATGTTTTCAGAACCAGACGAATCGCTTGAAACAAGGGGAGAAAAAACGGCATTTGGAACACCGAGCCTGGAAGGAAAAATCATGAAGGGCTGTGATGGTAATATTAAAATTGAAGCAATAGTCGATACAGAAGCTGAGGCTGTTGCATGGCTTAATAAGAGAGCTGGTATTACAGCAGAATAATTAAATTTAAGCCGGCAGAAATGCCGGCTTATTTATCGGAGGTATTATGTTAGATACATTTAAACAGATTGAATTGAGCAGAACCCGATTTGAAGATGTAAAAAACAAAAACGGTAAGATTATTGATACAAAAATAGTCACAGATACAAGAAATTATGTGCTTACTTTTAATGTAAATGTAATTGATCAGCTTGACCAGAAGTATAAGACAGAGGATAAAAATGGATTTCAGCTTTTCCTTGAAAAGCTTGATTCACAAAATTTAGATGATATATGGAAAGCATCTGTCGATTTTCTTACAATGTGCGTAAATGAGGGAATACGGCAGGAAAATAAGCATAGGGAAGATGTTGGACTGGAAAAGTTAGAGTATTTAAGAAATGATGAAATCAATATCACTGCAATGAATTCCACGAGTCTTGCATTGGAAGTATTAAGTAATGGAATGCCGCAGCAAAAAAACTAGATGACCAGGATACAGAAACGGAAAGTGATTTCGATTTTGTAGCCTGGATTTTTTATATAGGAATGAACCGGCTTGGATTTAATGAGGAAGAAGTGGGGAATATGTCTTTAAAGAAATTTTTCCGGTTATATGAATCATACAAAATGACATTTGATGTTGAACTGATTCGATCAGCAAACAAAATAACCTATTCGGAAAGTGAACGGCAGGCGGCGCTGACAATGGACGATGCAATTCCGTTTTAGGGGAAAGGAGCAATATGGCAACGGTAAAAACAGGAATTACACTGGCGGCAGAAGGAGAAAAGGAATTCCGGAAAGCAATAAGTAATATTAATCAGCAGATGAAAACAATGAAATCTGAGCTGAAAGCCACAACAGCTGAATTTAATGCGAATGGAAAGGAAAGTGAAGCATTAAAGGCAAAACAGAAAGGTCTTGCAGAACAGATTGTATTGCAAAAAGAAAAGATTGCAAAACTTAGGGAAGCCACTCAAAAAGCAACTGAAGCATATGGAGAGAACAGCAATAAAACACTTAATTGGAAAAACTCCATGTATCAGGCGCAAAGTCAGCTTGTGGCGATGGAGCAGGAATTAAAGAATGTTAATTCACAGACGGAAAGAAATACTCCTGTATTAGACAGGCTTACAGACAGTCAGAGAAAATATGAAACGGAGATGAAAGCGGCCAGTTCAGAGATGAAGCTGTTGCAAAGCCGGTATTCAGATAATTCCAACAGTGCAAAAGCATTAAATGAGAAACAGAGTATTTTAAACAAGCAGATAGATATTCAGCAGAATAAAGTTGGACTGCTTACAAGAGCATTGCAAGAAGCTTCTGTAGAATATGGAAAGAATAATGAAAAAACAGTACAGCTTAAAGATTCTCTTTATCAGGCAAAAGCTGAACTGATTGATTTTGAAGAACAATTAAAAAAAGTAAAAGAAGCAACACCCAATTTTGATAAACTGACAGAACAAATTGATACTGCTGGAGAAAAAATACAGGGTTTAGGCAAAAAGACATCAGTAGTATCGGGGGCTGTGGCGGCAACAGGTTTGGCCGCAGCTAAATCAGCATCTAGTTTTGAAGATGCAATTGCAAAGGTGTCCACAATAGCAGATGAGTCCGAGGTGCCAATTGAAGATTTACAAAAAGCAATACAGGAATTGTCCGACCAGACAGGAATTGCATCCACGGATATAGCAGAAAATGTATATAATGCAATATCGGCGGGACAGAAGACCGGAGATGCCGTTAATTTTGTAAGTAATGCAACAAAATTAGCAAAAGCAGGTTTTACAGATTCTGCGGCGGCAACGGATATACTTACAACAGCGCTTAATGCGTATGGGCTTGAGGCTTCTGAGGTAACAAATATTTCTGATTTACTGATTAATACGCAGAATCTGGGTAAAACAACAGTAAATGAGCTGGCATCGGCAATGGGTAAAGTAATTCCGACAGCAAAAGCAGATAATGTACAGATGGACCAGCTTGCTACTTCGTATGCAATACTTACATCTAAGGGTATTGCGACAGCAGAATCAACTACATATCTGAACAGTATGCTGAATGAAATGGGCAAAAGCGGCTCAACTGTAGACGGCATTTTAAGGGAAAAGACGGGAAAATCATTTAAAGAGCTATCAGCGGATGGAAAAACTCTGGGAGAGATTCTTGAAATAGTAAATGAATCAGCGGTAAAAAATAAAAAGAGTTTTTCAGACATGTTTTCCAGTTCGGAAGCAGCCAAAGCAGGAGTTGTTCTTTTAGGTGACTCGGCAGAAGATTTTAATGGTGTACTTGAAAAAATGCAGACCTGTACAGGGGCTACAGACACAGCTTTTTCAAAGCTTGATACAACCAGCAAGACTATTAATGTTACTTTGAACAAGGTGAAAAATTCAGGAACAGGACTGGGACAGGCAATTTTAACGGCAGTAACTCCGAAACTGAATAAGCTTGCAGAAGTAACAGATACAGCGACAAAGAAATTTAATGCGCTGAATGACAAGCAGAAGAACACGATTGTTGTTATTGGTGGAGTAGTGGCAGCAGCAGGACCGGCATTAATTGCATTGGGGAAAATGGCAACAGGTATATCAGCGGTAATAAAAACAATAAAGACAGCGGGAACAGCCGTTTCGGCATTAAGTGGATTAATGGCAGCAAATCCGGTATTCGGTGGAATTGCACTTACGGTAGCGGGAATTGCGGCATTGACGGCTGGAATTGTTGCACTGTCAAAAGCAACGGGGGATCATTCAGCGGCAGTAAAACAGATGACAGATACAGAGGAACAGCATATTGCAGCTGTCAATGACAGCAAAAAGGCATATGATGAAATCATGTATGCCAAAAATGAAAATGTAAAATCAATTTCGGCTGAATATGCAAATTTACAGGCACTATCAACAGAACTTGTCAATCTTGTTGATGAAAACGGCAAAGTAAAGGAAGGATATGAAGACCGCGCCAATACAATAACCGGATTGTTAAGCAATGCGCTTGGAATTGAAATAAGCATGACAGACGGTGTGATTGACAATTATCAGGATTTAAAAGGATCTATTGATGATGTGATTCGTTCCAAGCAGGTGGAGGCATTGCTGAATGCAAATGAGGCGGCATATACAGAAGCCATAGAGAAAAGAACCGAAGCATTTACAAATATGTCTAATATACAGCAGGACGTGCAAAAGACAGAAGCAGAGCTGGCAGAACAGAAGAATAAATATAATCAATCAATGAGAGATTATAACGAGGCAATGAAAAAGGGTTCTGACAACGCGTTGGAGTATAAAGAGGCAATTGCAAATGCGGAAGATGAGATTGCAAGATTGAATAAAAATCTTGATGAACAGAATAATACATTACATTCAGCTCAGGAAGTATATGCGGGATATGTCGGAACAATAGACAATTATAACAGTCTTATGGGTGCTTCTGTGAGCGGAAATGCAGAAGATATTGAAAATGCCATAAACAAAATGACAAATAACTGGATTTCTGCCGAAAACGGAACAAGAGAAAGTCTGCAGAATCAAGTGACCAACATGGAAAATACATTTAATGCTATGCAGCAGGCGATTGAACAAAATGCTCCCGGTGTAACACAGGAAATGGTTGATAGTCAGGCTAATATGGTTGCACTGGCAAAAGCAGAGCTGGATAAATTAGCGCCACAGGCAGAAACAGCAACCACTAATGCTGGTAATGCGGCTGCAGAAGGGATTATGAAAACGACTCCAATGGTAACTAGTGCATCTTTTGATATGATTATGAATTCAAAACGTATGATAGAAGCCGTTGATTTTTCAGAATCAGGACAAAATGCAGCGCAGGAAGTGGCTGACGGAATAGAATCAAAAGAGGACGATATTGAGAATGCAACAGAGAACAGTTTTAGTGGAGCCAATGCCTATATTAAGGCCTTGCCTGGCAAGGGACAAGAATGGGGTGCTGATTTTGGTGATGGCTTAATAAGTGGTATGAAGTCTAAAAATAGTGGAATTGCTTCGGCAGCAGAAGGAATTGCCGGAACAATTCGCTCTTTTTTGCATTTTTCTGTTCCTGATGAAGGACCTTTGACGGATTATGAAAGTTGGATGCCGGATTTTATGGAAGGTTTATCTCAGGGAATCAGTAAAAATAAATTTAAAGTAACGAATCAGATAAAAGGGCTTGCAAAAGAAATGAATCTTGATGTTGGAGCAGTTAAAACAGGTACAACAGCAGTGACATTTAACAGTGAAAAATTAGACAGATTATGTCAGCTCGCGGAGCAATACTTTCCGCAAATTGGCAATGTTAATTTAGATGGCAAGGCAATTACACGTACAGTAAGCGGTAATATGCTTAGTAACAGGGGGTTATGCAGATGAAAGTAAATGACATTGATATATCACAATATAATGCCATACAAAGCAGTGTACAGATAGAATCATCAGAATTTCAAAGCACATATTTTTGGAATGACGGAGCATTATCCCCCTTTTTCCTTCAAAAGAAGGCTAAAATAAAAAAAATACAGCTGCAGTTTGCGGTAAAGGGAACCGACAGGGATGTAATAGAATTGAATATGAGCCGGATACTGGAAAAGATGAGTGTACCGGCGGTTTATCAGTTTGATAAAATACAACACCAGTTTTATTGCATTGCAGAAACACCGCAGATAGTTGCGGTAAGCAAGCGCTTTAAATTGATGAGTGCCACGCTTTATGGATATGAATTTTCGGATGAAAGACGATATGAGTTTGAAGATGAAGTAACAGTTACGAATATTGCAACGGCGGAGTCACCGGCAGTATTGCAGATTACAAGTAATATTGGATTAAACAGTCTGACAATTACAGGACTTACAGAAGATACGATAACGGTTACGAACATTGTAAAAGATTCATTGCTGTTGATTGATTCGGAAAGCGGAATTATCACGCAAGATGGTATAAATAAGTATGGTGATTGTGATATGTGGGAATTTCCGGTAATAAAGCCGGGACAGAACACGGTTCAATTAAGCAGTAAGTGTACGGCTGTTTTAACATATAAACCAAGATATCTTTAATTTAGGAGGACACAACAATGTTATCAAAATCATGCGAAACAACAGAAAAAAAGAGTTACATGGTGCGGGGAAGCAGCACCGTAAAGGCAGATGATGGAACAACGACAACGGTATGCACATTCAGTACCGGATTTGATAAGGTCAACGGCACACTGCCGGACAGCTCTATCGTGAGCATTACACAGACGGTATTAAACAGTAAGCTCTACAAAGAGAATAAGACACAGTGCCGTGCAGATTACACGGAATTTGCGGACTATGTAGATGCATTGATTGATGGAACGGCGGAGGAATAAGATGAAGGTAAAAATGAAATTAGGTGAATTACAGAGTGTAATTGTGAATTTGCAGGCGGTAAAGGCAAAGAAGCTGCCGGTTAAGGTGCAGTATGCGCTTGCAGTAAATATTAAGACACTGACAGAGAAATATGTGGCATACAACACCCAGCGGACAGAGATTCTCGAAAAGGACTGTGTAAAGGATACGGACGGACACCCGGTATTAAAAGACCGGGTAACAAAAAATGCCGCCGGTGAAGTGGTGAATACACAGCAGGAATACACCTACGGCAGTGATGATGACAGGGAAAGGGCATTAAAGGAAGTTGCCGAATTAAACAGCATTGAGGAAGAACTGGAAATGAATAAGATTACGCTTGAAGAATTAGAACGCTGCGATGAGGAGCCATATGATGGATTAACCGGAACCAACGTGCAGGATATGCTGTTTATGATTTCTGAATAAAAAAGGAAAGCGAGGGCGGCAATGCTTCGATTGTTAAATGCACAGCGGCAGATTATGCCGCCGGTTACAACTTATAATGATTTGAGAATAGAGCGTGTGCTGGACTATGATGACCGCACGCTCTATTTTTCTGTTCCGGTATGTGCCATGCCGGAAGAAATGAAGCTGGAGAACTATATCCAGACGAAAGAGGACGAATATGTTATACGTCAGATGAATCTGAATGGCGACAGCTATGAAATAACGGCGCAGCTGAATGTGGAGGAACTGGAAGGCACGCATTTTGATACTTTTGCGACAACAGAGCAGACGATTGTACAGGCGATGAACCTTGCATTTGCAGGCACAGGCTGGCGGTGTGAGAGCAGTCTGACAAAAAAGCGGACGATTAAAAAGACCAATGCTTCTGCATGGGAGATTTTAAAACAGGCGGTAAAGACGTATCGTGTTGAACCGATGATTGACAGCTTAAATAAAGTGGTGACATTTACTGAAAAACGCGGAAGCGACAGAGGAGTGTATTTTAGCAGCCAGTTAAATCTAAAATCTGTCGGACAGCAGGCGCAGACAACGGATTTTTATACACGGATTATTCCGATCGGAAAAGACGGATTGACGATTGAAGCCATAAACGGCGGTAAAAAGTATCTTGAGGACCACACCTACAGTCCGAAGATAAAGACGTATTACTGGAAGGACGAGCGTTACACGGTACCTGAAAGCCTGATGGAAGATGCAATGGAGAAGCTGCACGACCTTGCGCATCCGGTTGTTGCATATACCTGTGATGTACTTGACCTGGCAAAGGTGAGCCGGAAATACAGCATTTTACAGTTCGGTATCGGTGATACGGTGCTGATTATTGACAAGTATACTAAAATCCGTGTACAGCAAAGAATCGTTAAAATGACCGAATATCCGGATAATCCGGATCAAAACACCTGTGAAATATCTAATGTAAAGTTAAGTTTTGAGGAGTATGCGCAGAAGTATGAGGATACAAGCAATACGGTAGATAATATAACAACGGATAACGGGACGGTGGACGGAGATGCAATCGACAATATTGATGCCGCAAAGGTACAGCGTCTAGATGAAGTCATTGCCAACAGTGCGAAGTTTACGGAGGTAAATACGAAAATTCTGAACGTATCGGATATGCTGACTGCGGCAAATGCGAAAATCGGTACGTTGGAAACAACTAAACTGACGGCAACGGACGCGGATTTAAAGTATGCCACGATTCAAAATCTTAGTGCGGCAACCGGCCGCATTGACATACTGGAAACAAACGCTCTTACTGCCAGCAGTGCGCTGATTCATAGCCTGACATCGGACGTGGCAAATATTAACACACTGATGTTTGGAACAGCTTCCGGAGGAAGTCTTACAACAGAATTCAGTAATACAGTTGTCGGATTGATAGGAGATGCACAGATTAAGTCGGCAATGATTCAAGATATTGTTGCGGATAAGATTACCAGCGGCAGGCTGTATACCAATCTTGTAGAAGTGGTAAGCGGGTCCGGAAATCTGGACATTTCCGATAATACGATAAAAATTTGCGATGATGCGCAGACGGCGCGGGTGCAGATTGGAAAAGATGCCGTCGGTGATTACAATATTTACATTTGGGATAAGAATGGGAAGCTGATGTTTGACCCGTTGTATGGTGTACAGGAAGACGGCATAAAAAGACCGGTTATCCGAAATGACATGGTGTCGGATACTGCCAATATTTCAGCGGCAAAGCTGGATATTACCAGTCTTTTTACGGTTATTAACGGTAGTAAAGAGACAATTAACAGCGCGCGGGTGTTTGTGGATGCAGACAGCCAGACATTAGATGTTGCATTCAAACAAATGTCGACCGATGTACAGACGGCCACAACAAAAGCAGATGGCGTGTACACTCTTGCAGAGGCCGCAAACAATAACGCAGCTTCCGCACTTGCCCAGGTACAGACCGTGACGGAAACAGTAAGCACGCAGGGAACACAGCTTACGGAAGTGCAGGGACAGATAAGCAGTAAAATATGGAAGCAGGATATTTCAACGATGGTGAGTGAGCTTGAGATTGGGGGAAGGAATCTGATACTAGATTCCGGCTATGAAGGAACGAGCGGCAGTGAAGCCACATGGGGAACGTGGATTGCAAAAACGATAGAAGACGGAAATAATAGTGAAAAAAGTTTAGGAATACGTGCAACAGGGACGGGCGTTGATGCATACGCGGCCAGAAGTATTTCAAGACCCCCAAATGGAATATATACGTTATCTATGGATATTAAAGCAAGCGAGCCGTGTGGACTGTGTGGTGGAGTATATCTGCAGTGCGATGGTGGAAGTTATTGTGGTTGTCCGGATTTAGTTGCAGGAACAGAAATAACCACGAAATGGAAAAGATTTAAAAAGACTTTTCAAATTGCTGATAATTGGAACAGTAATGCAGTACGCATAATTCTTAGACCGGCCGGGAATACGCAGATAGTTGTATCATACGATAATATAAAGCTGGAAAAAGGCAACAAAGCCACAGACTGGACCCCGGCGCCGGAAGATATAGACAGTTCCATATCGGCACTTGAAGGTACAACAACAACGCTTAGTAATCAATACACATCGTTAAATCAGACCCTTTCAAGCTTGACCGCAACGGTTAATGCCAATACAACGGCGATTACCCAGAAGGCGGACGGAAGCACGGTGACAACATTGCAGAACAATCTGACATCGCTGGAAGCGAATCTAAATGGATTCAAAAGTGAGGTCAGCAGCACTTATACAACGAAAACGGATTTTAATAATCTGGAGATTGGCGGAAGAAATCTTTTTTATGGAACGAAGGCATTTGTAATCACAAATGCTAAAAGTTTTGGTAGTTCAAATTCATGGATTACATCTGAAACATATAATGGTCTAACAGTCCGGAGATATGGATATTCTTGGAATTTTTATAGACCAGTTATCAGTTTAGAATCTGGTAATTATGTATTTTCAGGGTATGCAAAAGGTACAAATAGCAAAACTGTATTCATGCAAGTGAATGCCGGAGATGCTATATTATGCTACAAAGCTGCTAATATAACAACCGATTGGAAACGTTATTTTGTTTCATTTCAGCTTACAGAGAAAACCGATGTAACATTTTATTTTGAATTACGAGACACTGGTGGAAATATTTACGAGTGTGGTTGGAAACTCGAAAAAGGAGATAAACCCACCGACTGGACACCAGCCCCGGAAGATTACAGCACAACAGAACAGATGAATTCAGCAATAAAGCAGAGCGCGGACAGCATAAAGACAGAAGTAAACGGTACGTTAAATAATTATGCCACAACGGCAAGTCTGGAATTGAAAGTGAGCAAAACTGACAATAGCCAGATAATAAGCATGATAAATGCGAGTGCGGATGTAATTAAATTAAGTTCCAACCGCTTCCAGTTGGATAGTACCTATGCAAAAATCAACTTAGACGGAACAGTTGCATTTACGGGCGGTGTGATTTCCGGTTTTAATTTTGACGGAAACGGCATTTTTAACGTTGAAAGCGGTGTCGGCTGTGGTATGCAGAAGTACAACCGCGGCTGGGCATTCTGGGCAGGACCCGGAGGAATCGGAAACGGTGGCGGCAGTGCGGAATACCGCGTCGGGCATGACGGCGCGGTGTATGCCACAAATATGAATATTACCGGCGGAAGTTTTAACATTAACAATAATTTTGTTGTGGACAGTTCCGGGAATTTGACAAGTAAGGGAAGTGCAGACTTTCAATGTGCAACGACATATTCCAATGATTTTCATAGTCGTGGAAGTATATACGCAGCGAGCAATCTCGATGTGGGGTCAACTATCGGCTGTAACGACATTCTTGTAAAAAACAATGCCTATGTCCGGGAACAGTTTTATTACTGGTATAATTCCAACTGGGTTAAACTCCGGGATTATATTACAGCAATCATCAATGGAGGTTAATGAGGTATGAAAAATTATTATGACAGCAGTTAGGCGCGTAAGCGCTTATTTTTTTACCATAAAATAAAATAGAGTTGCACCGGTGCAACGGAAAAGGAGAATTGAGATGATTATTGAAATCTACAAAAATGCGGGAAATAATCCCGTGGTACAGCTTGTTATTATTGCTGTTGTGCTGGATACGGTTTTCGGCTGTATCCGGGCAGCAAAAGACAGACAGTTCAATAGCTGTTTTGGCATTAACGGAGCAATTCGCAAGATTGGAATGGTAGTGTCCATTATGGCATTAATTTTAGTGGATAGAATTGTGGGATTTAATATGATTGGCTTCCTGCCGGAGGTGGTACGCAGCTATCTTGGAGAAAGCATTGGATTGACCGAATTTTTCGGGCTGTTATACATTGCTTACGAAACAGTAAGCATTCTGAAAAATATGGCATTGTGCGGACTGCCGGTAAAAGCATTGTGGAAAACGGTCAAAAGATTTCTGGGTAAATACACAGATGAACTGCCGGACGATGATGAATTAGCAGAAGAAAGTGAGGACAAGTAATATGAGAATGGGTTTAATTTCAGGACACGGTGCCGGGGACTGCGGCGCCGTTGGCTGTGGATATGAGGAAGCAGATGAAACCGTGCGTGTAGTGCGTATGCTTGTAGAGAAGTTTAAAGCGTGCGGCATTGAAGTGGTTGCATATCCATATGAACGTAATGCGTTCAAGGACTGTAACAGAGGACTGGGACTTCAGGCAGATTTCTCCGGGTGTGATTATGTAATCGAAGTGCATTTTAATTCCGGCAGGGGTGATGAGGGCGGTGATGATGACATCGGCGGCACGGAAATTTATGTTACACCGAAAGAAGAAACCACTAACACGGAGCAGATTATTTTACGAAATATGGAAGCTTTGGGATTCAGAAACCGCGGAGTCCGGGCGGAAAATTTTCTTGCTATTAATAAGGTAAAGAACTTAGGCGTATCATCTGCCTTATTGGAGTTATGCTTCATTGATGATGCGGACGATATGCATCTGTATGAAGAAAATTTTGATGCTATTGGAAATACGATTGTAAGCGCCGTGTGTGAAGGTTTTGGTGTGGGCTATACAGAAGACACTGATGAAGCCGAGAACACAGAGGAAGGAGAACACATGACAAACGAAGAAAAGAACTGGTATATTAACTGTACATTTATTGAACTGCTGGGAAGACCGGCAGATGACGGAGGACTGGAGAATTACAGAAACCAGATTCCGGACGATGCAGCGTGGGATGACAATCTGACGGCATATGTTGACGACAACATCAAGCAGTCAGATGAATATGCCAAGTATCAGCAGAAGGAGTATATCCGTAAAGTCTATCTTGCAGAGCTTGGCAGAGAACCGGATGCAGTCGGCATGGAAAATTACATGGGATACAGCAGATACCGCGACATTTACAGAGATATTCATAACTCAGATGAGGCGAAAGCACGTAGAGGGGAATAATTCTCATTCAGGGGATTTTATTTTTGCACAATCTGTGCTATTATATATAGGAAGAAATCATTTAAATTCCTAATCAAAAATCCCCTATAAAAAAACACTATATCAAAATGAAGTACGGAGGCCCCGACGGGGAGTCCAGCGCCTCCATGCGTTACCTGTCCCAGCGGTACAGCATGCCGTACCGTGAAGTTTCCGGGCTTTTGACGGATATCGCGACAGAGGAACTCTCACACCTGGAGATGGTCAGCGTTATGGTACATCAGCTGACGAGGAACTTAAGCGTTGACCAGATTAAGGGGACACCGTTTGAAGCGTATTATGTAGACCATACGACTGGAATCTGGCCGCAGGCGGCAGGAGGAATTCCGTTTAATGCGTGCGAGTTCCAGTCTAAAGGCGATGCGATTACAGATTTGGTTGAAGATCTGGCAGCAGAGCAGAAAGCCCGCTCAACCTATGACAACCTTATCCGGCTTACGGACGATGCAGATGTATTAGAGCCGCTGCGGTTTTTACGTCAGCGTGAAATCGTGCATTTCCAGCGTTTCGGTGAGGCACTTTCTTTAGTGCAGCAACGCTTAGACTTTAATAATTTCTATGCCTTTAATCCCGAATTTGATAAAAAATGTAAATAGCATTTGTGCATACAGTATGATACAATCAAAGAGTTTAGAAGGGGCTGCCGCAAAGAGTGCCGGCGGCCCTGTCTGTTATGCAGGCAGTATACATAAAAAGGAGTATAAAAATGAAAGAAAAGATATATACGATTCCCGTTAATGATGCATTTGACAAAGACTGTGAGTGTCCACTCTGCGCAATGTATCAGGAACTGGAAAATAATGCGGTAGAATATACGATGGGACCAAGTTACATGGAAGACGATATCCGTGCCGAAACAGACAAAATGGGATTCTGCCGGAAGCATTTGAAAAAGATTTATGCTGTAGAAAACCGTCTGGGATTTGCACTGGTGATGAAGACACATATGGACAAGGTGATTAACGAGATTGAAAAAAGAAATGAACAGCCGGTAAAGGCAAAGACGCTGTTTAAAAAGGCAGAAACACCGTCAGCATGTGATTATATTAAAGAACTGGAACAGTCCTGCTTTGTGTGTAACCGTATACAAAATACATTTGAGCGGTATGTGGATACGGTGCTGCATTTATATCAGTCCGATGCAGCATTTAAAGAGAAATACCTGCACAGCAAGGGTTTTTGTACAGCGCATTACGGCATGTTAATCGAGCGCGGTGCACAGAAGTTTTCGGGCAGTACGGCAGAAAACTTCCGTGTGGATACAGACCGACTGTATCTGGAAAATATGAAGCGTGTGCGTGATGATGTGGCATGGTTTATCAATAAATTTGACCATAAATATGCAGACGAGCCGTGGAAAAATGCGAAGGATTCACTGACGCGCGCCATGACAAAGGACAATTCAATTTTATAGCAGAAAGGACAAGCAATGCAGATTTCTTATGATGAGGGAAATGTTGTACTTACAGAAGTGAGGGATTTTGATCTTGCGCAGACACTCGAATGTGGGCAGTGTTTTCATTTTAAAAAACTCGCTGAACAGGAATATGCAGTCTGTGCATTTCATAGACTGTTACGTATCCGTCAGGAAAAAGACAGCGTAATTTTGTTTGATACGACGATGCAGGATTACGAAATGATATGGCGGGATTATTTTGACTTCGGCAGGGACTACGGCAGGATAAAGGCGGCGCTTTTACAGACGGACGATACGTTAAAGGAAGCAGTGGAAACCATGCAGGGCGTACATATTTTACAGCAGGAATTTTTTGAAACTTTAATTTCCTTTATTATATCGCAGAATAAGCAGATTCCGCATATTAAGAAGATTGTGGAAACGCTTTCGGAGCGTTTCGGGGATGATCTGGGTGAAATAAACGGAATGCGATTCTTTGCCTTCCCAACGGTCAGCCAGATGTGCAATGTCACGGAAGAAGACCTGCGGGACTGCAAAACGGGCTTCCGAGCGCCGTATATTGTAGATGCGGTGCAGAAAACGGCAGACGGACAGATATCGGAGGCTGCATTAAAAGCGGCGGATACCGCAGAATGTGAGAAAATGCTGACAAAGATAAAAGGGGTCGGCAGTAAGGTTGCAAACTGCTGTATGCTGTTCGGGCTGGATAAGCGCGATGCATTTCCGGTGGATGTGTGGATTAAGCGGATTATGGAGCAGCTTTATTTTTCGGGAAAGGAAACGGACAAAGAAAAAATTGCGGCATTTGCAAAGACACGTTTCGGAAGCTACGGCGGCTATGCCCAGCAGTATCTGTTTTTTTACGGAAAAACAGTGCGTATCGGCACGCAAAATCAAAAAATTAAAAAAGTATAATCTAATTATTAAAAACAAAAGATATTTCCAATTATCTGTTGACAAACAAAAGGCAGAGTGATATTTTAATGATATTGAAATTAGCACTCAAATTAAATGAGTGCTAACAAGGAAAATAATAGCAGCTGTCGTATACAAGTTCGGGGCGGCGCAAAGGCAGCCTTACCGGCGGCGGAATGGAGGATAATATGAAGTTAGTACCATTGGGAGACAGAGTTGTAATTAAAGCGTTAAAGGCAGAAGAAACGACAAAATCAGGCATTGTATTACCGGGTCAGTCAAAGGAAAAACCACAGCAGGCAGAAGTTATTGCAGTTGGTCCTGGTGGAGTTGTAGACGGCAAGGAAGTAACAATGCAGGTTAAGACAGGCGATAAAGTTATTTATTCTAAATATTCAGGAACAGAAGTGGAATTAGACGGCGAGGAATATATCATCGTAAAACAGTCTGATATCCTTGCAATTATGGAATAGAAAAATCTGGTAAAAGCAGTTTTGATACAGTATAAAATAGAAATCGGAGGTCAAATATCATGGCAAAGGAAATTAAATATGGCATTGATGCAAGAAAAGCTCTTGAAGAAGGTGTAAATAAGTTAGCAAATACAGTACGTGTAACATTAGGACCGAAAGGAAGAAATGTTGTTCTGGATAAGTCTTACGGTGCTCCGTTAATCACAAACGACGGTGTTACAATTGCAAAGGACATCGAACTGGAAGACAAATTTGAAAACATGGGCGCACAGCTTGTAAAGGAAGTTGCTACAAAGACAAATGATGTAGCAGGTGATGGTACAACAACAGCAACCGTTCTTGCACAGGCAATGGTAAATGCAGGTATGAAGAATCTTGCAGCAGGCGCTAATCCAATCGTGTTAAGACGAGGCATGAAGAAGGCAACGGAGTGTGCTGTAGAAGCGATTGCAAAGATGAGCGAAAAGGTAACAGGCAAGGATCAGATTGCAAAGGTTGCTTCTATTTCAGCAGGTGATGCAGAAGTCGGACAGATGGTAGCAGATGCAATGGAAAAGGTTTCTAACGACGGTGTTATCACAATCGAAGAATCTAAGACCATGAAGACAGAACTTGACCTTGTAGAAGGTATGCAGTTTGACAGAGGATATATTTCAGCTTATATGGCAACAGATATGGATAAGATGGAAGCAGTTCTTGATAATCCATACATTTTAATCACAGACAAGAAGATTTCTAACATTCAGGAAATCCTTCCGCTCTTAGAACAGATTGTACAAAGCGGCGCAAAGCTGTTAATTATCGCTGAAGATGTTGAGGGTGAAGCACTTACAACATTAATCGTCAACAAGTTAAGAGGTACATTCAATGTTGTTGCTGTCAAGGCTCCGGGCTACGGCGACAGAAGAAAAGAAATGTTAAAGGATATTGCAATCCTTACAGGCGGTCAGGTTATTTCAGAAGAATTAGGACTTGAATTAAAGGATGCTACAATGGATATGCTCGGCCGTGCAAAGTCTGTTAAGGTTCAGAAGGAAAATACTGTTATTGTTGACGGTGAAGGCGAAAAGTCTGCAATCGAAGCAAGAGTTGCACAGATCCGTGCGCAGATTGACGAAACAACATCTGATTTCGACAGAGAAAAGTTACAGGAAAGACTTGCAAAGCTGGCAGGCGGCGTAGCTGTTATCAGAGTCGGTGCTGCAACAGAAACAGAAATGAAGGAAGCAAAGCTTCGTATGGAAGATGCTTTAAATGCAACAAGAGCAGCCGTAGAAGAAGGTGTTATTTCTGGCGGTGGTTCTGCTTATATTCATGCTTCTAAGGAAGTGAAGAAACTGACAGAAACACTGATAGGTGATGAAAAGACAGGCGCAGAGATTATCTTAAAGGCACTCGAAGCTCCGTTATACCACATTTCAGCAAATGCAGGTCTGGAAGGTTCTGTTATTATTAATAAGGTAAGAGAATCTGAAGTAGGAACAGGTTTCGATGCATTAAACGGCGAATATGTCAACATGATTGATGCCGGTATCTTAGACCCTGCAAAGGTTACAAGAAGCGCATTACAGAATGCTACAAGTGTTGCATCTACACTGCTTACAACAGAATCCGTTGTTGCAACAATCAAAGAAGATGTTCCGGCAATGCCGGCAGGCGGTGCGGGCGGCATGGGAATGATGTAATTCCTGCTGTTAAAATGCATAAAAATAAATATTTTTTGGCTGGACGGTAAAACGGGCAGCAGATTGAAACCGGCAGAGGTGACAGATTTTGTCAAATCTGCCGGTTTTTATTGCTTTTTAGTACAAAAAGGATTATGATAGTAACAGACAGGCTGGTTTAAACTCCGGCAGAATGGAGAATTTATGTATAATATTACAACAGAACAGATTTTAAAAACGAAAGCCCCAAAGCAGGCGGCAGTATTTAAGACCGTTATGATTCTTGCATGTATTCTTGCAGTCACAACGATTCCGTCAACTTATGCACTGGGAATTCTGCTCACAGCGATATTTGTGGTATTTACGGTGATATTGTTTAAATATTACAATGCAGAGTATGAATATTCATTAGTGGACGGTGAGCTCACAATTGATAAAATTATGTCACAGTCCATGAGAAAACGCTGCGGGGTATACAATATTGCAAAAGCATCCATGCTTGCGAAACCGACCTGCCAGGCAGCGCTTGGAATGGAACACAAAAAACTGCGGACCGCAGAATACACTTCCAATACAGCACCAGAAAAGACGGTTGTTTTATATACAATGGATGCAAGCAATGAAATGGTGCGCATCATCTTAGAACCGGATGAAAAGATGCTTGAGGCACTTCGGGCGGGTGTACCGAAAGCCGCAGACCGCATGGATGAATAAAAAAGTGAATGTACAGAAAAAAGTGTTTGACATTATCAGCGTATTTTGTTATATTGTCAAATAATACACAAAACACATTAAAATGAAAGAAAGAGAGGATACAGTAGAAATGGGTACAATCATTGGCGAAGGCATTACATTTGATGACGTGTTATTAGTTCCACAGTATTCAGAAGTAACGCCGAATATGATTAATCTGTCAACACAGTTGACAAAGAACATTAAGTTAAACATTCCATTGATGAGCGCGGGAATGGATACTGTTACAGAGCACAGAATGGCAATTGCCATGGCAAGACAGGGCGGTATTGGTATTATTCATAAGAATATGTCTGTAGAACAGCAGGCAGAAGAAGTGGATAAGGTAAAGCGTTCGGAAAATGGCGTTATTACGGACCCATTTTATCTGCATCCGGACAATACACTCGAAGATGCAAATAATCTGATGGGTAAATTCAGAATTTCAGGTGTGCCGATTACAGATGATGATGGCAAGCTGGTGGGTATCATCACCAACAGAGATCTGAAGTTTGAAGAAGATTATAAAAGACCGATTAAGGAATGTATGACAAGCGAGAATCTGATTACAGCACCGGTTGGCATTACATTAGACGAAGCAAAGAAGATTTTAGGCAAGGCAAGAAAAGAAAAACTTCCGATTGTAGACAGCGAATTTAAGTTAAAGGGTCTGATTACAATTAAGGATATCGAAAAGCAGATTAAATATCCGTTATCTGCCCATGATGCACAGGGAAGACTGCTCTGCGGCGCCGCTGTCGGTATTACGGCAAACGTTATGGAACGTGTGGAAGCCCTTGTAAAGGCAAAGGTTGACTGTATCGTAATCGATTCTGCACACGGTCATTCAAAGAACATTATCACTACATTACAAAATATTAAGGCTGCATATCCGGACCTTCAGGTAATTGCCGGAAACATTGCAACAGGTGCAGCTGCAAAGGCTCTTTGCGAAGCAGGCGTAGATGCGGTTAAGGTTGGTATCGGACCAGGCTCTATCTGTACAACACGAGTTGTTGCAGGTATCGGTGTACCACAGGTAACAGCAGTTATGAGTGCTTACGAAGAAGCGAAGAAGTACGGTATTCCGGTTATCGCCGATGGTGGTATCAAGTACTCCGGAGATATCGTAAAAGCAATCGCAGCAGGCGGCAACGTATGTATGCTCGGAAGTCTGCTTGCAGGCTGTGACGAAAGCCCGGGAACATTTGAATTATTCCAGGGAAGAAAATATAAAGTATACAGAGGCATGGGTTCTATCGCTGCTATGGAAAACGGCAGTAAGGACAGATACTTCCAGACCGGCGCTAAGAAGCTGGTACCGGAAGGCGTTGAAGGTCGTGTAGCATATAAGGGACTTGTAGAAGATACCATCTTCCAGTTAATGGGTGGTCTTCGTTCCGGTATGGGATACTGTGGCGCGCAGGATATTCCGACATTACAGGAAACAGCACAGTTTATCAAGATGTCATCTGCAGCATTAAGAGAGAGTCATCCACATGATATTCATATCACAAAGGAAGCTCCAAACTACAGTGTAGAGGATAAGTAAAAAACAAATAATCATAACAAGACAGCCGTCCGGTAACGTGTTGACCGGGCGGCTGTTGTTATGTTCAAGGAAAATATTATTACAGGCACAGTAACAGAAAAAGAGCGGAGAATGCCAGTGCTGCCCGAATCTGGTATGATATCATTTTATTGGGAAACTGCTTGATTAATATAGTTTATGTGTTGTATAATGTAATAAATAATTGTGCTGATATTCATAGGGGATTGTACGAGCAGTATAATGATGGATGGGTTAAGAGAGGTATAGCAATGAAGGATATGATGTTTGGCGGGTATATCGCCCGCAACCACGTTGGCAACAATCTGACAGACAGGGAACTGCGGGTATTAAAAGATGGGGATATTGATGCAATGGTGTCTACATTTGTAAAGATGCGTCAGGAGGAGTATATTTTACAGTTAAAGTGTGTATTAAAAAGCCTGAAACATTATCTTGGTGACGAAATGACACTGGAAAAGATTACCATAAAAGAGGAGTATGAAGGGGATTTTATCGGCAGTCAGATGATGGATGGCGATATGGATATTTTCTTTGGAATTATCGGAAGCGATGAGGTATTGTTAAAGGTTGCATCGGATTTTGCAATGGAAGATTTTCAGGAATTTGATATGGATGCATACGATGCAGTCTGCGAACTGATTAATTGTACGAATGGTGCATTTGCAACAAGACTTTGCGATGATGATATAGATGTGGTATTATATCCACCGGTATTTTATGATAATGTGCATATTACAAGTGAAAAAGGATTTTATGTCGTAACCATCGGTTACGAAGGCAGTCAATTTGACTTGATTATGGCAATCAATGAGAATGTGGAGCTTGCCAGCCAGGAAACCTATTTGTAAAGAAATGAAAAAACCGCAAAAGCGGAGGAATGGAGAAATAGTATGGTTACAGTATTAATAGTAGATGACTCAAGAACATCAAGACGTTTTTTAAGAAATATGCTTACAGAGGCGGGATACGAAGTTGTAGCAGAAGCAGTTGACGGCGAAGATGGCATGAAAAAATATGAGGAATTTAAACCGGATATTGTTACAATGGATATTACCATGCCAAAGCTGGATGGGATTGATGCAGTCAGTGAGATTTTAAAGATTAATCCGGCAGCTAAGATTGTAATGGTTACCGCAGCCGGACAGAAGACCAATATTGTAGAAGCATTAAAGAGAGGTGCGGCTGATTTTATCCAGAAGCCGTTTGAGAGCAGTGCAATCGTATCTGTACTCGAAAAGGTTATGGGAGAATAATAAAGCCGTATAAGCGGCAGAATGAGGCAGTATGTATAATTACAGAATTTTGATACAGTATGACGGCGGACGTTTTGACGGATGGCAGCGTCTTGGCAAAGATGCTTCGGAAAATACTGTGGAATTTAAAATTAAAGAGATTTTAAAAAAGATGACAGGTGAGGAAGCAGAACTGTTCTGCGGGTGCAGAACAGAAAAGGGTGTTCACGCTTATGGACAGGTGGCTAATTTCAAGCTGAATTCCAGACAGAACTGCATGGAATTAAGGAATTATCTGAACAGATATCTGCCGCGTGACATTGCCGTGTTGAAAGTGGAAGCAGTTGATGAACGTTTTCACAGTCAGCTGCTTGCAAAGGAAACAACGTATCTGTATCGGATTGATACGAAGTCTATTGCCAGTGTGTTTGAAAGAAAGTATAGTTACCACACATTTCATCCGCTCGATTATGAAGCAATGAATAAAGCAGCCGCTTATTTTCTTGGAAAGCATGACTTTAAGGCTTTCACCACAGCAAGAAAGAGCAAGTCTACCGAACGGGAAATTAAGAATATTACTATCAGCTGTGATGAAAGCGGTATTGCGCAGCTGCGTATTACGGCAAATGATTTTTTGCATAATATGGCAAGGCTGATGATAGGAATTCTGCTGGATGTTGGAACCGGTCTAAAAAAGCCGGAAAATGTACGGGACATTCTGGATGGAAAAGATGTTCAGATGTCACTGCCGGCAGAAAGTTATGGACTGTTTTTGGAAGAAGTCCGATATTAGTGTATGATGAGGTGCTGTTTCGTTAATGAACATAGATTCTTAATGAAGCAGCCCTTTTATATAGTAAAAAGAATTGGAGAGAGTCATGAATACAATTGTTGAAAAGATTACGGAACAGTTACAGAATGCATTTGCCGAATGTGGTTATGATAGAAAGTATGCAAAAGTTTCTTTATCAAACCGCCCGGATTTGTGCGAATATCAGTGCAACGGTGCGATGGCAGCGGCAAAGGAATACAAAAAAGCACCTTTTATGATTGCAGATGAAGTTGTTGCAAAATTGGACAAAAATCCGCTGTTTGACCGTATCGAAAGCGTTAAACCGGGATTTATCAATATTATTTTAAGCGGACAGGCAGTTGCAGACTATGTCAATGAAATGGCACAGGCAAAGCAGTTTGGTTATGAAAATCCTGAAAAGCCAAAGACGGTCATCGTGGATTACGGCGGAGCCAATGCGGCAAAACCGCTTCACGTAGGACATCTGCGCTCTGCGGTAATCGGTGAGAGTGTAAAGAGAATCCAGCGTTTTGCGGGCAATAAAGTAATCGGTGATGTACATCTTGGCGACTGGGGTCTTCAGATGGGATTAATTATTGAAGAACTGCGTGACAGAAAGCCGGAACTTCCGTATTTTGACGAGCAGTTTACAGGTGAATATCCGGCAGAAGCACCGTTTACCATTTCCGAGCTGGAGGAAATCTATCCGGCAGCCAGTGCAAAATCCAAAGAAGATGCAGCATTTATGGAAAGAGCGCATAATGCAACCTTAAAGCTGCAGAGCGGGGATAAGGCATGTACGGCAATCTGGAAACATATTATGGCAGTTTCCAAAGCGGATTTAAAGAAAAACTATGATAATCTGAATGTGTCCTTTGATTTGTGGAAAGGGGAAAGCGATGCACAGCCGTATATTCCGTCTATGGTACAGGAGATGATTGACAAGGGACTTGCTTACGAAAGTCAGGGTGCTATGGTTGTGGATATTCAGGAAGAAGGCGATACCAAAGAACTGCCGCCATGTATTGTCAGAAAATCAGACGGTGCCGCACTGTATGCAACTTCCGATTTGGCAACGCTGGTGGAAAGAGAAAAGCTGTATCAGCCGGATGCTTATATTTATCTGGCTGATAAAAGACAGGAACTGCATTTTACACAGGTATTCCGTGTGGCAAAGAAAGCAGGCATTGTAAATCCACAGGCAGAAATGACATTTTTAGGTTTCGGAACAATGAACGGAAAAGATGGAAAGCCGTTTAAGACACGTTCAGGCGGCGTGATGCGTCTGGAACATCTGATTGCCGATATCAATGAAGCAGTCTATAAAAAGATGATGGAAAACCGTACAATGGATGAAGAAGAAGCAAGAGCAACGGCAAAGATTGTTGGACTTGCAGCCTTAAAGTACGGAGATTTATCCAATCAGGCATCCAAAGACTATGTATTTGATATTGAACGTTTTGCATCATTTGAAGGAAATACAGGTCCATATATTTTATATACAATCGTAAGAATTAAATCTATTTTAAACAAATATACCGATAGCGGAAAGACACTGGAAAATCTCAGCATTAATCCGGCGGACTCCGCAACGGAAAAGGCATTGATGCTTTCTCTGGCAAAGTTTTCGGAAATTATGGCGGCAGTCTATACAGAAAAAGCGCCGCATAAGCTGTGCCAGTTTATTTATGAAGTATCTAACGCATTTAACGGATTCTATCACGATACCAAGATTCTTGCAGAAACAGACGAAGCAAAGCAGAAGGGCTATATTGCGTTAATTTGTCTGACAAAAGCCGTATTAGAGCAGTGTATAGAACTGCTGGCAATTGAATGCCCGGACAGAATGTAGGAATATATAAGAATATCAAAAGAAAAAGCTAAGATTTTGTGCGGCCACAGATAAGAAAAGGACGGTATGCTGTACAGGTCAGAAGCTTAGAGGGATAGGATTTATAGAAGGAGGAAACGGAAATCCGTATAAAGTTATGAAATTATTATCATTTGCTATTCCATGCTACAATTCGGCGGCATATATGGAAAAATGTATTCAGTCTGTTCTGGCAGGCGGTGAGGACGTAGAAGTTATCATTGTAGATGATGGTTCTACCAAAGATGAAACGGCAAAAATTGCAGATGAATATGCAGCAAAATATCCGACGATTGTTAAGGCAGTTCATCAGGAGAACGGTGGACATGGACAGGCAGTTAATACAGGACTGGCACATGCAACGGGTAAATATTTTAAAGTGGTTGACAGTGATGACTGGGTGGATTTAAAAAGCTACCGCAGAGTACTGGCAACGCTCAAAAAATTTGACGAGGCAGAAGAACCGGATATGGTCATTGCAAATTACGTCTATGAAAAAGTGGGTGCAAAGCGTAAGAAAGTCATCCATTATGACAATGTATTTCCGGAAGAAACTCTTTTTACATGGAATGATATCGGACATTTTAAGATGGACCAGTACATTTTAATGCATACGGTTATTTATAAGACGGAATTGCTGAAAAAATGTGGATTGCAGCTGCCAAAACATACATTTTATGTGGATAACATTTTTGTATTTGAACCGCTGCCGTATGTTAAGAAAATGTATTATATCAATACGAATTTTTACCGCTATTTTATCGGCAGGGATGACCAGTCTGTCAATGAGACGGTCATGATTTCAAGAATTGACCAGCAGCTGCGCGTTACACGCAGAATGGTAGATTTTTATACAGAGCAGAAAATCAGCAATCAGAAATGCCGTATGTATATGCGCAATTATCTGCGTATTATGATGGAAGTATCATCGATCTTTCTGATTCTTTCAGGCACACCTGAAAATCTTGCCAAAAAGCAGGAATTGTGGAATTACGTCAAGGCAAAGGATAAGGAAGTTTATAAAATGCTTCGTTATAGTATGCTTGGTTTTTCAGTCAATCTTCCGGGGAAATCCGGCAGATGGATTTCAAAGACAGGTTACAAAGTAATGAATAAGTGGATTGGATTTAACTAGGAGGAATGTGAATGATTCTTGATTTGTTTAAACTGGATGGAAAAGTTGCAGTTGTGACCGGTGCCAATACCGGACTGGGACAGGGAATGGCAGTCGCACTTGCCGAGGCAGGTGCAAAGGTTGTCGGTGTCGGAAGACGTTCCTGTGCGGAAACGAAAGAAAAGATTGAAGCATTTGGCGGAAGCTTTACAGAGGTATTGGCAGATTTGTCAACGACCGCAGCAGTAGATACCGTACTTTCCGGTGCATTGGACGCATACGGCAGAGTAGATATTTTGGTAAATAATGCAGGAATTATTAAGCGCTGTGATGCTGTCGATGTGACAGAAGCAGACTGGGATACGGTCATTGATATTAATGAAAAGGTCGTATTTTTCTTAAGCCAGGCATTTGCAAAGCAGTATATCAAGCAGCAGGACGGCGGCAAGATTATTAATGTGGCTTCCATGCTTTCCTATCAGGGCGGAATCCGCGTGCCTTCCTATACGGCAAGCAAGAGTGCCATTATGGGGCTGACAAAGGCGCTTGCCAATGAATGGGCAAAATACAACATTAATGTCAATGCGATTGCACCGGGTTATATGGCAACGAACAATACCGCACAGCTTCGCAGTGATGATGACAGAAGTGATGAGATTCTTTCAAGAATTCCGGCAGGCCGCTGGGGGACACCGGAAGATATGCAGGGCGCAGTTGTATGGCTGGCTTCCAAAGCATCGGATTATGTAAATGGCTACACTGTAGCGGTAGACGGTGGCTGGCTCGCACGATAAACGATGTAAAAAAGCAACGTAAATAAAAACCGCAGGAACTTCCGGTAAGCACAAGTCATAAGACAGGTGCAGACACAAAATGTTCCTGCGGTTTTATTTTTAAATTAAAAGACTTTGTGACCCTGATATCATTAAAATAATACGCGGCAGATATTTTGATTGACATTCTTTTTAATAAAATCTGCGGCGGCATGACGTTCCTGTTCAGGCATATCTGCCTGACGCAGCATGACGGTCATTTTCCCTTTCTCAAAAAACATATAATAACCAAACTTATCATAAATGGTTGTAAAATCGTCCCAGTTATAATTATAGGTCAGTTCAAATTCCGGGATTTCAGCAAGGATGCCGCTTTCCATCAGTGTAATTGTACATGGTGCGGATTCGGAAGCATCTCTGTTCTTTAAGTGATAATTCACGCTGCTTTTAAACTGGAAACCAAAAATATAAATGGGATAGCACCAGCATGCTGCATAAATGACGGCAAGATAAGAAGAAAAGCAGCCGAGTGCAATGCAGACAATTGTAATCGCGGCGGGAAGCCATGTTAAAATCAGCTCAATGGGATTTCTGATAAAACGGTTCCAGAATACAATCTTAGAATATTCTCTGCCACTTGCCTTGAGTGTGGTTTCGTATTTAATATAATCCATAATGTTCTCCGTTCCAAAGTGCAGGACACTTTGTTCTTTAAGTCTATATCAAATAATACCATGCCGGCAAAATGAATACAATGAAAAATAAATAAAATTCTAACTGATGGTTTCCAAACCTGTGCAAATAAGGTATAATAGTACAAAACACAAGTTTTGGGGTATGAGGTAAAATGAAGGTGAAAAGTCAGGTCATGTCTAACATTGTTCGTATGCTGGAAAATGAAGGACCTTTTAAAGATGTCATTTATGTCATTTTGGAAAATGTATCAAAGTATCTGAAAATGCCGGATGTCACTGTTATGCAGTATGATGAAGAAAGAACCTGTCTGTATCCGGTACTTTCCTATGGCGGCAGACACCATCTGATACAAGCTGCAGAAGTGCAGGCGGCAGCGGCACAGACTGCGCCGCAGGGAACTGTAGAGCGGCAGGTAAAAGCGGCGGCAGATAGTCCGCTTTATGGTGAGAAACTGTGCTATTACAGGGCAGACACGGCACAGGAGCCGGTGCGTATGGCACTTGCGGATGCAAATATCAAAACGAGCGTGACGGCTCCGGTAAAAGCGGAAGATAAAGTCCGGATGTATCTGTGTGTATCGGACAGTACAAACGATGTAGAACTGGATGCAGAACAGCTTCGGTTTGTATCGGATGTAGCAAATGTAATTCAAAGCATTATGCAGGAACGTATCAGCAAAGATTCCTTATCCTATTCCTATGAGGTATTAAAGGAAATTCTTGGAAGTATTGATTCGGGTATTATGGTGTATGACAGACAGACGAAAGAAGTGCTGTTTGAAAATGATATTGTGAAAAACTGCAATGATATTAAACGGGTCATTCAGACCTGTGTGACATTTTATTTTACAGGTGAAAATACAAAAAGCATCCAGGAACACTGTGATGCCCAGTCCGGGCTGTGGTACGAGGTCCACTTTTCGGATCTGAGGTGGTTAAACGGCAATCCGGCAGTAGTCTGCACGGCGGTTGATGTAACACAGAAGAAAAAGAATCAGCAGAAAATCGAGTATCAGGCGCATAACGATTTCCTGACCGGTCTGTATAACCGTATGAAATGTGAAAATGATTTACGCCACATTGTCCGTAAAGCGGTGCGGGACAAAGAAAAAGGTGCCGTGCTGTTTATGGATTTGGACGATTTTAAACATATCAATGACGGACTGGGACATCAGTACGGCGATGTGCTGTTACAGCAGGTAGCCGCAGGACTGCAGGGAATTGCGGGAATCCGCGGACACTGTTACAGAATGGGCGGTGATGAATTTGTCATCATTATTCTGCCGCAGTATTTTGACATCTGGGAAAAAATTGTTAAAAATATTATTGCGATGTTCCGTAAACCGTGGTATCTGATGGAAACAGAATACTTCTGTACGATGAGTATGGGTGTTGCCTTTTTCCCGGACGACGGAACGGAAGTGGACGATATTATAAAGACTGCCGATATTGCCATGTATGAGGCAAAGAAAGCCGGTAAGAACCAGTACAGCATTTACGACAATACATCGAGTGAAAATGTCAGCAAGCGGCTGGATATTGAAAATAATATGCGGCAGGCAGTGGCCTCAGAGATTCAGGAGTTTCTGGTATACTACCAGCCGGTAGTAGATGCAGTGACAAAAAAATGCACATCCTGTGAAGCACTGGTGCGCTGGGACAGCAAATCTCTCGGATTTATGGGACCGAGCGACTTTGTACCGCTTGCAGAATATCTTGGACTGATTACCTCCATCGGGGACTATGTGTTAGAAGAAGCCTGCAATCAGTGCAGATACTGGAACGAGCACGGCTATCCTGACTTTCATGTCAATGTCAATTTGTCGGTAGTTCAGCTGCTCCAGAAAGATGTGGTAAAAAATATTGAAAAAATCCTTTTAAAGACGGGTGTAAATCCAAAGAATATTAATCTGGAAATCACGGAGTCCTTTGCTATTAACGATATGAATCGTGTCCTTGAGATTATCAAGGGGCTTAAAAAATTAGGTCCGCGGATTGCATTGGACGATTTTGGAACCGGATATTCTTCGTTAAATTATATCAAGCAGCTTCCACTGGATTTAATCAAAGTGGATAAGACATTTATCGATGATATTCTGGAAGATGAATATGCACAGGCATTTGTACGACTGATTGTGGAGCTGTCAAAAACCATCGGTACGAAGCTGGTTGTTGAAGGCGTGGAATATCAGGAACAGTACGAGCTGCTCAGAGGTCTGGGGGTGCATTATATACAGGGATTCTATTTTGGAAAACCGGCAGCCGCAAAAGATTTTGAACAAAAGTACTTAGCATCATGGAAGCCGGAGCAGTAAGGAAGAACCATAAATATAAGAACAATAAAAGAAATTAAAATGCGAGGGCGGCGCATGCCGCAGAAATGAGGTAGAGATGAGAACAATTATCAGAGGTGGCAGGGTGTTAGACCCAGCAAGCAGCACAGACGGCATCAGGGATATTCTTGTGGAAGACGGTATTATTAAAGAGGTTGCAGAACATATCAGTACCGATGCGGAAAATGTAATTGAGGCAGAAGGTCTTTATGTCATGCCGGGACTGATTGACCTGCATGTACATTTCCGGGAGCCGGGATTTGAACATAAGGAAACAATCCGTACCGGAGCCAGAGCAGCGGCAAGAGGCGGATTTACAACCGTTTGTGTCATGCCAAATACCAAGCCGGTCGTAGACAGCGTGGAAATGGTGAAGTATGTGATTGACAAGGCAAAGGAAGTAACAGATATCCATGTGCTTCCGATTGCGGCAATTACGGCGGGACAGGACGGAGAATTTATCACAGATTTTGAAAATCTGTACAAAAACGGTGCGGTTGCGGTCAGCGAAGACGGCAAGTCAGTTATGAATGCGAGAGTGGCAAGACAGGCAATGCGTCTGGCTGCGGAAGTCGGAATTCCTGTATTTGCACACTGCGAAGATAAAAATTTAGTTGCAAGAGGTGTGATGAATGCCGGCAACAGAGCCAAAGAACTCGGACTTTATGGCATTATGAATGCGGTGGAAGATGTCATTGTGGCAAGAGATATCCTGCTTGCAAAAAACACAGGCGCAAGACTACATCTGTGCCACTGCTCAACCGTGGACAGTGTGAAGATGACAAAGCTTGCAAAGGAAGAAGGAATAGATGTAACAGCAGAGGTTACGCCACACCATTTTACACTGACGGAAGATGATATCACAGGTGATGATGCAAACTACAAAATGAATCCGCCACTGCGTGCTAAGGCAGACCGCGAAGCGTTAAAGGAAGGCTTAAAGGAAGGGGTTATGGATGTGATTTCAACAGACCATGCACCGCACCACAGAACAGAAAAAGAGCGTCCGTTTGCTGAAGCACCATTTGGCATTACGGGACTTGAAACTTCTGTGAGCCTGACGATTACGGAGCTGGTGGACAAGGGTGTTTTAACACCGCTTCAGATGGCAGAACGCATGAGCTATAAGCCTGCGCAGATTATCAACAGCGACAAAGGAACACTGCTTCCGGGACGTGCAGCAGATATTACGATTATCGACCCAAATGAAGAATATGTGATTGACAGCACCCTGTTTGCATCCATGGGAAAAAATACACCGTTTAACGGAAAGACAGTCAAGGGCAGAGTCAGATATACAATGTCAGACGGCAAGGTTGTATATTCATACAGGCCGGGCTGTGAAATTATAGTAGACAAAGACGTTCCAAAACTCATATAATAAATACGCCTGTACCGGCAGAAAGAGGAAGACAAAAATGATTAACAAGTTAGTAGACAAAATTAAAAAGCAGAACGCACCGGTTGTAGTCGGATTAGACCCGATGATGAAGTTTATACCGGAACATTTAAAGAAAGCCGCATTTGCGGAATACGGTGAAACATTAGAAGGTGCGGCAGAAGCAATCTGGCAGTTTAACAAGGCGATTGTAGATAATATTTATGATATTGTACCGGCAGTCAAGCCACAGGTTGCAATGTATGAGCAGTTTGGCATTGAAGGCATGAAGGTATTCCAAAAGACCGTAGACTATTGTAAGTCAAAGGACATGGTCGTTATCGGTGACGTAAAGCGTGGGGACATCGGTTCGACATCGGAAGCGTATGCCGTTGCACATTTGGGAAAGGTGCAGGTTGGAAGCAAGAAGCTTTCCGCATTTAACGAAGATTTTGCAACGGTGAATCCGTATCTGGGTTCAGATGGCATCGATCCGTTTGTAAAGGTCTGCAAGGAAGAAAAGAAGGGTATCTTTATTCTTGTTAAGACTTCCAATCCGTCCAGTGGCGAATTTCAGGACCGTTTAATTGACGGCAGACCGCTCTATGAGCTGGTAGGTGAAAAGGTTGCCGAGTGGGGCAGTGAATGTATGGGTGATGACTACAGCTATGTCGGAGCCGTTGTCGGTGCAACGTATCCGGAAATGGGCAAGACCCTGCGTAAGATTATGCCAAAGGCTTATATTTTAGTACCGGGTTACGGTGCACAGGGCGGTAAGGCAGAGGATTTGGTACATTTCTTTAACGAAGACGGTTTAGGTGCGATTGTCAACAGTTCAAGAGGCATTATTGCGGCTTATACAAAGGAACAGTACGCAAAATTCGGTGAGGAGCATTTCGCAGAAGCTTCCAGACAGGCGGCACTCGATATGATTGCCGACATTAACGGTGCATTACACAAGTAGGCGGAAATGAGGAGCAGAAATGGCATATAGAGAAAAAGTAACGATTGTACGTGCAGATGAAATCGCAACGGACATTTATGAAATGTGTTTTTCAACAAAAAATATTGCAAAGGAAGCAAAGCCGGGACAGTTCGTGTCCGTCTATTCTAACGACGGTTCGCGGCTTCTTCCGCGCCCAATCAGTATCTGCGGCATTGAGGGTGATACCCTGCGCATTGTATACCGGGCAATCGGAAAAGGCACACAGGAATTTGCAACAATGCACGCTGGACAGACCCTTGAAGTACAGGGACCGCTTGGCAACGGCTATGACATTTCAAAGGTATCAAAGGAACGCAAAGCGATCCTGTTTGGCGGCGGCATTGGGATTCCGCCGATGTTGGAGCTGGCAAAGCAGTTAGATTGTGAAAAGAGCATTGTTTTAGGGTATCGTGATGAATTGTTTTTAAATGATGAATTTGAAGCATACGGTAAAGTGTATCTGGCAACAGAAGACGGCAGTGCCGGAACAAAGGGCAATGTATTGGATGCCGTAAAGGCATGCGGCATTGAAGGTGACATTTTATTTGCATGCGGTCCGACACCGATGCTTCGTGCTATTAAGCAGTATGCAAAAGAAAACGGACTGGAATGTTACCTGTCCTTAGAAGAAAAAATGGCATGCGGAATCGGTGCGTGCCTTGCCTGTGTATGCAAGTCCACACAGGTAGACGACCATTCGAAGGTACATAACAAAAGAGTCTGCAAAGAAGGACCGGTATTTAACGCAGAGGAGGTAGAACTGTAATGAATTTATCCGTAAATATTGCAGGAGTTGAATGGAAGAATCCTGTTACAACCGCTTCCGGCACGTTTGGTTCCGGTATGGAATATGCAGAATACGTTGATTTGAATAAGCTCGGTGCCGTAACGACAAAGGGCGTTGCCAATGTACCGTGGCCGGGTAATCCGACACCGCGTATTGCAGAAACCTACGGCGGCATGATTAATGCAATCGGTCTGCAAAATCCGGGACTGGATACGTTTATTTCAAGAGATATTCCGTTCTTAAAGCAGTATGATACAAAGATTATTGTCAATGTCTGTGGAAAAACAGAGGAAGATTATGTCGATGCGGTGGAAAAGTTAAGCGAACAGCCGGTGGACATGCTTGAAATCAATATTTCCTGCCCAAATGTCAAGGAAGGCGGGATTGCTTTCGGTCAGAATCCGGCTTCGGCAGAACGGATTACGGCGGCAGTGAAAAAGGTCGCAAAGCACCCGGTTATTATGAAGTTAAGCCCGAATGTAACCGATATTACGGAAATGGCAAAGGCAGTAGAAGCGGGCGGCGCCGATGCGGTTTCACTGATTAATACGATTACGGGCATGAAGATTGATATTAACAGGAGAACATTTGCAGTTGCCAATAAAACAGGCGGTATGTCCGGTCCGGCAGTAAAACCGGTCGCAGTCCGCATGGTTTATCAGGTAGCCAATGCAGTCCGTCTGCCAATCATCGGCATGGGAGGTATCGCAACCGCAGAAGATGCCCTTGAATTTATCATGGCAGGCGCCAGTGCAGTAGCTGTCGGTACAGCAAATTTCCATAATCCGACAGCAACCGTTGAGATTGTAGACGGCATCGCCGCTTATATGAAGAAAAATAACATTGAAGACATTCATGAACTGATTGGATGTGTAAAATAAAAACCGCTGACGCTGCGGAGTGGAAGCGGCGCAGGAGGTAGAAAATGTCACAAAGACAGGCAACAAAGGAACAACAGCAGATTATAGAAGCAACAGAAGGAAATATCCGCGTGCGTGCAGTACCGGGTTCGGGAAAGACATATGCCCTTACCAAGCGAATCGTCTATCTGATATTGGAACTGTATGTCGAGCCGTCGTCCATTGTTGCCATGACATTTACCAATAAGGCGGCAAATGAAATGAAGTACCGTCTGAAAAAAATGATAGGGGACTTTGCAACGTGTTATGCGGGAACCTTTCATGGATATTGTAATTTAATTCTAAAAGAAGAAATCTACCGCCTTTCTTATCCGAAGACTTTTGTGATTCTGGATAAGAAAGCGCAGGTGGATTTGATTCGTGAAGTCGCCGATGAACTGGGATTTTCGTTAAAAGATTTTACGGCAAAGGAATATGCGGACAGAATCTGTGAGGAAAAGCAGGACAGAGCCTATATTCCGCTGATGTTAGATACCGGCAGGGAAGCCCTGCAAAAGAAAATCGGTCACACGGAGGACCCGTTTTATCAGGTGTACTATTCTTATCTGAAAAAACAGCGCGATAATTATGTGCTGGATTTTGAGGATATCATACAGTTTGCAATCTACATTCTCACGCAGTATAAAGAGGCACTCAAAAAATGGCAGAGCCGCTGTCAGTATCTGCTTTGTGATGAATATCAGGATGTAAATAAAAATCAGGAATATTTACTTTATTTATTAAGCGGAAAATATCATAACCTGACAGTCGTGGGCGATGACGACCAGTGCATTTACGGCTGGCGCGGGTCAGATGTGGAATATATGGTGCATTTTAATGAGCGGTATGAAAATGTTGTGGATTATTCGTTAAGCCGTAACTTCCGCAGTACGCCGGAGATTGTAGCGGCGGCAAATTCTTTAATTGAGAAGAACCAGAACCGTCTGGAAAAGCAGATGTATACCAAAAATCCACATGGCGCAAAGCCGGTGTATAACTGCCTGCCGTATGAAAAAGACGAAGCGGTATGGATTGCAGAACAGATAGACGCGGCGGTTTCAACCGGGAAAAAATATGCAGACCACACGGTGCTTGTGCGTGCGGCTTCCCAGACAAGGGCGTTGGAAGAAGCCTTTCTTGCAAAGAAAATCCCGTATAAGATTTTAAACGGCGCAAGATTTTATGATTCGGAGGAAATCCGTACGGTGCTTGCCTATCTGCGCATGGTTTATGCACCGAATGATTTGGATTTCTTATGGACGATAAAAAGACCGCGCAAGGGTTTCGGCAAGAAATCCATAGAAGATTTGAAAAAATATGCCGCAGAACACGAAATTGGGCTGTTTCAGGCGCTCGGCGAACAGATTGAACAGGGCATTGTCAAAAAAGAGGTTATTGATACTTATTATAAAAATATATCGGAATTACACAAAGAATATGATAAGTATTCATGCAAAGAGCTTGTTAACCGGGTATTGGATTTCGGATACCGCGAGGAACTGGAGCAGGACGTGGAACAGCGAAGGCTGGATAATGTGACGGAACTGATAACAGCCATTGCCGCAATGGAAGCGGAAAATCAGGATAAGCTTTCGCTGGAAGAACTGCTGGCACATTTTGCATTGTTTACGGCTCAGGATGATGACGATGAAAAAAATGTTGTGAAAGTCATGACGATTCATACGGCAAAGGGCCTGGAATTTGACATTGTATTTATCTGCGGACTGGTAGACGGGCAGTTTCCAAGCAGGCGCCTGCGCAATGAAGATGAACTGGAAGAGGAACGGCGGCTGTTTTACGTGGCGGTGACGCGGGCAAAGACACGGCTGTATCTAAGCAGTTATGCGGCAAAGTCGGAAGGCTTTCCGGTGCGCCCGTCGGCATTTATACAGGATATTGACTACAACCTGCTGGAATGTGTGGGAAATGTCGTCCAAAACGGTCAGACCACACCGCAGATGCTGCCGAAAAAGACGTTTGATGTGGGCGATAAAGTAGAACATAAAATTTTCGGTGTCGGGACGATTGTAGACATCAATCTGTCCACCCAGTCGTATGAAATTGATTTTGAAAAATTAACCGGAACGAGAAAGATTATGTTCCGTGCGGAGTTAAAAAAGGTGTAGGCTCTTTGTCGGGAGCGGAGATAAAAAGTGTAAGCTGTCAGTGCGGCTTACATTTTTTTAGCTTACAGATATAGTTTTAAACTATGGACAACCTTAATGAATTCATATTATACAGATAGGAAAATGTCCGTTATAATACGACAAAACAAAGGAAGCAGGAGGAAACATAAAGTGAGCCAGTTATATACACCTTTCAGATATGATTTTGTAGGAAGCTTTTTAAGACCGGAGTATTTAAAGAAAGCAAGAGCGGATTACGAAGCAGGAGCAATGAGCGCAGAGGAATTGAAAAAGACAGAAGATAAGGCAATTACAGAGTTGGTTGCAAAGCAGAAGGAGGCAGGTTATCACGTTATTACAGACGGAGAATTCCGCCGTGCAACATGGCATCTGGATTTTATGTGGGCATTTGACGGAGTCGGACACAGCAAAACCGAAACGGGACTTCCGTTCCACGGTGAAGCTGCAATGATTGATGATACATATGTGACAGGAAAGATTTCTTATAAGAAAAATCATCCGTTTGTAGAACATTTTAAATTCGTAAAGGCACTGGAAGATGAAAATACGGTTGCAAAGCTGACCATTCCGGCACCGGCACAGTTTCTGGAACAGATGATTATGCCTTTTGCATGGAGCAATACCAAGAAATTTTACGATACGCAGGAAGAAGTGGCAAAGGATATTGCCGAAGGATACCATGAATTTATCAAAGAGGTTTATGCGGCAGGCTGTAGAAATCTTCAGTTGGACGACTGCTCATGGGGCATGGTGGTAGACCCGGCGGCTTGTAAATTATTCGGCGTAACACCAAAGGGACTTGAAAAGATTAAGGAACAGCTTTTAGAGATTAATAACAGCGCGCTTGAAGGAAAGCCGGAAGATTTAATTGTCAATACACACGTATGCCGCGGCAATTTCCATTCTACCTATGCAAGCAGCGGTGCTTATGACAGCGTAGCGGCGACTTTATTTGCAAAGGAAAATGTCAATGCATATTATCTGGAATTTGATGATGAGCGTTCCGGCGGATTTGAACCGTTAAAATATGTAGAGGGCGATAAGAAAGTTGTACTCGGACTGGTTACAACAAAGTCCCCGAAGTTGGAAGATGCGCAGGCAGTAATTGACAGAATCCACGAGGCAGCAAAATATGTGCCGTTAGACAGACTGTATTTAAGTCCGCAGTGTGGATTCGCTTCCTGTGAAATCGGCAACAAGCTTACAGAAGAAGAACAGTGGGCAAAGCTGGCACTGGTAAAGGAAATTGCAGAAAAGGTGTGGGGATAAATAACAGATTCATATTAGAATGTAAAAGAATATGTCAGACAGACATACAGGGTATTTTTATATATGCCCGTGTAATTTTACGAGGATGGTCGGGGTTAATGTAAAACTATAAAAAGCAGTCCCGGATTGGAAAAATAAGAATATTTATGATAAAATAAACTCTAATGTTACATTAGGGTTTATTTTTTGGCATTAAAATGTCTGCAAAATAGGAATGAAAAATTATATGGAGAAAAAAGACAGATATATCAGCATCGGTGAAATGGCAAAAATCAACCGCACAACTGTACCGACACTGCGGCTGTATGATTCAATGGGACTGCTGACACCGTATTACACAGACGAGGAAACACATTACCGGTATTATGACATCAAGCAGAATGCCCGGTTTGATATGATTCAGTACATGAAAGAACTGGGCATGGAATTAAAAGAAATTAAAGAATTGTTCGATAAACAGGATATTAATCTGATTGAGCAGATTTTACGGCAGAAAAAGGAACAGACGGTTGTCCAAATGCAGGAATTAAAATTTAAAATGCAGGCGATTGACAGGACGGTTGCAAGCATTGAACGGTATAAGAAATCGCCGAAAAGCGGCACGATTACACTGGAATACATACCGGACAGGACGATTTACTCGATGTGTGTGGATACCAATTTTTACGATTATAACATTGATATGTACGAATTGATTTTAAAGCAGTTAAAAAATAAGCTGATGGAATTTCATATTCCGCAGGTTTATTACTGCAATGCAGGGACGATTATGCGGCGGGAGCTGTTTGAAAAACTGACCTTTTATTCGGAAGAAATCTTTATCTTTGTAGATGACGATTTTCCGATGAAAGACTGTGTGCAGACAATCGAGAATGGCATGTATGCATGTATTTATACGGAAGATTTTGATGAGGAACGCGACTGTGCGAAAAAGCTTTTGGCGTACTGCCGCGAACACGGCTATCAAATCTGCGGTGATTATATTTGCGAAGAAATTATGGAAATGAACGTCTTTGACAGCCGCAAGCGCTCGATGTATCTGCGGCTTCAGGTGCCGGTAAAAATGGAAAAATAGGCTTGACTCTCATCTAAGATTAGACATTATACTGAATACAACGGAAAGTTAAATAATTAACAATCAGTTCGCGTAATATATGCTGAATAGTGAAAAGCGAAAGCGTGAATGAGGATTCGTCTGAAACTGTCCTTGCACCGCAGGACACAGATTTTAAAAGGAAGCGGTGTAGAATTGGAGGATGTTATGGAGAAGATTAAAGTAATTCAGTATGGCTGTGGCAAGATGAGCAAGTACACAATGCGGTATCTGTATGAAACCGGCTGTCAGATTGTCGGTGCAATCGACTGTAATCCATCTATTGTCGGCATGGATATCGGCGATTATGCGGGACTGGGTGTAAAGACCGGCGTATTAATCAGCGACAATGCGGAAGAAGTGCTTGACAACACGGATGCGGATATTGCCGTTGTAACGCTGTTTAGTCTGGTAAGTGACTGCTTTCCACATTATATGAAATGTCTGACACGTGGAATCAGTGTGATTACAACCTGTGAAGAAGCAACGTACTGCTGGACAACAGACCCGGTTCGTGCCAATATCTTAGATGTTACCGCCAAGAAAAACGGTTGTACTTTTGTAGGAAGCGGCATGGAAGATATTTTCTGGGTGAATATGGTCGGCATGGTAGCAGGCGGCTGTCACAAGATTGAAAAAATTGAAGGCGCAGTCAGCTATAACGTAGAAGATTACGGACTGGCACTTGCAAAAGCTCACGGCGTAGGCTTAACACCGGAAGAATTTGAAAAACAGATTGCACACCCGGAGGAGATTGAACCTTCTTATGTATGGAATTCCAATGAGGCACTTGCATCAAAAATGGGCTGGACGATTAAGAGCCAGACACAGAAATGTGTACCGTATTTCCATGACAGTGATTTGTTCTCATCAACCATGAATGCAACGATACCGAAAGGCAACTGTATCGGTATGGCGGCAGTTGTAACTACCGAAACATTCCAGGGACCGGTTATTGAAACACAGTGTATCGGCAAGGTTTATGGTCCGGACGATGGTGATATGTGCGACTGGAAGATTACAGGTGAACCGGATACGGAATTCCATGTTGTAAAACCGGCAACGGTTGAGCATACCTGTGCAACGATTGTCAACCGGATTCCGGCAGTGCTGCGCGCTCCGGCAGGGTTAGTTACGATGGATCAGCTGGAGGAAATCGCTTATCCGACATATCCAATGGAATACTATCTGTAGTTTAAATATTAAAACTGGAATAACAGAATACTGTGCAGACATGGTTTGTAAATAAAATCCCCGCATAAAGAGAGCTGAACAGATTCTCTTTATGCGGTATTTTTTTGCGATATTAACAAAATATTTAATAGAAATTCCAGTTGATTCCACAGAAATATCCGCTTATAATAGTATTAAGGCAAAGGGGGCTTTTGCAGATTTACAATGTTACAAAAGGAGGGGAATGCCTTGAATACAGAAATAACAAATGCAGTCAGTGCGGCGGGAGATAAGGTGCAGTATGATACCCGTGTCAAAAGAATACTGGCACAAAAAAATATTTTGGCACACATTTTGGTTAAGACGGTGGATGAGTTTAAGGAAATGAAGCCGGAAGATGCAGTAATGTACATTGAGGGTGAGCCAAAGATTGGGATTGTACCCGTTGAACCAGGCTTGACCAATACAGAAAAAACAGATATAACCGGGCGGTCTTTTATGTGAGCAGACTTGTTTCATCACAGAAAGAGAGGGATTTTGTCAATACGAATTATGACGATATAAAACAGGTATTCAGTATCTGGATTTGTATGAACATGGCTTCAAACAGCATGAGCCATATCCACCTTATCAAAGATGAAATGTTAGAGCCGTACGATTGGAAAGGAAATATGGATTTACTCAACATCGTGCTGATTGGTATTACAGATGAATTACCGGAGCATGATGAAAAGTACGAATTGCACCGTTTAATCGGTACACTTCTTTCAAGCGGGTTGAAAGAGCAGGAAAAACTGGATATAATTGAACATGAATATAATATCCCGGTCAGTAATGAAATAAGAGAGGACGTGAGAGTTATGTGTAATCTGAGTGCAGGAATCGAAGAAAGAGCTGAAGAACGGGCAACAGAGAAAACGAGTGAAAAGTTCATTCTGAATATGTATAAAAAGGGTTATACATTAGAACAGATTGCCGATGTTGCAGAAATCAGTGTAGATGCTGTTGAAGCGGTGATTCAAAAGAAAGCACCGGTAATGGCGTAAGAAGTTTGAGAAAGTAAACACATTATAAATAAAAACTGCCGCATAAAGAGAGCAAAAACGATTCTCTTTATGCGGTATTTTTTTGTGGATTTTGGACTCGATGTAGCAGCTTGACAATTCCAACGATGTGGCATATAGTTTTACGTGACTAACCATGGTCAGAATGGACAGAAACTAGTGTGAAAAATCACACTGATGTGCTGATTTTTCACACAGCTATTTGTTTCTGAGCAAAAACAAATAGCTATGATGGCAGATGAGAAATCGCTTGTGCGAATTTCTCATCGCCGCTTCGCAACAAGTTGCTTAGAAGTGAGGATTATTATGAGAAGAATCGTAAATGAAAGAAATACAAAAAGAAAAAAAGCAGCGATTATATTAAAGAAAACAGCCGCCGCCACAATGTGCGTGATACTGGCGGCAGGCATGACGGCATGCGGCAAAAAGACGGACAGCGCGCAGAGCGAAAGTGTTTCGGAAAATGACAAATATTCATCCGATATTTTTGCAATGGATACCTACATGTCATTGACGGCATACGGAGCAAAGGCAGAGGATGCCGTGACGGTAGCAATTCATGAGATTCAAAGACTGGATGCGATGTTTTCGGTAGGAAATACGGACAGTGACGTCACAACTGCCAATATGCAGGGAAGCGCTACAGTGTCTGACGAAACAGCATATTTAGTGGAACAGTCCCTTGAAATTTCAAGAAAGACGGACGGTGCATTTGATATTACTATCTATCCGGTTATGGAGCTGTGGGGATTTACCACGAAAAATTACAAAGTGCCGCAGGCGGACGAATTACAGGAAACGTTAAAAAGAGTATCCTATGAAAATGTATCGTTAAAGGACCACGAACTGGTCTTAAAAAATAATGCGCAGATTGATTTTGGCGGTATTGCAAAGGGGTATACGTCCAGCCGTGTCATGCAGATTTTTAAGGAATACGGCATTGAACACGGCATGGTCAATCTCGGCGGCAATGTGCAGACACTCGGCACGAAAACGGACGGTACGGCATGGCGCGTAGCCATTCAGAGTCCGCAGGGAGGCAATCAGTATCTTGGCATTCTGGAAACCAGCGATCAAGCAGTCATTACATCCGGTGGATATGAGCGTTATTTTGAAGAAAACGGAGTGACTTACCACCACATTATCGACCCAAAGACCGGATATCCGTCAGACAGCGATTTGACGTCTGTTACGATTGTGTGCGCAGACGGAACAAAGGCAGATGCGCTGTCTACCTCATTTTTTGTAATGGGACTTCAAAAGGCAGAAAGCTTTTATGAAAATACGGATTTGGATTTTGATGTCATTTTACTTACAAAAGACAATCAGATTTATATTTCTGAGGGAATTGCACAGAATTTTACCTCGGATTACACCGTAAATGTCTTGAAAAAGTAGTTGATAATTATTGTCAGTAACAGACCTTGACAGAAAAGGATTCTATATTTATGATAGAGCAGAGTTAGAAAAAGCTAACAGCAGTACATCTTTCTAACTTGGATAATAAAAAACGAACTTGATAAAGGAGAAATTATGTTACTGATTATTGCGCTTGTGATAGCTTCCTTATTTGTATACTTTTTAAAAGACAAGCTAAAGCAGTATCCCAATATTTTTTACATCGGTGCGGCAGTTGTAACGATTGTTATTTTCAGCCTGCGCACGGTGGCAATGCCGCAGTTTGTACGGCAGAATATTGTGGGCATTTTTGCAAAGGGAACGATAGGAACGGCATTTTTTATCATTGTCATGATAACAGGTGCACTGCCGAGAGGTTCAAAGTTTATCGGACCGCTTATGCGGATTCGCGGGGAATTGTCCATTATGGCGGCAATTCTGGTGCTTTCGCACAACCTGACCTACGGCATGACGTATTTTAAGATGTTATTTTCGGCACCGGCGGCATTACCGGCAGCCCAGCGGTGTGCAGTGGTGATCAGTCTGATGCTGATTGTATTGATGATTGGATTAACGGTGATTTCATTTCCGGCAGTCCGCAAAAAGATGAATCCGAAAAAGTGGAAGCAGATTCAGCGGAGCGCCTATGTATTTTATGGACTTTTATATGTACATATTATACTGATTAATATTCCGTATGCGCGCATTGGACTACACATGTATGCCGTAAATGTGCTTGTATACAGTATTGTATTTGCAGGATATGCGGCGATGCGAATCCGTAAATGGGTGCTTACAAAAAATCCGGATGCCGACAGCATTTTTATAAAGAAAGTCAGTGTGGCAGTATCTGTGTGTGCAGTGCTTGTGTGTACTGTGGCATTTTCAATGTGTTTTATGCGGAACGGAAATAAAGTGTCTGCACAGGAAACGGCGGCAGATAAAACACTGAGTCAGACACAGACAGAAAAGGGCGTAAAAAAGAACGGAGAAGCAGGCACAACGGCAACAGCTTCAAATGCGGACGGTGTGACACAGGAACAGCAGATTTCGGGCGAATCCGGTGATAGTGCAGGTGAATCACAGGAAGCACAGGAGAACGAGAACGCGCAGGACGGTGAAAATGCGGCAGCGGCGGCAGTTGAAAACACAGCCGGTGAGGAGAACAGACAGGAAAAACAGGACACTGACAGTCAGAATTCCGGAAGTTCAGGCGCGACATCAGACAGCGGAAATGATACAAACAGCAGTGCGGGCGGAAGTTCGGGTTCGGACAGCGGCAGTGCGGGTCAGCCGGCGGAAGAAAAAACAGAAGCAGCACCAAAACCGACAGAAGCACCGAGAACATTTAAGGCGGACGGCGATTATACGGGAACTGCCGTATGCGATACATACGGATACACGGTTACGGTTGTTGTGACAATTTCAGGTGATGCCGTTACAGGCGTATCCGCATCCGCAACGGCAGGCGGCGCAGATGAAATGTTTTTCTCACAGGCAAATGCCAAAGTTCCGGGAGCGATTCTTGCAAACGGTGGTGTCAGTGGTGTGGATGGTGTATCGGGTGCGACAAAGTCCAGCAATGCCATAAAGGCGGCATATACGAGTGCGTATCAGTCTGCAAAAAATTAAAAATATTTTTAAATAAATATCAGGCACCAACAAAAGCAGGGAATGTCCAAGTGGACAGACCCTGCTTTTCTAAAGCTGTTAGTCTGACAAAGAATTGACGAAAAAGGCGGGAAGTGCCATAATGAAAATACAAATATCAGAGCGTAATCAGGAGGGAAAAAGATGCCATATGCAGTAATATATGCATTGATTGGATATTTATCCGGCAGTGTATTATATGCGGAAGTATTTTGCGGAATTTTTGGTAGAAAAAATGCAATTGAGCAGAGCAGGGATGCCAATCCGGGAACGGCAAACGCATTTTTATACGGCGGGTTCTGGTGCGGAATCTGCACATTGATTTTTGATATGGCAAAGGGCTTTGTCCCGGTTTATGCCTATGTTCACATGACACAGATGAATTTAGCAGAAAGCAACGGACTGGCACTGGTGCTGGCAGCACCGGTAGCGGGACACATTTTCCCTGTCTGGCATCATTTTAAAGGCGGAAAGGGAATTGCAGTCAGTTTTGGCAGTCTGCTCGGACTGATACCGATGTGGTATCCGGTACTTTCTCTTGCGGTGTGTTTTTTATTCTTTTCACTGGTAATACAGATTTCACCGAACTTTTACCGGACCGTAGCGGTATACATTGTAAACTGGATCATCATTGTATTTTCAGAGACTAATCTGCCCAAAGCCGTGCATATCGGTGTAGGATTGATATCGCTGCTGATACTGCTTAAAATGCATATGAGCCAGGAAGAACGTGAAAAAATGACATTTCAGTTATTGTGGATAAAGAGGTGATACCGATGAATGTTTTAATTTTATCCTGCGGAACAGGCGGTGGACATAATGCCGCAGGGGCAGCAGTCCAAAAACAGCTCCAAAAACAGGGACATCAGGTGGTAATGATAAATCCTTACCGGCTAAAAAGTAACAGACTGGCGGGTATGATTGATAAAGTGTATATCGGTCTGGTACAGAAAAACAGCACGCTTTTCGGATTCGTATACCGGCTGGGAGAATTATACCGCCGTCTGCCGTTTCCGTCACCGGTTTATTATATTAACCGTAAAATGGCATATATTTTACAGGAGTATCTTTTACGACATCCGGCAGATGTCATCATTACACCGCATTTATATCCGGCGGAGATTATCACAAATATGAAAAAAATGGGGATGGAAGTGCCACCAAGTATTTTTGTGGCTACCGATTATGCATGTATTCCGTTTACGGAAGAAACCGACTGCGATGATGTTGTGATTCCGTCAGAAAAGCTGATACCGGAATTCAGGAAATACGGAATTCCAAAAGAAAAGTTATATCCGCTTGGGATACCGACGGCGGACACGGGTGTAGAGCGCATTTCACCGGAAGAAGCCAAAAGACAGCTGGGGCTGGATTCTGCAAAAGAGTATTTATTAATTGCGGGCGGCAGCATGGGGGCTGGTGCGTTGGAGGAAGTTGTGGAAATTCTTTACCGTGTGCGTTCCCTGCATAAATGTAAGCTGATTATGGTCTGTGGAAACAATCAGCAGCTGTACAGCCGGCTGCAGAAGCGGTATGCGGACAAAATTGAACTGGTCGGATATACTGATAAGATGCCGCTGTATTTAAAGGCAGGCAGTATCTTTATTACAAAGCCGGGTGGGCTTTCAAGCACGGAAGCCGCCGCTGCACGGATTCCACTGATTCACATCTGTCCGATTCCGGGCTGTGAAACAAAGAATATGCAGTTTTTTAAAAAGACAGGCATGGCACTGGCAGTCACCAATCCCAAAGAGGAGCTGACCGCGGCAGTTCTGTCATTACAAAAACAGGAAAACCGCAAAAAAATGATTCAGTGTCAGGAAAAATATGTGCCGGGAACAGCAGCAGCGCAGCTTGGACAGTTGGTGGAAGAAGGGAAAAAATAAATAATGATAAATAATTGACGAAGTGTGTAAAAAGTGACATAATAAATATAGATTGTACGTGATGGGAGACAGAAACCTGGGAAGGACAAATGCATTTTTGTACGTTGGATTCCGGTGTGTGGTCTGTACATTGAAAATGCATGTGAGTAAGGACGAACGGGAAACAATGACAGCAGGATTATTATGGGGAAAGAGGTAAAGAGTATGAATAATGTAAAGGTAAGAACAAAGCTGATTATTGTAATGCTGGCCGCATTTTTGGCAATGACGGCATGTGTTGTTTTTTCGACAGAATCTATGAAGGCGATGCAGACAAAGGCACTGGAAACGATAGAGTCAGATAAGCGTGCATCTTATGATGAGATGATTCAGAATCAGGTTGACAATGTGATTTCATTGTGCCAGAACATTTACACACAGTATGAAGCAGGGGTGTATACCAGAGAAGAGGCAAAAAAACTGGCAGCAGATGAGATACGTCAGCTCCGATATGGGGATGGCGGCTATTTCTGGGTTGATCAGTATGATGGAACCAATGTTGTGCTGCTTGGCAGTCAGACAGAAGGAACGAATCGTCTGGAAACAAAGGATGGCAACGGTTACCAAATGGTAAAAGAGATTATCCGTGTAGGAAAGCAGGCTGATGGAGGATTTACAGACTATGTTTATCCGAAGGAGGGTGAAACCGATAATCAGCCTAAACGTTCTTACAGCAAAGCATTTGCACCATTTGAATGGGTTATCGGAACAGGAAATTATACGGATTATATTGATGAAAAAATAGATGGTATACGGTCAGAATATGCGGCTTATGTGCTCAGCAGGGAAGGAATTTTTATTGGTCTGGTCATTGCAGTTGAAGTTTTACTGATTATCCTGCTGATTGTCATTACACGCAGTATTACCGTGCCGTTAAAGAAAGCGGTAGTTTCTATAAAGACAATGGGGCGGGGAGATTTTTCACAGCCGACTGCCCCGGCGCTTTTAAAGAGAAAAGACGATTTCGGGCAGCTTTCGGTATTTCTTGAAAATATGCGTTGTGAAGTAGGTACACTGATTGGTGAGGTAAAAGACCAAGCATCGAATATCAGCGGTATGGTTGAGGAGATTGATGAAAATGTCTGGTCCCTTGACCATGAAATTGAAGAGGTGTCAGCCACAACACAGGAACTGGCAGCAGCCATGGAAGAAACAGCGGCATCCTCACAGCAGATTGATGCAATGTCACATGAAATTGAAACGGCAGCGAAAAGCATTGCAACACGTTCACAGGATGGTGCGCTTGAAGCAGACAGCATCCGTGACCGTGCAGTTGTGATTAAGGATACAACGCAGAAAAAATATGAACATACACATGAAATTCATGAAGACATTAGTGACCATCTGACAAAGGCACTGGAAGATATTAAAATCGTAGACCAGATTGGCATACTGGCAGAATCTATTATGGGGGTTACGGCACAGACGAATCTTTTGGCTCTTAATGCATCCATTGAGGCGGCAAGGGCAGGAGAAGCCGGAAAAGGCTTTGCGGTTGTTGCCGAGCAGATTCGTGTACTTGCTGAACAGTCCAAGGAAACGGTTTCTAATATTCAGGAAGTAACACAAAGTGTTGTGGGTGCGGTTGATAATCTTGCAGGGGATTCTGCAAGACTGCTTGAATTTGTCGGAACAGATGTTGTACAGAATCTGGATGACTTTTCACAAATGGCAGATTCGTATAATGATGATGCGCAAAAGGTTGACGAACTGGTTACGGATTTTTCGGCCTCTTCAGAAGAATTGCTTGCTTCCATCAGTGGGGTAATGAATGGTATTGGTGATGTAAGTAAGGCGGCATCGGAGGGAGCTTCCGGTACAACGGATATTGCACAAAAGACAACTGTTGTGGTTGAAAAATCGTCAGATATTAAAGAAAAAGCTTCTAAGGCACATGCATCGGCAGATGTATTAAAGTCACAGGTTGAAAAATTTATCGTATAAGAGTATGCCGGCCGGGTGTAGAAACAGGCTTTCTTTTCGGCTGCATATATTGATTGGGCAGTTTGTATTGCAAATTGCCCTTTTTCTTCCAAAAACAACCATATATTGAAACACCGGGAAATTTATGCTAGAATAAAAAGAAATGTCAGGGTCAGAAGGTCTAAAACCACATAAGTCTGCTTATAGGTGGGTGAGTGACCTTTTGTCGCCAACATTAAAAAGATATTAAAAATTGTTAAAAGTATTACAAACAGGAGGCTTTATAGATTATGGAACAGTACAAACAGGAATTTATAGAATTTATGGTAGACTGCAATGTGTTGCGGTTTGGTGAATTTACTTTAAAGAGCGGCAGAAAGTCCCCGTTTTTTATGAATGCAGGACTTTATGTAACGGGTGCACAGCTTGAAAAGCTGGGTGAGTATTACGCGAAGGCAATTCACGATAACTACGGTGATGATTTTGATGTGCTGTTCGGACCGGCTTACAAGGGTATTCCGTTAAGCGTGGCAACAACCATGGCATATCACAGACTTTACGGTAAAGAAATCCGTTACTGCTCTAACAGAAAAGAAGCAAAAGACCACGGCGATGCAGGTATCTTACTGGGCAGCCCGATTAAAGACGGAGATAAAGTAGTTATTATTGAAGACGTAACAACTTCCGGTAAATCCATCGAAGAAACATTTCCGATTATTCAGGCACAGGGCGATGTGACAATCAAAGGCTTAATGGTGTCTTTAAACAGAATGGAACGTGGCAAAGGCGAAAAGAGTGCCCTTGTTGAAATTCAGGAAAAGTACGGCTTTCCGGCAAATGCAATTGTCAGCATGTCAGACGTTGTAGAACATTTATACAACAAGCCTTGCAACGGCAAGGTGGTTATTGATGATGAAATTAAGGCTGCCATTGACAAGTATTACGAAGAATACGGTGCGAAGGAAGCATAAGGAATTAGTAGCGGAATAAGTAGGAGAAGTATGAACAAGCCATAAACGAAAGCTTGTTCATACAACAGTATTGTGCCGCAGGTGTCACAATACTGATTTTATCGAAGAATTGAATAAATGAGGAGTAGTATGGACGAAAAGTTATATAAAAAAATCAAGTCAATTGGCGCCGGGAATATTGTTTTTGGCATTATTTCAGTCGTATGTGGTGTTACAACAGGAGTTTTGCTGATTGTAAATGGTGCAAGACTTCTGGCACATAAATCCGACACATTATTTTAAGCGTATCAGGAAGGTATGGGCATTGTGTGAAAAATAGAAAAATGAAAAAGACATTGAAATGGCTGATTTTTATTGCGTATATTGCTGCACTGGTATATTTTATGTTCTTTGCGGAAATTCTCGGAAGGACGGATGTATCACGCACGTACCGGTATAATCTTGTACCATTTAAAGAAATCAAGCGGTTTGTTAATCACTTCTGGCAGCTTGGTCTGACGGCGGTGCTTGCCAATATTGCGGGAAATGTGGTAGCATTTATGCCATTCGGGTTCTGCCTGCCGCTGATTGCAGACCATCGGATTAAGTTTTTTGGGTGTATGCTGTATACATTCGGGTTAAGTCTTGCAATCGAACTGATTCAGCTTGTATCTAAAGTGGGAAGTTTTGATGTAGATGATTTAATGCTCAATACACTCGGTGGTGTATTGGGCTATCTCACGTTTTTGTGTTACAAAAAAATGTGTCAGTTTCATAGGAAAAGGAAAAAATCATGAAACTTTTTAATAAATATAAATTTTCGGATAAAAGCCAGACCTTGGGGGGCATGATATCAACAGTCATGGGATTGGCGGCACTGGTGTCGTTTGGCTATGGCATTTATATTGCATTCCAGGCAAAAGGAAATGCCGGACTCGAGGTAGGAAGCCTTGGACTGCTCAGTTTCATGCTTTCTGTTATTGGGTTGGTTATCGGACTATTAAGCTTTAAAGAAGAAGATAAGTTTTATACATTTTCAAGAGCAGGTTCCCTGATGTGTGGTATTTTTGCAATATTTATGGTAGCAGTGCTGATGATGGGCATAGTGTGAAAAATATGCTTGATAGCATATTTTTCACACGGCTATTTGTTTCTGAGCGAAAACAAATAGCCATGATTGCAGA
>OGGS01000074.1_pt1 | contig 106025 bp, 100 predicted proteins | sample 1571281 | NCBI WGS metagenome assembly OGGS01 (sample SAMEA2582042, study PRJEB24529) | metagenome | biome: Human gut stool | place: China | collected 2011 | reverse complement strand
TCGCAACGGTCGTTGAATTAAGAATCCCCTGCGTTTACGCATGGGGAGTGTCAAATTGGATAGGAATCAGAAAGAAGGGCGAGACCTATGGCAGATGATATGATGAATGAAGACGACATCGTCGTCGTCATGACGGACGAGGACGGCAACGAATACTACTACCGCGAAGAGATGATCATCCCGGTGGAGGAAGAGAAATACGCACTGCTCGTCGGCATCCACGATGAGGATGAGGAGCACACGCATACATGTGGCTGCGGCTGCGAAGACGACGATGAAGACGTCATCATCGCGAAGATCGTCACGAACGACGACGGCGAGGATGAGTACGTCGAGCCGACGGACGAGGAGTTCGAGGCCGTCCAGCAGGCGTACAACGCACTGGTCGACGAAGCCGAAAAGGACTGAATGACGAAATGATTGCTGCTATCCATCTGGATGGCGGCTTTTTCATGTACGGAGAATTTTTATGCAGGATGGAAAGAAGAACGCGCCGGAGTCGCTGAACGAGCAGTCGGCAAAGGACACAGAGCAGTCGGAAGCATCCGAAGGTGCAGAAGGTGCAAAAGGACCGAAAGAGCCGAAGAACTCGGAGGCTCAAGAAGCTGGCAAGCAGTCGGCAGAGTCCGCCAAGTCGGATGCGCAGCCGTCGGACAAGGCGGTGAAAGAGGCGTCGGCTCAAGAAACGTCGGACGGAGCCTCCGACGCCGAACCGGCGGCGAAAGCAGCTGAGCCGACTGAATCGACTGAACCGGCGAAAGAGGCGGACTCGGAGAAGGCGCCGAAGCAGTCCTCATCGAAGCAGCCTGTCAAGTCTGCCAAGACAGAGACGGTAGACAAGGCAAAGTCGGAGGACAAGGCAAAGAAGCCCGCTCAGGGGGAAAAAGAAGATCAGGGAGATAAGGACAAGGTGCTGGCGGAGCCCGCGCGATTCGAGAAGCTCCGCGCGGCGGTGCTCAATCTCGGCTGGAAGAAGTGGACGGCCATCGCGGTCGTCGCAGCCGTCCTGCTCGGCGCCGGTCTTTTCCTCGCCTTTGGCACCTCACATACCATCGAGCGGTCGGACCGCGATGCCGGGGAGAACATCTACATGGTCGTCAAGCCGGGCACGACGGCGTCGGAGATCTCGGACCGCCTGATGCAGCTCGGCGTCATCGACAGCCGCCTGCGCTTCTGGTGGCTCATGAAGCTGCAGGGCGATGCGAGTAAGTTCAAGACGGGCACGTATGCGTTCACGCCGCACATGGATGAGCAGGCCGTGCTCGACAAGCTCGTCGCGGGCGACACGACGGTCGTCAAGTTCACGATACCGGAGGGCTTCGGCATCAAGGAAATCGCGAAGCGCCTCGCTGACGAGGGCCTCGTTGACGAGCAGGAGTTCCTCGCCGAGGCGAAGGACTTCGCGCCCTACGACTACATGAAGAAGCGCCCGAATGTGCGCTATGCGGCGGAGGGCTATCTCTTCCCCGACACGTACGTGATCCACAGCGATGTCTCTGCCGAGGGCATCATGAAGATGATGGCGGAGGACTTCGACACGCGCCTGACGCCGGCGCTGCGCCAGCAGGCCGCGGCAAAGGGCCTCTCCATCCATGACCTCATCACGCTGGCCTCGCTCGTCGAGAAGGAGGCGCGCTACGATGAGGACCGCCCGATCATCGCGCAGGTCTTCTTCAAGCGCCTGCAGATGGGCATGCCGCTGCAGTCGGACACGACGCTGCAGTACCTCATGGCCGGTCCGAAGGAGGACGTCTCAATCGAGGACACGAAGATTGACTCGCCCTACAACACCTACCAGCACGAGGGCCTGCCGCCCGGACCGATTGCGAGCCCGGGCATGAAGTCCATCCTTGCGGTGCTGAACCCAGCGAACACCGACTACCTCTACTTCGTCGCCGATCGTCAGGGCCACAACCACTACTCGCAGACGTATGACGAGCACCTCGCCATCGTCGAGCAGGTCCGCTGAGGCGCGTGAACAAGGCAGGTATATATGACAGATACAAGCGATACAAGTGAATTTGCAGCACTGCTGCGGGAGATGGAAGCGTATGCGGCCGAGCACCATGTCCCGATCATCAACGAGAACGGCCGCAAGGTCTTCCTCTCGGCCATCCGCGAGCTGCGGCCGCACCGCGTGCTCGAGATCGGCACGGCTATCGGCTACTCGGCCCTGTTGCTCGCCGCTAATGGGGCGGAGGACGTGCGCGTCACGACGCTCGAGATTTCAGAGGAGCGCGCCGCGCTCGCGCGTGCGTTCATCGCGCGCTCGCCCTACGCAGACCGCATCGAGATTTTGCAGGGCGATGCGGGCGAGCTCCTGACGGAGCTCACGGGCAAGTATGACTTCGTCTTCATCGATGCGGCCAAGGGCCAGTACGTCGACTACTTCGAGAAGATACAGCCCTTGCTGACGGAGGATGCGACGATCGTGGCCGACAACGTCCTGTTCCGCGGCTACGTCATGGGCACAGAGAAGGCGCCGCGCCGCTACCGCACGATCGTCAAGCGGCTGCGTCAGTACATCGAGCTCACGAGCCATGCAGCGGGCTACACGACGGAGATCTTTGCGCGCGGCGACGGGCTGGCCGTCTCGCGCCGCCATGCCGCGCACCCGGAAGACGAAAGATAAATGAGAATCGGAGGAGATACATGTTGAAGAAACCGGAACTCCTGGCCCCGGCCGGGACGCTCGAGAAGATGAAGATGGCGCTGCTCTACGGCGCCGATGCCGTTTACCTCGGCGGCAAGCTCTACGGGCTGCGCGCGCTCGGCGGCAATTTCACCAAGGAGGAATTGCGCGAGGCGGTCGAGTTCGCCCATGCACTCCACAAGAAGGTCTATGTGACGGTCAACATCTTCCCGCACAACAGCGACCTCGCGGGCCTGCCGGACTACCTGCGCTACCTGCAGGAGATCGGCGTCGACGCACTGCTCGTCGCCGACCTCGGCGTCTTCATGATGGCGAAAGAGACGATTCCCGATATGGAACTGCATATCAGCACGCAGGCGAACAACACAAACTGGGCGACGGTCAATGCCTGGCAGAAGCTCGGCGCGAAGCGCGTCGTGCTCGCGCGCGAGATGTCCCTGAAGGAAGTCCGCGAGATTCGCGCGAAGACGCAGGCCGACCTCGAGATGTTCGTGCACGGCGCGATGTGCATCTCGTACTCGGGCCGCTGCCTGCTCTCGAACTACTTCACGGGACGCGACTCCAACCGCGGCAGCTGTGCGCAGTCGTGCCGCTGGAAGTACGCGCTCGTCGAGGAGACGCGGCCGGGCAAGTACTTCCCGATTGAGGAGGACGAGCGCGGCACCTACATCATGAACTCAAAGGATATGTGCCTCTTGCCGCACATCGCCGACGTCGTCGAGAGCGGCGTCGAGAGCCTCAAGATCGAGGGCCGCATGAAGAGCGTCCACTATGTGGCGAGTGTCACCCGGGCCTACCGCCTTGCCATCGACGCCTATTTCGAGGACCCCGAGCACTTCCAGATTGAGCAGTCGTGGCTCGACGAGCTCGAGAAGGTCTCGCACCGCCCGTACACGACGGGCTTCTACTACCACCAGCCCGACGCCGACGACCAGCTCTACGGCACCTCGTCGTACCAGCAGACGTCGGAGTTCATCGGACTCGTGCGCTCGTACGACCCGGATACGCAATACGCCACGGTCGAGCAGCGCAATAACATGAAACTCGGTCAAGAAATTGAAGTATTTCAGCCAAATGCCCCCTTGTATCGCCAGAAACTTTCTGATATGCTTGACGAAGAGGGCAACCCCATAGAGGTTGCACCTCATGCCCAGCAGATCATCAAGATCCGCATGGACAAGCCGGTTGAACCGTATACGATCCTGCGCCGCGATATCTGAGGCAGACCGTGATGCCGTGATACATGGTATAGCAGCATAGAGCAGCAGAGCCGCGCGCAGGGCAGAGGAAAGAAGGGCTTTCTATGGCAGAATCCACAGGAATCGTTCGTTACTTTGGCAGAGCCACTGGCCGCGTCCAGGGCGTCGGCTTCCGCATGTTCGTGCAGCAGCACGCCTCGGAGCTCGGCCTGACGGGCTGGATCCGCAACATGGAGGACGGCAGCGTCGAGATGGAGATCCAGGGCGACCCCGAGAAGGTCGACAAGCTCTCGGTGCTGATCCGCGAGGGCAACTACTTCATCAAGGTCAAAGAGCTGAAGTTCGAGCCGATTGAGGCCGTGTCCGATGAGACGCGCTTTGTCGTCCGTTACTGAGCAGCTGTATGGCCCGCATAGAGGGCCATCTGGCAGGATTTGAGGCGGGAAAAGCCGGCGCAGCCGTCTTTTGACCCGCTTTATTTTTTTATAGACATTACACTACGATAGGGAGGAATTCTTATGCCACGTATCCTTGTACTGCATGGGCCGAACCTCAACCTGCTCGGCACGCGCGAGCCGGAGATCTACGGCTACACGACGCTCGACGATATCAACACGATGATTGCCGCGCGCGCCGCTGAGGCGGGCATCGAGACGGCGTTCTACCAGTCGAACCACGAGGGCGACCTCGTCGACGCCATCCAGCAGGCCAACCACAAGTTCGACTTCATCATCTTCAATGCGGCGGCCTTCACGCATTACAGCATCGCCATCCGCGATGCCATCGCGGCGATCGATGTGCCGGTCATCGAGGTGCACCTCTCGAACATCCACCAGCGCGAGGAGTTCCGCCACACGTCGGTGCTCGCGCCGGTGGCGATGGGCCAGATCTGCGGCCTCGGCGTCGAGAGCTACCTCGCCGCGCTCGAGGCCATCATCTACAAGCTCAACCGGGCCGAGTAATCTCGTATTCCATAGGGGGATGATCTTTTGAATGCCAACCGTTTGACCGCACTGCGCGCTCTTCTGCAGCATAAGGGGCTCGACGCAGTCGTCGTGACCAAATACGTGAACCTTCATTACTTCAGCGGCTTCCGCGGCGACGACACGACGCTCGTCGTCACGAAGGACGAGGCGCTGCTCGTCACGGATAACCGCTACACGGAGCAGGCCGAGAAGCAGGCGCCGCTTTTCACCGTCGTCGAGCATCGCCATGGCCTCTTGAAGAAGACGGCGGAGCTGCTCTTGAAGCTCGGCTGCCAGCATGTCGGCTTCGAGGGCCGCGCGATCGTCTATGCGGACTACGCGGCGCTCAAGGGCTGGCTGACGGGCGTCGACTTCTCGGTGTCCCTCGACCTCGACGCCCTGCGCCAGATCAAGGATGAAGAGGAGATCGGCTACATCCGCCGCGCCTGCGCCATTGCCGACAAGGCCTTTGAGGACATCGTGCACTTCATCCGCCCGGGCCGCACGGAGATCGAGGTCGCCGCGCGCCTCGAGCAGGTGATGCGCGAGGCCGGCTCGGAGAAGCCGTCCTTCGACACGATCGTCGCCTCGGGCCTGCGCAGCAGCATGCCGCACGGCACGGCGACGGAGAAGGTCATCGAAGCAGGCGACTTCGTGACGATGGACTACGGCGCGAAGTTCGAGGGCTACTGCTCCGACATCACGCGCACGGTCTGCGTCGGCGAGGCGACGGCGCGCCAGCGCGAGGTCTACGAGGCCGTGCGCGGCACGCAGGAGATGGTGCTAGCGGCCATCGCGCCGGGAAAATCCGGCAAAGAGATCGATGCCGCCTCGCGCGAATTCCTCAAGAAATATGGTCTCGCGCAGTACTTCGGCCATGGCCTCGGCCACAGCCTCGGCCTCGAGATCCACGAAGAGCCGCGCCTCTCGCCGTCGAGCACCTGCGAGCATCTCATGCCGGGCATGCTGATTACCGACGAGCCGGGCGTCTACCTGCCGGGCTGGGGCGGCCTGCGCATCGAGGACACCGTGCTCGTGACAAAGACGGGCAGCGAGCGCCTGACGAAGTCCTCGAAGGCACTCCTCGAGATCTGCTGAGCCGCAGTGCTTGACGATGGACCGCAAGTTGATTATAATAAAGAATGTTATGATACGTTTTGTATCTTGAATTCGACTATGAAATTATGGAATTTTTGGAGGGCGTAAGTGAATGATTAATAGTACTGATTTCCGCACGGGCTTGACGATTGAAATTGATGGCGGTGTCTGGCAGATTGTTGATTTCCAGCATGTAAAGCCGGGCAAGGGCGCTGCTTTCGTTCGCACGAAGATCAAGAATGTTGAGACGGGTGCAGTGGTAGAGCGTACCTTCAATCCGAATGAAAAGATGCCGGCAGCTCACCTCGAGACGCGCAACATGCAGTACCTCTACGAGGCCGATGGCATGTACACGTTCATGGACACGGAGACGTACGAGCAGACGGAGCTCAACAAGGAGCAGCTCGGCGATGCGCTGAACTACCTCATGGAGAACATGGAAGTCTCGCTGCAGACGTTCAAGGGCCGCATCATCGGCATCCAGCTGCCGAACTCCGTCAACCTCAAGGTCGTCGAGTGCGAGCCGAGTGTCAAGGGCAACACGGCGACGGGCGCTACGAAAATCGCCAAGGTCGAGACGGGCTACGAAGTCCGCGTGCCGCTCTTCGTCAACGAAGGCGATACGCTCCGCATCGATACGCGTACGGGCAACTACATCGAGCGCGCATAATTTGCTTTTTTTGAGCAGCTGTCACGTCAGGCATCTCATGCAACTGGTGTGACAGCTGCATTTCTTTCATTTTATTTTTTGTTTGGGCAGGAAAAAGCGTTTGAGCCAGCGAATAATAATAATACAGTATAAATATGCATGACAGGAGCGCATTATGCGCCTGCCGTGCATGCATCTGTTGAGTCGCAACTGATACACTCTAAATCAGGCAAGGGGGCCTTTATCATGGCAAACGAAAAAGAAATCGTCAAGAAGGATTCGAGTCTCGGCGCCATCCGCATCGCGGATGAGGTCGTCAGCATCATCGCAGGCCTGGCCGCGACGGAAGTCGACGGCATCGCCGGCATGAGTGGCGGCATCGCGGGCGGCATCGCAGAGATGCTCGGCCGCAAGAACTTCGCCAAGGGCGTCAAGGTCGAAGTCGGCGAGAAGGAAGCCGCTGTCGACCTCTTCATCATCGTCAAGTACGGCGTGCGCATCCCGGACATCGCTCTCGCGGTGCAGGAGAACGTCAAGCAGGCCATCGAGACGATGACGGGCCTCTCGGTCGTCGAGGTCAATGTCCATGTACAGGGCGTCGGCTTCCCCGAGGAGACGACGAAGCAGGATGAGGTACGCGTGCGCTGACCTGGAGCGAGGCGGATACTATGGGGATTATCAACCGTTTTTTGCTGTTTGTCTTGATGATCGGGCTGGCCTTGCTCGCCTTGCTCATGTTCTTGCTCTGCATGGGGGCCGTGCCAGAGCCGGTCTGGCTCAATGAACTCCACTACATCCTGTCCCGCCGCGAGACGGTCGCCGCTTCCGTCGTCGTTCTCGTGCTCGCACTCCACCTGCTCGGCGTCTCATTGCGAGGCCGTGCGGAGCGCACGCGCGAGACCGGCGACTTTATCCTGCTGCAGAATGAGCAGGGCGGCGTCCGCGTCGCGCTGCCTGCCATCCGCGCGATGGCGGAGCAGACGCTCATAGGCATGCGCGGCGTCCGCATGGCGAAGGTGCGCGTCCAGCGCATCCGCGCCACGAGCAAAGCACCGGAGACGCTGCGCCTTGTGCTCGACCTGACGGTCGGCAGCCATACGCCGGTCGGCCCGCTCACAGAGACTGCCGCCGCGGCCATCCGCGCGCAGCTCCAGGAGACCATGGGCCTTGAAGGTGTCGCAGTCGAATCGCACATCACGGGCATCACCGATGCGCTGCCTGAGGGCAAGCGCCGTGTCGTCTGAGGCGTGAGGCGGTGGAAAGATGAAAGAAGAATTCAAAGAAGCGCTGCGGGGATGGCTGGCGGCGCACTGGCAGGAGGACCGCGGGCAGTGCCTCGGCCTCTTGGCCGGCATCACCCTGGCCATCATGATCCTGCTGATCGGCTTCTGGCGCACGGCCTTCATCGTGCTCTGCGGTGGAGCCGGCCTCTACATCGGCAGGAAAGCCGACCGCGAGCCGGATTTCTTCGGCAGGATTGCCGACGAGTTCCTCGACCGCATCAACCGGCTGCGCTGAGAGCCCGCGGCGGATAAGATAAGATAGGATTAAGGGATTAAGGAAGATTAGAATGAGTCGTAGACAAGCAAGGGAAGTCGCGCTGCAGGCGCTCTTCCAGTTAGACCTGAATCCGGCGGAGTCGGCCGATCAGGAAGAGATGCAGGAGACGCTCGCCATCGATACGGCGCTCGGCGAGGCCGAGGCGATGAGCGCGCATGACCGCGCGTTCGTGGTGCAGCTCGTGCATGGCACGCGCGCGAACCTCGAGGCGATCGATGCGCAGATCGCGGCGAACTCGCGCGAGTGGAAGGTGGAGCGCATGGCGGCCGTCGACCGCAACCTCACGCGCATGGCGACGTACGAGATGTGCTTTGCCGAGGAGAAGCTCACACCGAACATCGCCATCAACGAGGCGGTAGAACTGGCAAAGAAGTATGGTACGGATGACTCCAGCCGCTATGTGAACGGGATTCTCGGCGCCATCATGAAAAGCGCGCAGTGACATAAGAAGGGGGCCAGACTTTTGTCTGGCTCTTTCTTGTCATACGGGAATCTGAAAAAGCAAGATGGAGGAGGAGTGCTGCCGTGGAGATCCACAGCGTCAGTGAAGTCACGAATTTTATCAAGCGGATGTTCCAGCGCGAGCCTGTGCTCGGCTGCATCCAGGTCCGCGGGGAGCTGTCAAATTTCCGCTGCTACGCCTCGGGCCACTGCTACTTCACGCTCAAGGATGCCACATCGTGCATCAAGTGCGTGATGTTCCGGAGCCGCGCGCAGGGCCTGCGCTTCCGGCCGGAGAACGGCATGCAGGTCGTCGTCAGCGGCAACATCTCGGTCTACGAGCGCGACGGCGTCTACCAGCTCTACGCTGACCGCATGATGCCGGAGGGCGCGGGCGACCTCGCGCTGGCCTTCGAGCAGCTCAAGGCGAGACTCGCGGCCGAAGGGCTCTTCGACGCCGCGCACAAGAAGCCGCTGCCGCGCTTCCCGAAGCGCATCGGCATCGTCACCTCAATCTCGGGCGCTGTGCTGCGGGACATCTACCACGTCTCGAAGCGCCGCTGGCCTTCGGTGCAGCTCGTGCTGAAGCCGGTGCTCGTGCAGGGCGAGGAGGCGGCTGCGCAGATCGCGGCGGCCATCGCCTTCTTCAACGAGAAGTACCCCGTCGACGTGCTGATCGTCGGCCGCGGCGGCGGCTCGATGGAGGACCTCTGGGCGTTCAACGAGGAGCCCGTCGTGCGGGCCATCTATGCCTCGAAGATCCCCGTCATCTCGGCCGTCGGCCACGAGACGGACTTCACGCTCGCCGATTTTGCGAGCGACCAGCGCGCCGCGACGCCGTCGCAGGCGGCGGAGCTCGCCGTGCCGGACCGCGCGGAGCTCTTGCGCTACACGGAGAGCCTCATGGCACGCCTCGCGCAGCAGGGAAAGCGCCAGCTGCAGGAGAAGCGGCTGCGCCTCGATGCCTGTCGCCGCAGCGCGGCCCTGCAGAAGCCGCAGCTCCTGCTCGCGAGCCGCACGCAGCGGCTCGACCACGCCACGGCGCGCCTCGATGCACTGATGAAGAGCCAGATGAAGGAGAAGCGCCACGCACTCGAGATCGCACTGCAGCAGCTCGACTACCTGAACCCCGTGCACATCCTGCGCCAGGGATACGGCATCGTCGAGAAAGAGGGCAGCCCTGTCACGAGCGTCCGCGCCGTGCACGAGGGCGACCGCCTGACGGTCACGCTGAAGGACGGCCGCCTCACGGCCCGCGTCGAATCAGCCGCTGGCACAGAGGGCAGAGCATGACCGTAGCGATAAAGCAATCCAGACGATTGAGACGATAGAGATAGAAAGGATGTTACGCATGCCAAGAAAGAAAGAGCTCTCATTTGAAGAATCTCTGGAAAAGCTCGAGGGCATCGTCAAGGAGATGGAGGGCGGCGACCTGACGCTCAAGGACCTCATGAGCCATTACTCGGAGGGCGTCGGCCTCGCCAAGAACTGCATGAGCGCCCTCGAGCGCGCCGAGCAGACGATGGACCTGCTCGTCAAAGAAGAGGAAGCGACAGGAAAAGTCGAGGAGAGCAAGTTGGATATTGAGGGATGAGGGGATTGAACACTATGTTGAAGGAAATTTGGAAAGAGCGTCAGCAGCTGGTCGAGAAGCAGCTCGTCAAGGAACTGGAGAAAGAGCCGCCTCTTGATGCGCGCCTCGCGGAGTCGATGCGCTACAGCCTCATGGCGGGCGGCAAGCGCCTGCGCCCGATCCTCCTGATGGCGGCCGCAGATGCCGTCGGCGCAAAGGGCACGGACTACCTGACGACGGCCTGCGCGCTCGAGATGATCCACACGTATTCCCTGATCCACGACGACCTGCCCGCGATGGACAACGACGACTACCGCCGCGGCAAGCTGACGAACCACAAGGTCTTTGGCGATGGCATGGCCGTGCTCGCCGGCGACGCGCTCTTGACGCTGGCCTTCGAGGTCATCGGGCGCCAGGAGCATACGGACCCCGCGACGCTCTTGCGCACCGTGCAGGAGATCAGCACGGCGGCCGGCATGAACGGCATGGTCGGCGGCCAGGCCATCGACCTCGAGTCGGAGGGCCACCGCATCCCGATGGAGACGCTTCGCAAGATGCACATGGGCAAGACGGGCGCGCTGTTCCGCGCGGCCCTGCGCAGCGGCGCCATCCTCGCGGGCGCAAGCGAAAAGCAGCTCGCGGCCCTGACTGCCTATGCCGAGGGCTTTGGCCTCGCCTTCCAGATTACGGACGACATCCTCGATGTGACGGGCGACGAGAAGCTCATCGGCAAGCCGGTCGGCAGCGACCTGCGCAACGAGAAGTCGACGTACGTGACGCTGACTTCGCTTGAGGAGGCCCAGCGCCTCGCCAAGGAGACGGTGGACGCTGCCGTCGCGGCACTGGATGGTTTCGGACCTGAGGCTGACTTCCTGCGCCAGCTCGTCCGCTATATGCTCGAACGAAAGAATTAAATTGCATTGATGGGAAGTGTTTCCATGTATCCATTGCTCAATCGCATAGAGAACCCGGAGGACGTCAAGAAGCTCACGGTCCGCGAGCTCGAGCAGCTGGCATCGGAGCTGCGCCATTTCATCATCGATACGGTCTCACAGAACGGCGGGCACCTCGCGCCGAACCTCGGCACGGTCGAGCTGACGCTCGCGCTCTACAGCGTCTTTGACTTCCCCGCAGACAAGCTCGTCTGGGACGTCGGCCATCAGGCCTACAGCCATAAGATCCTCACGGGACGCAGGGATGCGTTCTCGACGCTGCGCAAGAAGGGCGGCATCACCGGCTTCCCCAACCGCTTTGAGTCGGCCTACGATGCCTTCGGCGTCGGCCATGCGAGCACGTCCATCTCGGCGGCGCTCGGCATGGCGCTCGCACGCGATGCCAAGGGGGAGAAGAACCAGGTCATCGCCGTCATCGGCGACGGCGCGCTGACGGGCGGCGAGTCGTTCGAGGCGCTCAACAACGCCGGCGACCTCGGCACGAAGCTCATCGTCGTCCTCAACGACAACGAGATGTCTATAGACGCCAATGTCGGCGCCATGAGCGAGTACCTCTCGCGCATCCGCATCGCGCCGCAGTACACGCGCGCCAAGCGCGACATGGGCAGCCTGCTCATGAGCATCCCGCATATCGGCGACAAGGTCTACAAGACGGCGAGCCACCTCAAGGATGGCGTGCGCTCCGTCCTCGTGCCGGGCAGCCTCTTCGAGGAGATGGGCTTCCACTACATCGGCCCGCTCGACGGCCACAACATCGCGCTGATGGAGGAAGTCTTCAAGAGTGCCAAGGAGCTGGAGGGGCCCGTGCTCATCCACATCCACACGGTCAAGGGCAAGGGCTACCAGCCGGCCGAGCAGGCGCCGGAGAAGTTCCACGGCGTCGGCTGCTTCGACCCGAGCACGGGCAAGTCCGCGAAGAAAGCGGGCTGTGCGCCGTCGTACACGGCCGTCTTCAGCGAGGCACTCATCGAACTCGCGAAAGACCGGCCTGACATCCTCGCCATCACGGCGGCTATGCCGTCGGGCACGGGGCTCAAGGCCTTCGGCAAGGCCTATCCGAAGCGCTTCTTCGACGTCGGTATCGCTGAGGAGCATGCGATGACGCTCGCGGCCGGCATGGCCGCCGGTGGCATGCATCCCGTCATCGCGCTCTACTCAACGTTCGCGCAGCGCGCCTACGACCAGCTGATCCATGACGTCTGTCTGCAGAATCTGCCTGTGACGCTCTGCCTCGACCGCGCCGGCCTCGTCGGCGAGGACGGCCCGACGCATCACGGCGTCTTCGACCTATCGTACCTGCGCCAGATGCCGAACATGTGCGTCATGGCACCGAAGGACGAGGAGGAGCTTCGCCATATGCTCGCGACGGCCATCGCGATACCGGGCCCCGCCGCCGTGCGCTATCCGCGCGGTGCCGGTCTCGGCGTTGCGCTCACGGACTCCTTTGAGAAGCTGCCCGTCGGCAAGGCCGAGGTGCTGCAGGAGAAGGGCGAGATTGCGTTCTTAGCCGTCGGCACGATGGTCGAGCACGCGAAGGCAGCCGCAGCCATCCTCGCCGAGGAGGGCATCGAGGCGGCCGTCGTCAACATGCGCTTTATCAAGCCACTCGATACAGCGCTCATCGATGCGATGGCCAAGACGAAAAAACTCATCATCACGGCGGAGGAGAATGTGCTCGCGGGCGGCTTCGGCTCGGCTGTGGCCGAGTACCTCGCAGACAGCGGCCAGCAGGTGCCCCTCGTGCGCTTCGGCATCCCCGACCGCTTCATCGAGCAGGGCACGCGCAAGGAGCTTTTATCGCTCTGCGGCCTGCAGCCCGAGCAGATGGCCGAGCGCGTGCGCGAGCGCCTGAGTCAGCTGGCGCCAGAGGCGTGAATTGAGATAGTAAGAGAGTAGATAGACAGAAGGGTAGACAATGGCAAAAGAACGTTTGGACATCCTGCTCGTCGAGCGGGGACTGGCCGGCAGCCGTGAGCGCGCGAAGCGCATGATCATGGCGGGCGAGGTCCTCGTCGACGGACAGAAGATCGACAAGGCCGGCACGACGGTGAAGGAAGAGGCAGAGATACGCTTGCTCGGGAATGACATCCCCTATGTGAGCCGCGGCGGCCTCAAGCTCGAGAAGGCGATGAAGGAATTCGGCGTGCGCCTGCAGGACAAGGTCGCGGCCGATATCGGCGCCTCGACGGGCGGCTTCACCGACTGCATGCTGCAGAACGGCGCGAAGAAGGTCTTCGCCATCGACGTTGGCTACGGCCAGCTGGCTTGGAAGCTGCGCACGGACGAGCGCGTCATCAACATGGAGCGCACGAACATCCGCACAGTCACGCCGGAGATGATCGGCGAGCCTTTGGACTTCGCCTCGATCGACGTGGCCTTCATCTCGCTGACGAAGGTCCTGCCGGTCGCCTACACGCTCTTGAAAGAGACGGGCGAAGTCGTCGCGCTCATCAAGCCGCAGTTTGAGGCGGGCCGCGAGAAGGTCGGCAAGAAGGGTGTCGTGCGTGACCCGGCCGTCCACGAAGAAGTCATCCGCACGGTCACCGCCTTCGCGCGGGAGCTCGGCTTCTGCCCGCTCGCGCTGACGTATTCGCCCGTCAAGGGCCCCGAGGGCAACATCGAGTACCTCATCTACCTCTCACGCGCCGAGGGCGAGGACACCGTGACGGAAGAGCGGCTGCAGCAGGTCGTCGCGGATGCCCATGCGGACCTCGACCACTGACCCAGGGGAAGGAGGCGCTCTATGTTAACGATAGCGGTTTTCCCGAATACGAATAAGCCGGAGGCGCCGGCCGTCCTGCAGCGCATCCTCTCGTTCTACGCGGACAAGGATGTGCGTGTCATCATGCCGGTGGAGGAAGCGCGCTTCTTCCAGCATGCGGGTTACGGTGTCACGGATATCGAGAACGTGCCCACAGACATCGCACTGAGCATCGGCGGCGACGGCACGCTCCTCGGCGTCTGCCGCCGCTACAGCCACCATGCCGTGCCCGTCTGCGGCGTTAACATCGGCACGCTCGGCTTCATGGCCGACATCGAGCTGCACGAGCTCGAGACGAAGCTGCAGAAGCTCTTAGACGGTGACTTCCACATCGAGCATCGCCTGCTCTTGGCGGGCTCCGTCCGCTCGGGGGGCAAGGAGCGATTCCTCGGCCATGCGATCAACGACATCGTCGTCAAGGGCGGTGTCGCGCGCATGCTGCACCTCGGGCTGACGATCAACGAGAGCCACCTGCTCGACTGCAAGGCCGACGGTATCATCATCTCGTCGCCGACGGGCTCGACGGCCTACTCGCTGTCGGCCGGCGGCCCGATCGTGAACCCGAACGTCCGCGCGCTCATTGTCACGCCAATCTGCGCCCATACGTTCAACATCCGGCCGCTGATCATCCAGGAGGACGACACCGTGCACGTCGCGATTGCCTCCATCCCGCAGGACACGATCATCACGTTCGACGGGCAGGTTTGCTACCGGCTGCTGCCCGGCGACGAGGTCATCGTCAAGAAGTCCGAGGCGCAGGCGGAGATCATCAAGTTCGAGGACAAGGACTACTACCAGATCCTGCGCACGAAGCTCTGGCGCCAGGGCGGTGAACAGTAAGGCAGCAGGTGCGATAAATCAATCATAGAAGGAAGGCAGGTATATTGATGAAAGAAAGACGACTGGAGCTGATACGCGAGATCATCCGCCACGAGATCATCGAGACACAGGATGAGCTCGCGGCACAGCTGCGCAAGCGGCGCATTGCCGTCACACAGGCGACCGTCTCGCGCGATATCAAGGAGCTCATGCTCATCAAGGTGCCGACGGGCGACGGCCGCTATCGCTATGCCCTGCCGGCGCAGGAGAACTACGCGTTCACCAAAGAGCGCATGCGGCGCATCTTCAATGACACGATCATCGACTGCGACTACAGCGAGAACATCCTCGTGGTCAAGACCCTGCCGGGCGGCGCCAACACGGTGGCCGCCGCGCTCGACTACTGCAAGTGGCCGGAGATCATCGGCACAGTCGCCGGCGACGACAGCATCCTCGTCGTCATCAAGCCAAAGGAAACGGCCCCCGTCGTCCGCAAGCGCATCCTCGACATGCTGCAGGACTGAACGGATAGAGCTGGGCCATAGGAGGAAAAAACATCCATGTTGAAATCACTGACGGTCTGGAACTTCGCATTGCTCGAGCACGTGCAGGTGGAGTTCGAGCCGGGCCTCAATATCCTGACCGGTGAGACCGGCGCGGGCAAGTCGATCCTCATCGACTCGCTCGGCGCCGTGCTCGGCGCGCGCATGTCGGCCGACATGGTGCGCTCGGGCTGCGACTGGCTGCGCGTTGAGGCAGTATTCTCGCTCGAGGACGAATCGCTCGGCCTGCACGAGCTCCTGACGCAGCAGGCCATCGACGACGCGGACAAAGAGCTCATCATCACGCGGCAGCTCACGCGGGCGGGCCGCAGCACGGCGCTCGTCAACGGCTGCCACGTCACGCTGGCCGTGCTGCGCCAGATTGGCGCCTATCTCGTCGACATCCACGGACAGAACGAGAACCTCGCCCTCTTGAAGGAGGAGAATCAGTTCCACCTGCTCGACGGCTACGACTCCGACGTCTCCGAGGCATTGGCCGCCTACGAGTGCGTCTACCGCGAGTGGCGCGAGAAGAAGAAGGCCTATGCCGAGAAGCAGCAGGCCTCGCGCGAGTACGCGCAGCGCCTCGACATGCTGCACTGGCAGGACAAGGAGATCTCCGAGGCCAACTTAAAGCCCGGCGAGGATGAAGCGCTCGAAGCCGACATCCGCAAGCTCTCGCACGCTGAGAAGATCGTCGGCTCCGTCGAGGAGTCGTACCAGCTCCTCGAGGGGGGCGGCGGCAACGGCCTCGGCGTCCTGCCCGCGCTCTCGCAGGTCAAGAAGGACCTCGAGGAGATTGGCCGCTTCGACGATGCGCTCGCGAATGCCCAGAAGATGGTCGAGGAGGCCTACATCTCGCTGCAAGAGGCCTCGTACGAGCTGCGCGACTACGGCGAGCGTGTCGAGTTCAGCCCCGAGCGCCTCGACCAGCTCCAGAGCCGCATGGATGTCATCTACCGCCTCTGCAAGAAGTACGGCGCGACGCTCGAGGATGTGCTCGCGCATCAGGCAAAGGTCGAGCAGGAGCTCACAGAGATTGAGAACTACGATGAGGACATCGCCGCACTCGAGAAGGAGATCGCCGCGCTTGAGGAGAAGCTCGGCCGCAAGGCCGCAGAGCTCACGCGGCTGCGCACAGCGGCGGCAAACGACCTTTCCTCCGCCATCGAGGAGCAGCTTTTCGCGCTCGGCATGCCGAAGGCGCGCTTCCATATCCGCGTCGAGCAGGCCGAGGACTACAGCGCAAACGGCCGCGACGATGTCGCGATGTTCTTCTCGGCCAACCCGGGCGAGGTGGAGAAGCCCCTGCAGAAGGTCGCCTCAGGCGGCGAGCTCTCGCGCATCGCGCTCGCCATCAAGACGGTCGCCTCGTCGCGCGACTCGTCCGTGCCGAGCATGGTCTTCGATGAGATCGACACGGGCATCGGCGGCCGCACGGCCCAGATGGTCGCGGAGCGCATCGCGCTCGTCGCGCAGTACAAACAGGTGCTCTGCATCACGCATCTGCCGCAGATCGCCTGCATGGCCGACGCGCATCTCTACATCTCGAAGCGCACGGTCGAGGGCACGACGGCGACGCAGATCCGCCCGCTCTCCGAGCGCGAGCGCATCAGCGAGATCGCGCGCATGGCGTCGGGCGCCGACATGACGACCGCCTCGCTCGACAACGCGCGCGAGATGGTCTCGCATGCCAAGATGAAGAAAGACGCCTTCAGGAGAGATGTGCTCTCCTGAGTCTGGCATAAGTGCGCCCAACGTGATAGAATAGGGCGAATGGTAAAACTGGTAAATTTAAGATATGATTTCTAGGGGGTTTTTGGTATGTATGAGGATCTGATCGAAAAGAAAATCAGCAGCGAGGCTATCTTCGATGGTGTCCTGCTCCACGTCAAGCGCGACACGGTCAAGCTGCCGAACGGCAAAGAGGCGACGCGCGAGTGGATTAAGCATCCGGGCGCCTCGTCCGTCATCCCGCTGCTGCCGGACGGCCGCATCATCCTCGTGCGCCAGTACCGCTATCCGATCGATGCGGTGACGCTCGAGGTGCCGGCCGGCAAGCTCGATGCGCCGGACGAGGATCCGCTCGTCTGCGCCGAGCGCGAGCTCTCGGAGGAGACCGGCTACACGGCCGAGCACATCACGAAGCTCACGACGATCGCGACGACGGTCGGCTTCTCGAACGAGAAGATCCACCTCTACGCGGCCGAGGGCCTGACGCCGGGCAAGCAGCACACGGATGAGGATGAGTTCATCAACGTCGTCAAGGTGCCGCTCGAGGAAGCCGTCGCCATGGCCACGGACGGCCGCATCGTCGATGCGAAGTCCGTCATCTCCATCCTGATGCTCGCCGCGCAGCAGAAAGCCGCAAAGTAAACGTAGAAGTAAAGGAGATTCAAAGGAGTCTATATGTTTGATTTCAACCTGCTCGACCTCATCGCCGGCATCCCGGGCCTGATCATCGCGATGGTCATCCACGAGTACGCGCATGCGCGCGTCGCCGTTGCCCTGGGCGACAGGACGCCGCTCCTCATGGGGCGCCTGACGCTGAACCCGGCCGCGCACATCGACCCGATCGGCCTCATCATGCTGTTCCTCGTGCGCTTCGGCTGGGCCAAGCCTGTCATCATCGACCCGCGCAACTTCAAGAAGCCGCGCCGCGACGACATCCTCGTCTCGCTCGCAGGGCCTTTTGCCAACCTCGTGACGGCCTTCCTTGCACTCGTCGCGCTGCTCGTCATCAAGAGCACGATGGGCCACCTGAGCGTTGGCGTCTACCAGGTCTTCCAGCTCATCATCATCTACAACATCAACTTCGCGATCTTCAACATGATTCCGCTGCCGCCGCTCGACGGCTCACACGTGCTCGTGCAGCTCCTGCCGCCGAGGATGGCCTACGCCTACGCGCGGCTCGAGCGCTACAGCTTCCTGATCCTCATCGTGCTGATCATGACGCCTGTCCTCAGCATGATCTTCATCCCGCTGCAGCGCCTCATCTGGCAGCTCTTCGTGCTCATCTTGATGCCGTTCTTCTGAGTGGGATAGCATGGACGTTACAAATAAGAAGTATACCTTCCATCTCGAGGCGTTCAACGGCCCGCTCGAGCTCCTGATGCACCTGATCGAGAAGAACAAGATCGACATCTACGACATCCCAATCGCGGAGCTCACGCGCCAGTACCTCGACTACCTCGAGGCGATGCGCGAGATGGACATGGAAGTCACGAGCTCCTTCCTCGTCATGGCCGCGACGCTCCTGCAGATCAAGTCGCGCATGATGTTGCCGAAGAAGAATGCAGAGGAGAGTGAAGAGGAAGAGGACCCGCGCCAGGAGCTCGTCGAACGCCTGCTCGAGTACCGCCGCTTCAAGAAGGTCAGCGAGGTGCTCGGCTCGATGGCCGACCTGCAGGAGCACTTCGTCGGCCGCGCGCCGCTCGACCTGCCCGTGCATCATCTGCCGCCTGCGAGCCTCGACCTCTCGCTGCTCGTCACGGCCTTCCGCGAGGTCATGCAGATCAAAGAGGAGGAGGCAGGGCTGCCTCCAGCCATCGTGAGGCCCGAGCCCTATCACATCGAGGACAAGATGGAGGATATCAAGGCGGCGCTCCAGGCACATGGCGGCCGCATGCGCTTTGAGGATGCCTTCGAGCGCGGCACGCGCGGCGAGCTTGTCGTGACCTTTCTAGCCCTGCTTGAGCTGATCAAGCAGCAGAGTGTCAGCGTCGAGCAGGCACATCTCTTCGGGACCATCACCATTGCCTGGCGGGGGGAGAAAAATGATGAAAGAGAATGAATCCAGTCGACAGGGGGAACTCAGCCGCGAGGCGACGCTCGAGGCCGTGCTGTTTGCCGCGGGCAATCCGCTGCCGCTCTCGGGCATCGCCGCCATAATGGACTGCGAGGAGTCGGAAGTGGTCGAACTGGCGCGCAACCTGCAGGCAAAGCTGACCTCTGAGGGCAGCGGCCTGACGGTCCAGAAGGTCGCGGGCGGCTACCAGCTCGTCACGCGTCCCGAGGCGTATGCGACGGTCGAGCGGCTGAGCCAGGTCACCGACCGCCACCTCTCGGCGCCGACGATGGAGACGCTCTCCATCATCGCCTTCAAGCAGCCCATCACGAAGCCCGAGATCGAGCAGCTGCGCGGCGTGCGTGTCGAGCGCGCGCTCGCCAAGCTCCTAGAGCTCGGGCTCATCTGCGAGCTCGGCCGCAAGCAGGTCATCGGACGGCCCATCCTCTACGGCACGACAGCGACTTTCCTGCGCTGCTTCGGCCTCGACTCGCTCGACGACCTGCCGCAGCTGCCAACAACAGAGGACGAAGCGGAGAGCCTCGATGATGAGCAGAAGTCACTTTTGCGTGAAAGACTTGAGAAGCGCCAGCAAGAATAAGGTAAAAGGCATCGCCACCACCTTGGGTATCTAGGATAAGGTAATAGACGAGATAAAAGACAGCACGTGCCTTGGTACCGTGCTGTTTTTCGGAATAGATATGAACATGTTCGATTGATAGTATATAAGTAGCTAAGAGCTCAGGTGTTAAGACTTGACGGGTAGTAAATCGTGAGGGAAAAAGATGAGCGTTGACAATGACCTAAAATTTTTTACAAATGAGCCGGAACGTGATCTGTATAGCCGATTTTGTAATATCTTGAAAGGGCATACTCAGTATTTCGATATACTGGTAGGCTATTTCCGTACCAGTGGCTTTTTTAAACTTTATCCAGCTATGCAGGACGTGGAGAAGATTCGTATACTTGTCGGTCTGAATGTAGATGCCAATACAGTACACATCATTGAGCAATCTAAACGAGAGAATCTGTTTGCAAGTGTGACCATCAAAGAAGCTACAGATCAGTTCAAGAATACCGTAGCAGATGAATTTGCAGATACAGAGCCATCTCTTTCGGTAGAAAAAGGTGTACGCACTTTTATTGATTGGTTAAAGTCTGGTAAAGTCGAAATGCGTATGTATCCTAAGGCTCCTATCCATGCCAAGGTCTACGTGTTGCGTAAAGATCCGCATCACGTTCCAGATCAGTTTGGGAGTGTTATTACTGGCTCCAGTAACTTTTCTATGGCAGGATTGAAAAATAATCTTGAATTCAACGTAGAATTGAAGGATAGTCACGATGTGAAGTTTGCTTTAGAGAAGTTTGAAGAGCTTTGGGCGTGCGGTGTAGAGATAACGGAAGCATATATAGCTACTGTAAACGGCGAGACATGGATGCGAGGAGACATTACTCCTTATGAGATCTACCTCAAGACTCTTTACGAATACTTCAAAGAAGAAATCAACGCTGACAAAGAGGAATTAGCAGAAAACCTCCTACCAGGCGGTTACAAGCGTCTGCAGTATCAGATCGATGCTGTTTTGCAGGCTAAAAAAATACTGGAAGCTCATAATGGTGTATTCATTTCAGATGTTGTAGGTTTAGGTAAGACCTATATCTGTGCAATGTTAGCTAAGATTTTAAAAAAAGGTCGAAAGCTCGTTATATGTCCACCGGTATTGGTGGACTACTGGAAAGACGTACTACTGGAATTTGATGTGGCGGCAGATGTCGTATCGTTAGGAAAACTCGAGTCTATACTGGAGAGAGCTGACAAATATAAATATGTATTTGTAGATGAGGCGCACAGATTCCGTAATGCCAGTACAGAGGCTTTTGGTAGACTACATGCTATTTGTTATGGAAAGAGAGTTGTGTTGATTTCTGCAACCCCTATCAACAACTATACTAGTGATATAGAAAACCAGATTTATCTTTTTCAGCCAAAGCACAATTCTAATATTGTGGGCGTAAAAAATTTAGAGGAATTCTTTTTACAGCTTAGAAAAGCTCAGAATGAAGCAAAAAAGCAAGGTGGAGCCGCATATTTTGCTCAAATTGGTAAGAATTCAGAGATTATTCGTGATAAACTTCTTAGACATATTATGATTCGTAGAACTCGCAGTGAGGTAGCTAAATACTATGCTAAGGATATGAAAGTACAGGGCTTGAAATTTCCTAAACTAGATGCCCCAGAAAAAATTGTATATGAGTTTGATGATTTAACGGACAAGGTTTTTACAGAGACCATCAATACTATCAAAGATTTCAGGTATGCCCGATATAAGCCGCTTATTTACCTGAAGAGGAAAGCTGCTGAACCATACAAACAGATGATGGTGGCTCAGCAAAACATGGGCGGATTTATGAAAGGTATCTTGGTGAAACGTCTGGAAAGTAGTTTTTATGCTTTTCGTCTAACACTGGGAAGATTCATATCATCATATGAAAAGTTCATAGATATGTATAATGATGGAGAAGTCTACATCAGTAAGAAAATAGATGTGTATGACTTAATAGATAATGATGATGATGAACGCCTGATGCATTATATTGAGACAGAAGAAGTTATGCATTTTAGTGCCAGCGATTTCAGTCCTGATTTTATTATTGATTTGGAACGTGACTTACAAAAGCTCTGCTACTTGCAAAAGATTTGGAAATCTATCAAAACAGATCCAAAACTTATTGAATTTGAAAATGAATTAAAAAATAATCCAGTGCTGACAAGATCAAAAAAAATCGTCTTTACCGAGTCTAGGGAAACCGCTCAGTATTTGGTTAAGAATCTAGAAAAGATGTATGGAGGACGAATTGTTTCTTATTCGGGAGACAGCGATGTTTCACTGAAAAGAGAGATAGAATATAGTTTCAATCCTAAGTTCATGAAAATGGACAAAGATAAGTTCGATATTCTGATTACTACTGATGTACTGGCTGAAGGAATCAATCTTCACCGCTCTAACGTGATAATTAATTATGACCTACCATGGAATCCCACAAAGATTATGCAGCGTGTGGGACGTATCAATCGTGTTGGGACGGCCTTCGACCGTATTTATGTATTTAATTTCTTCCCAACTGCTCAAGCTAGCAAGCAGCTTCCATTGACTGATCGTATCTTGGAAAAGCTACAAGCTTTTCATGATACCCTAGGTGAAGATTATAAATTCTTGTCTGAAGAAGAAAACCCTACTCCACAAAAGTTGTTTCATGACTTGTCCCAAAATATGGATGAGGAACAAGAGACTAGCCCGGAATTGCAGTATTTAGCAATAATCAGAGAAGTCAGAGATGACAATCCCCAGATGTTCAATAAGATTAAGCGACTTCCTAAAAAATCAAAAACAGGAAGGAATAGTACAGCTATACATGAAGATTCAACACTTACCTTTATTCGGAAGGGTGCCCTGAAGAGCTTCTATATTTCGGATAATCTTAATACTATTGCCCTATCCTTCATGGACGCAATACATTATCTGGAATGTGACTCTGATGAAAAGAAAGTTGCAGTAGGTAGTGCCTACTACAATCATTATCAAGCTAATAGCCATTCATTTGATGAGGCCTTGACAGCAGAAAAAGTTATCACCAGGAAAAAAGCAACTGTTCGTGGTAATGATATTACTGTCGTTAAAGCGCTTAAAGCGATACTTGGTTCTGGTCAGCTTACAGATGATCAAGAGAATATTGCTAAACGAATCATTCAGGCTATTGAAAATGGTGATATCCCAAAGAACGCGACTAAGGAAATTGTCAAACAAATAAAGGCTGCCACGAATGTTATTGCAGTATTTGCAATCATCCGTGAAAATATAGATGATACCTATTTATATGATCGAAAAGATGTTGTACTGCCTGATGAAGGAAAAAAGGAAGTCATACTTTCGTGTTACATGAAGAAACAGGAGTAAGATGATGACAGAAAATAATCAAAAAAAGAAACTGTTTTTGGATACGCTGACTTCAGCATATAATCATAAAGAATATGTACGTTTTCTACAGGAGCTTCTGAATGATGTACATTTAGTGGCACCAGAGACATTCAATAAAGAATATAGTAGTTTATCTGCTGTGATTGAAGGACACTACCATATTGGCAATTACAAAGGACCAGATGGAAAGAAAATAGCTTTATTTGCTGTACAATTACAAAGTAAGGGTAATGTAGAGAATGCCCGCAGCACGCAGCGAGCGTTTATCAAGTCTTTACTTGATAATTCTGGCTATGACAGTGCTTTGGCTGCCTTTTATACAATGGAAAAGGATAGGGAAGGGAGAGAGCGCCCCAGCGATAAGTGGCGCCTTTCTCTTATTCGCATAGAATATGGCTTTGCTGAGGGAAAACTGAGTACGAAATTAACCCCTGCTAAGCGTTATTCTTATCTGGTAGGCAAAGATGAACCTTGTCATACCGCACAGGAACGCCTTTATGGCATGTTTGTGCAAGATGAGGTTGATCCCAGCCTGAATGACTTGGAAGAGGCATTCAGCGTTGAAACAGTCACCAAGCAGTTCTTCAACGATTACAAGGAGAAGTATCTGGCAGTAAAAGAGTATCTGGAGGCTACTTCTGATTTTATGGCAGAGGCTGAGCGGTGTGGCTTTACCAGTGAACAATTTACCAAGAAGCTCATGGGGCAGATTGTATTTCTCTATTTCATACAGAAAAAAGGCTGGTTAGGAGTGCAGACTTTTCCTGTACGCTTGACAGAAAAAGAGTATAAAAATGCTCTGTTCAGAAATACTAAAGCGCATAAGCTGATAGAAAAGGTCTATTCTCAGCCGGATAGTAATGGTATTTCACACATCAATCAAAAGTCATTATTTGCCCTTTCTGATGAAGATACTAAATTTGTGTCTACATTGGTGAAGGGGAAGGCATGGGGAGAAGGGCCGAAGAACTTCATGCGTGCTCTCTATGAATCTTGTGTAAGGCGGGGCAAGAACTATTTTGACGATTATCTGGAACCACTTTTCTATGAAGCTTTGAATGTAAATCGTGGAGAAAGTGGCTTCTATGCTCGTTTTCATTGCCGTATACCATTCTTGAATGGTGGTCTATTTGAACAACTTGATAACTATGATTGGGTAAATTCTGATTTTCATATTCCAAACTCAATGTTCTCCAATGCAGATACAAAGGGAAAAGATGATGCCGATGGTATTCTGGATATCTTTGATCGCTATAACTTCACTATGGCTGAGGATGAGCCGATGGAGCGTGAGGTGGCTATCGATCCAGAAATGTTGGGTAAGGTCTTTGAGAACCTATTAGACGTGAAGGATAGAAAATCTAAGGGGGCTTTCTATACGCCTCGTGAGATAGTCCATTATATGTGTCAGGAAAGTTTGATAAACTATCTTTCTACCAGCACGGGCATTGAAAGTGAGGATATCAGGAAGTTTATCCTCTATGGCGAGTACTTCCGTGATAATGACTGTCTTAAAACAAAGGAAGTATATAAAGATGGTAAGCGAGCATACGTTATTGACAAAAATAGAGAAATGGAAATGCCGGAGAGTATTTTTTCTTTTAGAACGAATGTTAATCGCCTTAAAGAAATCGATGATTTGTTGGAGAATGTCAAGATTGCCGATCCCGCGGTAGGCTCTGGAGCTTTTTTGTTAGGATTACTCAATGAAATAGTCAGAGCGCGACAGACACTTACTACTTATATGGCTATAGAAATGAATGGCTTTCAGAGGCTTAATTTCTATTCTTATGGACGCAAAACCTATGATTTGAAAGTAAATACTATAAAAAATTGCCTATTCGCTTGCGATTTGGAGCCAAGTGCCACAGATATTACGAAACTACGTCTATGGCTTTCTATTGTAATAGATGATGAAACGGTGAAGCAAGATGATTCAAATGGCATGTTTGATGCTCATACAGAACCACGTCAACTTCCTAACCTAGATTGTAATGTTATTTGCGGTAATAGCCTGATGGATGAATTCGAGGGAATCTCACTGATTACTGAAAGTAGCTTGCTTAATAATCAGAAGGAAGTAGGTATGGAAAGTTTTTATCAAGCTGGCTTTGATAATATGCTTTGTGAACTTATCAGACTTCAGAATGACTTGTATTTTACTACAGATCATGAAAGTAAGCGAGTAATTAAAGAAAAAATACAAAATATCTACGATAAAATAATTCTTCATCAATTAGACAGCAGCCCAGATGCCATAAAGGCTTATTATCAAATAAAAAATAAAGAAAGTAAACCATTTGTATTGTGGCAATTATATTTTCCGAAGGTATTTAAAGAAAAACAAGGATTTGATATTGTTATTGGAAATCCACCTTATGGTTTAATCAATAAAAAACAAAATCAGAATACTAGTATATCCGCGAATAAATACGAAATAGAAGTATATAAAAAGAAAAATATTTATAAGCCAGCTAAGGGCGGTATAATAAATATTTTTAGATTGTTCGTTTGTAAGTCGTTTGATTTACTTAGGGATAATGGACATTTATCATTAATTTTTCCCATGGCTTTTATGTGTGATTTGAGTGCAAAGAGCTTGAGAGAATACATATTGAATAATAATAAGATAGACTATATAGAAGCCTTCCCTGAACGAGATGATGAAAATAAGCGTGTATTCAGATCAGCCAAAATGTCAGTGTGCATTTTAGGAGCATCTAAAACACATGTTGATGGCAACACTAAGTTTCCGATGAGGATAAGTAGAAACCCATTCGTTGACTTAACTGCTGATATTGCATATATCTCAAAAAATGATATTATAAAAATAGATGAAAAATCATTAACGATACCGATAGTATCACCAAAAGAGTTTTCTATATTAATAAAGATATGTGATGGTGGGAAACGATTAAAGTCATACTCAAAATGCTACACAGGAGAAATAGATCTTTCTTTAAACAAGAAGTATATTCGTCTTGACAGTAAATATGCAACTATGGTAAGAGGTGCACAAATACAAAAATTTTATGTAACAAATGAAATAAGCCAAGGCGATATTTATTATCTTGATGAAGAGGCGTATTTATCTGAAAATAACGCAAAAAAAAGTCATCATCATGAGATACCTAGAATTGTAATGCAAGGCATAACAGGAGTTAATGAAAAGGATAGACTAAAAATGACAATCCTAAAGGCAGGTGTTTATTGTGCGAATTCAGTAAACTATATATTAATTAAAGAGAGAATATATTATTTTCTTGGCATTTGCAATTCAAAAGTGTTAAATTGGTTTTTTTCTAAGCTTAGTACAAATAGTAATGTTAATGGATATGAAGTTGACAATTTACCAATAAAATTTGGTGAAGATGATATCTGTGATGAAATTGAATATAGGGTAAAAATACTTTTGGATCATCCTGATGATGAAGAAGAGATGTCTGCCATTGATGCTCTTGTTTATAAGATTTATGGGATTACAAATGAGGAGAGAGAAATAATAGAAGGATAAGAGAAATGAGGTAAGATGATTATGGCAGATTTTAAGTTTGAAATAAAACATCATATTGGTACTCTTTCTGAAAATAATCGAGGATGGAATAAAGAGTTGAATCTTATTTCATGGAACGGACGTGAGCCCAAATATGATATTCGTGATTGGTCGACAGAGCATGAAAAGATGGGTAAAGGGATAACTCTTTCAAATGAAGAAGTTGAGAGTCTTTATCTCCTATTAAATAAGATATTAGAGATGCACAAATAACTGTGCATAAATCAGAGAAATAATCTTACTTAAAAGAAATTATAAATAATTATAAATCATATAGGGAGGAATGTTTTTTGGTTGAACTCTTGGCACCAGCCGGCAGCCGCGAGGCACTTGTCGCTGCGGTGGAGAACGGTGCAAATGCAATCTATCTGGCGGGCAATGCCTTCGGCGCGCGTGCCTATGCCAACAACTTCGACCGCGAGGAACTGCGCGAGGCCATCCACTTCGCGCACCTCAGGAATGTCGCCATCCACGTGACGGTCAACACGATCGTGGCCGATGAGGAGCTCGAGCCCCTCAAAGACTACCTGCGCTTCCTCTACGAGGCCGGCGCCGACGCCATCCTCGTGCAGGACCTCGGCGTGGCGAAAGTCGCGCATGAGACGGTGCCGGACCTGCCGCTCCACGCGAGCACGCAGATGTCCGTCAGCAGCATCGAGGGCGTCAAGGCGCTTGCGGAGCTCGGCTTCACGCGCGCCGTGCTCGCGCGCGAGATGTCCCTGAAGGAGATCCGCAGCATCTGCGCCCACTCGCCGATCGAGATCGAGACCTTCATGCACGGCGCGCTCTGCGTCTGCTACTCGGGCCAGTGCCTGATGAGCAGCATGATCGGCGGCCGCAGCGGCAACCGCGGCCGCTGTGCGCAGCCCTGCCGCCTGCCCTACACGCTCGTCGATGAAAAGGGGCAGGACGTGCTCGGCGACAAGGCGGGCTCGTACCTGCTCTCGCCGCGCGACCTCAGCACGATCGACGTCATCCCCGACCTGATTGAGGCGGGCGTCTCGTCACTCAAGATCGAGGGCCGCATGAAGCGCCCCGAGTACGTCGCGACCGTCGTGCGCACCTACCGCGAGGCCATCGACACCCATTATGCGGGCAAGGGCTACGCCGTCACGCAGGAGGAGCGCGACGACCTCGCGCAGATCTTCAACCGCGACTTTACGGTGGCTTACCTCAAGGGCCGCCCCGGCAAGGCGATGATGAGCGACCGCCGCCCGAACAACCGCGGCCTGCTCGTCGGCCGCGTCACGGCCTACGACTGGGATCGGCGCATCGTCACCGTGAAGCTCAGCGGCCGACTCGGCCTCGGCGACCAGGTCGACTTCTGGGTCAAGGTCGGCGGCCGCGTGACCGCAACGATCGACTCCCTGAAGGACGCGCAGGGCCGCGAGGTAGAGGCAGGCGAGGCGGGCGACACCGTCTCGTTTGCGATACCGTCCGCCGTGCGCGACCACGACCGCGTCTTCAAGGTCTACGACGCGCGCCTGATGGAGCGCGCCAAGGAGACGTATGCGTCTGGCGCCCCCGTGCGCCGTATCCCCGTGGAGATCGCCGTTCATGCCGCCATTGGCGAGCCTTTGACGGTGACGATCGCTGATGCCGAGGGTCATAGGGCCGAGGGCAAGACCGATTTCATCGGCGAGCCCGCGCGCAAGCGGCCGCTCTCAGAAGATGTGATCCGCAAGCAGGTCAGCCGCCTCGGTACCAGCGTCTACGAGATGACTTCGCTCTGCTGTGACATCGAGGGCGAGGTCATGGTGCCGATGAGCGAGATCAACGAGGCGCGCCGCAAGGCCGTCGAAGCGCTCGACGAGCTGCGCCTTGCGGAGATTGAGGCGCGCGAGCACCGCCCCGAGCCGAAGTTCAAGGATAGCAAGGAGCGGCCGACCCCAAAGAAGGCGACCTTCCTCGTCGCCGTCGCGACGCTCGCGCAGGTCAAGGCCGCGCTCGCGGCCGGTGCCGACGGCATCCTGTTTGGCGGCGATTCGTACCATCACCAGGTCATCACAGCCGAGGAGTACGAGAAGGCCTGGCAGCTGGCGAAGGAGGCCGGTGCGCGCATCGACTTCAACACGCCGCGCATCGTGCACGACGGCCAGCAGAAGCACCTCGAGACCTTGCTCGCCGCCTTTGCCGCCTTCCCGCCCGATGCCGTCCACGTCCACAACATCGGCACGCTTGCGCTCGTGCGGCGCCTGACGGACTTCGCCATCCACGCCGACTACTCGCTGATCTCCTTCAACAAGCAGACGCTTGCCTTCCTCAAGGACTACGGCGTCGCGGGCGCGACGCTCTCGCCAGAGCTCACGGCCAAGGAGATCCGCAGGCTCGCGACTGAGACCGACCTGCCGCTCGCGTGCATCGTGCACGGCCGGCTCGAGCTCATGGTCTCCGAGTACTGCGTGACGGGCAGCTTTTTAGGCGGCTGCGGCGAGGGCCCATGCAGCCAGCCCTGCACGCGCGGCCATTTCGCGCTCAAGGACCGCAAGGACGCCCTGTTCCCGCTCGCGATGGACCAGTTCTGCCACATGCACGTGCTCAACAGCAAGACCCTCTCGATGCTGCCGCACGCGATGAAGTTCCGCCCCGCGGGCATCGCGACCCTGCAGATCGAGGCCAAGGCCATGGGGGAGAAGGAGATTACGGCAATCATCAGAGCCTACAAGAAGGCCATGGATTTCCCGAGCGAGCCTGCGGAAGCCCAACTCGCCTGGATCCACGAACAGGAGGGCAAGGACATCACGCGCGGTCACTACTTCCGCGGCGTGCTCTGATCCTTCAATAAGCTTCTTTAAGATAGAGGTAGATAATGGAAAAAGAAACCTATAAAATCATGGAATACGACCGGATCCGCGAGATGCTCGCGGACCGGGCCAGCTCGTGCATCGGCAAGGAGCAGGCGAAGACGCTCGAGCCGAGCAGCGACTTCGATGAAGTCGCCGAATGGCTCGCCGAGACGACGGAGGCCGTGACCGTCATCGAGACGGCCATGCCGCCGTTCGGCGGCATCTTCGACATCCGCCCTCTGCTCAAGAAGGCGAAGATGGGCGCCGTGCTCGACCTCGACGAGATCATGAACACCATGAGCACGCTCGCGGCCATGCGCAGCGTCAAGCGCTTCTTCCGCGACATCGAGCTAGACGTGCCGACGCTCAAGGAGTGGGCGCGCAGCATCGAGATCCTCGGCCAGCTCGAACGCCTGCTCGACAACACCGTCGACGAGCACGGCGCCATGCGCGAGGACGCGAGCGTCGAGCTGCGGCGCATCCGCCGCGAGCTCCACGCCGCCCAGGCGCACATCAAGGAGCGCATCTCGAGCATCCTCCACAATGCCGAGTACCAGAAGTTCTTCCAGGACGCCATCGTCACGGTCCGCGACGAGCGCTACGTCATCCCGGTCAAGCAGGAGTACCGCTCGCGCTTCCCGGGCATCGTCCACGACCAGTCGGCCACGGGCGCGACGCTCTTCATCGAGCCGATGGCCGTCGTCGAGCTCAACAACGACGTCAAGCAGCTGACGCTCGCCGAGCATCAGGAGATCCAGCGCATCCTGCGCCACCTCACGGCGGAGATCAGCAAGCAGAGCGCCATCCTTCAGGAGAACTGCCGTATCCTCGGCGCGATCGACTTCACCTTTGCTAAGGCAAAGCTCGCCAAGGACATGGCGGCGAACCGCCCCGAGCTGAGCCGCGAGGGCCGCACGGACCTCAAGCAGGCGCGCCATCCCTTCATCGCGAAGGACAAGGTCGTGCCGATTGACATCCGCATCGGCGAGGACTACCGCATGCTGCTGATTACCGGCCCGAACACGGGCGGCAAGACGGTCAGCATGAAGACACTCGGCACGATGGTCCTGCTCGCGCAGTCGGGCTGTTACCTGCCGACGGCGCCGGACCCCGTCATTGCGGTCTATCCGAACATCTACGCCGACATCGGCGACGAGCAGAGCATCGAGCAGAGTCTCTCGACATTCTCCGCGCACATGACCCACATCGTGCGCATCCTGCAGGAAGTCGAGGAGGACGACCTCGTGCTCCTCGATGAGCTCGGCGCGGGCACCGACCCGGAGGAGGGCGCGGCGCTCGCCATGGCCATCCTCGAGAAGCTCCTGCAGCTGCGCGTGACGACGATCGCGACGACGCATTACTCCGAGCTCAAGACGTTCGCCTACTCGCGCGAGGGCATCGAGAACGCCTGCGTCGAGTTCGACGTCAAGACGCTGCGGCCGACCTACCGGCTGCTCATCGGCATGCCGGGCGCGAGCAACGCCTTCGCCATCAGCCGCCGGCTCGGCCTCTCAGAGTCCTTGATCCTCCGCGCGCAGCAGCTCGTCAAGGCCGACCACGCGCAGTTCGAGCACGTCATCAATGAGCTCGAGAACGAGAAGATGATGTACGAACAGCGCAATGCCGACATCCTCGAGCGCCAGCAGCGCGTCACCGAGCTCGAGGCCAAGGTCGCGCGCACGAAGGAAGAGCTCTCGAAGAAGAAGGGCGAGCTCATCCGCAAGGCGCGCGAGCAGAGCGCGGCGATGGTGCGCCGCACGCGTCGCGAGTCCGAGGCCATCATCAAGGAGCTCAAGGAGCAGTTCGACGACCAGGGCATCAAGCGCCGCCAGCAGGCCATCCAGGACGCGCGCGCGAAGCTCAACGAGGCCTTCGAGAAGTCGCGCCCGGGCATCATGGCCCAGAAGGGCGTCGGCAAGGCCGTGAGCCTCAAGAGCATCAAGCCCGGCGACATCGTCTACGTCAAGAAGCTCGACCAGAAGGGCACGGTGCTCGAGGTGCAGGGCAAGGAGCTGACCGTCCAGATCGGCTCGCTACACACGAAAGTCAAGGCGTCGGCCTGCCGCTTCCTCGACCATGCGCCGAAGGAGCCAAAGGGGGCGGGCGTACCCGCTGCCTCATCCTCCCGACGTCAGTCCAATGCCTTCATGCAGAAGACCCAGACGATCGGCCGCGAGATCGACATCCGCGGCATGATGGTCGACGAGGCCGAGGTTGTAGTCGGCAAGTTCCTCGACGACGCCGTCATGGCGGGCCTCTCGCAGGTCCTGATCATCCACGGCAAGGGCACGGGAGCTCTCAGGAAGGGCATCCACGAGTACCTCAGGCGCCACCGGAATGTCGAGAGCCTCCAGTTCGCCGACATCACCGAGGGCGGCACGGGCGCGACCGTCGTCACGCTCAAATAATGATGGGAATGACATCGGGCATAGGCTTTTCCGCGAAAGTGTGGTAAAATAGGAGCCGTATAGTTTGAAGGAGGCGCCTAAATGGAAAAACGTTCTCAACGAAGCCATCAACAACAACGCAGTCCGAAGAAGGGCAGTGCTACGAAGCATAAGACCCTGCTCGGCATTGCGATTGTCTTACTGGTCATGCTGACCGGCATTGGCTGCGGTTTCCTGACCGCAAGCATGAATACGAAGTCGGACCTCGCGGATGACATCCGGCCGCCCGCGTCCTCGCTCGTCTACGACAGCGACGGCAACGAGATCGCGACGATCCATGCGGCGGAGAACCGCATGCCCGTCAAGCTCGACCAGGTCCCGAAGAACCTGCAGGATGCCTTTGTCGCCGTCGAGGATAACCGCTTCTACGACCACATCGGCGTGGACCCGCGCGGCATCGCGCGTGCCATCTGGGCCAACCTGCGCGGCCGCACCGTCTCAGAGGGCGGCTCGACCATCACGCAGCAGCTGGCCAAGAATGCCTACCTGACGCAGGACCGCACGCTGAAGCGCAAGATCCAGGAAGTCTTCCTGGCCCTGCGCCTCGAGCACCAGTACACGAAATCCGAGATCTTAGAGCTCTACCTCAACCAGATCTACTTCGGCCAGGGCGCCTACGGCGTGCAGGCCGCAGCCCGCACGTACTTCGGCAAGGATGTCGAGGACCTCACGCTCAACGAGTGCGCGATGCTCGCCGGCATCCCGAAGAGCCCGAACTATTACTCGCCGCTCAACAACCTGCAGGCGGCGCAGGAGCGCAAGGCGACCGTGCTCGACCAGATGGTCAAGTACGGCTACCTCGACTCGGCCACGGCGGAGAAGACGAAGAATGAGAAGCTCGACCTCGTCAAGCCCGACCCGAAGAAGGAAGACAAGGGTGAGGCCTCGTACTTCGTCGACTACGTCACCCAGAAGCTCATCGACAAGTACGGCGCGGACGCCGTCTACAAGGACGGCCTGCAGGTCTACACGACCATCGACATGGACATGCAGCGCGCCGCCGAGAAGGCGATGAAGGGCCTGCCGAATGGCCGCAAGGATTCCAACGGCGTCATGCAGCCGCAGGGCTCGCTCGTCGCCATCGACCCGCACACGGGCTACGTCAAGGCGATGGTCGGCGGCCGCGGCACCGACCAGTTCAACCGCGCGACGATGGCCGAGCGCCAGCCGGGCTCGGCGTTCAAGCCGTTCGTCTTTGCAGCGGCACTCGAGAACAAGTTCACGCCGTCGACCGTCATCAACGACAGTCCGATAAAGATCGGCGACTGGGAGCCGCAGAACGATGAGCACACCTTCAGCGGCCCCGTGACGATGCGCCAGGTCGCCCAGCACTCGATGAACGTCCCGACCGTCAAGATCGCGCAGAAGCTCGGCATCGAGAAAGTGCTCTATTACGCGGAGGAGATGGGCATCTCGACGCTCGTCAAAGACGGCCCGCACAACGACAACAACCTCTCGTCGGCCCTCGGCGGCCTGACGAAGGGCGTGACGCCCTTAGAGCTCACGAGCGCCTACGGCACCTTTGCCAATAAGGGCGTCCATGTGGACCCCGTCGTCATCGTCAAGGTCCTCGACCGCAACGGCAAGGTCATCGACGAGGCGAACCCCGAGCAGCGCACCGTCATCAGTGAGTCGAGCGCAGCCGAGCTCACGAGCATGCTGCAGGACGTCATCCGCGCCGGCACAGGCCGCCGCGCCAACATCGGCCGTCCGGCAGCCGGCAAGACAGGCACGACGAGTGACTACCATGACGCGTGGTTCGTCGGCTATACGCCGGACCTCGTCGCGAGCGTCTGGATCGGCAACGACGACAACACCTCGCTCGGCGGCATCTACGGCGGCACCGTGCCGGCCACCATCTGGAAGAACTTCATGACCGAGGCCCTTAAAGGCACGCCGGCCAAGGACTTCGACGGCGCCGAGTCGTCTGGCGGCGACTCCATCGGCTCGCTCGAGGACGACAAGAGCACGGCCGTCTCCAAGAAGAGCGCCGAGCCCGCCAAGAAAGAGACGAAGTCCACCGAGACAAAGGCCAAGGATGCAGGCAAGAAGCCTCAGGGCCAGCAGCCTGCAGCGCCTCAGGGCCAGGCACCAGCTACGGCACCGGCCTCTGCTGGCGGTGGTGGCGGCGCGGCACCTGAGCCGGGCAGCAGCGTCTCCAAAGGCCGCAACTGACGCAAGCAACGCAATTCATCGCACCTACGTTATACCCATATAAAGGAGAGAGATTCGTGGCAAATGTATTTGACACCCTGAAAGAGAGAGGCTTCATCGCCCAGTGCACGAACGAGAAGGAACTGCGCGAGCTCTTCGACAAGGAGCGCGTGACCTTCTACATCGGCTTCGACCCGACGGCAGACAGCCTCCACGCCGGCCACTTCATCGCCCTGATGGCGATGGCGCACATGCAGCGCGCCGGCCATCGCCCCATCTGCCTCGTCGGCGGCGGCACGGGCACGGTCGGCGACCCGACGGGCCGCACCGACATGCGCAAGATGCTGACAGACGAGGACATCGAGCACAACTGCGAGTGCTTCAAGAAGCAGATCGCCCGCTTCATTGATTTCTCCGATGGCAAGGCCATCATGGTCAACAACGGCGACTGGCTTCGGAAGCTCAACTACATCGACCTCCTGCGCGACGTCGGCGCCTGCTTCACGGTCAACCGCATGCTTGCCGCTGAGTGCTACAAGCAGCGCTGGGAGAAGGGCCTGACCTTCCTCGAGTTCAACTACATGGTCATGCAGGCCTACGACTTCCTCGAGCTCAACCGCCGCTACGGCTGCAAGCTCGAGATGGGCGGCGACGACCAGTGGTCGAACATCATCGCTGGCGTCGAGCTCAACCGCCGCAAGAACAACGTGGCGGTCTACGGCCTGACGAACAAGCTCCTGACGAAGAGCGACGGCAAGAAGATGGGCAAGACGGCCGGCGGCGCGCTCTGGCTCGACGCCGAGAAGACCTCGCCGTACGAGTTCTACCAGTACTGGCGCAACGTCGACGACGCCGACGTCGAGAAGTGCCTCTCGCTCTTGACGTTCCTGCCGATGGAGGAGGTACACCGCCTCAGCAGCCTCGAGGGCTCCGCCATCAACGAGGCCAAGACGGTGCTCGCCTACGAGGTCACGAAGATCGTCCACGGCGAGGAAGAGGCAAACAAGGCCAAGAAGGCCGCCGAGGCACTGTTTGGCGGCGCGGGCAGCACGCAGGACATGCCGACCGTCGCAGCCGAGACGGGCAAGAAACTCCTCGATGTGCTGACGGCCGGCAAGGTCTTCGCCTCCAAGAGTGAGGGCCGCCGCCTGATCCAGCAGAACGGCCTCTCGCTGAACGATGCGAAGGTCACGGACGTCGACTACATCCTGCAGGACAGCGACTTCACGGACGGCGAGGCCATCGTCAAGAAGGGCAAGAAGAAGTACTTCAAGCTCGTCAAATAAGAAAGAAGCATTACGAGTGAGAAAAACGCGCCATGCTGTTGTGGGATGGCGCGTTTTATGATAAGATAAGTAAGTTAATAATCTAGATTGAAGGAGCGTTCTTTTATGTCAGGACATTCTAAATGGGCCAATATCAAGCGTAAGAAAGGTGCCAACGATGCCATCCGCGGCAAGATCACGACGAAGATCGGCCGTGAGATCACGATCGCAGTCCGCATGGGCGGCGCAGATCCGACGGGCAACATGCGCCTGAAGCTGGCTCTTTCGAAGGCGAAATCCAACAACATCCCGAAAGACAACATCAAGCGTGCCATCGAGAAAGGCCTCGGCAACTCGGAGAGCGGCACGTACGAAGAGCTCATGTACGAGGGCTACGGCCCGGGCGGCACGGCCGTCATGCTCGACATCCTGACGGACAACCGCAACCGCACGGCTGCTGATGTGCGCCACCTCTTCTCGAAGTTCGGCGGCAACCTCGGCCAGGACGGCTGCGTTGCCTGGATGTTCAAGAAGAAGGCCGTCTTCATCGTCGAGAAAGAGACGTTCGACGACGAGGATGCGCTGATGGAGATCGTGCTCGACGCCGGTGCCGAGGACATGAAGGCAGAGGACGAGGTCTTCGAGATCACGGCTGAGCCGGATGCCTTCGACGATATCGAGAAGGCACTGGGCGAGAAGGGCATCGAGACGGCTTCGGCCGAGGTCACGATGGTCCCGGACACGACGGTCCACCTCGCCGGCAAAGATGCCGAGAAGATGCAGAACCTCATCGACGCACTCGAAGAGAACGACGATGTCCAGAACGTTTACAGCAACTACGAGTCGGACGACGAAGAGTAATCGTCATCCTCGGCGCGCCATGCTGCAAGCAGGCTTTTGAGGCAAGCCTCTACATTCGAACGATTCGAACGTTTCGATCTGTAGAGGCTTGTTTTGGTTATATCTATCAGGTATTTAGGGAGACATATGTTAGCATTAGGAATTGACCCGGGCACGGCCATCTGCGGCTTCGGCTTCGTCGAGTCGCGCGGCAGCCGGCTGATCCCGCGCGCGTACGGCTCCATCTTCACCTCGCCGAAGATGAAGATGGAGGACCGCCTCATGAAGATCTACGACGAGCTCGATGCGCTGATTAAGAAGTACCAGCCCGACGTCATGGGCGTCGAGAAGCTCTTCTTCAACCGCAACGTCACGACAGCCATCCCGGTCGGCCAGGCGCGCGGCATCGTGCTCCTGACGGCGGCCAAGAATGGCCTCAGGCTCGTCGAGCGCACGCCGATGCAGATCAAGCAGGACGTCACGGGCTACGGCAAGGCCGACAAGAAGCAGGTCATCTACATGGTCACGAAGATCCTCAATCTGCCCGAGCCGCCGAAGCCCGACGACACGGCCGACGCCCTGGCCATCGCCATCTGCACGACGCATTGCCTCAACAGTATCTCTTGGAGGAACGAATTATGATCGGTTATCTGCACGGCAGGGTCATCGCGCTCTACACGGACTACTGCCTGCTCGACGTCCACGGCGTCGGCTACCGCGTCTTCCTCGCGAACTCGACGCGGGCGAAACTGCGCCTCAAGGAAGAGGCGAGCCTCTTCACCTACACGAGCGTGCGCGAAGACGCCATCGTGCTCTACGGCTTCGCCACCGAGGAGGAATACGAGCTCTTTCTGCAGCTTATCGGCGTCTCGGGCATCGGCCCGAAAGTCGCGCTCGGCATCCTCTCCGCCATCACGGTCGAGAGCCTCTGCCGTGCCATCCAGAACAAGCAGGCGAGCGTCCTGACGAAGCTGCCGGGCATCGGCAAGAAGTCGGCCGAGCGCCTGATCCTCGAGCTCAAGGACAAGGTCGCCTTCGCAGATAGCGGGGAAGAGGAGCTCTTGACCATCGAGAACGAGGCAGAGGTCGGCGATGACGCCGTCGCCGAAGCCATGGCCGCCCTGCAGTCGCTCGGCTACACGCAAGCTGAGATCGCGCCCGTCATCCGCAAGACGGCCAAGTACAAGACGACCGAGGCCATTATCAAGGAATCCTTGAAAGCACTCAGTCACATGTAAGATAGGGAGGTGCAATATTGGACGGATTCGATTCCTACGACGAGGACCGCATCGTCGCGATGGACGAGCAGCGCGCCGACGACTGGCAGTACAGCCTGCGTCCGCGCAAGCTGAATGAATACATCGGCCAGGAGAAGGTCAAGGCGAACCTCTCCATCTTCATCCAGGCGGCGCTCTCGCGAGGCGAGGCGCTCGACCACGTGCTGCTCTACGGCCCGCCGGGTCTCGGCAAGACGACGCTGGCCGGCATCATCGCCAACGAGCTCGGCGTCAACTTCCGCCAGACGTCCGGCCCGGCCATTGAGAGGAGCGGCGACCTCGCCGCGCTGCTGACGAACCTGCAGGAGCACGACGTGCTCTTCATCGACGAGATCCACCGCCTCTCGCACAGCGTCGAAGAAGTGCTCTACTCCGCGATGGAGGACTTTGCGCTCGACATCATCATCGGCAAGGGACCGAGCGCGCGTTCCATCCGGCTCGACATCGCGCCGTTTACGCTGATCGGTGCGACGACGAAGGCCGGCGCACTCGCCGCCCCCTTGCGCGACCGCTTCGGCGTCATCTCGCGGCTCGAGTACTACACGCCCGACGCGCTCGTGCACATCATCAAGCGCGCCGCTGAGATACTCGATATCGCCATCGAGGACGAGGGCGCGCTCGAGATCGCGCGCCGCAGCCGCGGCACCCCGCGCGTCGCGAACAGGCTCTTGAAGCGCGTGCGCGACGTCGCCCAGATCGAGGGCTCCGGCACCATCACGAACGAGATCGCCGACAAGGCCCTGCGCATGCTCGAGGTCGACAAGGCCGGCCTCGACCACACCGACCGCCGCATGCTGCGCACGATGATCGAGAAGTTCGCGGGCGGCCCCGTCGGCCTCGACACGCTCGCCGCCGCCATCAGCGAGGCGCGCGACACCATCGAGGACGTTTACGAGCCCTACCTCATCCAGCTCGGCTTCATCAACCGCACGCCGCGCGGCCGCGTCGTCACCGAGGCCGGCTACCGCCACCTCGGCATCCCGTATCCAGAGAAATGAGCAACTAACTAGAAAGAGGTGAGCCACTTGCGCCTGTTACTCCATATGTGCTGCGGCCCGTGCTCCTGCTATCCCGTCAAGAAACTGCGGGAAGAGGGCATCGAGCCCGTAGGCTATTTCTTCAACCCGAACATCCATCCCTACAAAGAATGGGACATGCGCCTAAAGACCGCCAAGGAATTCTCCGAGAAAGTCGGCATGGAATTCCACGCCGACGAACACTATCGCCTGCGCGACTTCCTCAAGAAGGCCCTGCCCGCCGAAGCCCTGCCGAACGGCCGCTGCCAGATGTGCTACACCTGGCGCCTCGAGGAGACGGCGCGCTACGCCGCCGCAAACGGCTTCGACGCCTTCACCTCGACGCTCTTTTACAGCATCTACCAGCAGCACGGGCTCATGCGCCGCACGGCCGAGCGTTTTGCGGCAGAGTACGGCGTCGCCTTCCACTACGAAGACTTCCGCCCCGGCTGGCAGGAGGGCATCGACATCAGCCACGAGCTCGACCTCTACCGCCAGCCCTACTGCGGCTGCATCTTCAGCGAAGAAGAGCGCTACTCCCGCGAAATCCGCAAGCAGCGCAAGAAAGAGAACAAAGCCAAGAAGCGCGCCCGCCTAGAGCGCGAGGCCCGCGAGGCAAGAGAAGCCGCCGCTGCCATCAACTCCTGAAAGCAGAGGCCTCGCTAGAGAGCGCAGCCTTCCCCGCGAACGGGGAAGGTGCCGAGCTTGCGAGGCAGAAGGGGCCCATGGACTCGTCAGGAGTTCATTGCAATCGTGAAGGGAGTGTACGGAATGCGAAGATTTTTGTTAGCCGCGCTAGTCGGCACATTGGTACTGTCAGCCACAGCCCCGGCCATGGCGCGCCATGCGCCCGCCTCAGCTAAGTCAGCCAAGGCAACTGCGACAGAGGCCCAGCCCGCCAAGCAGGCCCCCGACCTGCGCGTCGGCCTCGTGAGCGGCAGGGCGAGCGTCACCATCACGCCGGCGGAAGGCAAGGCCACCGCGCAGACCGAGTCATCGAAGACGATTGCTTTGGCCGCCAATACTGCCGCCGCCATCCGCTGGCAGGCGGGCGCCTTCCTCGTCGGCCGCGAGAAGCTGCGCGGCGATGTCCTGACGATCCGCCCGAGCGGGGCAGGGGAGCTCGCATTGGACGGCCGCCGCTATCGCGGTGCACTCGAGCTGCGCCACAAGGGCGGGGGACTGACAGCCGTCAACATCGTGCCGGTCGACGACTATCTCCGGAGTGTTGTGCCGGAGGAGATGCCGGTCGACTGGCCGGCGGAGGCCATCAAGGCACAGAGCGTCGCGGCGCGCAGCTTTGCGCTCGCGAGCTGCGGCCGCCATGCCGGCGAGGGCTACGACCTCTGCACGACGACGCATTGCCAGCTCTACACCGGCACTGCCGCCGAGAAGTCTGCCTCGAACGCCGCCATCAAGGCGACGCGCGGCGAGGTGCTGACGTACGGCGGCAAGCCGATCGAGGCACTGTTCCACACGGATAGCGGCGGTATGACGGAAAACAGCGAGGATGTCTGGGGCAGCCATGTGCCATACCTGCGCGCTGCCAAGGACACGCCGGCAAAGACGATGCCGTGGACAAAGACGATCAGCAGGGCCGACCTCGAGCGCAAGCTCGCGGCCAAGGGCCATGATATCGGCAAGGTCCGCTCCATTGCGCTCTCGCCGCTCGCCATCGGCCGCGCCGCCAAGGACCGCACGGCGTCGGGCCGCGTCAAGACCATGACGGTGAAAGGCACGAAGGGCACGGCGACTTTGAGCGGCACCACCTGGCGCAGCCTGCTCGGCCTCAAGAGCACGCTCTTTGATGCGAAGCTCGCCAAGGACATGGTCACTTTCACGGGCTATGGCTCCGGCCACGGCCTCGGCATCTCGCAGTGGGGAGCAAAGCGGCTGGCCGAGTCGGGCAAGTCCTACGCCGCCATCTTGTCTCACTACTACACAGGCGTCACCCTGCAAAAAAATTCCTACTAATAGATATAGATAGAGAGGGTATATAGCATGTTACTATCCGATTTTGATTACGATCTGCCAGAAGAGCGCATCGCCCAGGTGCCGATCGAGCCGCGCAATGCCTCGCGCCTCATGGTGCTCGACCCGGTGACGAAGGAGATCGAGCACCGCCACTTCTACGACCTTAAAGAATTCCTCGAGCCGGGCGACACGCTGATCTTCAACGACACGCGCGTCATGCCGGCCCGCCTGATCGGCCACCGCGACCAGACGGGCGGCAAGGTCGAGGTCTTCCTCTTGCGCCGCCTCGACGCGAACCATTGGGAGACGCTCGTCAAGCCGGGCAAGAAGGCGAAGCCGGGCAATGTCATCCGCTTCGGCGATGAGCTCTCGTGCACCGTTACCGAGCACACGGACTTCGGCGGCCGCATCGTCGAGTTCCACTACGACGGCATCTTCGAGGAGATCCTCGACCGCCTCGGCGAGACGCCGCTGCCGCCGTACATCCACGAGAAGCTCGAGGACAAGGAGCGCTACCAGACGGTCTACAACCGCGAGGAGGGCTCGGCCGCCGCGCCGACGGCCGGCCTGCACTTCACGAAGGAGCAGATGCAGGAGCTGCGCGAGATGGGGGTCAACCTCGGCTTCGTCACGCTGCACGTCGGACTCGGCACGTTCCGCCCGGTCAATGTCGAGAACATCGAGGAACACGAGATGCACAAGGAGTACTACTGCATCCCCGATGAGACGGCGAAGCTCATCATGGATACGAAGAAGGCCGGCCATCGCGTCATCGCCGTCGGCACGACGAGCATCCGCACGCTCGAGTCCGCCGCCACGGCCAAGAACGAGATTGCCGGCAAGAGCGGCTGGACGGGCATCTTCATCTACCCGGGCTACGATTTCAAGATCGTCGACGCCATCATCACGAACTTCCACCTGCCCAAGTCCACGCTGATCATGCTCATCAGCGCCTTCGCCGGCCGCAACTTCGTGCTGAACGCCTACAAGACCGCCGTCGAGATGAAGTACCGCTTTTTCTCGTTTGGCGACGCCATGTTCATTCGCCGCAAGCAGCCCGATGCGGAGCGCGCGGAAGAACTCAAGGAGCTCGAGGAACTCGACCGCCAGCGCGAGGCTGAGGCCGGTGCAGCTCGTCCGGAATAAGAATAGAAAAGAGAGCCGCATGTTCATCGGAACATGCGGCTCTCTTTTGTGATGTGTTTTTATGGAAGGTGTTGTGATCAATTCTTCTCGAGGAGGTCGAAGTCGGCGGCCTTTACGTCGCGCAGGTCGGCCGGGTCGACGTTGAAGTAGATACCGGGACGAGTCTCGAACTGCTTCAGATTGTCCGCATTCTCAGCCAGGATATCCTGCGTATAGCTCTTTACGTGATTGAACCAGAGATCCATCATAGTATCGTGTCCTTTCTATATTCATCGTTTATGAACTGTGCTTCGCTTTATTTATCTATATTATGACACGGATGCGGGGCGATGTGAAATACTTCTTTTTCATAAACGATAGTCTTTGACTATGAGGATATGCTATGGCTTCATTTCTGCCGCAGGCGCTTCCAGCCGAGGTAGAGGTGGCTGGCGAAGAAGAAGGCCATGCCGATGAGGAACAGGGCGGCGGCCATGGGCGTGGTGACCTGCTGCCAGGCGGTCTCGCCGTAGGTCATCGTGCCGGCGGCGTTCATGAGCAGCAGGAAGAAGAAGGCCTTGAGGCGGTAGAGGCGCTTGAGGCGGCCGAGTCGCTGCAGGGCGAGGGTGAAAATCGAGAAGCCGAACGTCTGGATGAGCGCGTAGGCGAAGGTGTGGGCAATGGTCAGCAGCATAAGGACTCCTTTGCAAATGAGAAATGATTTCGCTTGTGATATGCATTATTATACATCATTCTGCCGGAGCGTGCGCAGGATTTTTTGCACGAAAGCTGCGAAAGCGGCTGGCTCGATGAGATCGGGGATATCCTTCTCGTAGAGCCGGCCGGAGAAGGCGATGTGCGGCAGCGGGACAAAGGCGGCAGCGGGCGGGCAGATCGGCTCGTAGAGCGGGTCGGCGATGACGAGGCCGACCTTGCGCAGGGGTGGCAGGAGCTCGCACTCGTCCGTCAGGCAGAGCGTGCCGGGCTGCAGGAGCTCGCTGTCGGTCTCCATCGGCACGATAGCCGTGATGGCCGCTTGAGGAAGGCCGAGTGCCGTTTCAAGGGCGCGGGCCAGTGACTCGGCGAAGACCGTCTCGCCGATGATGTAGGCGGGTTTATTGACCAAACCGGCCGCAGATGCCATGGGTGATGCAGCGTGCGGGAAGGGCACGCCGACGAGGTACGGGATGCCGGCGCGCTCGCGCAGGGTATGCGCGGCGCCGAGGCCGCCGTAGCTCACGACGAGATTGAGGTCGGCGCGGTGCGAGGCGAGGATGGTATCGAGGTCAGAATCCATGGCCCAGCAGCTCGTGACGCGGCAGCCGCGCGTCTCGAGCCAGTGCCGGATGGAGCCGATGCTGCCGTTCATGGCGAAGTCGAGCGGCGTCGCGCCGAGCACGTTGACGCAAAGCGGGGCAGGGGCTTTATCCTGCACGAAGCGGGCGAGGCTTTCCTCGCTGAGCCAAGTGGGAACTGCCGACTCGTGAGCAGCGCTCGTCTCTGGCAGGGACTGGCAGGCAAGCTCCGCTAGCTTCTGCAAGGCGAAGTAGATGCCGCGCTCGTAGTAGTGCATGCTATTCGTCGGCAGGGTGAAGGAGGGGATGCCGGTCTTCTTCTCGAGGATGCGGCAGATGGCGCGGCAGTCGGTGGCGATCATATGGGCAATCTGGGAGGGAATCAGGCAGATAAAGCGCGGCTGGAGCTCTTTGGCTGCTGCTTCGATATCTGCGATGAGTTTGGCATCGTTGCCGAGGATGGCGTCCTGCTCGGTCAGGGCGGAGACGAAGATCTGGCTCGGCTTGCTGAACCAGCGCGGTTCGTCGTGCGTCGTGTAGGTCGAGTTGCAGCCCGAGGGGTCGTGGATGACGACCATGCCGCCGAGCTCGTAGAGCGCAGAGCAGACGCCGAAGGTATCGGCTGAGTAGGTGGAGAGGATGCGGGCAGTCTGTTTCATAATAGCGATGGGCCTCCTAATCCCTTGCGCCGGACGTTTGCCTCGATGTCTTGGCGCTCCCGGTATGCTGCCACCATGTCACTGGCCAGCGCCTCGATGGCAGAGAAGCCCCAGCGGCCGCCGCCTTCCACCATGTTGACGAAGTGCGGCGTGTTCTGGAAAAATGCCGCCTTCTGGCCAAGGGCGAGGACGGGGGGACCAGCTGGATGGGACGGGCGCGGTAAAAGGCGCAGCGCAGGGGCCTTGGTCGGCCAGAGCTCCGTATCGCCATGGTTCTCCTGCAGCCAGCGGAAGTCCGCTTCTTCTTCCGCGCTTACCGCATCGGCGTAGATCGCCTTGACGCGGAAGCCGTGCGTGAGCAGCAGGCGCGCTAGCGAGAAGGGGCGGAAGGTGAAGGTCAGGTCGAGGGCAATCGGCGCCTCCTGGATGATGTCGAGTGTCTGGGCGAGCGCCTGCTCAGCCCGCTCGCGGGCGGCACGGCAGTCCGGCGCGTCTGCGCCGATGCGGCGGGCGAGCTCCTGCAGCAATCCTTCGATAGCGTCTCCCGACCAGACCTGCGGCAGGTAGAGATAATCCTGCTGCAGGCGCTCCTTGAGGTCACGCACGGCGGGCAGGCTGAAGGGATTCGTGTAGAGGTTGAGCGAGGTGGCGCTGAGCTCCTGGAACACGGCGTAGCTTGTGCAGCCGGCCATATCGCGGACTTGCCAGCCGCTCTCTTTGAGCAGCCGCCAGGCGTCGCTCTCGGGGGCGGTCTTTAGATTGTTGCCGAAAAAGGCGGCCTGCTTCTTCTTGGGGCGCTCGGGCAATAGCCGGCTGATCGCGCGGCGCAGGCGCTCTTCGGGCGTCAGGTGGCGCGTCTGGCGGATCGGGTCCATGAAGCACTCGGCGAAGTCGATGTCCGGGTACTTCGCGCGGAGCTCGCGGTAGACGTAGCGCAGGTTGCAGCCGAGGAAGTGGTGGACGCAGGCGGGGAAGAGCAGCACGGCGCGCGGCTTCTTCGGCAGGCGCGCGAGGATGTCGGCGACGCCTGCGAGGATCAGGCGCTCGTTGTCGCGGCCCGTCAGGTCGGTTTCGCGAAGCTCAATGGAAGAAAAGCGTCCCATGAGCCCCATCTCGGCGGCGGTCAGCACGACGCCGCGCAGGCAGCCGGAGGCGCAGATGAAGATCTGGTGGGACTCGGGAACGAGCATGCCCGTGTGGACGATGTTCCAGGTGCCGCGGCAGGGCGGCGAGTACTCGAGCCCGTGCGGGAATGGCGCGGGGAAGGCGGCCTCGCGCGCGTGTAGCATGGGCGAAGCCGGTATGCCGTCCGCTTCGGGTGCAGGAGAGATTCGCTTGAGCAAGGGATTCACCTCAGTTCATTGGTCATTGGCAGGGGTTCAGCAGATGCGCGGCAGCAGCTCGCCAGACGGCTCGGGCAGCAGCGTCTTCGTGCCAATCTCCGTGCGCAGGACGACGCGGCCCGAGAAGTCCTGCGTGACGCGGCCGATGATGGCCGCCTGCCGCGAGTCGGGCAGCGCGCGCAGGGTCTCGACGAGCTTTTGGGCGATGGCCTGCGGCGCGAAGAGGACGAGGCGCCCCTCGCAGGCGAGGTAGAGCGGCTCGAGCCCCAAGAGGCCGCAGACGCCGCGAACTTCCGGCGCGACGGGGATGGCAGGAGCATCGAGCTCGATGCCGACGTGGCTCTCGGCGGCAATCTCGTGCAGCACGGTGCCGACGCCGCCGCGCGTGGCATCGCGTATCGTGTGGATGGCGGACTTGTCGGGCACGGCCGCGAAGAGGGCACTGACGGTCGCGGCGAGCGGTGCACAGTCGCTCGTGATGGCGGCATCGATGGCGAAGTCGCGGCGCGCGACGAGGATGGCGGCCCCGTGGCGGCCGACGTCGCCCGTGACAATGATGGCGTCGCCGGCCTCGGCGCGCGAGCCGGAGGGCTCAGCACCCGGCAGCAGCTCGCCGATGCCTGTCGTCGTGATGAAGACGCCGTCGACCTGGCCGCGCCCGGCGACCTTCGTGTCGCCCGCGACGATGCGCACGCCGGCCTTCTTAGCGGTCTCTGCCATCGCGGCGGCGATGGCGTCGAGGTCCCGCAGCGGAAAGCCCTCCTCAATCTGGAAGGCGCAGCAGAGGTAGCGCGGCACGGCGCCCATGCAGGCGAGGTCGTTGACCGTGCCGCAGATGCTGAGCTTGCCGATGTTGCCGCCCGGGAACTGCCAGGGCGAGACGATGAAGCCGTCCGTCGTGAAGGCGGCCCGGCCCGTGGCGAAGTCGCCGACGGGCAGGATGGCCGCGTCGTCGGCGGTGAAGTCGGGGTTCTGGAAGTGGCGCGCAAAGACGCGCGCGATGAGCGCGGCCGTCTGGCGGCCGCCCGCGCCGTGCGCGAGTGTGATGCGGGCATCGTCTGGGAATTCAGCAGTCATGATCATAACCCTCCATAGAGATAATAGGCCGAGCAGGCGCCCTCGCGCGAGACCATGCAGGCGCCGACGGGGTGGTCCGGTGTGCAGGCTTTGCCGTAGAGCGGGCAGTCCACGGGTCTTGCGAGGCCCTGCAGGATGGCGCCGCAGCGGCAGGCGGGGTTGGCCCGGCCCGTCATCGCGGGCAGGGCGAAGCGCTTCCGCGCGTCGCGTGCGGCAAAGGCTTCGCGCAGCTGCAGGCCGCTCTCCTTGAGCACGCCGAGCCCGCGCCATTCGGCATCGCAGGGCTCCATATACGCTGCGACGAGTGCCTGCGCGGCGGGATTGCCCTCGGGGCGCACGACGCGCGGATAGCAGTTGGCGAAGAAGGGCTTGCCTGCCTGCACCTTCTCGAGGATGGTGGCGAGCGCGCGCAGGAGCTCGCCGGCGGTGAAGCCCGCGACGACGCCGGAGATGCCCTCTCTTGTCAGCGATTCGGGCAGGCTTGTCCCCGTGATGGCGCAGACGTGGCCGGGGTAGAGGTAGGCGTCCGTGTGGCTCGCCATCGCCGTGTAGGCGGCGGGCATCGTCTTGTTGGCCGTCAGCAGGGAGAAGTTCGCCGTGTGCTGCGCTTCGGCGTGACGGAGCGCGAGGCAGGCGGCGGGCGTCGTCGTCTCGAAGCCGACGGAGAGGAAGACGGTCTCTTCTTCGGGATGTTCGGTGGCGTAGGTCACGGCGTCGAGCGGCGTGTAGACGACCTGGACGCGGGCGCCGCGGCTGCGCGCCTCGGCTAAGGTCCCCGCTGTGCCCGGCACGCGCACGAGGTCGCCGAACGTGCAGATGGTGGCATGGCACGTTTCGGCGAGGAAAATCGCCTCATCGATGTAGGAGACGGGCGTCACGCAGACGGGGCAGCCGGGGCCCGAGATGAGCTCGACCGCTTCGGGCAGCAGGCTGCGGATGCCGAGCCGGAAGATCTCGTGCGTGTGGGTGCCGCAGACTTCCATGATGCGGACCTTCGGGCCCCGATAGCCGGTGATGATGGCGCGGTCCCTTGCGGCAGCTGCGTTCATTCCGGTACCTCCTCGTCTTCGTTGTCTTCCGTGATCTTTGCGATGGCCACGCCGGCGTGGACCATGACGTAGTCGCCGGGGTCGATGTCGGAGAGCAGCTCGGCGGAGACTTCGCGGCGGGCGCCGGAGGCGTCGACGAGCGCCATGCCATCCTGGATGCGCACGACTTTAGCGGGTAAACCGACACACATGATAAGACTTCCTTTCTATGTTCAATGGGTCAAAGGGCAAATGGGCTTGAGTAGTCCGTCACCGCTGCAGGGCGTACATGGCAAAGGCGGCCTGCCCAACGCAGATGCCGCCGTCGTTGGGCGGCAGCAGGCTGTGCAGCAGGGGGCGGAAGCCCGCCGCCTCGAGGCCTTCTTTCACTAGGCGCGTCAGCAGCAGGTTCTGGAAGACGCCGCCGCTCAGGGCGACGGTGCTGAGGCCCGTCTCTTTGCGGGCGCGCTCGCAGCCTGCGACGATCATCTCGGCGAGGGACTGGTGGAAGAGATAGGCGAGCTCTTCAGCCGCCCGGCCCTGCTGATGGCGCGCGTAGAGCGCGCCAAAGAGCGCCGTCGTCGGCAGCAGGAAGCGGCCGTCTGCTGCCTCATGCAGCGGCAGACCGAGCGAGTCAGCCGTCCCCGTCCAGCGTTCGGCGGCAAACTGCAGAGCCATCGAGGCCTCGCCCTCGAAGGTGGACTTGCGCCGCAGGCCCAGGAGGGCGCTGACGCCGTCAAAGAGGCGGCCGGCGCTCGTCGACTCGATGCAGTTGACGTGCTGGCGCAGCATGAAGGACTGCGCCGCGAATTCCCGCTCGTCGCAGAGGCCGAGCGCGAGGCACTGTTCTTTCCAGACGGCATCGACCTCGGCTGCGCTGCGGCCTGCCATCGTGCGTACAAGCGTATCCCGCAGCAGGCTGACGGCGATGCGCCAGCCCTCGCGCGAGGACTTGTCGCCGCCGGCCTGCGAGAAGGGTTCGATGGAGCCGAGCCGCCGGAAGCCCTTGTAGTCGGCGAGCAGGAACTCGCCGCCCCAGATCGTGCCGTCGGTGCCGTAGCCCGTGCCGTCGAACGAGACGCCGATGACGGGCGCCTGCTGGTCGTTCTCGGCCATGCAGGAGAGGATGTGCGCGTAGTGGTGCTGGACCTTGAAGAGCGGCACGCCGGCTTCCTTGGCGAGCGCTTCGGCGACGGCCGAAGTGTTGTAGCGCGGGTGCAGGTCGCAGGCGATGGCCTCAGGGCGGTTCTCGAGCAGGGATTCCATGAGCTGGACGGAATCCTTGAGCGCGAGCACGGTGCGCAGGTCGCTCATGTCGCCGATGTACGGAGATGGGTAGAAGAGGTGGCTGCTCGCGAGGCAGAAGGTGTTCTTGAGCTCGCCACCGATGCCGAGCACCTGCCCTTTGAGCGGAGCGCTGAGCATGAAGGGCAGCGGGGCGAAGCCGCGGCTGCGGCGCACCATGTAGGGCCTGTCCGCAAACCAGTCCATGACGGAGTCGTCGGCGCGCAGGCGGATGCGGCGGTCGTGCGAGAGGATGACGTCGCAGAGCGGCGCGAGCGTCTCCTCGGCCTCCTCGTCATTGTGGCAGATCGGCGCGCCCGAGGGATTGCCGCTCGTCATGACGAGCATGGCGGGGACTTCGGGCGTCTCATGGTCTTCGGGGTAGTCGAAGATCAGCATCTGCACGGGCGCGTAGGGCAGCATGACGCCGACCTTTGGGTTGCCCGGCGCGACGCTCGGCGCGAGCGGACTGTCCTCGCGGCGGCGCAGCAGCAGGATGGGCTTCTGGTGGCCCGTCATCATCTCAGCTTCGCCCGGCTCGAGGTGGCAGGCGCGTCGAGCCGTCTCCTCGTCGCGCATCATGACGGCAAAGGGCTTCTGCGGGCGGTGCTTGAGCTCGCGCAGGCGGTGGACGGCCGCTTCATCCGTCGCGTCGCAGGCGAGGTGGAAGCCGCCGATGCCCTTGATGGCCGCGATGCCGCCTGATGCGAGGACGCGGCGCACGGCGCGGATGGCATCGGCGCCGCGGACTTCTTCGTGGCCGAGCAGGTAGACCTGCGGCCCGCAGTCATTGCAGCAGACGGGCTGCGCATCGTAGCGGCGGCTCTCCGGCGAGACGTACTCCTCGTGGCAGGCCTCGCACATCGGGAACTCCTTCATGCTCGTGCGCTCGCGGTCGTACGGCATGGACTCGAGGATGGTCAGGCGCGGGCCGCAGGCCGTGCAGTTGATGAAGGGGTGCAGGTAGCGGCGGTCTTTGGGGTCGAAGAGCTCGGCGCGGCACTTGTCGCAGGTCGCGATGTCCGGCGAGACGAAGATGTCGCCGCGCTCTTTGGCGCTCTCGATGATGGCAAAATCCGCATAGGGCTCATCTGCGTCGGTCACCTCGTGCACATCGACCTTGAGGATGGCCGCGCGCTCCGGGGCCTTCTTCGGGATGCCCTCGACAAAGCGCTTCAGTGATTCATTATCGCCCTCGGCAAAGACTTCGACATAGGGGCCCTTGTTACAGACGGTGCCGCGTATCTGGCAGGCATCGGCAAGACGGCTCACGAACGGGCGGAAGCCGACACCCTGCACGATGCCGTAGATCTTGATGTTCAAACGTTTCATAGACTCAATCCTCAATTGCTGATAGAATTCTTGGCGTATTCAAGTGTTCTCGATGGGTGCATGGGTGCTTTGCGGCCGGAAAGCGCGAAGTGCGGCAGGTCAAGGAGGGTGCCGCCAAACGGTTTCGGCACGGCGCGCGTGAGCAGAGCATCGCCGATGACGATTGCATCGGGATGTGCCTGCAGGCAGGCGTGGAAGTCCCGCTCGTCGCGGAAGTGCAGGTCGCCTTCCTGCTGGAGTTCCCGGTCGAGCAGGAAGAAGCTGCCGACCATCACGGCGCCCGCGGGCAGCGCGGGGAAGCGCTGACGGATGGCGCGGCGCAGGCCATTGGCGAGAATCTGCTGGTGCACGATCAGGACTTCGCTTGGTTGCCTGTCCTGCAGCAGGTCCGCAAGGCGGCTCAGTACACCGGAGAACGCCTCGTGGATAAAGGCGGGCGGTAGCTCTGCCCGGATGGGGATGCCCCATTGGCGCTGCAGGCGGCGGGCGGCCCTGAGGCCTGTTGGCGAGACGACGAGCAGTTCCTTGAGCCGCGCGGCCTCGCGGAAGTCATCGATCCGGTCGAAGAAGCGGATCGGAGTATCCTCCCTGCCGAGCAGGGCGTGTAGAGAGGCGCGTTCCTCTCTCGAGAAGTCGAGCGGCGTCAGGCCGAGTACGCCGAGCCCTGTGCGCGGTGCATCGTGTGGGCGGGGCGCCGTGAACTTCTGCACGAGCGCATCGCAAGCGGCACTTGCGCCTCTGTCGTAGAGCCGCGTGCCGTCCGTGCGCACGGCGATGGCCGGCAGGCCCGTCTCCTTCTCGACCATGCGGCAGACGGCGCGGAAGTCGGTGGCGATGATGGCGGGCACCGGCGTGCTGACAAGTCCGACAAAAGAGACGGTGAGCTCGGCGGCTGCCTCGCGTATCTTGGCGACGAGATTCGCGTCGCGGCCCATGATGGCGTCCATGTCGCGCAGTCCTGCGCTGAACACGGCGGACGGCTCCGCATCTTCCTGCCAGCGCGGCTCGTCGAAGCCGCAGATATTGCCCGCGCAGCCGCCCGAATCGACGATGACCGTCATGCCGCCGAGCGGGTAGAGCACGGCGGCCGCGCCGGCCGTGTCGGGCGCAAACGGCGGCAGGGCGAGCGAGAGGCGCGGCAGTGAGGAGACGGTGTGGGGCTTCTCATGCTCAGCTGCTTCGCTTGAACCGTCAGATGCCATTCTGCCTGCTTCGGCCGCATCGCCCGACATTGCCGCCGCCATGCGCTCGAAGAGAGCGCGGACGGCCTGATAGCCGAAGGGCTGCTCCTCATCGTTCCACGTCACGTGCTTGGCATGCGGATGGCAGAGGCCGGCGTCGGCGCCGAGCGCGAGCGTGACGGCGCGGTCTTCTCGATAGCAGAGCATGGTCGGCTCGAGCAGCGAGTAGATGCGCGTGTCGGGGGAGCACCTTGCGAGCTCGCGCAGGTAAAAGGCATCGGCGGCCGACGGCACGGCGAAGATCTCGCGGACCGCGAGGCCGCGTTTGGCGAGGGCCAGCGCGAGCTCGAAGGGGTTGGCGTTGAGGCGGCTGCCGATGGCGAACACTGTCTCGCGCCCGTACTGCTGGCAGAATGCGTCAGCAGCCTGTTCGGCCTGCTCGCGTACCTCCGCGGCGGTGAAGTCTTCCGGCGCGATGCCTAGGATATGGGCGAGCGCCTGATACTGCTTGGCAATCTTGGCCGTCTCGTAGAGCCGCCGCAGGCGGATGGCGGGGATGCCGAGCCGCTTCTCGAGCGCGAGGGCGGCGCCCATGGCCTCGTCGCTGAGGACGAGATTGAAGTTGGCGGCCGCGAGCGATGCGAATTCCTCGTACGTCTGGCAGCACGCGAGCTCCGCGGCCCTGCGGATGCCCGCCTGTCCGAGCAGGGAGAAGAGCTCCGAGTCTCTTGCGACCGGCGTGAAGAAGCCGAGCAGGTTGGCCTGACGGGCCCACTTTTGGCGCGGCTGCAGCAGGCCGTAGATCGTCTCGCGCACGGCCTGCATCGGCGGGCGCTGGCTCTCACGCGTCAGCGCGTACATGTAGCAGGGGCGCACGGGGACGCCCGCGGCCGCTTCGGCCTTGCGGCAGACGCGCTCCATATCGGTGCCGAGCAGTGCGTCGGCACACGTCAGGCAGACCATGACGACGGAGGGGCGCTCCCTGCGGCTGGCGACGAACGCGCGCACGGCCTCGGGGATGCGCTGCAGGTGGCTGCCCGTGACGATGTCCGTCTCATCGAGCGCGAGGTAGGCGAAGCGCTCGCCATAGTGGCCGCTGCCCGAGAGCGCCGCGGTGTTGCGGCCGCAGCAGCCGGGCGAGACGAGCAGCATGATGCTGCCGGGGACGCTGAGCCCCGCGCGCTTGACGCCGAAGCCCTGCGCGCCCGGCGAGTTGAAGTCGATGGCCGCCGGCGTATTGCAGATGAGATGCGCGTCCGTGCGCAGCTCGGGCGGGATGCCACCGGCACTATTTTCCTCGATGCGGCGGGCGAGCTCCTGCACGGTGATCGAGTAGGCAGCTCTTGAAGCACTGTCTTGCTGTTGTATCATCTGGTCAACCCTCAGCCTTTTCCTGCACGATTTCGCGCGCAAGTGCAAAGAACGCCTGGCTCACAGGGTCCTCAGGTGCCGCCTCGACGACCGTCATGCCGCGCTCCTCGGCCTCGCTGATCGCGTCGCTGCGCGGGATGTCTGCGAGGACGGGCAGCTGGTGCGCTTCGGCGAAGGCGCGGACTTTCTCCTCCTCGCGCGGCACATTGCGGCGGTTCAAGAGAACGCCGCGGACCTTCGCGTAGCCGCGGTCGGCGAAATTCTCGACGGCCGTCGCGATGTTGTTGGCCGCGTAGAGCGCCATCTTCTCGCCCGACGTCACGATCAGCACGTCCTCTGCATAGCCCTCGCGGATCGGCGCCGCAAAGCCGCCGCAGACGACATCGCCGAGCACGTCGTAGAGCACGACGTCCGGCTGCTCCCGCTCGAAGAGCTCGAGGTCCTCGAGCAGGTTGAACGTCGCGATGATGCCGCGCCCCGCGCAGCCGAGCCCCGGCGTCGGGCCGCCCGTCTCGATGCAGAGCACGCCGCCAAAGCCGCGCGCCGAGATCTCCTCGAGCGAAGAGGGCTCCGCGTCGAATTCCCGCATGTAGCCCATGACCGACTGCAACGGCCTGCCGCCGAGCAGGTTGATCGTCGAATCCGCCTTCGGGTCACAGCCAATCTGGATGACCTTCTTTCCCAGAGCCGCCAGCGCCGCCGCCAGATTGCTCGTCAGCGTCGACTTCCCTATGCCGCCCTTTCCGTATACTGCAATCTTCCGCATCATATCCCTCCTAATAAACAACTATCTCTATTATAAAGGCATGGGACCGTTCTTTCAAATCGACCGGCAGCTGCGCCAGAGCTTTCCTGAATGACATGAATGACATGCATGTCATGGAATCCATACATTGACAAAGCATTGACAAGATGCAGATACTCTGCTAAAATACTTTATGTTGATGACGCATCTGTGTCATTTGCCGGAGTGGCGGAATTGGCAGACGCAGCAGACTCAAAATCTGCCGTTGGCAACAACGTACCGGTTCAAGTCCGGTCTTCGGCACCACTTGCTATGTGAGGCTTCGCGGGGTTCTGCGGAGCCTTTTTTGATGCCTGATTGCCCGGCAATGCCTGCGATGGGCGGAGACAATGTAGCTGATAGGAAGGGAATGAATGGGATGGAGAACAATGTAGTCTGGAATGGAGCAGGACAGCATGGCTGCATGCAGGCGGTCGCGGGGCTCCTGCACATCGGCATGCGCGAGCCGTTCTGCATTGAAGGGGTCGCGGGTATGAGATTCTTCTTCTCGGAAGATGGCCTCTATGCCGTCCGGATGGCGGCGGATGCGCCGGAGATGACGCTGGCAGAGCTGCAGGCCGCCGCCGTGCTGGACAAGGAGCATCTCTGCGACCTGCTGAGCGGGGCGGCCTGCATCCGCATGGAGCCCTTCGTGCCGGTGGAGCCGGATTACTACTATTACATGGCGGACGACGAGGCGGTGCACGGGCGCAACTGGCATGGCACGTTTGCGGACTACGCGCATGCGGCGGCGGGCAACTGCTTCCGCACGGAAGAGGAAGTGCTGCGCGGCCTGCCGCAGCTCACGGAGAAGCTCAGGGAAGCCTACCGGGCGGCGTGCGGCATCTCGGCGCAGCAGCAGGAAGATCACGACGAGATGAGCTTGTTCGACGAATAAAATGGCAGCCAATAACGAATAAAAGGCCCGCATCCGGCAGGGAAGCTGCTCGGATGCGGGCCTTTTGGCGTGATCTTGCGTTGTTGCGTTATGTTGTTGCGTTGTATGTAGAGTGTCTGCTGTCTTACTTGTCGTCGCCGGAGTTGTCGTGGTCGGCGCCGGAGTAGGAACCCTTGTAATCGGCGGGGTAGATCGTGATGTCGTAGTGGTTGTTGCTCCACTCATGGGAGAGGTGGTGCTTGAACGGGGCAAGGGCTTCGGTGAGGACGCGGTAGGCCGTCGTGCCGGCGTAGATGCCGGAGTCGGAGATGTCGACCTTGTAGCCGTTCTCGTGCGAGTAGGTGCCATGGGCATGGTAGCCGTACTCCGCACCGCCCGTGAGGACGAAGGAGACGCCGGCCGACTGCGCGAGTGTGTTGAGCGTGTCGAGGAAGGCGATGGTCGAGCTCTTGAAGTTCTTCGTATCGGTTACGTCGTTCTCATCCCACGGCGTGTCCATGCCGTAGACGCTGCTCCACTTGTGCAGGTTGCTCTTGCCAAAATCCGTGCGGACGGCGTAGGCGTCGGTCGTCTGGCCGGTACCCGGTGCAGGCTGAGACGGGATGATGGAGGGCAGGTCAATCGACGGGGTGATGGGCGAAGTCGGCGTCACAGGTGAGAGTGGCGAGATCTTGTTCTCGGTCCTTGCATTCGTGTCGTAGCCCGATCCTGCGGCGGCCGGCAGATGGCGGCGCATGGCCGAAGGTGCTGTCACAGCAGCTTCATGCTTGGTCATGCCCTGCACATCGCTGAGCGCGGCGGACTTTGCTTCATACGCGACTGGCGTGGCTGCCTGTGCGGAAACGTGCGCTGTGACGGCAGCTGGCTTGACGGCCGGCGATGCCGAGACCGTTGCGGCACTGGCCGTGGCGCACGCGAGGAGCGCGGCGGCAAAAAATGTTCTCACTTTGCGACTACTGTGACTACTGCTCATCAATAGAAAGACCTCCAAACAACATAAACAACATACTCACGGTAATTTCCTGCGGTCCTATGCATAGAATACGATTACTAGGACTATTAATATTTCTTTATTATACTACCTTTGTCGTAATCCGTAAAGTCCAGGAGCTTGACGAGCCGGCAGCAGCGGCGGAGATGGTGCAAAAAAGCAAAAAAAAGAAGCGGCTGACAATTGGGGGGGGCAGCCGCTGGGGCAGTTGAGGAAGTGAAAGGATATCAACTGCCCGAAAGGGATCGGATAGTCTATCACCACTATCCACCCTACCCTTTTCGCTGTTGAACGGGGAAATCCTTCTAATCTGACGTACAAAATTTCATATTTTGTTATTTTTTCCAGGAAGCGTACTTTGGTACAGAGAGGGCCGGTATATGGTATAATGGAGAGTGATTTCGGAAGAAAGGAGAGATGGTGATGCTTTGGGAACAGCTTCTCGCGCTCGCAGCTGTGGTGTTCATCGCGGCGGGGACGGTCTACGGCTACCGCAGCTGGCGCAGGAACAAGATGGACTGAAGTCTTGCGTTTGACGGTGGATTCATGATAGAATTCTCATGTATTTCCATTTTTACAATAATTTATGGCAAACTATGATGAGTTGGAATGATTTGGAGAGATGATGATGAAGAAAACGTTGGTTGCTGGAATGATGGCAGCGGCAGCTTCGGTCATGGTGCCGGGGCTGGCTGGAGCAGAGGCCGTGACGGCAGATGTGCCGGTCGGCAGTGTCTACTACGATTATGTCGACAAGCTCAGCGGCATGGGCTATATCGACTCGCTGCCGGATGGCGCGCGTCCGTACAGCCGCATGCAGATGGCCAAGTGGGTGCTGCAGGCAGAGAAGAATGCCAAGGCGAAGCCGATGCCTTCGTACCTTGCCGATGAGCTCGCCTCGATGCGCACGGCTTTTGCCTCTGAGATTGAGGTGCTCAGGGGCCGGAGTGATCAGGATGACCTCGCACTGCGCCAGGCTTCGCTGCAGCTCGCGAGCTACAACAGCGACCAGGCGTCGTACAAGCAGAGCAAAAAGGATTATCAGCCCAATGCACACTGGCAGCCGTTTGGCCAGGGCACGAATGGCTACGACTATGCCGACGGCTTCAATGCCGTCGCCAAGGCGGAGTTCTCGGGCAACATCGGCCATAAGACGGCCGTCTCGCTGACGCCGCGCCTGATCTGGAACGACGATGATGATGCAGAGCTCAAGCTCGAGGAAGGCTACGTCAAGACGAAGACGGGCATCGTCGAGTACCTCGCTGGCCGCCAGGCGCTGAGCTACGGCCAGGGCAAGACGGGCAAGCTCGTGCTCGACAACACGATGAAGCCGATGACGATGGCACAGGTCCACCTCGAGGACGACATGCCGGTGCGCGGCTTCTTCCGCTTCCTCGGCAAGCAGAATTACCATGTCTTCTATGCACAGCTTGAAGGCGACCGCGAGGACCGCGTGGCGAAGGGCCATACGGATTACGATCATGCGGGTCTCTTGGGCCTGCGCGCCGACTTCACGCCGTCGGATGCCTTCACGTTCGGCCTCATGCGCGTCTCGATGCTCGGCGGCGATGGCAACGCACTCTCGAAGTCAGACTGGCGCCACTGGGTGACGGGCCACAACTCCGATGCGGAAGGGGACCGCTGGAACGACATTGCGGGCGGTGACTTCCGCGTGCGCCTGCCGGGTGTCCAGTTCTACGGCGAGGTCTACGGTGAGGATGCAGGCGGCCTGCAGCCGACAGAGCGTGGCTACCGCTTCGGTACATACCTGCCGCAGCTCACGCGCGACGGCTCATGGGACATGACGCTCGAATACGCCTCGACGAACCCGTTCTGGTATAAGCACCAGAAATACCAGAATGGTTGGACGTACAGCGATGACATCATCGGCGATTCGATGGGCAACAACGCCAAGAAGTACTACCTCGGCGTCAACCACTACCTGCCGGGAGAGAACCAGATCGGCGCGTACTTCATGCGCACACAGATGGACCGCAGCACCGGCAATCACCCGAATGTCTATGAAGCCGCATTGACGGGACGCCTCAAACTGCAGGACCACTTCTTCCTCGACGGCTCGCTCGGCCTTGCGAAGATCGAGAATGCGGATTACACGGACCGCACGGACAAGGATGTCTTCGCGACGGCCATGGCGCGCTGGCAGTACTGATGCCGGATGCAGATGGCGGTGGATTGCAGAGGAAATCCTTTGCACCACGCCTCTGCCGGTGCTATAATAAAACCGTAGATTTTGTGCAGATGATGACCTGCCTCTTGTAATATTGTAAACTGAGTTCTCGAAAAGCGATTGACAGCCGTTATCCTTTATAGTAGACTGGTAGCAATATATTTGAGGCAGGTCTCATAGTATCAAGAAAGAAGGGGTTACGTTGGCATTCTATTTCAAAGAACCATCACACACGTTTGGAGAGTATCTTCTCGTCCCAGGGTATTCGTCGGATAAATGTATCCCGAATAATGTATCTCTCAAGACGCCGCTCGTGAAGTTCAAGAAGGGTGAAGAACCGAAGATCTCGATGAACATCCCGATGACGTCTGCCATCATGCAGGCAGTCTCGAATGACAAGATGGCAATCGCACTTGCGAAAGAGGGTGGCGTTTCCTTCATCTACGGCTCGCAGAGCATTGAAGCAGAAGCTGCCATGGTATCCCGCGTCAAGAACTACAAATCCGGTTTTGTCAGCAGCGACTCCAACATCAAGCCGACGACGACGCTCGGCGAGATTCTCGACCTCCTGCAGAAGACGGGCCATTCGACGATGGCCGTCACGGAAGACGGCACGCCGACGGGCAAGCTCTTGGGCATCGTGACGAGCCGTGACTACCGCATCTCGCGCATGAGCCTCGACACGAAGGCCGAGACGTTCATGACGCCGTTCGAGAAGCTCGTCTATGCGGATGCTGACACGACGTCGCTGACGAAGGCCAATGACCTGATTTGGGAGCACAAGCTCAACATGCTGCCACTCGTCGACAAGAACCAGCGCCTGCGCTACATGGTCTTCCGCAAGGACTACACGGACAACAAGGAACATGAGCTCGAGCTCATCGATGAGAACAAGCGCTACATCGTCGGTGCCGGCATCAACACGCGCGACTATGCAGAGCGCGTTCCGGCCCTGCTGAAGGCTGGTGCTGATGTGCTCTGCATCGACTCCTCGGAGGGCTTCTCCGAGTGGCAGCGCATCACGCTGCGCTACATCCACGAGCATTTCGGCAACGACGTCAAGGTCGGCGCTGGCAATGTCGTCGATGCAGAAGGCTTCCGCTTCCTTGCTGAGGCAGGTGCGGACTTCATCAAGGTCGGCATCGGCGGCGGCTCCATCTGCATCACGCGCGAGACGAAGGGCATCGGCCGTGGCCAGGCCACGGCGCTCATCGATGTCTGCGCCGAGCGTGACCGCTACTACGAGGAGACAGGCGTCTACATCCCGGTCTGCTCCGACGGCGGTATCGTCCACGACTACCACATGACGCTGGCCCTCGCGATGGGCGCTGACTTCCTGATGCTCGGCCGTTACTTCTCGCGCTTTGACGAGAGCCCGACGGACAAGGTCAAGGTCAACGGCACGTACTACAAGGAGTACTGGGGCGAAGGTTCCAACCGCGCCCGCAACTGGCAGCGCTACGACCTCGGCGGCGCGCGCAAGCTCTCCTTCGAGGAAGGTGTCGACTCGTACGTCCCGTACGCTGGCCCGCTCAAGGACAACGTCAACATCACGCTGTCGAAGATCCGTTCGACGATGTGCAACTGCGGCGCACTGACGCTGCCGGAGCTGCGCGAGAAGGCTAAGATCACGCTCGTCTCGGCAACGAGCATCGTCGAGGGTGGCTCGCATGATGTCATCCTCAAGGACAAGTTTGGTCGCGATTGATGGACGATTGCGCGTCAGATATATAATAGTGACAATGATGACTTGGGACTCACGGGTCCCGAGTCATTTTTTTGCATAAAATAAGTGAGTCGGCAGGATTTTGGCATTTCGGCACGAAAGTATTCCAATATAACACGAAAGCACTGCAATACGGTACTTCGATATATGGGATATTGACAATGCATCGCATCATGATAGGATCGTGCATGAAAGATAGAAGAGAGAAGAGCATAGAACGAGCCCCGCTATGGGATCATGGAACTATAGGACGGCGATCATGCGTCAGGGGCAGGGGGAGGATTGCACATGATACTGCAATTCAAGGAGAATGAAGTGGAAAAGGAGGTCGCGCGATTAGCGAAGGAGTATGACATCGTGCGGCTCGTCGACCCAGAGGAGTGCCATGCCTTCACAATCGGGGAGGATAATTCATATGAATACGGGCCGAGCTGCTATTCGGTCTGGCGCAGTACAAACCGCTGCCGCAACTGCATGGGTCTGCGTGCGCTCAAGACAGGCATGGAGCTCCGCAAGACGGAGGTCAAAGACGGCGACCTGTATTTCATCATCTCGCGTCCCATCGAGATTTTGTGTGCGGATGACACGACGTTCTCGTGTGTCATCGAGATGATCCACATAGAGAGGGGCAAGGGAATGAAGAGAGACGGGCATCATGCGGTACTGCAGGACGGATTTGACAAGCGGGCCTTTGCTGAGACACTGCGCATGGCCATGCAGAACCTGCCGACCGGCGTCATCTGGTTTGATACCTTGCGGCCAGCGTCCTCAAGACGCAGGAGAGCAATGGCTACGTCTGGTACTCGGAGCACATGATGTCCGAAAAGATCCGCGACCGCGCCATCCTGAGCCGTTTCTCGGATGCGCTGAGCCGCGGGGAGGTCCAGATCTACCTGCAGGCGCAGGTCGCGGCCGACTCGCGCCGCGTGATCGGCGCGGAGGCGCTCTCACGCTGGGTCTGCGACGACGGCCGCGTGATCCCGCCGGCGATGTTCATCCCGATACTCGAAGAGCACGGCAAGATCTGGCAGCTCGACTATCACATCTGGGAATTGGCCTGCAGCCTGCTGAAGTCGTGGCAGGGCAGCGAGGACTTCGCGGACTACTGCATCTCGGTCAACATCTCGGTCAAGGACATCTACTACCTCGACCTCTACGAGGTCTTCACGCATCTGGTCGACGAGTACAATATTGACCCTGCGAAGCTCGAGCTCGAGATTACGGAGACGGTCTTTATGGACAAGCCGAAGGAGGCCATCCTCTTGATCCAGCGGCTCAAGGAGTTTGGCTTCCGCATCGCCATCGATGATTTCGGCAGCGGCTACTCGAGCCTGAGCTTCCTCAAGGACATCCAGGCGGACATCCTCAAGATCGACATGGGCTTCCTGCGCAAGACGGAGCATCAGGAACGCAGCCGCATCATCCTGCGCTCTATCGTAGCGCTGGCGCGCGAGCTCGGCATGCCGACGGTCGTCGAGGGTGTCGAGACGAGCCAGCAGGTTCACGACCTTGCGAAGATTGGCCGCGATATCTTCCAGGGGTTCTATTTCTCGCGGCCGATCCCCATCGCGGACTTTGAGACGCGCTTCCGCGCGGGCGAGATTCAGCCCTTGCGGAGGAAGTCCGGCGCAGCGGGAAACGTGGAGGAAGAAGCAGAAAGAACAGAAGGATAAGGGGCTGAAGCCTGCGGGCTTCAGTCTTTTTTCACGGAATGCGTGTATATATATAGAAGCAATTGATTTTTTGAGGAGTGGTAATGATGCGGGTTTTGCTGGCAGAGGACGATAAGCGTCTTGGCAAGCTCATCCAGTACATGCTGGAGCAGAATGACATCCAGGTCGAATGGGTGACGAACGGCAGTGATATCTATGAGTACGCGATGTACACGGACTACGACATCCTGATCCTCGACTGGATGATGCCGGGGGAGACGGGTGTGGAGGCGTGCAGCCGCCTGCGCAAGGACGGTTATGAGAAGGCCATCCTGATGCTGACGGCGCGCGACTCGGTCGAGGACCGCGTGACGGGTCTCGATGCGGGTGCAGACGACTATCTCGTCAAGCCGTTCGAGTTCGCAGAGCTCATGGCGCGCTTGCGCGCGCTCGGCCGCCGCAGCACGCAGAAGATCCAGCAGGATGTCGTCGAGGTCGGCGAGTTCACGCTGAACCGCACGGCGAAGGTGCTCAAGAAGAAGGACAAGGTCATTCAGCTCTCGCCGCGCGAGTTCCAGATCTTCGACCTGCTCGCGCAGAACATCGGCATCGTCGTGCCGCGCGACATCATCCTCGACCGCATCTGGGGCCTCGAGTCGGATGTCAGCTCCAATAACATCGACTCGTACATGAAGATCCTGCGCAAGAAGCTTGACCTCGGCGACGGCGGCACGGTCATCAAGACGGTCCGCGGCGTCGGCTACAAGCTGGAGGCCCGGAGCTGATGGCGCAGAACATCTTCGGCAGCAGCCGGCGCAAGCTGACGCTCCTCTACTCGATTGTCATGACCATCTTCCTCGTGACGCTGCTCTTCGCCATGCACAAGACGATGGAGTGGGCCATCACCTCGGAGCAGGCCCGCGAGCTCATGGACACGGCCAGCAATGTTGCGGAGGCGCAGGAGTATTTCAACCAGCACCCCGAGATCGTCTTCGACGATGCGACGGCCTACAAGAGCACGAATGACCGCCTCTTCTTCTATGTCTTTGACGAAGAGGGACGGCTGCTGAACTTCGCGCGGGCTTCATTCCGCATAGAGCCCTTCATCCTCGACACGATTGCGCAGGGAAAGGTCGAGCCGGGCGAGGTCCGGGTCTTCAGCAAGCCGGGCACCGAGAACACGCGCAAGGCCCGCATCATGCTGACGGCCCAGCAGGTCCGCGACGATGAGGGCAATGCGACTCAGACGGTCTACGTCGGCAAGGACGTCACGGCCATGTACAACGGCATGGAGAAGGCGACGTACGCGCTGGCCTTCCTCGGCGCCATCGCGCTGATCATCGCGACAATCGTCGGCCACCTGCTCTCGGGCAAGGCGATGATCCCGTTGCGGCAGGCCTACGAGAAGCAGCGCCAGTTCGCGGCGGATGCCTCGCACGAACTGCGGACGCCGCTCGCGGTCGTCATGGCCTCGGCGGAGCTCTTGCAGAACGACCCGTCGATCCAGTCGCCGTTCCTGCGGCAGGTCATCGACGATGTGCGCGATGAGGTCAAGAAGATGACGAAGCTCGTCAGTGACCTGCTCGTCGTCGCGCGCAGCGACAACAAGGCCCTGAAGCTCAAGCCGCAGAAGTTCAACCTTTCGGCGCTTATCGAGCAGACGGCGCGTCTCATGCAGCCGCTCGCCGACCAGAAGAAGATCGATCTGCAGGCGGAGCATCTGCCGAAGGTCGAGATCCAGGCCGACGAGCAGAAAATCCGCCAGCTTGTGCTGATCCTCGTCGACAACGCCGTCAAGTACACGCCAGATGGCGGCAAGGTCAGCGTGCGCTACGAGAGCACGGAGAAGGGCAAGGTCCGCTTCGCCGTCAGCGACACGGGTATCGGCATCGCCAAGGAAGACCAGGCGAAGGTCTTCGACCGCTTCTACCGCGTCGACAAGGCGCGCTCGCGCGAGATGGGCGGCAACGGCCTCGGCCTCGCCATCGCGCAGGAGATCGTCCATCTGCACAAGGGCCGAATCTGGATCCAGAGCGAGCTCGGCAAGGGCACGACCTTCTTCGTCGAGCTGCGCCAGAAGTTCAAATAAGAGGAATAAGAGAGCCTGCTGGACTTGTCCGGCAGGCTCTTTCTAGAAAGAGGAGGAAGAAATGGGAGAGACAGAGCGACACGGCCTGCTCATCGTGCATACGGGAGCGGGCAAGGGCAAGACGACGGCGGCCATGGGGCTCGCCATGCGCGCCTGGGGCGACGGCCTGCGCGTATTGATCCTGCAGTTCATCAAGGGCGGCTGGACGACGGGCGAGCGCCATGCCATCGAGGTGCTCGCGCGCGCAGAGGGGCGCATCGAGCTGCGCGCGCTCGGCCTCGGCTTTACGCGCAAGGGGGAGAAGCCTAGAGAAGAACACCGTCGTGCGGCCCGCGAGGCACTGACGATGGCTGAGCGGGAGATCACAAGCGGCCGCTGGGACATGGTCATCCTCGATGAGATCAACTACGCCGTCAAGTTCGGCTTGATCACGGAGCAGGAGCTCGGCGCACTGCTCGAGCGCCGCCCGAAGAATCTCCATCTCGTCTGCACGGGACGCGATGCCTGCCCGCTGCTTCTAGAGCGGGCCGACCTCATCACGGAGATGCGCGGCCTGCGCCATCCATTCGAATCGGGAATAAAAGCACAAAAAGGCATTGAATTTTGACTCGTAATGTTGTAAACTAGGTATCACATTACATCTTTACATCTTTGCATCTGATGCGCCTGTCATGTGTGGGCGCATAATACAGATAGATAGGAGAGTTGCTTATGAGAAGCGATATTGTCAAAAAAGGTGCTACACGCTGTGCACATCGTTCCCTGTTCCATGCAAATGGCTACGGTCCTGAGGACCTCCAGAAGCCGCTGATCGGCATCTGCAATTCCTTCAACGAGATCATCCCGGGCCACATCCACCTGCGCGAGATCGCCGAGGCTGCGAAGCTCGGCGTTGCAGCAGCAGGCGGCACGCCCTTTGAGTTCCCGGCCATCGGCGTCTGCGACGGCATCGCCATGGGCCACACGGGCATGAAGTACTCGCTCGCGAGCCGCGAGCTCATCGCCGACTCGATCGAGGCCGTCGCGATGGCCTCGGGCTTCGACGGCCTCGTCCTGATCCCGAACTGCGACAAGGTCGTGCCGGGCATGCTCATGGCAGCGGCTCGCCTCAACATCCCGGCCGTCGTCGTCTCGGGCGGCCCGATGCTGCCAGGACGCTTCCACGGCCATGACGTCAGCGTCAGCCAGGCCTTCGAGGCAGCCGGCAAGTTCGCTGCCGGCCAGATGGATATCGCTGAGATGACCGACCTCGAGTCGAAGTGCTGCCCGGGCTGCGGCTCCTGCGCCGGCCTCTTCACGGCCAACACGATGAACTCCCTGACGGAAGTCCTCGGCATGGGCCTGCCGGGCAACGGCACGATCCCGGCCGCCTACACGGGCGCACGCCGCCTGCTCGCCAAGCGCGCCGGTGCAGCACTCATGGACCTCATCAAGAAGGACATCAAGCCACGCGACATCATGACGCGCGAGGCCTTCGAGAACGCCATCACGGTCGACATGGGCATCGGCGGCTCCTCGAACACCGTCCTTCACCTGACGGCCATCGCACACGAGGCTGGCATCGAACTGCCGGCACCGCTCTTCGACGAGATCTCGCGCCGCACGCCGTACATCACGAAGCTCAGCCCGGCCGGCAAGCACCACATGACGGACCTCAACGAGGCTGGCGGCATCCCGGCCGTCATGCACGAGCTCTCCAAGAAGGGCCTGATTCACCTCGACGCGCTGACGATCACGGGCACGGTCGGCGACCGCATCAAGAACGCCGAGGTCCTCAACCGCACGGTCATCCACAGCGTCGATGACCCGTACCGCAAGGAGGGCGGCATCGCCATCCTCAAGGGCAACCTCGCACCGGACTACGCTGTCGTCAAGGCTTCAGCTGTTGCAGCCGACATGCTGACCTACACGGGCAAGGCAAAGTGCTACAACTCCGAGACCGAGGCCTGCGATGCCATCATGGCCGGCGAGATCCACGACGGCGATGTCGTCGTCATCCGCTACGAGGGCCCGAAAGGCGGCCCCGGCATGCAGGAGATGCTCAACCCGACGGCCGTCATCACGGGCCGCGGCCTCAAGGTCGGCCTGATCACCGACGGCCGCTTCAGCGGTGCCAGCCAGGGCGCCTGCGTCGGCCACATCTCGCCGGAGGCGATGGAGGGCGGCCCGATTGCCCTGATCGAAGATGGCGACGAGATCACCATCGACATCCCGAACCGCAGCCTCTCGCTCGCCGTCAGCGATGAAGAGCTCGCGAAGCGCAAGGAGAGCTGGAAGAAGCCAGAGCCGAAGATCAAGACGGGCTATCTCTCCCGTTACGCCAAGCTCACGACTTCCGCCAGCACGGGCGCCGTACTCAAGTGAGCACAGTACGATAAATAACACACCCCTTCCCATAAAAGAGAAGCGACATGCCTGCCGCTTCTCTTTTTGGTTTGCGCAAGCCCCGATGCGCCTTAAGCCTTGTAATTTTTTTCGGGATTCGTTATAATGAGTAGGCTATAAGAAATAAATGAGATTTCCTTCACATATCCATATCCGAGGTGTTGAAACCATTGCATATCGTACTGATTGAACCAGAGATCCCGGGCAATACGGGAAATATCGCGCGCCTCTGCGCAGGCACGGGCATCGAGCTCCACCTCGTGCGTCCGCTCGGCTTCTCGACGGACGACAAGCACCTGAAGCGTGCCGGCCTCGATTACTGGCCGCTCGTCAAGGTTCACTATCACGACAATTTCGCCGAAGTCCAAGAGCGCTATGCCGGCCACAACTTCTACTATCTGTCGACGAAGGCGCCGCGCTCCTATACAGAAGTCCACTACACGATGGACGACATGCTCGTCTTCGGCAAGGAGTCCGCGGGCATCCCCGAACCAATTCTCAAGGCGAACTGGGAGCACTGCGTGCGCATCCCGATGATCCCTGAGGCGCGCTCCCTCAACCTCTCGAACTCCGTCGCCGTCGTGGCCTACGAGGCCATGCGCCAGATGGACTTCCAGAACCTCGCAGAAGCCGGCCCAGGCCTGCGCATGGACCAGCACTGAGCGCAGCAGAAGACTGAGAAGACCGATATAGTGGGAAAATAGATGGGAATGACGACTGATGATTGATAAAAACTTTATCCAGAAATGCCAGGCCTTCATCGAGCCGAACCGCTTCCGCCTCGATGAGCCGATGAAACTCCACACGACCTTCAAGATTGGCGGCCCCGCCGACTGCCTGATCTTCCCCGCCTCGATGGAGGAGACCGAGAAGGTCCTCGCCCTTGTCAGCGAGTACAAGCTGCCGCTGACCATCCTCGGCAATGGCTCCAACGTCCTCGTCCAGGACAAGGGCATCCGCGGCGTCGTCGTGAAATTCGCGCGCCCGATGGCCAAGATCCGCCACGAGGGCACGCGCATCATCGCCGGTGCCGGTGCACTCCTCAAGGACGTCTCTGAAGCCGCTGCTCAAAGCAGCCTGACCGGCCTCGAATTCGCCTGCGGTATCCCGGGCAGCATTGGCGGCGCCATCTTCATGAACGCCGGCGCCTACGACGGCGAGATGAAGAACGTCGCCGACACCGTGCGCACCGTCGACCGCGAGGGCAAGATCCACACCTACAGCCGCGACGAACTCGACCTTGGCTATCGCCACAGCCGCTTCCAGGACAACGGCGAGGCCATCGTCGAAGTAGAACTGTTGCTTCAGCCCGGCGACAGCGAAGCCATCCGCGCCAAGATGGAAGACTTCACCGAGCGCCGCGAGAGCAAGCAGCCCCTCGAGATGCCGAGCGCCGGCAGCACCTTCAAGCGCCCCAAAGGCTACTTCGCCGGCACCCTGATCCAGGAGACCGGCCTCAAAGGCCTACAGGTCGGCGGCGCCCAGGTCTCGACTAAGCACGCCGGCTTCGTCGTCAACGCCACCGGTACGGCCACCGCCGCCGACGTCCGCGGCCTCATCCACGAAGTCCAGCAGCGCGTCTACAAGAAGCACGGCGTCATGCTCCACCCCGAAGTCCGCATTATCGGTGAAGCATAAGCCCCGCAACATATAGGAATCAAAAAAGACTGCCACAGTAAAGTGACAGTCTTTTTCTTGTACAAGAAAACATCATGCAAACTCTGGGGCGGAGCAAAGCAATCGCTCCCCAAATTCTTGACCTCGTTTATGTACTTCATGTACTTTAGGCCGGACTAAGTCCATACGACGAACCGAGCAGGGCGCAGCGCAGCGTCCGCCCGCAGCAGATCCTGGCTAAGTTCCGGAATGCGAGCAAGGACTAGGGCGGGGAGCGGCTGTTTCGCCTGCAGGAGCGCAGTGACCGCCCGCAGGGCTGAGCCCCGAGCCGTCACATCTAGATCCAGCGATGTCAGAACGCCGCGTCAGGCGGCGAACTCTCTAGATACACACATCACAGCATGGGGCTCATTCAACGGAGCGACGAAGCCGAAACAGCCGCTCCCCGCCCACGCCACGATGTAAACCTAAACTCCCAAACTCCCTCATCCAAGCACCGTATCGAGTGCCATCATCAGCGTAAACCCAACGGAGAACGCGATGACGCCGATATTCGAGTGATGCCCTGCGCTCATCTCCGGGATGAGTTCCTCCACGACGACGTAGAACATCGCACCCGCCGCGAACGCGAGCAGGTAGGGCAGCACCGGCACGACGAAGCTCGCCGCGACGATTGTCAGCGCGCCGCCAATCGGCTCCACGATGCCCGAGAGTGTGCCGAGTACGAACGCCTTCGTGCGCCCCTCGCCATTGGCCGCGAGCGGCAACGAGATGATCGCGCCCTCCGGGAAATTTTGGATCGCGATGCCGAGTGACAGCGCGAGCGCCGCGCCGAGCGAGACTTCCGTGCCGCCCGTGAGCCAGCCCGCGAGCACGACGCCGACCGCCATGCCCTCCGGGATGTTGTGCAGCGTCACCGCGAGCACGAGCTTGAGGTTCTTCGAGAGCGCGCTTTTCGGGCCCTCCGCCTCATCGCTGTTCAGATGGAGATGCGGGATGATGTGGTCGAGCAAGAGCAAAAAGAGCGTGCCCACCCAGAAGCCCACGACAGCCGGCAGCACCGCATAGGAGCCGAGCGCGCTGCTCTCTTCCATCGCGGGGATCAAGAGGCTCCAGATCGATGCTGCGACCATGATGCCGGCCGCAAAGCCCGTGAACGCCTTCTGGATGCGGTGGTCGAGCTCACCGCGCAGCAGGAAGACACAGGCCGCGCCGAGCGTCGTGCCGAGAAATGGGATGGCAAGTCCTTGCAGGATCTCAATCGGCATGAGAATCCCTCCTTTTCGTTTTCATTTTCTTTTATTATATATTATACAGGATACTGTGCAAAAAGGGAATCGGGCAAGAGGGACATTGAGGACGGAGCCACCCCTGTGCTATAATAAAGGTATGTGTTTTTAGTGGAGCGTGTTGATATGGCGAACAGCAGAGAGAAGAAGACGCGCAACGTCTTCACCGAGAAGGCGGCCCTCGAGCAGGAGATCGCCGCATTAAGGGAGAGCCTGAGCGAGCAGGCCGCAAAGCTCGCGCAGTGCCGCAAAGAGATTGAAGATGCGATTGTCGAGCGCATCAAGCAGCAGGAAGAGATCGACGCCCTGCGCGAGGAGAACCGCCGACTGCGAAAGCGGCTTGCAGAGTATGAACCGCCTGCCGAGCCGGCAGAGGAAGGAGCGGAGGAGGCATCGAGCCCGGATACACCAGACGAATCGGCTGGGACGCGGGAGGAGGATGAGTTCTTCACGGCCTTCCGCATCTACGTCGTCGGCGGCACCGAGAAGTGGCAGAAGAAGGCCGCTGAGGTCTTCCCGACGATGCATTTTCTCGGCAGTGAGAAGAACTTCGATAGCTCAGCACTCACGCAGGCCGACTACGTCATCATCAACACGAATGCCGTCTCGCACGCCTGCACTGAGAAGGCCAAGAATGCGGCACCGAAGTCGGCGGCCATCATCATGACCTCCAACAACAACCTCCCTCTCCTGCGGCAGAAGCTGCTCGAGACCATACAATGACAGATCGCATAAAGGCATAAAGGAGAATCAGAATATATGGAAGTAAACGACAGAATCCATGGCTTTTGCCTGCAGCATAAGGAATACATCCCGGAAGTCGACTCGACGGCCTACACGTTCGAGCACGAGAAGAGCGGCGCGCGCCTGTTCTTCCTCGAGAACGGTGACGACAACAAGGTCTTCTCCATCTCGTTCCGCACGCCGCCGGTAGACGATACGGGCGTTGCGCACATCGTCGAGCACTCGACGCTCTGCGGCTCGCGTAAGTACCCGCTCAAGGAGCCGTTCGTCGAGCTCGTCAAGGGCTCACTCAACACCTTCCTCAACGCGATGACGTATCCGGACAAGACGATGTACCCAGTGGCCAGCCGCAACGACAAGGACTTCCAGAACCTCATGGACGTCTACCTCGACGCCGTCTTCTACCCGAACATGCGCGAGAACCCGCAGGTCCTCATGCAGGAGGGCTGGCACTATGAGATCGAGAAGCCGGAGGACCCGCTCACGTACAGCGGCGTCGTCTACAACGAGATGAAGGGCGCGCTCTCCTCGCCGGACGACCTGCTCGAGAGCCGCATCATGCACGCGCTCTACCCGGTGACGACGTACGGCCATGAGTCGGGCGGCGACCCCGAGGCCATCCCAGACCTCACGCAGGAAGCGTTCATCGCCTTCCATGCGAAGTACTACCACCCGTCGAACAGCTACATCTACCTCTACGGCGCGATGGACATCGCGGAGAAGCTGCGCTACCTCGACGAGGAATACCTCTCGCATTTCGACCGCATCTCCGTGCCATCGAAGATCGACCTGCAGCCGGAGTTCTCGCATCTCGAGCGCGAGACGGCCTTCTATCCGGTCAGCGAGGAGGAGGGCACGGCCGAGAAGACTTTCCTCGCGCTGAGTTGGACGACGGGCCAGTCGCTCGACCACAAGGCGATGATGGGCCTCGAGATCCTCGAGCACGCCCTCCTGCGCACGCCAGCTGCGCCGCTGCGCAAGGCACTCGTCGATGCAAAGCTTGGCAAGGATGTCGACTCCATCTTCGAGACGGACATGCTGCAGCCGTTCTTCAGCATCGTCGTCAACAATTCGGAGCCGGAGCGCCTCGACGAGTTCTACCATCTGACCATGACGAAGCTGCAGCAGCTCGCCGAGAACGGCATCGACCGCCAGCTGCTCGAGGCTTCCATCAACCTCATGGAGTTCCGCCTGCGCGAAGCGGACTTCGGCTCGGCGCCGAAGGGCCTCATCTACGGCATCCGCATCATGAAGAGCTGGCTCTACGGCGGGGCACCGGAGACGTACCTGCGCTATGAGGACTTGCTGCAGCAGATGAAGGATGGCCTCTCGAGCCGCTACTTCGAGTCGCTTATTGAGGAGTACTTCCTCGCGAACCCGCACCGCAGCCTGCTCGCGATGGTGCCGGACACGCAGATGGCCGCGCGCCGTGAGAAGGAGCAGCAGGAAAAGCTCGCCGCGAAGAAGGCCTCGATGAGCGAAGCGGAGATCGAGGCGACAATTGCGGCGACGCGCGCGCTGAAGGAGCGCCAGCAGAGCCCGGAGACGGAGGAGGCCCTGCGCACGATACCGGTCCTCAAGCTCTCCGACATCCGCAAGGAGTCGTACCCGCTGCCGCTCGAGGTCCGCGACCTCTCGGGCACAGAGGTGCTCTTCAGTGACGTCAATACAAACGGCATCGCTTACCTCAACCTCTACTTCGATGCGAGCGCCGTGACTGAGGAGGAGCTTCCGTACCTCTACCTCTTGAGTGAGCTCCTCGGCATGGTCGACACGGAGCAGCACACGTATGCTGAGCTCGCAAACCTGCGCAATCTGCACACGGGCGGCATCACCTCGGACGTCGTCGTCTACACGAAGAAGAACGAGCCCGACTCCATGATGCCGAAGCTGCGCGTCCGCGCCAAGGCGCTCGTCGCGAAGCTGCCGGAGCTTATGGACCTCTTGCAAGAAATTTTAACGCAGAGCCGCTTTACGGATGAGAAGCGCATCCGCGAGCTCATCGAGCAGGAGGAGGCGTCGATTGAGCTCAACATGCAGCGCGCCGCCAACCAGATCATCGTCTCGCGCCTCGCTGCCTATCTCTCGCGCGCGGGCCGCTATGCCGATGAGGGCGGCCTGCCGTTCTACCCGTTCCTTAAATCATTCGAGGCAGATTTTGCGGGCAGCCTCGAGAAGATGCAGCAGGTCTTTGCTGGCCTGCTGCCGAAGCTCTTCAACCGCCATGGCCTCATTGTCAGCGTCACGCTCAAGAAGGAGGAGTATCCTGCGTTTGAAGAGGCGTTCGGAGCCCTGCAGCAGAGCTTCTCGCAGGAGGTATTCCCGGCCGCTTCGCTTGACTGGGAAATCAAGCCGGAGAACGAGGGCCTGACGTCGTCGAGCCGTGTGCAGTATGTCGGCAAGGGCGCGAACTTCCTGCGCCTCGGCTACCGCTACACGGGCAGCATGGCCGTCCTCGAGACGCTCCTGCGCTACGACTACTTCTGGACGAAGGTCCGCGTGCAGGGCGGCGCTTACGGCGCCTTCACGGGCTTCAATCGCAATGGCTTCATGTACTTCGGCTCGTACCGCGACCCGAACCTGCGCGAGACGCTCGCTGTCTTTGACGGCACGGCCGACTATGCGGCGCACTTTACGGCATCGGAGCGTGAGATGGACAAGTTCATCATCGGCACGATGAGCGGCGTTGACACGCCGCTGACCCCGATGATGAAAGGCGATGCCGCCGCGACCTGCTACTTGCGCGGCATCACACAGGAGGACCGCCAGCAGCGCCGTGATGAAATCCTTTCGACGCGCCAGGAGGACATCCGCGCGCTCGCACCGCTCATCGAAGCCTGCATGAAGGAGAACGTGCTCTGCGTCTTCGGCAACGACGAGAAGATCGCCGAAACAAAAGATGTCTTTGGCAGCATTCACCCGGCGCTGCCAGCACTCGACGAGGCGGAATAAGAGACGGCTGCCGTGTTACAGGACATATGTACACACATGGAAGGATTGACTTTCCTAGATGGACATGGGATAATGAAGAGGACATCATAAATTCAGTCTATGTTGCTGCTATGCGGCAGCTATCGCGACAGGAGGCTTTTTGGATGAAGAAGACAATTTTCAAGGGTGCAGGTGTCGCCATCATCACGCCGTTCACGGAGGATGGCGTCAACTTTGCGGAACTCAGCCGCATCATCGAAGACCAGATCAAGGGTGGCACGGATGCCATCGTCATCACGGGTACGAGCGGTGAGTCGGCCACGATGACGGACGAGGAGCACAGAGCAGCGATCAAGTGCGCCGTCGATACGGTCAAGGGCCGCATCCCGGTCATCGCCGGCACGGGCTCGAATGAGACGTCGTATGCCATCGAGCTCTCGAAGTATGCGGAAGAAGTCGGCGCAGACGCCGTTCTCGTCGTCACGCCGTACTACAACAAGTGCACGCAGAAGGGCCTCATCGCACATTACAAGGCAATCGCCGACAGCATCAACATCCCAATCGTCCTCTACGATGTGCCGTCGCGCACGGGTGTCGGCATCCAGATCCCGACGTACGTTGAGCTCGCCAAGATCCCGAACATCGTCGCAGTCAAGGAAGCCAATGGCGATCTCTCGAAGATCCTGCGCCTGCGCGCTGCTTGCGGCGACAGCCTCGACGTCTACTCGGGCAACGACGACCAGATCGTGCCGATCCTTTCGCTCGGCGGCAAGGGCGTCATCTCCGTCCTCTCGAACGTCGCGCCGAAAGAGACGCACGACATGTGCCAGCTCTACTTCGATGGTAAGGCAGAGGAAGCCGGCAAGATGCAGATTGCGTACACCGACCTCATCGACGCACTGTTCTGCGAGGTCAATCCGATTCCGGTCAAAGTCGCGATGCGCAAGCTCGGCTATGCAGCCGGCCCGCTGCGCATGCCGCTCTCTGAGATGGAGCCGGAGCACGAAAAGCAGCTCGAGACGGCCCTGCGCAACCACGGCCTGATCAAGTAAGCCGCTGCGGCGCTGCCTTTTTTCAGCAGATCAAAGCCTTCGGGACTACTGCCCCGAGGGCTTTCTTTTTTGGAGATACTAGAGATAGGAGACAGGAGTTTTTTTATGCACGGTGTATTTGACATTGTCGGGCCCGTCATGATCGGCCCGTCGAGCTCGCATACGGCAGGGGCCGTGCGGCTCGGCCTCATGGCCCGCAAGATACTCGGCGAGCCGGCGGTCCGCGCCGACATCAACCTGCACGGGTCGTTCGCGCAGACATACCGCGGCCACGGCACGGACAAGGCCCTGATCGCGGGCATCCTTGGCTTTGCGCCCGATGACGAGCGCATCCGCGAGGCCCTGCAGCTCGCTGAGGAGAAGGGCCTCAGCTACCGCTTCCAGAAGGTCAATCTCGAGCAGGCGCACCCGAACACGGCCGTCATCCACTTGACGGGAACTTCGGGGCGCACGGCGCGCGTGCGCGGTTCGTCTGTCGGCGGCGGCAACATCCGCATCACGAATATCGACGGCTACGAGGTCGAGCTCACGGGCACGTATCCGGCACTCATCACGATTCATCACGATCGGCCCGGCATCATCACGAAGGTCACACAGATTCTCGCGCGCTACGAATACAACATCGCCTTCATGCGCGTCTCGCGCCACAGCCGCGGCGAGATGGCCATGATGATCCTCGAGCTCGACGAGCCGCTCGATGAGGATGTCGTCGCAGAGTGCTGTGAAGTCTACGAGGTCGAGCATGCCTTCGCCATCCCGGCCATCTGACTGGTGGGCGAGAGCATGAGAAAGGGATATGAGATGATACAGGTGAATTTCAATACGGTCGCGGAACTCATGACTCTCGCGGAGAGCCAGCAGGTACCCGTCCACGAGATCGCGCTGGCGCGTGAGATGCACGACAGCCAGCGCTCGCGCGGCGACATCCTGCAGGAGATGCTCAGGAACTGGCAGGTCATGCAGGAGTCCATCGAGCGCGGTATCCAGAGTACGGAGCGGTCGCTCTCCGGCATGACGGGCGGCGACGCCAAGAAGCTCTACGCTTACCGCAATCAGGGCTACATGGGCGAGGCCGCTGTCTCGGCGGCGGCCTATGCCGTGGGCATCAGCGAGGTCAATGCCGTCATGGGGCGCATCGTCGCGTGCCCGACGGCCGGCTCGTGCGGCATCGTGCCGGCCGCGCTCTATGCGGCAAAGAAGCAGAAGCACCTTGCTGACGCTGATGTTGTGCTGGCCCTGCTGACGGCAGCCGGCATCGGCATGGTCATCGACCAGAACGCCTCGATTGCCGGCGCGGCGGGCGGCTGTCAGGCGGAGTGCGGCACGGCGGCCGGCATGGCCGCCGCGGCGCTCGTCGAGCTCGCGGGCGGCACGCCCTCGATGATCGGCACGGCGGCGGCGCTTGCCATTAAGAACCTCTTAGGCCTCGTCTGCGATCCCGTCGCCGGCCTCGTCGAGGTCCCCTGCGTCAAGCGCAATGGCTTTGCGACCGTCGTCGCCATGACGGCCGCCGATATGACGCTCGCCGGCGTCGAGAGCGTTATCCCCGTCGATGAGGTCATCGCCGCGATGAACGAGATCGGCCGGGCCCTGCCGAAGTCCCTGCGCGAGACGAGCGAGGCCGGGCTCGCCGTCACACCGACGGCCAAGGCCATCGAGAAGCGCGTCTATCCCGACTGAACGGGCGGTCCGCTTTCGTAGGTGCATTTGTTCTTTTTGCGTTTGCCGCGCGGAAAGCCTTGCGAATCTCGAGCGGGCAGTGTAGAATAGACATAACAATGCGAGAGGATTCGCAAAATATTGTGCAAGGGGAGAATTGAATATGAAGAAAATCATCCAGATGCTGCTCATCGCCTGCCTGGTGGTGCTCGGCACGCAGGTCGCTTTTGCAAACGCAGACAAGGTAACGGTCCAGGAGGGCGCCGACCTCACGGCTGTCCATCGCCTGGCCATCGGCTCGCCGCTCTACATGCAGGTCGACCCAAAATCTCCGAACAAGGACATGCTCACGCAGATCGTCTACGAGTCGAGCCGCGTGGCGCGCTGCTACGTCATCTCGTATGACACGATCGCCCAGAACATCAAGGCGGACCAGAACATCGACCTCAAGGCCCTCGACCGCCGCACGGCTGCCAAGGTCTTCAAGCAGTATGTCGGCAACTACGCCGATGCTTACGTCATCCTGACGGTCGCCAACGACAGCCGCACGACGTTCTTCTTCGATGTCTACAAGGCTGGCACGAATGAGCTTCTCTACACGTACCAGATTCAGGCCAACCGCAACGAAGGCGATACGGTTGCCACCTACACGAACATGGCAGAGCAGTTCTACAAGCACTTTGAGCGTTCGGCTGTCGAGCAGCAGAAGGACAACAGCAAAAAGAAATAATGCATGAAAAAAGACAAGGCACATGATTGATGCCTTGTCTTTTTTGTATCTGGATTGCGGTCAGGTGCCCTGTCAGTGGGCGAGGTAGAGCGGCTTGATCTTGGCATCCTCTGCCATCGTCTTGTCGATGTAGCCACAGCTGACCATCGCATCGAGCACGATGAACTGGCGCTTCTTGGCCATCATGAAATCGACGTAAGGGGAGTAGAGTGAGGGCGCGTTCGGCAGGCCCGCGAGCATGGCCGCCTCGGGCAGGGCGAGCTCGCGCGGCCGCTTGCCGAAGTAGCCCTCGGAGGCCGCGCCGATGCCGTAGTAGTTCGAGCCGTAGTAGATGGTGTTGAGGTACATCTCGAGGATCTCGTCCTTTGAGTAGTTCCACTCCATGTCGAGCGCGAGGAGGAATTCCTCCGCCTTGCGGCCGAAGGACTGCTCGTGCGAAAGGAAGAGGTTCTTGACGAGCTGCTGCGTGATGGTGCTCGCGCCCTCCTCAATCTCGCCTGACTGCAGGTTGACGAGCGTCGCGCGCGCGATGCCCTCGAAGTCGAATCCGTGGTGGCTGTAGAAGCGCCGGTCCTCGACGGCGATGACGGCCTGCTGCAGCGACTCCGGCGTGTCCTGCAGCTTGACGTAGTGCGGGTCGTGCACGTTGACGCGGCTCTCGACCGCGCGCCGCAGGAAGATGATGCGGCTCAGGCGGTCCGAGAAGCCCGGGTGGTGCACCTCGTCCGTCATCTCGTTGGCCGGCACGCTCTGCGTCGGCCGCGGCAGGAAGGCGCCCGCGCTCTGCCACGTCTTCGAGGAGAAGACGGCGAGCCCGCCCGACAGGAAGTAGGCGGCGAGGAACAGGATGAAGAGGAAAAAAAGAAAGCGGATCAGCCGTTTCGGCGACCGCCGTCGTCTCGTTGCCATGAAAAACACTCCTTTGCATGTAATCCTATTATAAGGCCATTGCCCCGGATTTGCCACCGACAAATTTTCCTCTTGATTCCGCCGCGGCAAGAAAAGATAAAAAATCTGTAAATCTGTAAAGAAAAGGCTTGCAATTTTATACATCACAGTTGTATAATTATGAACATCAATTCGAGACATACCCAGAGGAGGAAATCGCTATGAAAGTCAGTGTCCTGGGAGCAACGGGGTACGCGGGGGCAGAGCTCCTGCGCATCCTCTACAATCATCCACAGGCGGAAGTCGTGCATATCACATCCGAGAGTCACACGGGCGAGAAGATCGCCAATCTCTACCCGCATCTGCGAGGCTGCTACGATATGGTGCTCGAGAGCATGAAGGACATCGAGGCCATCGGCAAGGACAGCGACTTCGTCTTCATCGGCCTGCCGCACGGCCACGCGATGAAAGTCGGCAAGGCACTTGAGGATTTGCCTGTGCGCATCATCGACCTCGGTGCTGACTACCGCTTCCACGATACGAGCGTCTACGAGGCCTGGTACCACGTGCCGCACACGCATCCCGATGCCAAGCGCGTCTACGGCCTCGCCGAGCTCTATCGCGAGGAAATCCGCGATGCCAAGATCATCGGCAACGCCGGCTGCTTCACGACGGCGAGCATCCTCGCACTCGCGCCGCTCGCGCGTCAGCACCTAATCGATGTCAATACCATCATCGTCGATGCGAAGTCGGGCGTCTCGGGCGCCGGCCGCTCGCCGAAGCAGGCGAACCACTTCCCGGAGCTCTACGACAACTTCCGCGCCTACAATGTTGCGCATCATAGGCATACGCCGGAGATCGAGCAGGCCGTCACCGACCTCTCGGGCGAGGCGACTGTCATCAACTTCACGCCGCATCTCGTGCCGATGTCGCGCGGCATCCTCTCGACCTGCTACGCGACACTGAAGGAAGGCGTGACGCCGGAACTCATCGATGCGGCTTTTGAGAAGGCCTACAGCAAGGAGTTCTTCATCCGGTTGCTCGGCCGCGGCGGCTATCCGTCGACGAAAGAAGTCCGGGGCTCGAACTTCTGCGACATCGCCTGGCACATCGACGAGCGCACGCACCGCGTGATTGTGCTCTCCGCCATCGATAACCTCGTCAAGGGCGCGGCTGGCCAGGCCGTCCAGAACTTCAACATCGCCTGCGGTTTCGATGAGAAGATGGGGCTCGACTTCGTGCCGATGTACCCCTGAGCAATCAATCTATACAGCATACAGAGCATACAATAGGAGGAATCCGATATGGTAAACGAATTCAAGAACGCAGCGGGCGTCACGTTCCCGCAGGACTTCAAGGCAGCTGGCGTCAAGGCCGGCATCAAGAAGAGCGGCAACCTCGACGTCGCCGTCATCTATACGGAGAAAGAGGCCGTCGTCGCTGGCACCTTCACGCAGAACGCCGTAGCGGCAGCACCGGTCTTCGCATCAAAGGCTGTCGTCGCCACGGGCACGGCACATGCAATTGTCGCCAATGCCGGCTGCGCCAATGCCTGCACGGGTGAGCAGGGCGAGAAAGACGCCAAGGCCACGCAGGAGATTGCGGCCAAGGCACTCGGCTGCGACCCGCTCGACGTCATCGTCGCTTCGACGGGCGTCATCGGCGTGACGCTGCCGATGGACAAGATGGAAAACGGCGTCAAAGAGGCGGTCAGCGCGCTCTCCGAAGACGGCAGCAGCGCGGCTAGCCAGGCCATCATGACGACGGACACGCATCCGAAGTCGGCCGCGCTCGAGATCGAGGTCGGCGGCAAGAAAGTCCGCTTCGGCGTCATCGCCAAGGGCTCGGGCATGATCCAGCCGAACATGGCCACGATGCTCTGCTTCATCACGACGGACCTCGCCATCGACGGCAAGCTCTTGCAGAAGGCTCTCTCGGAGATCGTTGAGACGTCGTTCAACATGATCTCGATCGACGGCGACATGAGCACGAACGACATGGTCATCGTCATGGCCAACGGTGCTGCCGGCAATGCGCCGATCACCGAAGAGAACGAAGACTATGCCATCGTCAAGGAAGCACTCGATAAGCTCTGCAAGGAGTTCGCCAAGGAGATCGCTGACGATGGCGAGGGCGCGACGAAGTTCCTGACGGTCCACGTCACGGGCACGAAGACCTTCGCTGACGCTAAGACGATCGGCATGAGCGTCGCTAAGAGCCCGCTCGTCAAGACGGCGTTCTTCGGTGCTGACCCGAACTGGGGCCGCGTCATCTGTGCTGTCGGCTATGCCGGCGTGCCGATGGACCCCGAAGATGTCGTCGTCAAGTTCGGCGATGTCCCTGTCTATGCACACGGCGTCGGTGCCGAGCATGATGCCGAGGCTCTGGCGAAGGTCATGGAGCAGCACGACATCACGATCTCCATCGACATGGGCCAGGGCGAGGAAGAGGCGACCGTCTGGACCTGCGACTTCTCCTACGAATACGTCAAGATCAACGGCGAGTATCACACCTGATCGGCAGCAGTACAAACGATAGGGGAAGGATAACACTATGGTATTTACAGCCAAGGATAAGGCAGCCATCCTCGTCGAGGCGCTGCCCTACATCCAGGAATTCTACGGCAAGACCATCGTCATCAAGTACGGTGGCAATGCGATGATCAACGAGGACCTCAAAGAGAAGGTCATGCAGGACGTCGCGCTGATGAAGTACGTCGGCATCCGCCCCGTCATCGTGCACGGCGGCGGCCCGGAGATCACGGGCTTCCTCAAGAAGGTCGGCAAGAAGTCGTCCTTCGTCGCCGGCCTGCGCGTGACGGATGCGGAGACGGTCGAGATCGCGGAGATGGTGCTCGACGGCAAGGTCAACTCCGAGATTGTCAACCTGCTCAATCACCGCGGCGTGCGCGCCGTCGGTCTCTCGGGCAAGGACGCGAACCTCATCTGCGCGCAGAAGAAGCTCGCGACCGTCTACGATGGTGATGAGAAGAAGAAAGTCGACATCGGCTACGTCGGCGCCGTCGAACAGGTCAATGTCGCCCTCATAGAGGACCTCTTGGACCAGGACTATGTGCCGGTCATCGCGCCGATCGGCGTCGGCAAGAACGGCGAGAGCTACAACATCAATGCCGACTACGTCGCGGCGGAGATCGCCGGCGCCCTGAACGCCGAGAAGTTGCTCTTACTGACGGATGTCGAGGGCATCTACAAGGACTTTGCCGACAAGTCTTCCTTCATCTCGACGCTCCACATGCAGGAGGCGCGCGACTACATCAAGTCGGGCATCATCCAGGGTGGCATGATCCCGAAAGTCGAAGCCTGCCTGACCTCCCTTGAGAAGGGCACGGGCAAGACGCACATCATCGACGGGCGGCTCGACCACTCGATCATCCTCGAGATCTTCACCTCGCAGGGTATCGGCACGCAGGTCGTGCGCTGAATTTAGATAAAAGAGAAGGATGCGATTTCATGCAGGAAACAGATAAAGATATATTCGAGAAGGATGCGAAGGACTACCTGCCGGTGTTCAACCGCTACAAGATCGTGCTGGACCACGGCGAGGGCGCGTACCTCTGGGACAACAACGGCAAGAAGTACCTCGACTTTCTCGGCGGCATCGCTGTGAACGTGCTCGGCCATGACTACGAGCCGCTCGTCACGGCCATCTCCGAGCAGGCGAAGAAGCTCATCCACTGCTCGAACCTCTACTACACACAGCCGCAGGCCGACGCAGCGGCGAAGCTCGTCGAACTCTCGGGCCTCGACAAGGCGTTCTTCGGCAATTCGGGCGCTGAGGCGAACGAGGGCGCCATCAAGATCGCGCGCAAGTACGCGCATCAGTTCGCCCCGGAGAAATCCCAGATCATCACGGCCTGGGACAGCTTCCACGGCCGCACGATCGCAACGCTGACGGCGACGGGCCAGCCGAAGTACCACGAGGGCTTCGGCCCGCTGCCGGACGGCTTTGACTACGTCCACTACAACGACATCGAGGAGCTCGAGTCGATGATGAGCGAGAAGACGGCCGCCGTCATGCTCGAGACCATCCAGGGCGAGGGCGGCGTCTACACGCCGGAGAACGATTACCTCAAGAAGGTCCGCGCGCTCTGCGACAAGTACCACGCGCTCTTGATCTTCGACGAGATCCAGGCCGGCATCGGCCGCAGCGGCAAGTTCTTCGCCTACGAGAAGTACGGCGTCAAGCCGGACATCGTCACGCTGGCCAAGGGCCTCGCGGGCGGCGTGCCCATCGGCGCCTTCATCGTCACGGACGAGGTCGCCAAGGCCTTCCACGCGGGCGACCACGGCACGACGTTCGGCGGCAACCCGCTCGCCTGCGCCGCGGCCAATGTCGTCCTCGACACCGTGCCGAAGCCGGAGTTCCTCGCGCATGTCGAGGAAGTCGGCAGCTACTTCAAGCAGCAGCTCGAGGCGCTCAAGAAAAAGCATCCAGCGCTCATCACGGAGGTGCGCGGCACGGGCCTGATCCTCGGTGCGGAGCTCGCCTCGGCTGAGCACGGCCGCGACATCGTCAACGACTGCCTCGCTGAGGGCGCCATCATCAACTGCACGGCCGGCAAAGTCCTGCGCTTCATCCCGCCGCTCATCATCACGCAGGCGCAGGTCGATGCCGTCATCGCGACGCTCGACGATGTGCTCGCGAAGTACGACAAGTGAAAAAATTCAGCGATTCCAGCCGATGTGAATAGAAATACAAAAAAAATGTATATCTACACTTTTCAAGCAGCAGAAATTGATGTATAATATGCAATAGTTACGGACGAAGAAATCTAGTTGTTCCAGTAAGTCCAGTAGGGAGGTCATCTAATGCTGAAAGGAAAAGACATGTTATCCATCCACGACTTATCCGTGGATGAGGTACAGGAGATCCTGGCACTCGCCAAGGAACTCAAGGCAAAACAGAAGGCGGGTGTGCCGCACGAGATTCTCAAGGGCAAGACGCTCGGCATGATTTTTGAGAAATCCTCGACGCGAACGCGAGTCTCCTTTGAGACGGGCATGTACCAGCTCGGCGGACAGGCGCTTTTCCTCTCGAACCGTGACCTCCAGCTCGGGCGAGGCGAACCCATCCGTGACACGGCGCGCGTGCTCTCGCGCTACCTCGACGGCATCATGATCCGCACGTTCGGCCATGACCGCGTCGAGGAGCTCGCCAAGTGGGCGGACATCCCCGTCATCAACGCGCTGACGGACCTGCTGCATCCGTGCCAGGTGCTCACCGATCTCCTGACGATCGAGGAGTACAAGGGCAAGAACCTCAAGGGCCTCAAGATGGCCTACGTCGGCGACGGCAACAACATGACGAACTCCTTCCTCTACGGATGCGCAAAGGTCGGCATGACGTTCGTCGCAGCGACGCCGAAGGATTACCGCCCGGACGAGACGGTCTTCAAGAACGCACTCGAGGATGCCAAGGAGACGGGCGCAGAGCTCAGCCTCGTGACAGACCCGAAGGAAGCCGTCAAGGACGCCGACATCGTCGTCACCGACACCTGGGCCAGCATGGGCCAGGAGGCCGAGCACGAGGCACGCAAGAAGATCTTCGCTCCGTACCAGGTCAACAAGGAGCTCTTGAAGGGCGCCGACAAGCGCGTCATCGTCATGCACTGCCTGCCGGCTTACCGTGGCGAGGAGATCACGGAGGAGGTTCTCGAGGCCAATGCCAACGTCATCTTCGACGAGGCGGAGAACCGCCTGCATACGCAGAAGGCCATCATGGCGCTGACCATGGCAGATTGAGTGTCTTGCTGCCGCATGAATCGTGTAATATCCCTCCCCGTTCCCACAACAACGATGGGAGAGGGAAGGAATCATAGGAAAAGAGGTTTTTATCATGGCTAAGATCAAGAAAGTCGTACTCGCATACTCGGGCGGTCTCGATACCTCCGTCATCATCCCGTGGCTCAAGGAGCATTACGATGGCTGCGAAGTCATCGCAGTCTGCGCCGATGTCGGACAGGGTGACGAGCTCAACGCCGTACACGACAAGGCCCTGAAATCCGGTGCTTCCAAGGTCTACATCGAGGACCTCAAGGAAGAGTTCCTCAAGGAATACGTCTGGCCGACGCTCAAGGCCGGTGCTGTCTACGAGGACAAGTACCTGCTCGGCACGTCGTTCGCACGCCCAATCATTGCGAAGAAGCTCGTCGAGATCGCCAAGAAAGAGGGCGCTGACGCCATCGCTCACGGCGCTACGGGCAAGGGCAACGACCAGGTCCGCTTCGAGCTGACGGTCAAGGCACTCGCACCGAACATCACGCTGATCGCTCCGTGGCGTGAGTGGGACCTCGATTCCCGTTCCGCTGAGATCGAGTATGCCAAGAAGCACGGCATCCCCATCGCGACGGAGAACAAGACGTACTCCATGGACCGCAACATCTGGCATCTTTCCCATGAGGGTTCCGACCTCGAGGATCCGGCCAACGAGCCGCACAACAGCATGTTCCTGATCTCCAAGGCACCGGAAGATGCGAAGGATGAGCCGGAATACGTCACGGTCGACTTCGAGAAGGGCGAGCCAGTCGCGGTCAACGGCAAGAAGATGGACCCGGTCGCTCTCTTGACCGAGCTCAACGAGATCGGTGCGCGCAACGGCGTCGGCATCGTCGACATCTGCGAGAACCGCCTCGTCGGCATGAAGTCCCGCGGTGTCTATGAGAACCCGGGCGGATCGATCCTCTACTACGCACATCGCGAGCTCGAGTACCTCTGCCTCGACCGCATGACGTTCCACTTCAAGCAGCACGTCGCCGTCCGCTTCGGCGAGCTCGTCTACGATGGCATGTGGTTCTGCCAGCTGCGCGAAGCGCTGTCCGCTTTCGTCGACAGCACGCAGCAGACCGTCACGGGCACGGTCAAGCTCAAGCTCTACAAGGGCAACATCATCTCCGCTGGCTCCACGAGCCCGTATTCCCTCTACAGCAAGGAATTCGTCACGTTCGAGCACGATGATGTCTACAACCAGGCTGATGCCACGGGCTTCATCAACCTCTTCGGCCTGCCGCTCAAGGTACGCGCCCTGATGCAGGAGAAGACCGGTAAATGAGCAAAGCAATGTGGGGAGGCCGTTTCTCCAAGTCGACCGATGAGATGATCAACGAGTTCCAGGCCTCCATCAATTTCGATAAGCGCATGTACCACGAGGATATCGCGGGTTCCATCGCGCATGCGACGATGCTCGCGAAATGCGGCATCATTACGGACGAGGACCGCGATAAGATTGTCGCGGGGCTCAAGGACATCCTGCAGAAGATCGAGGAGGGCAACTTCGAGTTCTCCGTCGACCTCGAGGACATCCACATGAACATCGAGAAGCGCCTGACCGACGCCATCGGCGAGGCCGGCGGCCGCCTGCACACGGCGCGCAGCCGCAACGACCAGGTCGCGCTCGACACGCACATGTACGTGCGCCGCGAGATCGTGGCCGTGCAGAAGGAGATCGAGAACCTCCAGCGCGCGCTCGTCGAGACGGCTGAGAAGTACAGCGACGTCATCATGCCGGGCTACACGCATCTGCAGCGCGCCCAGCCCATCCTGTTCTCGCACCATCTGCTCGCGTACTTCGGCATGCTCTCGCGTGACTTCGCCCGCTTTGAGGGCGTCTACAAGCGCGCGGACATCATGCCGCTCGGCGCTGGTGCGCTCGCGGGCACGACGTTCCCGATTGACCGCGAGTTCGTGCAGAAGCAGCTCAACTTCGAGAACATCTACACGAACAGCCTCGACGCTGTCAGCGACCGCGACTACATCATGGAGTTCCTCGCCGCAGCCTCGATCCTCATGGTCCATCTCTCGCGCCTCTCGGAGGAGACGATCCTCTGGTGCAGCCGCGAGTTCCACTTCGTCGAGCTCGACGATGCACACTGCACGGGCTCCTCGATGATGCCGCAGAAGAAGAACCCGGATGTCTCCGAGCTCGTCCGCGGCAAGACGGGCCGCGTCATCGGCCACCTCATGGCCATGCTGACGACCGTCAAGGGACTGCCGCTTGCCTACAACAAGGACCTGCAGGAGGACAAGGAGGGCATCTTCGACGCGATCGACACCGTGAAGTTCAGCCTCGCCGTCTACGCGCAGCTGATTCGCGGCATGAAGGTTCGCAAGGACGTCATGAAGAAGGCCGTCACGGAGGATTTCTCCAATGCGACCGACCTCGCCGACTACCTCGTCAAGAAGGGCATGCCGTTCCGCAAGGCGCATGCCGTCTCGGGCCAGGCTGTCCACGACTGCATCGAGAAGGGCATCTACCTCGAGGACATGAGCCTCGAGGACTTCCAGAAGCTCTCGCCGCTCTTCGGCGCCGACATCAAGGAGGCCATCAGCCCCGAGACGTGCGTCAAGAATCGCAACTCGCTCGGCGGCACGTCCTACAAGCAGGTGGAGCTCCAGCTCCACGCTGTGAAGGACCTGCTCGCAGCCGAGGAGAAGGTCTCCGACAAGGCTGCCGACAAGCAGATCCAGGTCAAGTAAGACCAGAACAGACTCTAACAAGTTCATAGATAAAAGAGAAGCCCGCTTCTCTCCACGCTCTTGCGAGCGGTGGGGAAGCGGGCTTCTCCTGTCTGCAGTGGCTTCATTCCTTGGGCAGCAGCGGCGCGATGCGCGGGGCGAGGTAGGCGGCGAGCTTCGCGGAGCCCGCCTTTGTCGGATGCGTGCCGTCGCCGACGAAGTCTTCGGGCGCAAGCAGCGGGCCGGTCTTGTTGAGCGCGATGTAATGCGCTGCAATGCCTTCGCCCCGTGCGCGCTCGCAGGCCTCATCAATCCAGAGCCCCGCGAGCGGCGAGACGGCAGCGGGCAGGGGCTCGAGGCAGATGATGGGGACCTTGGGGTTCATCGCATGGACACGGTGGATGAGGCTCGTCCAGGCCTGCACGTACTCCTCGTGGTAGGGGCGGCGCTTCGCGTCGCTGAAGTCGTTCGTGCCGAGCGCGAGGATGACGGCCGAGACGGGCAGTCGCTCAGACTGCCAGATGGTGTTGCCTGCGGTCTGGCGTGCACCGTAGAAAGTCCAGGGATAGCGCTCCTCCGTGTGGAGGCTGCGGTCCGGCCAGTCGGCGCCCCAGTTGTGCACGACGCCCTCGCCGGACTTGGCAAGCACACTGTAGTCGGCGCCGAGCAGGCGCGCAAGCTGCGGCGCAAAAGACATGGAGCCGTCCTCGATGGCAGCGTCATTACGGCCGCGCTTCTTGCCGTCATTGCGGAAGCCCGCCGTGATGGAGTCGCCGACGAATTCGAGACGCAGGCGCGCGGCCTGCCGCATGGGCGCCTCGATAGAGTCGGCCTCGAGCCCCGCAAAGCGGCTGACGCCGTACGAGCCCTCGGTCGCGCGCTCGAAGCGCAAGGTATGGCGCCCTGCTGAAAGCCTGTCGGCAAGCACGGTCGGACTGCCCTTGGCTGCGCGTATCTTGCGCGCCGGGCCGCCGTCGATCGAGACGAGCCAGCGGTTTTCGGTGTCATCGAGCTTTGCAGCGACGCTCGTCCCCGTGAAGATGGTCTCAAGGTAGACGGCTCCCTGCGCCGCCTCATAGCAGCCGTCCGCCGCCTGCTGCCAGCGTCCCTCGTAGTGGATGGCGGGATTGGCAGCAGGGTAGGAGGCGGCGAGGGCAGAGGCTGGCAGGGCCAGCAGCGCGAGGCCCAGGGCGAGCAGCGCGGATGGATTTCGTTTTCTCATGTTCTTCTTTCTCGTTTCCTTTCTTATTTTATAGAAGGGATTGGTACCAGCATCGTGATGTTGCTTTTTCCCTGTGTTTTTCGTTTTTGGGCTTGCTTTTTCCTTCTTCTCACTCTATATTATTAACTATATGTGAGGGGCAGGCCTGAAGCCCTTCCGGGAGACCCATTCTGTCAAACTATTTTAGGAGTTGATCACCTTGTCATTATTTGGACGTGAAGTGGCGGGCAGGCGGCACATCGACGGCCTCGATGTGCTGCGCACGCTGGCGATTGTCGGCGTCACGCTCTTTCACATGTTCCCCGAGCGGCTGCCGGGCGGCTACCTCGGCGTCTCGCTGTTCTTCGTGCTCACGGGCTTCCTGCTCGCCTACACGAGCAAGCGCAGCTGGCTTGAGCACCGCTTCCGCGTGAAAGCGTATTACTGGAAGCGCATCAAGCGCATCTACCCGTCGCTCCTCATCGTGCTGCTGACGACGATCGGCATCTACCAGTTCGTGCTGCCGAAGGCGGTCGCGGCCATCCGGCCGGAGTTCCTCTCAGTCGTCTTGGGCTACAACAACTGGTGGCAGATCGCGCAGAACGCCGACTACTTCACGCGGCTGACGAACGCCTCGCCGTTCACGCACCTCTGGTTCATGGGCATCGAGATGCAGTACTACCTCGTCTGGCCGCTGCTCTTCGCGCTCTACGCCTTCCTCGACATCCTCGCCGGGCGCCGCGTGGGGCTCTTCGTCCTCGCCGTGCTCGCGCTCGGCTCGGCAGGCGTCATGCCGCTGCTGTACGAGCCGGACATGGACGTCACGCGCCACTACTACGGCACGGACACGCGCGTCTACGCGCTGCTCTTCGGCGCCGTACTCGGCCTCTGGTGGGTCGACCATCCGCGCGCGCACCTCGGCAAGTACAGGATGCTGCTCGGCTATCTCGCCTGGCCCGTGCTCGTGGGCATTTCGATTGCCGCGTACTTCATCTTTGACGGCCAGTCCGCCTACGTCTACGAGTGGGGCATGCTCGCGATGACCGTGCTCTTCTGCGCGCTGCTCTTATTGACGGCCGACGACCGCTTCTTCATCGGCGCGGCGCTCGAGAGTCCAAGGATGCGCTGGCTCGGCTGGCTCGGCAAGCGCAGCTTCGGCATCTACCTCTGGCAGTACCCCGTCATCTACCTCTTCGCCAAGCTCGGCTGGACGCAGCTGCCGTACTACGCAGCGCTCGAGATCGCCGCAATCCTCGTGCTGACCGTCTGGTCGGACGCGCTCGCAAACGTCATCACGAGCCGCCGCCTGCCAGCCATCAATGGCCGCCACGTCGTCACGGCCTGCATTTTCCTGACGGTCTTCACGCTACCGGGCCTTGCCATGATGGGCTTCGGCGGCCATGCGATTGCTGTCTCGGCCGATCAGAAGGTCAGCGACACGGGCGAGCTGCAGGAAAAGCTCGCAGCCAACGCCGCAGCGCAGCAGGCGGCCAATGATCAGGCCGCAGCGGGAGCGGCCGGGCAGAGCGAAAATGCCGCGGCACCGGCGGATGTCGACCTCTCCGGCGTCGCCTGCATCGGCGACTCGGTCATGCTCGGCTCGTCTGGCGAGCTGCGCAAGGTCCTGCCGGGCTGCATCATCGACGCGGAGGTCTCGCGCTACGTCGGCGGCGGCCTCGATGCGGCCAAGCAGATGGATGCGCAGGGACGCCTCGGCAAGAACGTCGTCATCGCGCTCGGCACGAACGGCCCGATTGCCGGCTACGAGAAGTACGAAGTCCAGACGCGCGCCCTCCTCGAGTACCTCGGACCCGACCACAACATCTTCTGGGTCAACGTCTACTGTCCGGAGCTCTCATGGCAGCAGACGAACAACGACTACCTCGCGAACATGGTCAAGGACCATCCGAATGTGACGATCGTCGACTGGTACGGGCTCATCTCGCAGCACACCGACTGGCTCGGCGGTGACGGCATCCACCCGAACGACGAGGGCACGGCGGCCTATGCCAAGCTCATCCACGACACGATGGAGAAGACGCTCGCCGCCAAGCAGAGCGCGGCAGTGGACGGAAAGGCTTCGTGACATTTCGCCGTCTTTCCGTTACTTTTCAGAAATGCCTCGTATACTGGTAGCCAGATTACAGAAGGAGTGATACATATGCTGATGCTGTTCTTAGTCCTCGGACTCAATCTCGTCATCAGTTTCCTCAATGCCCGCAACGTCGGGCGCATCTGGGCCGAATCGAAGGCCGTCGGCGGCTGGGTCCGCCTGCTGGCCTGGTGTGGTGCCATCCAGTCGGCGGCCGGCTTCACCTTTGTCTACGCCGTCGTCGTCGGCTACATCGCCGTGAGCACGGGCTATCTGCCCGCCGCGATGCTCGGCGTCATGATGAACCTCATCTACATCATGCTGATCGTGCCGCTCATTGGCTCGGGCATCTTCATCACGATCCAGTCGTGGATTGCCTTCGCGCGCGACAAGTCGCTCTCGAACCTCGGCGTGGCCGGCTGGAACACGTTCGCACAGGCCTACAACACCTACAACGCGATCCAGAGCTTCGGCCCGGCGCTCGACAGCGTGCAGCAGGGGCTCGGCGGCCTGTTCTCGGATGATGGCGACAGCGACAATTCGACGGCGCGCGTCATCCTGCTCGTCGCCATCGTGCTGCTCGCCGGCGTGCTGACGACGTCCGTCATCGTGCGCCGTTACGAGGCGAGCCTGCCCGTCTCCGAGGAAATCCGCCGCGGCACGCGCGACCTCGAATACCGTTGATGAACGCAAAAATGCACCATCGAGGTTCTGAAATAACTTGAATCTGACTCCAATCTCGAGTAGTATAAAGGCAAGAATACACGAGATTGGAGTCTTTGATTTGAACAGATTGAATGGAAAGAACGACAGGGAAAGAGAGAGCTGGCTCTCAGCGGCGGTCAAGCCGATGGATGGCGCGATTGCCATCGCGGCCATCTGCATCCTCTCGGTGATGGACTTCTCGAAGCTGGAGACCGTCGACTGGATCTTTGTCGTGACGATTGCTATCTGGTTTGTGCTGACGCTTGTCCGCTGCTACATCTACTACCGCAAGTCGCGCTGAAACGACTGGGGAACAAGGGGGATTGCCTGTGATACAGGAGAAGAAAGCCGTCTTCTTTGACATCGACGGCACGCTGATCAACATCATGAAGGGGCAGACGCAGATCGCGCCGGCCGTCAAGGGTGCCATCCGCGCCCTGCGCGCGGCGGGCCACTGCACGTTCATCGCGAGCGGCAGGCCGTATGCCTATCTCGACCCGGAACTCGTGCAGCAGGACCTGTTCGACGGCTACGTGCTCATGAACGGCGCCGTCGTGCTGCTCGGCGACAAGACTATCTACAAGCAGATGCTGCCGCAGAAGACCGTCGAGCAGATTGCTGCGCTCTCCGAGCAGCACGGCGTCGAGTACATCCTCGAGGGGCCGCGAAACGTCTACCTCAAGCAGGAGTACAAGCTGACGGAGAACTTCTACCGCAGCATCGACGTCGATGTCACGCAGTTCGTGCGCGACTACGACCTCGCGAAGGTCCCCGTCGCGAAGATGGAATTCGCCTCGGAAGACCCGGGCGGCCACGGGCTCTTCGACAAGCTGCTCGCATGGCCGGGGCTCACGGGGCTCATGGACCCGTACCACAAGAAGAACATGGAGCTCTACGCCAGCGACGTCACGAAGGGCTCGGGCATCCTGCACGCACTCGCGTACCTCGGCATCCCGGTCGAGCGCAGCTTCGCCTTCGGCGACGGCCTCAACGACATCGAGATGATGACGACGGTCGGCACGAGCCTCGTCATGGACAACGCGCGGCCGCAGCTCAAGGCGATTGCCGACCACATCGTGCCGTCCGTCGACGAGGACGGCGTGGCCGCCGGCATCGAGCACTACCTGCTCTGACGCTGCACGATATCACGATATTTTGAAAAATGTTTGTTTTTAGGGGGAAAGACAGTGAGAAAGAAAATCGGCATGATTCTCGGCATCCTCATGCTCGCCATCGCCGTGCTGACGGGCTGCGGCGGCAGCCAGGGGACTTCGTCCTCGAGCGCAGCCAAGTCCGCCACATCGTCATCGGCGGCACAGGCTGGCAAGGATGTCACGATCAAGATGCTCAACGTCGGCCAGGGTGACTCCATCCTGATCCAGACAGCGGAGCAGACGGTGCTCATCGACACGAGCGATGTCGACGAGCGCGACAAGTTCAAGCGCGAGCTCGACAAGGCGGGCGTCAAGAAGATCGACAAGGTCATCCTGACGCATCCGCATGCCGACCACATCGGCGGCATGGACGTGCTGCTCAAGGATTACCAGGTCGGCGAGGTCTACGACAACGGCATGCCGTCGACGTCGAAGCTCTACATCGGCTACATGAAGCAGCTCAAGTCGAAGAACATCAAGCACACGGCACTCAAGGCCGGCGATGTGCTCGACTTCGGCGGCGGCGTCTCGTTCAAGGTGTTCTACCCGACGAAGGAACTCGTCGAGAAGGGCACGCAGAAGGGCTACAAGCACGACCCGAACAATGAGTCGGTCGTCGGAAAGCTCACCTACGGCGATTTCTCGATGCTCTTCACGGGCGATGCCGAGCAGCCGGTCGAGGAGCAGCTCTTGAAGTCGGACGCCAAGGACCTCAAGAGCACGATCCTCAAGAGCCCGCATCACGGCAGCAGCACGGGTTCCTCCGTGCCGTACCTCAAGGCTGTCTGGCCGGAGGCCGTGCTGATCTCCTGTGGCAAGGGCAATGACTACGGCCATCCGCACACAGACGTGCTCGCGCGCTACCTCGGCCAGAGCACCTATAAGGACCGCCGCGACGGCTCGCAGAAGAAGACGAAGCTCGTCAAGAACGACAAGGGTGAAGTCTACAAGGGCAAGGTCTACGAGACCGACAAGAACGGTACGATCACCGTCACGACGAATGGCAAGGACTACAGCATCAAGGCAGAGGAGGGCGATGCACAATGATTTCTGCATATCTCGACCGCTTTGAGGACGACCTCGCCGTGCTGCTGCTCGGCGATGAGATGAAGAAGGTCAACTTCCCGAAGTGCTTCCTGCCCGAGGGCGTCGGCGAGGGCGATTATTTGAAGATCGACATCGCCTACGACAAGGAAGCGACGGAGAAAGCCGAGCAGGAAGCGCTCGACCTTCTCAAAGACGATTGATGCATGAATCAAGACATACATGAAGGACTAGAGAAGGAGGAACCCTTTTTGTTCAGCAAGATATGCCGCGCAGCAGCGCTATGCTTCATGCTGCTCGCGTGCCTCTCGGCCATCCTGCCGCAGAGCAGTGAGGCCGCGAAGCGCGAAGCGGTGCATAAACTCAATTACTTCCAGTCGTATGAGACCGAGGTCGACGGGCGGCAGGCCCTGCGCATCGAGATCGGCATGGACCGCGACAATGTGACGTACGACGTCACGGCGCATCCGTACCTGCAGAAGCAGCTCGTCATCGACCTCTCGAACACGGAGCCGGACAAGCTCAAGTCCGACTACGAGTTCAGCAGCAAGCTCGCCAAAGCGCTGCACATCCGTGAGCTCGAGGCGCGCCACACGCAGGTCCGCATCGACTGCAAGAACCCCGTGATCGACGGCAGCTACGCCGTCCATGCGGAGCCGGCTGACCGCAAGGCGAAGAAGCCTTACCGCCTCGTCATCGACATCTTCGCATCGGGCGGCACGGCGAGCAGCTCGCGCGTCGCGGGCGTCAGCGGTCACTCCATCGTCATCGACCCGGGCCACGGCGGCAGCGATACGGGTGCCGTCGGGCCGACGGGCGTGACGGAGGCTTCGGTGACGCTCGCCGTCTCGAAGGACCTGCAGTCCATCCTCGAGAACTCGGGCGCGCGCGTCACGATGACGCGCGACAAGGACGTCGATGTCTACGGCCCGTATGCGTCGGACCGTCAGGAGCTCCAGGCGCGCGTCAATGTCGGCGAGTACACGCCGGGCGCGGAGATCTTCGTCTCGATCCACTGCAATGCCTTCTCGAATCCGGCATCGAACGGCATGGAGACGTACTACTACGCGGGCTCGCCGAAGGGCGAGCGCCTCGCGACCCTGCTCAATGAAGAGCTCGAGAAGGCCGGCGGCCTCTTCAACCGCGGCGTCAAGACGGCAAACTTCTATGTCATCAAGCACTCGAGCATGCCGGCGACGCTCGCCGAGCTCGCCTTTGTCACGAATCCCCAGGAAGAGCAGCTGCTCGCAAGCCCTGCGTACCAGATGAAGCTCGCCGAAGGCATCGCGCGCGCCATCAGCCGCTATTTCAGCGGTAACTGAGGCAGGGAATCGCACAGCGAATCTCGAACTTAAACAGTAGAAGTATAAGACAAGAAGCAGACGGAATAGACGGAACAGGAGATGAACTATGATGAAGAAATATGTCCGTTACGCAATGCTGGGGCTCGCAATCTTCGCGCTCGCCCTGCTGGCCGGCTGCGGCTCAGGGGCGACGGGCAAGGGTACGCCGGACGGCAGCTCCTCGGCTTCGGTCCAGAGTGAGAGCACCCCGCAGGCGGCCTTGTCCTCGACCTCAAGCGCCGAGAAGAAGGCACAGAAGCTCACGATCAAGGTCTACTACCCGGATGAGCAGGGCATGAAGCTCATCGCCGACAAGCGCACGGTCACGCTCGACCAGCAGGAGAAGTACACGGCAGCGATGGAGTCGCTCTTAGAGGGCACGACGGAGAAGGGCCAGACGAACATCATCCCGAAACAGGCAAAGCTCCGCAGCGTCAAGGTCGAGAACGGCACGGCGACGGTCGACTTCACGGGTGACCTTCGCAAGAACTTCGTCGGCGGCTCGACAGGTGAGACGATGCTCGTCGGCTCGATCGTCGATACGCTGACCGAGTTCCCCGAGGTCAAGAAGGTCCAGATCCTCATCGACGGCAAGAAAGTCGAGTCGCTCGGCGGCCACATGGACCTCTCGCAGCCGCTGACCCGCATGACGGATCTCTTGAAGTGAGTTGAACTTGATATTTTGACTTTATCGCTCTCTGATGCGCAGAAATCCTTGTATTTCTGCGCATTTTATGTTATGATAAAATCCATATGGCATGTTTTTGTGGCTGATAAGCCGGAACTGGCCAATCATGATTGCAATAAGATGATACAGGAGGTCATTTCACACAATGAAAGTTACGGTAGAAAATGGAGAGAACCAGCAGGTCACTCTGACGATTGAAGTCGAAGCAGCAGAGGTCAACAAGGCAGTCGAGCAGGCATGCAAGCGCCTCGCAAACCGCGTCAGCATCCCGGGCTTCCGCAAGGGCAAGGCTCCGCGCATGATCGTCGAGCGCCACGTCGGCAAGGATGCTGTCCTGCAGGAGGCTTTCGACATCGTTGCTCCGAAGGCCCTCAGCAAGGCATTCGATGAGCAGAAGATCGATCCGGTAACGCGTCCGAGCGTCGACATCGAGACGCTGGAAGAGGGCAAGGACCTCGTCTTCAAGGCTACGGTCACGCCACGTCCGGAAGTCAAGCTCGGCGACTACAAGGGCCTCAACGTGCCGAAGAACGAAGTGAATATCACGGATGAGGATGTCGAGAAGCAGCTCAAGACGTTCCAGGACCGCCAGGGCAAGCTCGTCGATGCACCGGAAGGCGCTGAGGTAAAAGACGGCGACTTCACGACGCTCGACTTCAAGGGCTTCGTTGACGGTGAGGCATTCGACGGCGGCGAGGGCAAGGATTACCCGCTGCAGATTGGCTCCAACAGCTTCATCCCGGGCTTCGAGGATCAGCTCGTCGGCGCAAAGATCGGCGAGGAGCGCGACGTCAACGTCAAGTTCCCGGAAGAGTACCATGCAAAAGAGCTCGCTGGCAAGGACGCTACGTTCAAGTGCACGATCCGCAGCATCAAGACGAAAGAGCTGCCGGCTATCGACGATGAGCTCGCCAAGAAGGTCAGCAAGTTCGAGACGCTCGATGAGCTCAAGGCTGACATCCGCAAGAACCTCGAGGAGAACGCTGAGCGCACGGCTGAGAACGACCAGAAGAGCGCTGCCATCGAGATGGCGACGAACAACATCACGGTCGACATCCCGGCTGTCATGATCGACAACCGCGTCACGGCCATGATCCAGGAGATGGCGATGCGCCTCGAGCAGCAGGGCATGAAGCTCGAGCAGTACCTGCAGTACGCTGGCACGGACATCGCCAAGCTGCGTGAGCAGTATCGCGAGACGGCTGAGAAGAACGTCAAGACGGACCTCATGCTCGAGGAAGTCGCCAAGGCTGAGGACATCAAAGTAGAAGCAAAGGACCTCGACGAAGAAGTCGCTGCTATGGCAGCTGCTTACGGTGCTACGCCGCAGCAGGTCCAGAAGATCATCAAGGAACAGGGTCGTATTGGCGATCTGGCTGCATCCGTACTCCGCAAGAAGACGGCTCAGTTCATCATCGATAACATCGCCAAATAAGATCCCTGATATGGGGGTATACCTATGAGTTATGTACCAATGGTAGTGGAGCGTTCCAATACGGGCGAGCGCGCGTACGATATCTACTCGCGCCTCTTGAAGGACCGCATCATTTTCCTGGGCGGCCCGATTGACGACGCTGTCGCCAATACGGTTGTTGCGCAGCTCTTGTTCCTCGAGTCGGAAGACCCGGACAAGGACATCCATCTGTACATCAACAGCCCGGGCGGTGTTGTCACGGCAGGCCTTGCTATCTACGACACCATGCAGTATATCAAACCGGACGTGTCGACGATCTGCATCGGCCAGGCGGCGAGCATGGGCGCGCTGCTCTTGACGGCAGGCGCCAAGGGCAAGCGCTATGCGCTGCCGAATGCCCGCATCATGATCCATCAGCCGCTCGGCGGTGCTCAGGGTCAGTCGACGGACATCCAGATCCAGGCACGCGAGATCCAGCGCATCCGCGAGGTCATCAACGATATCCTCGTGGAGTCGACGGGCAAGGACCGCGAGACGGTCGTGCAGGATACGGAGCGCGATAACTTCATGACGGCAGAAGAAGCCAAGGCGTACGGCCTGGTCGACGAAGTGATTACTCGTCCTGTCAAGAAGGGCAAGAAATCGGAGACCAAGGCATAAGAGGTGATGTCATGTTGAAGTTTGGGGATGAGAAAGGCCAGCTCAAGTGCTCGTTCTGCGGCAAGACGCAGGACCAGGTGCGCAAGCTGGTCGCTGGTCCGGGTGTTTACATCTGTGATGAATGCATCGAGCTCTGCAATGAGATCATCGAAGAGGAATTCAACGATGATGTCGAGGCCGAGCTCAAGGACGTCCCAAAACCGAAGGACATCCGTGCAATCCTCGACCAGTACGTCATTGGACAGGACGAGGCCAAGAAGACCTTGTCCGTGGCTGTCTACAACCACTATAAGCGCATCAACATGGGTCAGGGCAAGCCGGGTGAGGATGTCGAGCTCTCGAAGTCGAACATCCTCATGATCGGCCCGACGGGCAGCGGCAAGACGCTGCTCGCCCAGTCGCTCGCCCGCATCCTCAATGTGCCGTTCGCCATCGCTGATGCGACGGCGCTGACGGAGGCCGGCTATGTCGGCGAGGATGTCGAGAATATTCTCTTGAAGCTCATCCAAGCGGCGGACTACGACGTCGAGAAGGCGGAGCGCGGCATCATCTACATCGACGAGATTGATAAGATCGCGCGCAAGTCTGAGAACCCGTCCATCACGCGCGACGTGTCGGGCGAGGGCGTCCAGCAGGCGCTTCTCAAGATCCTTGAGGGCACGACGGCTTCCGTGCCGCCGCAGGGCGGCCGCAAGCATCCGCATCAGGAGCTCATCCAGATCGATACGACGAACATCCTCTTTATCTGCGGCGGTGCCTTTGACGGCATCGAGAAGATCATCGAGTCGCGTCTCGGTCAGAAGCAGATGGGCTTCGGTGCGCCAATCAAGTCGAAGCGCCAGAGGAACATCGGCGACACGCTGCGCAAGGTGCTGCCGGAAGACCTCTTGAAGAGCGGTCTTATCCCGGAGTTCATCGGCCGACTGCCTGTCGTCGTGACGCTCGACGCGCTCGATGAGGAGGCACTCGTCAACATCCTGACGAAGCCGAAGAACGCACTCGTCAAACAGTACCAGAAGCTCCTCGAGCTCGATGGAGTCAAGCTGACGTTTGACGACGACGCCCTGCGCCAGATCGCCAAGGAGGCGCTCAAGCGCAAGACAGGGGCTCGCGGCCTGCGCTCCATCATCGAGGGCATCATGCGCAACGTCATGTACGATGTGCCGTCGATTGAGGGCGTGACTGCCTGCCGCGTGACGAAGGACGTCATCACATCCAAGAAAGAACCCATCCTGACCATCGACAAGAGCGGGAATACGGACAACAAGACCGATAAGCCCGACAAGGACGATAAGGGTGGCAAGGAAGCATCGGCCTGATACGATGCAAGACAGGGCGCTGCAATAGCAGCGCCTTGTCTTTTTATCCACAAGATCCATGAAATACAAGATACAAGATATCGATAAGGGGAGGGATAATATGTCAGAAGCACCAGAAAAGAACGAGAAACGAAAGGCACCCGCTGCACCAACGAAACGCATGCCGCCCGAGATGAAGACACTGCCACTCTTGCCGCTGCGCGGCATGGTGGTCTTTCCCTACATGATCATCCATCTCGACGTCGGCCGCGAGCGGTCTCTTGCCGCCCTGGAAAAGGCAATGGTGGAGGACCGCCGCATCCTGCTCGTCGCCCAGCTCGACGCCGACAAGGACGACCCAGGCCGCGAGGACCTCTACAACTACGGTACGGTTGCCGTCATCAATCAGCTCATCAAGCTGCCGGGGGGCACGGTCCGCGTGCTCGTCGAGGGCGAGAAGCGCGCACGCATCAACGATTACCACCGGCTCGAGAACTACGATGAAGTCGAGGCCAAGGTCTACACCGACCCAATCTACACCTCGATGGACGTCGAGGTCGCGACGCGCTCCGTCGTCCACCTCTTCGAGGAATGGGTCAAACTCTCGAAGCGCATCCCGCCTGACACGCTCGTCTCCGTCGCCATCATCGACGACGCCGGCCGGCTGGCCGACCTCATCGCGAGCCATCTGAACCTCAAGATCGACTCGCGCCAGGACCTGCTCGAGAGCATCAACATACGGGACCGCCTCAAGCTGCTCTCGTACGACCTCTCGCATGAGATCGAGCTCCTGCGCATGGAGCAGAACATCGACGGCAAGGTCCGCAAGCAGATGGACAAGGCCCAGCGCGACTACTACCTGCGCGAGCAGCTCAAGGTCATCCGCAAGGAGCTCGGCGACAAGGATGACGTCATGTCCGACGTCATCGAGTACCACAGGACGCTCCTCAACGGCAAGTACCCTGAGAGCGTGCACCAGGCAGTCAACCGCGAGCTCCACCGGCTCGAGAACATGAGCAATACAAACGCCGAGGCGAGTGTCATCCGCAACTATATCGAATGGCTGCTCGCCCTGCCGTGGAATGAGGAGTCGAAAGACACCGTCAACATCAAGAAGGCGGCGAAGATCCTCAATCACGATCACTATGGCCTGCAGAAGATCAAGGAACGCATCCTTGACTTTCTCGCCGTGCACAAGCTCGTGCCCGACAAGAATGCGCCAATCCTCTGCCTCGTCGGTCCGCCGGGCGTCGGCAAGACATCACTGGCGGCTTCGATTGCGCGCGCGACGGGGCGCAAGTTCATCCGCGCTGCGCTCGGCGGCGTGCGCGATGAGGCCGAGATCCGCGGTCATCGTCGCACCTACCTCGGTGCGATGCCGGGCCGCATCATCGAGGGCATCCGCAATGTCGGCACGCGCAACCCGGTCTTCCTGCTCGACGAGGTCGACAAACTCGTCACCGACTACCGCGGCGACCCATCAGCGGCGCTCCTCGAGGTACTCGACCCCGCGCAGAACAAGACGTTCAGCGACAACTACATCGACATCCCGTTCGACCTCTCGAAGGTCTTCTGGATCGTCACAGCCAACAGTCTCGGCCCCATCCCGCGCCCATTGCGCGATCGCATGGAGATCATCGAGCTCTCGAGCTACACCGAGTACGAGAAACTTGAGATTGCGAAACGCTATCTCGTCGCCCGCCAGCGCGAGCAGAACGGCCTTGCGGGCAAGGACATCCGCCTCGGCGCGGGCGTCCTGCAGGACATCATCGAATATTACACGCGCGAGTCGGGCGTACGCGAGCTCGAGCGCCTCATCGGTCAGGTCTGCCGCAAGGCCGCGCGCAAGATCGTCGAGGGCGAAGAACCGCCCATCCGCGTGACGCGCCACAACCTGACCGACTTCCTCGGCCGCAAGAAGTTCATCGAGACGAAGGCGGAGAAGAAGCCGCAGGTCGGCGTCGTTACGGGCATGGCCTGGACCGAAATCGGCGGCGACATCCTGCCGACGGAAGTCACCGTGCTCAAGGGCAAGGGCAAGCTCATCCTGACGGGCCAGCTCGGCGACGTCATGCAGGAGTCGGCGCAGGCCGCGCTCTCCTACATCCGCAGCCGTGCCGAAGCGCTTGGCCTGCCGGATGACTTTTACGAGAAGGACGACATCCACATCCACCTGCCTGAGGGTGCCGTGCCGAAAGACGGCCCGTCCGCTGGCATCACGATGGCCACGGCCATGATCTCGGCCCTGACGGGCCGCAAGGTCCGCAGCGATGTCGCGATGACGGGTGAGATCACTCTGCGCGGCAATGTCCTGCCAATCGGCGGCCTCAAGGAGAAAGTGATCGCCGCCTACCGCGAGGGCATGAAGACCATCATCCTGCCGAAGGAGAACGAGCGCGACATCGAGGAAATCCCCGAGAACGTGCGCGAGAAGCTGACCTTCGTGCCTGTCTCGCACATGGACGAGGTCCTGAAGACCGCACTGCTGCCGAAGGAGACGGCCAAAGCCGCGCCGGCCGCAAAGGGACCACAGGGGGTACAGACCGCGCAGGATACAAAGACTGTATCATCTGTAGAATCCACACAATCCATAAATGAGGAAGGGGGCCAGAGCCATGACGGAGCAGAAGACAGACCGACCGCTTGACGCAAAGCCGGCAGAAGCTAGCGATGAGAAGGCCAAGACCGCAGAGCCAGTCGTCATCACGCAGGGCAAGTACATCGCCTCGGCCGTCAAGAAGGACCAATACCCCGAGCGCGAGCTGCCGGAAGTCGTCTTCATCGGCCGCTCGAATGTCGGCAAGTCGTCGCTCATCAACTCCCTGACGCGCATCCGCGGCCTCGCGCGCGTTTCCTCGCAGCCCGGCAAGACGCAGACCATCAACTTCTTTGAGCTGACGGCCAAGCTGCGCGACCCGGAGAGCGGGGAGGAACAGGGGCGCAAGGACTTCTACCTCGTCGACCTGCCCGGCTACGGCTACGCCAAGACGGGCAAGGAGCGCCGCAAGATCTGGAAGAAGTTCATCGACGAGTACCTGCTGACCTCGCCGCGGCTGCAGTTCGTCTGCCAGCTCATCGACATCCGCCATGAGCCCATGGCCTCTGACGTCGAGATGTTCCAGTGGCTCGTCGAGCACCATGTGCCCGTGCTGATCATTGCGACGAAGGCCGACAAGATCGGCAAGAACGCGCGCCAAAAGAACATCGCCGCGATCCGCCGCGCACTCGGCGTCAAGGAGATCTCCATCCTGCCGTACTCTTCCGTAAAAAATGAAGGACGTTCAGATTTACTTGACGTCATCCGTGAGATTCTAGTATAATAGAGATAACGAAAGATGAATTGGATTCACGTTTCGCGTGAATCCAATTTTTTTAGGAGCATAAGAGCATAAGAGAGTGTGTAGAAAAATCTTGGGGGAGATATCATGGAGCTGACATCGTTTGACAAATCCTTACTGAACCTGCTGCAGGGCAGCCTGCCCGTCTGCAGCCGCCCGTTCGCTGCCTTGGCTGAGCAGCTCGGCACGACGGAGGAGATTGTCATTGACCGCCTGCAGGTCCTCAAAGAGGAGGGCTATTTGCGCCGCATCGGCACGTTCTTTAACTCGAACCGCCTCGGCTACAAGGGAACGCTCGTCGCCCTGCGCGTCGATCCCGAGAAGATGGAGGCCGTCGCCAAGGCCATCAACCGCTATCCGGGTGCCACTCATAACTACGAGCGTGAGGGACGCTACAACCTCTGGTTCACGCTGCTGACGCCGGGGCTCGACAAGGAGCATGAGATCCTCACAGAGATCCAGGCCCTGCCAGGCGTCGAGAGCATGCTCAATCTCAAATCGCAGAAGAAGTACAAGATCAACGTCCAGTTCAAGCTGGCCTGATAAAAGAGAGAAGCAAGGGGGAGCCGGCCGATGGCAGAACACAGCACAAGTACCGCAATCAATGAATTAGACAAGAAGATCATCTGCGCACTGCAGGGCGACTTCCCGCTCGTCGCCGAGCCCTACAAGGTCCTGGCCGAGAAGGCCGGCGTCAGCGAGGAGCTCTTCCTCGAGCGCGTCAAGGCGATGGAGGAGGAGAAGAAGATCCGCAAGATGGGCGCCGTGCTGCGCCACCGCGAGGTCGGCTTCTCGTCAAACGTGCTCGTTGCCTGGAAGGTCGACCCAGAGCGCCTCGATGCAGTTGCCAAGCAGATGGCCGCCTCGCCGTCCGTCTCGCACTGCTACGACCGCACGACCGCGCCCGACTGGCCCTACAACCTCTACACGATGGTCCACGGCCACAGCCGCGAGGAGTGCGAGCGCATCGTCACCGGCCTCGCCGCCGAGACAGGTGTCGAAGAGCGCGCCATGCTCTACACAAAACGTGAGTGGAAAAAAGTTTCGATGAAGTATTTTCAGGAATAACCTCAGGTACCAAAAGACCCCAAAAGACAGCAACGACAAGCGTTGCCGCCTCTTTGGGGTCTTTTCCTTTTGGTCTCGTTTTGCTCGTTATGAGCACCAATAAGCTCCTATAAGCACCCGATATAAGCACCTAAATGATGAACTTGGTTCCTATGGTGTTAGCGACAGAAGAGTCCATCTCTGGTACCCAATGAGCATAGAGGTCAAGGGTGGTCGTGATACTACTATGACCTAACCTCTTTGATACCTCCTTGACATTGACACCATGCATCAGCAGGTAGGTAGCATGGTAGTGTCTGAAGCAGTGGAAGGTGAAGCCCTTAGGTATCTCAGTGCTCCTAGAGGTAAACTTGAACACCCTCATGCTTGCCGCCATGTATGTAACCTGCCGCCCGTGGTGCACCCATAGCTTTGTTGTCTTGTCCGACCTCGGGGTCATTTCAAGGACAGCCCTAAGTACCTCTGGCTGTACAAAGATTCTCCTATGTGACGCTGAGGTCTTCAATGGCTGACTGGTTCCCTCCCGTGTCAGTTGGGTGTCTATGTTGATGGTGTTGGTCTTGAGGTCTATATCTCGCTCCCTATCTAGGTCTAGGAGTTCACCTAAGCGTGCACCCGTAGCAACCGCAAGGAGGAACAATGGGTATAACTTGAAGTCACCTTCAGGCACCCCATAGTCATCCTCCTTGGCCTCCTGTAGTATCCTCTGCATTTGTGTCTCGCTCGGTACCGTTACCCAATCGACCTTCAAGACACTCTTCTTACGCTTTTTTGTCTTGGGGATGGGGGATGCATCTATCATATCCCTCTCAAGTGCATAGCTGAAGACAGCAGACAACCTACCTCTATGGTTCTTGATGGTCGTGTTCGACAATGGGGAACCATCGGTCTTCCTCAGGCTATCCAGAAGGTTGTCTATCATGATGGGCGTTATCTTGTCTATCCTATAGTCGTATAGGGGAGAGAAGACAACATCTATCGTTCTTCGGTACCCTCGGAGTGTACTGGCTCTCAAGGTGCCCTCGATGTGCTTCAGGTACATCTCCACGACCTCCTTGAAGTACATCTTTTCACCTGTAGGTTTCCCTGAGGTAGCCCTGAGTTCATTCACACGTTTCATCAACTCTGTTTTGGTCTTGGCAGTTACTGATTTACGCTTCTGCTTACCATCGGCTCCCACCCCGATTGTTATGGTCATCTTATAGTTGCCATTAGGTAGCTTGGTGATGGAGCCATCACCTTTTCCTCTTCTTTTTGTTGTCATGGTATCAACCTCCTAAGTTGAAAATTTGAAAATAAATTCGTGCGCATATATATCATGCCGCGCGTGGGAACTTCCCCCGTGCCCCGTGCGCGCGCGTGCGTGTGTGCGCGTTACGCATAGGTGCGCGTAGGTGCCCGCGCGTGCGCGTTGGATAGAAGCATTTTTACTAGAACTATTTTACTCTAGGTCTCGCAAGGTGTCCAGTGGTATCCAGTGCTTATCTAGTGCTAACTATAACTAAAAAGAATTAACGCGCGATACGCTAGGGCACGTGTGGATAACTGTTAGTTGCTATGAGTGACTATGAGTGACCTGAGGTTTTAAAACATACTAAACGTATATGTTTTACTTGTCATATATGTGTCTATCTGTTTCACTTTAATTCACTAAAGGATTAAAGACTATCTGTTTTACCTATAATGGAAAGAAAAACCTTCAGGAAACTTTTTCAAACCCTTCCAAACCCTTACAGCGCAAGGCTTCACGGGGTTTCCAATGCGTTACATCTCAAAACTTTTTCAAAAAAGGTGTTGACAACATGTGGTCACAAGCGTATACTGTGAAGTGTCAAAAGGACAGCGACACATAAGCCGTCAGGCGACGCGGTGCACGAATCCTAAAGGTTTCAAAAAAAAAACCTCTTGACAACTTGTAGACACACAAGGTAGAATAAAGGTGTCGCGGGGATGAAAACACATTCCCTATAGAGGTTAAGGCACCTCGCAAAAACCTCTTGACAACTTGTAGACACAAATGGTAGAATACAAGCGTCAGGAGGAACCAAAAGCCTGACAGATTCCCTTAGTTCCCTGTCAACTAAATAACTGGAAGCGGTCGTTAGGTTGCGACTGCTGACGAATAGATAGACTAGACATGTATTAACTTTTGTGTCTTGCTAGTGCCAACTAGGGTAGAATCTAGGTGGCATTATGGAGGGCATAAAAGTGCACTCCTAGTGTAGTTACAAGTTGTACAAATAGGAGGAAATATCATGGTAGTCACGACTGAAATCAACACTTGGCAGGAGCTTTTCAGAAATTCTTGGGTGGGTGCGCTCGACACCTTGCGTGAAATTGAAGAGCAAGGAAGAGAAGAAGAAGCCCTAGCAATGCTTGAAGACCTCTTTGACCCTGCTGTATGGGGGAGAATCCCTAGCGAAACCGAAGTGAACGATTACATCTGGTTCGACCTAGCGGATGATATGAACCTGTATGGCGAAGAGGATGAAGACGAGGAGGATGACGACGATGACGATGAAGACTAAAATCCGTTTAGTCATCAAGCGTATTCTCTTCAAGAAAGTGCCAGTACAAGTGCTTGATACCAACGGCGAATTCATCTGCTACACATGGGCATGGATTCGCAAGTGACCTAGTTTGTGTCTTGTTAGGTGTCTTATGGTCAACCATAAGGCACTTATAGAGGCCACAAACCTCTAGCAAGTTGATACATGTAACAAGGGGGAATTGTCATGAACGCACGTCATTTCAACCAGATTCTGTCGGAACGCATTGGTTCCTTCAGGAACCTGAGCGAAAATGCCTTATATCCTGAAGTAAAGGAATGGGCAGATGATTGCATTGATGTCCTTGAACAGGTGAAAAAGGACTTCCAGATGTGTCAGGAAGAACCAGAGCCTGATAAGGAAGAACTTATGCGTCACTTCTTCGTTGGTAACAAATGTTACTACGTAGGAGAGGACATGCCAGAGTTCCAGAAAAACATCTGGACTATTAACAAGGTAGATGGTCAGAGCGTGTGGGTAGACTTCATTACGAATCTGCCTATTCGCTTTGATAAAGCGGATGTCATCCCATTCTAATGCCCTGCTTGGGTGCCCTAGTGATAAACTAGGACACCTTATGGAGGCCATTAGGTTTCCAAAAGTTACTACATGTTACACATAGGAGGAATTGTCATGTATACGAATCTCGCAAAACAGGTGTTGTCGCTGACAGAAGGTAAGCTCAACGAATGGCACGGACAGAAGTTCCAGTGCTTTGCTTGCGACCTAGCTGAAAGACTTTACAGGGAAGACCTTGAAGATGAGACTTTTGGCTATGGTCGAAACGCCGCTTTCTTCTGGCTACGTACCTACATGGAGGATTTGGCGATGGCAGAAGCCTTCGATGAAGTCAAGCACAACTATCGGAATGTTAACCCATTCGCTGACCCTGAAAGATTTCAGGTGCTTGTATTCTTCACGATGGCAAGCGAGCTTGTAAGAGCAAGTAAAACTTACTTGGCCTTACTGGAAGCCGACACATCCTTCATCTTTACGGATGAACTTATCGACAAAATCCGTAAAGAATGGAGGGAGGCCATAGAACTCTAAAGCCGTGTGGTTTGCTTGGGTGTCTTATGGAGACATAAGGCACCTTATGGAGGCCATAGGACTTCCACAAGACAACAAAAGTGAAAATCTAGGAGGTAATACTATGAGAAAGTATGCTGAAACGCTAGTTAATTATGTCGGGGATAAATCCTTCAAGCATTGTGGTAATCACATGGTAATGAAATGGCCTTCAATCGGCTATGCAACCTACTTGGATGATAAGACAGACAAGTGGGTGACCATCGACAATGCAACAAGGTCATTTACCTATCATGGAAACGTGATTTGTGTCGTGGATGACATCGCCTACAAATTCTGGCTTTCCCATGCAGGATGGTTTACTTCATCGACAAGTCAAGCACTGAACCAGTATAGATACTACTTTGAATCTTTAGGCTACAAGTGCATGACTGACTGAATCTAGTGGGCTGTAAGTGATTCCCTTAGGACATCTAGGGGAATCGTTTAGAGGTCATTAGATACCTCTGGACACAAAAGGGAGGAATACATTATGAAAGCAAAATGGACTTGGGAAGACAAGAAAAAGGTGTACTCTATCACTCGCCAATACATCGACGAGTTAGAGGGTAAGGGTTTTATTGTCAGAACTCTTAACAAGATTGAGTTCACTCGCTCATTCCATCGACATGGCTATTGCGTGACGTACAAGAACAATAACTTGTTTGTCTTAGGAATTTCAGCTTATCGTCTTGCAGATGGTTGGCAAGCCGTCCGTGAGACAATCTTGCACGAACTCTGTCATGCTATTGCAACATATGGGGCAGGACATGATAAGGAATGGCAGGAGGTGGCCGATGAAGTGGGGAGCCTTTACGGGATTAAAATCCAGAGATGTGACCCACATTCTATTAAAACCTACGAGAGTGCATACAGGTATGTTGCTAGGTGCGACAAGTGCGGAGCAACTTGGTCTTACATTTGCAAGACTAAGTTCATTAAGGCCGTGTTGGCTGACCATGCTAGCACATGGAAATGTGCATGTGGAGGCCACCATTTCTCGATGGTCAAAGGAGGTAACTAATCATGAGTGAAATTTATCGTGGTACAGGGAAATCGATTGAGACCTTTAGATTCCCTTATGGAATTGAGTTCCACCATTCATCCTTACAGCGTGGCTATTGTAGCCGTAAGGCTGAGGGGTTCGTCGAACCATATGAGGGACGGTTTGGAGTTGGATTCGTTATTCATCGACCTTATTGGCGGTCAACTTCCTACCACAAGATAGAGTACTGGCTCTATCCTGAAGACTAAAAAGACCATTCCTGCAATATGGGACACAAGGTAACCTCTATCTTGTGTCTCACATGGAGAAATGGTCTCTGGTATGAAAGTTGATACAGTTGTCACTCAAAAGGGGAAGTGTTGACTAGCACGTTAAACAGGTCTTCAAACTCAATGATGTAATAGCATTGCGCTAACACATCGTTGACCTTATACGTGTTGTCATCCACCTTTTCAAAGATGGGTGTGTCGGGTGCAATTTTGTCGCGTGCTCGTACCATCCTATAGTTCTTCAAGGCATTACCCTTGTTGTACTCTGCCGCCCTTAGGAACATCAGGAGATAGTGGATATATCCTGATAATGGCCTTAGCTCTGCTGAGTACAAGGAGGTCTTGAGTTCCGTGTAATCTCGAATGAGGTTACGCAAAAGCTCACTCGCCTTAGCACTATTGGAGGTACAGCACGTCCGATAGAGGTATTTCATCTCTGTTGGAATCCTTATGGTTACAGTAGAGCCGTAGGGATTGTCTTCATCACTAGGCGTATCTAGGTACGCATTATCCTTAGCGTGTAGTATGTCTCTATTTTCATCCTGCTCGATGATGGATGTGATGTAATTGCGGAGGAACTGAGACATGTTGATACCCTTGCGTTTTGCTAGAAGCTGAAGACTCTTCTTCATGCTTGAAGGTAAGCGCAAGCGAATAATCTCGTCCTTTTCCTCTAGTTCATTCATTGCTTTTGGCATATTTCTCACCTCGACTACATGTTACCACAAGTGTAGCTCTTTGTCTAGGTATTTTGTGTCTACAAGTAACACAACGTAAGTGGCACACAAGAAAGAGATAAATGCATTTTTAGATAGGAGGAACACATATGACATATGATGACTACAAGCAGGTCTATGGTGACCTGTATGAGCAGGAACTCCTGCTCGAAGCACAGGCAAAGCAGGAGGCCGAAGAGCACCTGAAGGATGCCCTTGAGAAAGCAAAGCGTGAAGGGGAGGGCGGCGAAGGTCGCCTTGCAGGTAAGCTCATGAAACGGGTTTGTCAAGTTAAGTGTGTAAGTTTTTTTAGGTATCATAAAAGAAGATGCGT